>Ga0187894_10002180_pt1 | contig 23768 bp, 19 predicted proteins | sample GBC1701081metaG_FD_136650 | JGI IMG/M metagenome (GOLD analysis project Ga0187894, IMG submission 136650) | White microbial mat communities from a lava cave in the Kipuka Kanohina Cave System on the Island of Hawaii, USA - GBC170108-1 metaG ... | reverse complement strand
GTCACGAAGACCCGAAGGTCCTTCCACGACGGGATGAACTTGTGCACCGGGTCGTCGAGCTGAAACCGCCCCTGCTCGTAGAGCATCATCAGCCCCACGCTGGTGATGGGCTTGGTCATCGAGTAGATGCGCCAGATCGCATCCTGCGTCACTGCCCGTCGGCGCTCGACCTCCAGATGGCCGAGCCCTTCGCAGTAGGCAATCCTTCCCCGACGCGCGACCAGCGTCAGGGTGCCAGCGAGCTTGCCGGCGTCGATGTAGCGCTGCCAGTGCTCGCCGATGCGCGCCAGGCGCGCCGACGACAGACCGACCTCTTCAGGCTTCACGGGCATGTTCGAGTCTCCCTTTGCCGCTGGCCGGCGGTGGGGCTCTACCTCACGGCCGTGCTGGGCTCCCCATGCGGCTATTGAAAGCGCGCGATCACGTCCTTGCCGTAGCGGAGGACGTCGTCGGGTGTCTTGACCTGCGCCGGCAGGCCGGCGGCGTTGCTGATCGGCACCGCCACCCGCGCGATGCCCTGGCGCGCCAAGGCCTCGATCTCCGCGGGATCGGCCGGCGCGGCCACCGTGATCTCGATGGCGCTCGGATCTCGTCCCGCGGACTCGGCGGCTCGGCGCATCTCGTCGAAGAGCGCGGGCGAAGGCGTCCTCGCGGGAAAATAGCCGTCTCCAAGTCGACCCGCGCGCCGCGCCGCGGCGGCGGTGTCGCCGCCGACGACGATCGGGATGCGGCGCTCGGGCGGCAGCGGCCGGCAGAACACCTGGTCGAACGAGATGAAGCGGCCCTTGAACGTCGCGCACTCCTGGCTCCACAGCGCGCGCATCGCTGCGACGTACTCGTCGGTGCGCGGGCCGCGGTCTGCGAAGGGGAGCCCGAGGGAGGCGAACTCTTCGGCCAGCCACCCGACGCCGATGCCGAGCAGCACGCGGCCACCGCCGGCCAGATGATCGAGCGTCGCCACGGCCTTGGCCGTCACCACGGGGTTGCGCTGGGGCAGGATCAGGATCGCCGTGCCGAGCTTGATCGAGCGCGTGGCCGACGCGATGTACGCGAGCCAGATGAGCGGATCGGGAATCGGATAGTCCTCGAGTCCCGAGCCCATGCGGCCCGAGGGCGAGTACGGGTAGCGCGACTGATAGCCGTGCGGCACCACGACGTGCTCGACCGTCCAGATGGAGTCGAAGCCGGCGGCCTCGGCCGCCTGCGCCACCTCCACGGCCGCGGGACCGTCGCTGTATCGTCCGAGGCTCGCGTATCGGAGTCCGAACTTCATGGATGTGCCTCCCTCAGGGTGGCGGGCGTTCGCGCTCGTGCACGCCATGAATGCCGCGCGGCGCTCGCCGCCGGCAATGAATCGGTCGCGCCCGCGTCGGACGGGCGACGCGAGCGACTCTATCAGAGGCGCGTGATCACGTCGACCAGCGCTGGCCGGCCCTCCTCGACGACGTGGAGCGCGCGGCGGAGCGCAGGGACGACGGCGTCGGCGGAGTCGATCGGGCCTTCGGCGTGCACGCCGAATCCTTCGGCGATCCGCGCGAAATCCGGCGCCGGATCGTCGATGCGGATTCCGACCACCTTGTTCTCGACGGGCCGGCCGCGAGTCTTGGCCACGGTCTCCTGATGATCCTCGTCGTTGCCGTAGGTGCGGTTGTTGAACATGACGGTCAGGAGCGGCAGGCGATGATGCGCGGCGGTGTAGAGGCCCCCGATCACGTACAAGAGATCGCCGTCGGCCTGCAGGTTCACGCAGATCTTGCCCGAGCCGCGATGCGCGAGCGTCACGCCGAGCGCAGCGGGAAGCCCGTAGCCGAGGCCGGCGCCGCCGCTGCCGCCGTAGCTTCGCTCGGGGTCCCAGTTCCACAGCCGGCGCGCCCAGCCCTTGGCGGTGCCATTGGCGAGGATCCAGTCCTCGCCCTTCAGCACCTCCCAGATCTCGGCGGCGAGCGCCGAGGGCGCGAGCGGCCGCGAGGGGCGCTCCAGCCGCGCGGCCGCTTCCCACTCGGCGGCGAGCGCGGCGTGGCGCGCCGCGAGTCGAGTCGCCCGCGTGCGGCGGGACTCCGCGGCGCCATCGTGGCGGAGCCGGTCCTCGACCGCGGCGACGAGCGACGGCAGGGCGAGAGTCGCGTCGGCGGCGATCGGCAAGTCCACGGGCACGAGTGACTGGAACGTGTGCGCCCAGCTCCTGACGGCGTAGTCCTCGAGCGAGATCGAGATCACGCGCGCGCCCTCGTTCAGCAGGCGCACCTCGCGCGTGCTCCGGTCCGTCGTGCCGAGCGCGCCCAGGAAGTTGGCGACGTCGAGCGCCAGGACGACGTCGGCCTCGCCCATCACCTCCTGTCGCGCGCCGCTCATGTCGAGGGGATGGCTCGCGGGCACGCTGGGACGCCCCGACGACTCGGCGGACAGATCGACGAGCGGCGCGGCCAGCAGCTCGGCCAGCCGGGTGAGCGGCGCGGCCACGCCGGGGCGGCGGCCGAGGCACTCCACCACGATCACGGGGAAGCGTGCCTCGACGAGCCGGCGTGCCGCGTCGTCAATGGCCCGTGGGTCGGCGTGCGGCGGCGCGGCCGGCCGGTAGCGCTCGGCGTCGGGGATGGCGATCGCTCCTTCGATCGGCGCCTCCTGCAGCCCCGCGTCGAGACAGAGGTAGACGGGCCCCTGCGGCTCCGTGCACGCGAGGCGCCACGCGCGCAGGAACGCCTCGGGAATGGCGGCGATGCTCGCGGGCTGATCGTCGAACTTGACGTAGTCCCGCACCTGCGTGCCCTGGACGAGCGCCGTGTGGATCCAGTCGATCCACGGCCGGCGGCGCGTCGCGTCCATGGGCCCCGTGGCGCCGAGCACGAGGAGCGGCACCTTGTCGCAGAACGCGTTGAAGATCGCCATGCTCGCGTGCTGGAGGCCGACGATGTCGTGCACCACCGCGGCCATCGGCCGGCCCTTGGCCTTGGCGTAGCCGTGGGCGAGCGCGACGGCGATCTCCTCGTGCGTGGTCAGGATCAGCTCGGGCCCTCCACTGTGCGCGCCGCTGCCAGCGGCGTCGCCGCCGCGGTGGTCGGGCGCTCCTCCGGCGCCCGCGTAGTTCACCAGCGAATCGTGCAGGCCCCGGAAGGTCGCCCCCGGGTTGATGGCGACGTGCTCGATGCCGACGGCGCGCAGCAGGTCGACGACCAGGTCTGAGCCGTAACGGGGAGTGGTCATGGCGCCGACCATAGCCTTCCCGGCGCCCCGAATCAATTCACACGCCCCTCTTGACGGGCTGCGGGACCAGGGGCATCCTTCGGCGCACCGAACCCCTCGTTCGCAGAGGAGGTTCACACGGATATGGAGATGGCCGGTGCGACGGAGCGGGTGCTCGCACGCCTCGTTCACTGACGATAGAGGAGGAACACGCATGAACGCCCACACACGGTCGCGCTTCACGCGGCTTCGAGCGCAGATCCGGCCGCTCCTCATTGCCGTCGTGCTCTCTCTCGGCGCGGCGCACGAGGCGAGCCCGCAGACGCCGGCGGGCGAGGCGGTCATGGCCTGGCACGTCACGATCGCCCCCTCGTGGTTCGACCCCTCCACGGCGCCGCCCCAGATCACGCCATTCGGCCTGCTCTACGCGCTGCACGACGCGCTGGTGCGGCCGCTGCCCGGCCAGAAGATGGCCCCGAGCCTGGCCGAGTCATGGACGGACAGCCCGGACGGGCGCGTGTACGAGTTCAAGCTGCGGCGCGGGCTCACCTTCCACAACGGCGATCCCGTCACGACCGAGGACGTCAAGTTCAGCTTCGAGCGCTACAAGGGATCGGGCGCGCGCGAGATGCAATCGCGCGTGGAGCGCGTGGAGATCGTCGATCCGCTCGTGGTGCGCTTCCACCTGAAGGCCCCATGGCCGGACTTCATGACGTTCTACGGGACGACCGCCACCGCCGCCGGCCTCGTCGTCCCGAAGAAGTACCTCACCCAGGTGGGGGACGAGGGCTTCCTCAAGGCGCCCGTCGGCGCGGGCCCCTACAAGTTCGTGCGGAGCACGCCCGGCGTCGAGGTCGTCCTCGACGCGTTTCCCGCGTACTGGCGCCGGGTGCCGTCCGTCAAACGTCTCGTCATGAAGGGCGTGCCGGACGGCAACACGCGCGTGGCCATGCTGAAGAACGGCGAAGCCGACATCGGCTTTGCCTACGACGGCCAGGAGGCGGAGGACGTCCGGCGTGACCCGCGCCTGAAGCTCGTGCCGTCGAAGCACGCGTCGATCTTCTGGCTCGAGTTCGCCGAGCAGTGGGATCCCAAGTCACCCTGGCACGACAAGCGCATGAGGCTGGCGGTCAACTACGCGCTGGACCGGAAGGCCATCAACGAGGCAGCCTGTCTCGGCTTCTGCCCGCCGGCCGGCGTCATCGTGCCTCGGGTGATGGATTACGCGCTCCAGGTCGAGGCGATGCCCTACGACCCGAAGAAGGCCAAGCAGCTGCTCGCCGAGGCAGGCTATCCGAACGGGCTCGACGCCGGCGAGCTGGTGCCGATTCCGCCCTTCTTCACGGTCGCCGAGTCCGTCGTGAATTACCTGAACGCGGTCGGCATCCGGGTGAAGATGCGGCCGATGGAGCGCGCGGCCTTCTACGCGGCCTGGCGGGAGAAGAAGCTCCGCGGGCTGTTCATCACCGCCGTCGGCAACTCGGGCAACGCGGCGAGTCGCGTCGAGGCGTTCATGTACTCGAAGGGGCCGTACGCGTACGGCGGGTATCCTGACCTGGACGACCTGTTCGAGCAACAGGCGCGCGAGCGCGACCCGAAGAAGCGCGAGGCGCTGCTCTTCAAGATCCAGCAGCTCTCGATCGACCGTGTGATGTTCGCGCCGATCACGGACTTCCGCGCCCTGATGGGCGTGGGGCCGAAGGTGACCGAGCACACGATCACGTGGATCCACAATTCGCCGTTTCCGTCATACGAGGACATGAAGATCAAGTAGCGCGACCGCTCGGCGCGCGGCGTCCGAGGCGGGCGGACGCCGCGGCCGCGCGCAGCGCGGTGCGTCTTGCGAAGGCGAGCCGTCCTGCTATGCTCGGTCCCTCATCGCGAGGGGGATGGCTAGCGACATGAGGCGCCACACCGATGACGGGTCGCCTTTCGGACCACGGCCCAAGTCGAGCACCCGACGCACCCTTCTGAAGCTCGCTGTTGGTGCGGGTGTGACGTTCCCCTTCGTCCGCCCCGCCCGGAGTCAGGACACCGATCCACGGAAGGCACGGCCCCAGAAAGGGGACCATTTCGTGTTCCAGGGCGGACCCGCCGAGGGGCGGATCGTCGCTCTCGCGGATCTCCCCGTCGGCGGGCCGCCGGTCAACGCGTACCCGATCGATCCACGATCGAAGGTCGTCCGCAACGACTCGCGCCTCAATCAGGTGCTCCTGATCCGTCTCGACCCTGCCGACCTCGCCGAGGAGACGCGCTCCCGCGGCGCCCAGGGCGTGGTGGCCTACTCGGCGGTGTGCACCCATACGGGTTGCGACATCTGGGACTGGCATCGGGAGACGAAGACGCTCAAGTGTCCCTGTCACTTTTCCACGTTCGACGTGAAGGACGGAGCGCGGGTCCTCGACGGCCCCGCGCCGCGCCGGCTCGCCGCGCTGCCGCTCAGGGTGGTCGACGGGGCGCCGGCCGCCGCCGGAGGCTTCGTCGGCCGGGTGGGTTTCGCGCAAGGAGGCTGAACCGGCGAAGCGGCGCATGCGGTGCACCGTGGCAGCGCATCGGAGGGAGCAGATGAAATCGATCAGACGGCCCGTCATCCTTGGAACGGTCCTGCTCGTCACCGTCATATCCGTCGTGCTCGCGGCGTGGGTTGGCGCGCGTGCCCAGGCGCCGCCGAGCTACGCGGCGGTGACGGACACGCGCCTCCTCAACCCCGAGCCGCACAACTGGCTCATGTACCGCGGCAACTACTCGGGGTGGGGGTACAGCCCGCTCGACCGGATCACGCCGGCCAACGTGAAGAAGCTGACACCGGTGTGGACGCTGTCGACGGGGGTGACGGAAGGGCATCAGTCACCGCCCATCGTCAACAACGGGGTCATGTTCGTCACCACGCCGCAGCAACAGGTGATCGCCCTCAATGCCAAGACGGGCGACATCCTTTGGCGGTACAAGAAGGAGCTGCCAGAGGACCTGCTCCAGCTCCACCCGACCAACCGCGGCGTCGGGCTGTTCGAGGACAAGGTGTACATCGGCACCGTCGATGCCCACGTCGTGGCCCTCGATGCCAAGACCGGCAAGGTGGTGTGGGACAAGACGGTCGACGACTACAAGAAGGGCTACTACTTCACGCTCGCGCCGCTGATCGCCAAGGGCAAGGTCATGGTCGGGTCCTCGGGGGGCGAGCTCGGCATTCGCGGTTACGTCGCGGCCCTGGACGCTCGCACCGGTGAGGAGGTGTGGCGCACCCACACCATCCCCGCCCCGGGAGAGCCCGGGCACGACACGTGGTCCGGGGAGCAGTGGAAGACCGGTGGCGTGTCGGTGTGGCTGACGGGCCACTACGACCCGAAGCTCAACCTCACGTACTGGGGCACTGGCAACGCGGCGCCGTGGCCGGGCGACATGCATCCCGGCGACAACCTGTACGCGACGTCGGTGATCGCGATCGATGCGGACACGGGGAAGATCCGAGGGCATCACCAGTATCACTGGAACGACTCCTGGGACTGGGACGAGGTCTCCACGCCCATCCTGCTCGACGTGCAACGCGGCGGACGCACGATCCCCGGCCTGGTGCACCCGGGCCGGAACGGCTATCTCTGGCTCCTCGAGCGCCGAGCCGACGGCATCGGCTTCGTCGACGCCAAGCCCTTCGTCACCCAGGAGGTCTTCACGAGCATCGACGCCAAGACGGGGCGGCCCGCCTACAATTCCGAGCAGAAGCCGCAGGCGGGCAAATCAGTGACGTTCTGTCCCGGACTCTGGGGCGGCAAGGACTGGCCGCCGGCGGCGTTCAATCCCAAGACCGGCCTCCTCTACATTCCCGCCAACGAGAATCTGTGCAGCACCCTGGTCGGGATGGTCGGACCATACGAGCCGGGCAAGCTCTACCTCGGCATCGACCGTCCCAAGACCGGCATGAGCATGCGGCAGGGCGCGCAGCACATCGGCGAGCTCCAGGCCTGGGACATGAACAAGGGCCAGAAGGTGTGGACCCACAAGTTCGCCTGGCAGAACTGGGGCCCTGTCCTCACCACCGGCGGTGGGCTTGTCTTCCTGGGCGGCACCAACGACCGGAACTTCCGCGCGTTCGACGCCAAGAGCGGGAGCTTGCTCTGGGAGTTCAAGACGAACTCCGGCATCACCGGCGTGCCGAGCACCTTCGAGGTCGACGGCGTGCAGTATGTCGCTGTGCAGTCGGGGTGGGGTGTCGACGCGCAGCGGATGCAGGGACGGCTCGACACGTTCACCGGCACCAAGACCGACGTGCCCCAGGGCGGCGTCGTCTGGGTCTTCGCCGTCCGCGACTAGGAGCGCTTCCCTCCCACGTCAGCCACCCTCGCCCTCTCCGTCCGCGGAGAGGGCGAGGCGCTGGCAGCGAACCCGGCGCCAGCCGGTGAGACCGACGATAGCCCGAACAAGAGCGAGATGCTGCGGTCCCCGCTCCTCCTCCAAAGCACAGGTTGAAGGATCGCGCCGACTGCGCTAGCTTGAACGTGCCTTCCTCGGAGACGCCATGGCTGGCGCACCTGGCGCCGCGCTCCCTGGCATCTGGCCTGTCTCCGCTGTCGCATCGCGTGGCTCGACGGTTCGTGCGCCGACCCCGCGTCGAGCACCCCTTGGACCCCTGGCGTCGCATCATCGTCGATCGATCCACTCCGCTCATCGAGATCACGCACGACCTCGTGAAGCAATCGCGCGCGTTGCTCCTCGAGGCCCGGCGGCGCATCGATCGCGGCGTGATGCGGAAAGCGAAGCGGTCGACGCCGAACATCGACCGGCCGAATGACCAGTGAGCGACGACCCGGTCGCGCACGCGCACGCCTGGTGCGGGTGCCGGATCATGTTCGGGCTCGTGCGCATCGCTGCCGCGTCGTACCACGTGGCGTGCGGGCGCCGCCGACGCATCGTCCTTCACGCGTGACGCCGCCAATCTGACGCGACGACGACGGCGGGCCGCTGCCGGCGCGCCCGTGCCCGCGGTGCGGCGCCGTGATCTCGATCAAGCGCGGTCGCCGACAGCGTGTCCTTGCCGCCAGGGCGTTGTCCATCTCCTCTCCTCGTCCTGACGAACGCTCACGTCGCCGGCACCATGACCCGGCGGCGCTCCGCCAGGATGAGGCCGCCGAGCGCCAGCACGGTCAGCGCGCAGGAGACGGCGAACCCGGCGCCGAGAGACGCGCGTGCGACGACGGCGGCGATCGCGAGCGAACCCGCGAAGATCCCGAGGTCCCAGGCGCCCGAGACCATGCCCATCGCGACGCCGCGCTCGCGATCGGGGACTCGGTCGACGACCAGGGCGACCAGCATCGGATACAACGCCGAGCTGCCTGCGGCGAGCAGGAGCGCGGCGAGCGCTAGACGGGGTGGCGCCGGCGGCGGGATCAGCGCGGCGAAACCGGCGGCGAGGAGACCGAGCGCCGGCACGAGGAGCTGGCCGCGGCCCCAGCGATCGGCCAATCGCGAGACCGCGATCCGGAACACGATCATGGCGCCCGAGTAGAGACCGAAGAACCAGGTCAGGTGGCGCTCCTGCCCATGCGCGCTCGCGTGGAGCGGCAGGAACGCATAGAGCGAGCTCTGTCCCATCGCCGCCACCACGAGCACCAGGGAGAGCGGCACCGCGTTCGGGCTCCACAGGCGCGCGGGGCCGCGCGCCGGCGCCGTCCCACCACTGAGGGCCGAGCGTGGCCCGAGACCGAAGGCCGCTGCGGCGAGCCCGAGCAGCGTCACCAGCGCGAAGTTGGCGCGGACGCCGACCGCGTGAAAGAGCCAGAGGCCGAGCGGCGCGGCCATCGCCATCGAGACCGGCGCGGCCAGGTAGTAGATGCTGAGGGCCTTCGCCCGCTGCTCGGCCGGCACGCTCGCCGCGAGGACCGCGGCCGCCATCGTGACGAGGCCGTAGCCCACGCCGAACGCGGCCATCAGCGCGATGATCCCCGGCGGTCCGCCCGCCGCCTGGAGTCCCAGCGAGGACAGCACCAAGAGCGCGGCTCCGGGGAGGAGCGCCTGGCGCACGCCTTGCCGGTCGATCCAGGCGCCCGCCATCGGCCGCAGCAACACGGCGACGAGCGAGAAGACCGAGAAGAGCAACCCCACGTGAGTGGCGGTGCCGCCCAGGGCCACCAGGTGCAAGGACAGGACCGGCGTGAGTCCGTAGACGGCGAGATGGGACGCCATGCTGATGCCCACCGCTGTCGGCAATGACGGCGGGGCCGCGTCGATCAGGGCCCATCTCACGAGCCGCTATCGTAGCCTCGATACGGCAGCCTGACCAGCAGCCGCATCGGACGGGCTCGCTTGACACGAGTGCGACGGCTACGGTCTCATGGCGCCAAACAGAAGGAGGCGCCCATGCGCTCCGATCGCGTGCTCGGAACCATCGATTTCCACACGGCGGGGATCGGGATGCGGTTGCTCACGAGCGGCCTCGGGCGTTTGCCTGGCAGCACGATCGGCGAGAAGCGCCGCTGGTTCGAGGAGCATCTCGACCACCTCCGCACCGGACTCTGCCTCGAACCCCGTGGCCACAGAAGCCTCCTGATCGCGGTGATGACCGATCCGGTCACACCCGGCGCTCACTTTGGCCTCTTCTTCATCTACCCGGGCGGCTACTACGTCTCGTGCGGCGAGGGCACGATCGGGGCGGCCACCGCGGCGATCGAGACCGGGATGGTCGCGCGCCAGGGCGCCGAGACCCCGGTCCTCATCGACACCGAGGCGGGTCTCGTCGAGACGATCGCGCGCTCGAACGGCGATCGCGTCAGCGAGGTCACGCTCAAGTGGACGCCATCGTTCGTCGTGCTCCCCGACCAGGTCGTCGAGGTGGATGAGGCGGGCGCGGTGTCGCTCGACATCGCGGTCGGCGCGGGCAACGTCTTCGCCATCGCGGAGGCGCGGCACCTCGGCGTCGCCGTGGAGCGCGAGATGGCGAGACGCCTCGCTCAGCGTGGCATGGCTCTTCGCGAGGCCGTCAACGCACAGCTTCGAGTGGAGGTGCCCGGCCTCGGAAAGACCGCGGTCGACAACGTCCTCATCCACGAGCTTCCGGATGCCGACGGCGTGTCGGCGAACGCGCTCGTCTGGGGTCCGGGACAGGTCGATGCGGCCCCCTGTGGCTCCGGCACGTGCGCGCGCATGGCTGTATTTCACCGGCGCGGGCTCATGACCGTCGGCTCGAGCTTCAAGAGTCGGGGGCTGCTCGGGCTGTGCTTCACCGGCCGCCTCGCCGGGATCACCGAGGTCGACGGCCGGCCCGCCGTGCTGCCCGAGGTCACGGGGACGGCGTATCTCACCGGCACGAGCCAGTTCTGGTTCGATCCCGACGACCCGCTGCGCGCCGGCTACCTCCTCGACACGTGAGAGCGCGGTAGCCTCACCGGCCAGCTCGAACCCGAGAGCGACCTCGTCACAGCGCGCGGCCGGACGCGCCCCGGGCGGCGATGTGCCGCCGCCCGGGGCCGGGACCGTCTACTTCCGGACCTTCAGGTCTTCGTACGGCGCGGAGTACGGGTGATAGGAGATGAGCCCGAGCCCTGACTCTTCGACGCGCGGGCCGACGGCGTTCAGGAACCCCAGTTCCCAGAGGGGCGCCGCGGTGACGCGCTCGTGGAACAGCTTCTGGGCCTGGTGCAGCAACATCTCGCGGCGCTTCGGATCGACCTCCCGCGCCTGCTGCGCGTACAGGTCGTCGATCTCGGGGTGGCTGCCCCAGGCGTAGAGGGCGTCCTTCACCATGTAGTTCTGCACGCGCGTCGCGGCGTTGCCCTGACCGCCGGCGCCGCCCATGTGCAGCGAGCGGATCTTCTTGTCCTTCCACTGCGAGAGGAAGGCCGCCCGCTCCATGGGCCGCACCTTCGTGCGAATGCCCACGGCGCCGAGGTAGTTCGCGACCGCCTCCGCCACGCTCGCGTACGACACGTCGCACGCGAGATCGCCGGCGTCGAACCCGTTCGGGTATCCGGCCTCGGCGAGCAACTTCTTCGCCTGGGCCGGATCGAAGGGATACGCGGGCAGCGCCAGCGCGTACTCGAAGGCCGAGGGAATGATGCTGCCCGTGGGCTTCGAGTGGCCGAGGGTCTCGGCCTGGTTGATGGCGTTCTTGTCGAAGGCGAGCGCAGCGGCGAGCCGCACGCGCCGGTCCTGCCAGGGCGACTTCGGCTCCCACTGGAGCGGACCGAAGTCGAGCCACTGGGTCGCGGAGATGACCGTCGGGACGAGCTTGATGCCCGCGGTGCGCTTCGCCTCCTCGCCCAGCGGGCCGCGCAGCGAGTAGGCGACGTCGGCCTCGCCGCGCTTCAACATCGCGAGCCGGGTCGTATCCTCGGTCACGATCTTCCACACGAGACGCTTGACGGTGGGCGCCTTGCGCCAGTAGCGGTCGTGGGCCTCGAAGACCAGCTCGATCCCCGGGTTGACCGACGTGAGCTTGTAGGGGCCGGCGCCGATGGGCGCCTTCTTGAAGCCCTCGTCGCCGACCTTCTCGAGGTATTTCTTCGGGACGATCCAGCCCGCGCCCGTGGCCGGCGTGGCGTAGAAGGTCAGGAAGTCCGGCCAGGGCTCCTTCAGCTTGAAGCGCACGCGGTGGGGATCGACGACCTCCACCGCGACGACGCGGTCCTTGAGCAGCTTCGCGGCGGCGCCCCGGTAGCGGTCGAAGCTGAACTTCACGTCCTCGGCCGTCAGCGGATCGCCGTTGTGAAAGACGACGCCTTTCCGCAGCACGAAGTCGTAGCTGAGCCCGTCCTTGGCCATCGACCACGACTCGGCGAGGCTCGGGGCCATGGGGTTGCCCGGCATCGGTTTCACCATGGCGTCGTGCAGCGCGTACAGCACCTTCATGATCGTGATGATGCCGGTGTGCTCGGCCGGATCGAACCACGTGGGGGCAATCGTGACGTGCACGGCCCAGGTCATCTGGCTCTGGGCGGCGGCCGGGTTTGCCAGGAGACCGGACCCGGCCGAGAGCACGAGGGCCAGGGCCAGCGACCGAGCGGAGCGAGGCAAGCGGATCTTCATGGAGTTCTCCTCCGTGTGCCGGAACGGCGGCTGTGCGGAATGGATGGAGAGATCGGGAAGAGCCGAGCGACGCTCACACCTACTCCGGAACCAGAGCCCGTGTCAAGCCGGCCCCGACGCAGGCCCGGGGGGCGAGGGGCCGGCAGGCCACGCCGCTGGCGCTCAGCCGAGCGTGTCCGTCAGCCCGCACTGCCTCCAGGCCTGGACCACGGCCGGGGAGGCGCCGGTCACGATCAGCCGCGCGGTGCGCTCCGCGAGCGCGCGCCTGAGCGCCAGCAAGATCTGCGTCGCCGAGATGTCGAGCGTGCCGACGGCGGCGAGGTCCACGACCACGTCGCCCGCGTCGAGCGCCTCCCGCGCGGCCGTGTGGAGCGCGGCGGCGTCGGAGACGCCGAGGTCGCCGCCCAGCACGAGCCGCCGGGCCGCGGTCGCCGTGTCGCGCTCGACGCGCGTGGTCATCGCCGCGCCTCCGATGTCGAGCGCGACAGCGTCAAGGCCGCCTCGGCGAGCCGATCGAGTGGCAGCACGCGCTCGGCGGCGCCCATCTCGATGGCCGCCCGCGGCATGCCGAACACGACGCACGACGCCTCGTCCTGTGCCAGCGTGGCGGCGCCGGCGCCGCGCATCGCCAGAAGGCCGCGAGCGCCGTCGTCGCCCATGCCGGTCATGATGACGCCGACGGCGTTTGTGCCGGCCCACTCCGCGCACGAGTGGAACAGCACGTCCACCGAAGGCCGATGCCGGTTCACGGGCGGGTCGTCGCCGAGGCGCACGAGGTAGACCGCGCCCTCGCGCACCAGGCGGAGGTGATGGTTGCCCGGCGCGATCAGCGCGTGGCCGGCAAGGACGCGGTCGCCGTCGGTGGCTTCCTGCACCCGCACGGTGCACAGCCCGTCGAGGCGCTCGGCAAACGAGCGCGTGAAGCGCTCGGGCATGTGCTGGACGATCACCGCGCCCGGCGCGTCGGCTGGGAGCGCGACGAGGAACTCGCGCAGCGCCTCGGTTCCTCCGGTCGAGGCTCCAATGGCCAGCAGCTGCTGTGTCGTCCTGAGCGCCGTCGGTCTCGGGCCGGCGCTCGGAGCTGCCGGCGACGGCGGCGCGCTCTGGCGCGGCCTGACGCGTGCGGCCGCGGCGCCCTTGACCTTCTCGATCACTTCCGCGGCCACCGCCGGCAAGTGCTGCCGCAGATCGACGGTCGGCTTCGTGACGAAGTCCACCGCGCCCAGCTCGAGCGCGCGCAGGGTCGTCGCGCAGCCCGCCTCCGTCATGGACGACACCATCACGACCGGCATCGGGTGCCCGCGCATCAGCTTCTCGAGGAACGACAGGCCGTCCATGCGCGGCATCTCGACGTCGAGCGTGAGGACGTCGGGATCGAGCTGGCGGATCTTGTCGCGCGCCGCGTACGGGTCGGCGGCGGTGCCGACCACCTCGATGCCGGGGTCGCGTCCGAGCATCTGCGAGAGCGCCTGCCGCATGAGCGCGGAATCGTCGACCACCAGGACGCGCGTGCGCCGGCCCACGGGGCTCAATTCCACAGCTCCACGGTGCCGAAGGCCGGTGCGGCGGCGGTGGCCTGCCGCTCGGTCCGCACGAGCCGCGCCTGGGCGCGCGCCGCCCCGACGCGGCGCATCCGGACCCGGCCGTTCCCGGTCTCGAAGCGCACGTCGCGGGGCTGGTAGCCGCCGACGTCCTCGGCGACCAGCGGGATGCCGTCGTTGTCGAGGAACTCGCGGATGAAGGCGATGTTGCGCTGGGGCACGCCGAGGTCGGACTCGACCATGTCGAGCACGTGGGCGCCGCCGAACACCTTCGCCACCACGCGCCGCCGATCCGCGCCGAGCTTCATCATGGCGCCGATCAGCCGGTCCATCGCGTGCACCCCGAAGCGGCCCGGATCGCCGCCCTCGCCGGACGGCAGCAGGAAGTGGTTCATGCCCCCCACGAGCCGGTCCGGGTCCCACAGGCACACCGAGATGCAGGAGCCGAGGAGCGTGCGCACCACGACCGGCTCACGGCTCGCGTGCACGCCACCGATGTGAATCGTCACCTCGCGCGTCGTCCCCGTCCCGGTGGTCGCCAGCGCCCTCCGGCGCGCGCTCACGCGCGCACCCGGGTGAGGACCCGTCGCACGGCCTGCCGCAGGCACTCGGGATCGAAGGGCTTGACCAGCCAGCCACTGGCGCCGGCCGCCCGACCCTGCTGCTTGACGTCCTCGCCATGCTCGGTGGTGAGGACGAGAATTGGCGTGAACCGATAGGGCGGGCTCGCGCGCAGGGCGCGCACCAGCGCGAGGCCGTCCATCACCGGCATGTTCACGTCGGTGATGACGAGGTCGGCGGGCTGCGTCTCGGCGGCGGCCAGGGCCTCGCGACCATCGGCCGCCTCGACGACCGTGTGGTGATCGGCCTCGAGCGTGGCGCGCACCATGTCGCGCACCGTCCGGGAATCATCGGCGATGAGGATCGTGGCGGGCATGATCCATCTCCTCCTCGACAGCCTCGTGCGCTCTATCGACGCCGGCGGCGCCGATCTTGAGGGGTACGCCGACACGGCCCCGGCGATCACCGCGCTCACGGCTCGGCCGTCGCCGGCGGGTCCTTCCGGTAGATCGTGGCCCCGACCCGCGTCACGCCGTTCAAGAGGCCGAGCACCGTCTCGGAATGGCCGAGGCACAGGACGCCGCCAGTCTTCAGGAGCCCGTTGAGGCGCGCGAGGATCCGCTCCTGCCCGCGGCGGTCGAAGTAGATCAACGCGTTGCGACAAAAGATCACGTCGAACTGCACGCGGATGGGCCACGGCTGATCGTTGAAGTTGATGCGCCGGAAGGCGACCATCTGGCGCAGCTCGGGCCGGACCTGCCACCGCGGCTCTCCCTCGTCCCCCGGGAGCTTCACGAACGATCGATCGCGCAGCGGCGAGGGCACCGGCTCGATCTGGGCGCTCGTGTACACGCCGGCCTCAGCCCGGGCCAGGATCTCGGTGTCGATGTCCGAGGCGAGAATCCGCACGTCCCACCCGGGTCCGCCGAGGACCTCTCGCACGGTCATTGCCAGTGTGTACGGCTCCTCGCCGGACGAGCACCCGGCGCTCCACAGCCTGATCTTCCGCTCGTGCGTGCGCTCGGCGTGCCGCCGCATGGCCGGGGCCCAGACGTCGGTCAGGTAGCGGAAATGATGCGGCTCGCGGAAGAAGTCGGTCTTGTTCGTCGTCATCGCGTTGACGAAGCGCGTGAGCTCCTCGCCACCGGGATCTCCAGACGTCAGGTATTCGCGGTAGGCGGCGAAGCTCGGCAGCGCGAGCGCCCGCAGGCGGCGGCTCAGCCGCGACTGCACGAGGTAGCGCTTGTGGGGACCCAGCGCGATGCCGCTGTGCGCTTGCAGGAGCTGCCTGAAGCTCTCGAACTCCTCGTCGGTGAGGACGATCTCGGCGGACGTCGTCATGCGATGCGCGAGTCCCCCGCGTGCCCACAAGGCCTTGGCCGGCGCCGCGAGTCCGACGAACTGTTGGCTCGGGGCACTAGGCCGCCACGCCCGGCACCGCGATGTCGCCCGAGCCGAGCACGCGGTCGATATCCAGCAGGATGACGAGCTTGTCGCCCGCGCGGGCCATGCCCTCGAGGTAGCGCGCGTCCACGCTCGCGCCGAAGTCCGGCGTGGGCTGGACGTCCTCCTTCGGGATGTTGAGCACGTCGGAGACGGCGTCGACGACGAGCCCCATCACCTTGGTGTGCACCGTGACGACGATGATGACGGTGAACGGCGTGTAGTCCGCCTCGCTCATCCCGAACTTGCTGCGCAGGTCCACCACGGGGACGATGGTGCCCCGCAGGTTCATGACGCCCTTGACGTAGGCGGGCGTGTTGGGGATCGGCGTGATGGCCGAGTAGCCCTTGATCTCCTGCACCTTCAAGATCTCGACGCCGTACTCTTCGTCACCGAGCCGGAACGTGAGGTACTGGGCGCCATCGGTCCCCGCCACGATCTTGTTCGCCGGTGTGTCGCGCCGCTCCATGGTCATTCTCCTCGTCGATCAGAAGTCGTCGAGCGCCTCACGTCCCAGAACTCCTCGAACCCGTCGTGGCGGCCGTTCGCGTGAGCGCCGACCAGTTCCGCTGGCTCCGGCTTCGGCGTGGCCGCTCGCGCCGCGCGCGTGGGCGCGGGCTGGTGGTCGTCGGCCTGTCGGTGAACCGCGGCGCGCCGCGTGATGGGCCGGGGGATGGGTTTCGCCGCCTTCGCCGCCGGCGCCGCCTTCGGCGCCGGAAGCGCCAGCTGCGGGGCGACCGGGACCGGCGGTTGGGGGCCATCGGCGAGCTGGAACCGTCGCAGCATCGCCTGCAGTCGCTCGGACTGCTCCGCAAGCGCCTGGGCCGTGGACGAGAGCTCCTCCGTCTGCGCGGCGGTGGCCTGCACGACCTGATCCATCTGCGTCACGGCGCGGTTCACCTGATCGATGCCGGTCGACTGCTCCTGGGACGCCGCCGCAATCTCGCCGATGATGTCCGTCACCCGCTTCACCGAGCCGACGATCTCCTGCAGCGTGGCACCCGACCGGTTCACGAGGTCCGAGCCCGCCTCGACCTTGCCGACGGAATCCCCGATCAGCGTCTTGATCTCCTTGGCCGCCGTGGCCGAGCGCTGCGCCAGGTTGCGCACCTCGGTCGCCACGACCGCGAAGCCGCGCCCCTGCTCGCCGGCCCGCGCCGCTTCCACCGCGGCGTTGAGCGCGAGGAGGTTCGTCTGGAACGCGATCTCGTCGATCGCGGTGATGATGTCGGCGATCTTCTTGGACGACTGGTTGATCTGGCTCATCGACTCGACGGCCTGCTCCACGACGACCCGACCCTTCTCGGCCGTCTCCCGCGAGCCGGCGGCCAGCCGATCAGCCGATCGCGCATTGTCCGCGTTCTGCTTGACCGTGCCGGTGATCTGCTCCAGCGACGCGGCCGTCTCCTCGAGCGAGGAGGCCTGCTCCTGGGACCCGGATGCGAGCTGGTCGGCCGCGCTCGCCAGCTCGCGCGAGGCGCCGGCGGCGGTCTCGGCGACGGTGCGCACCTCGCTGAGGGCGCCGCTCATGGCCTCGATCGCCTGATTGAGCGCGACGGCCATTCTCCCGACCTCGTCGGTGCCGGTGACGGCGAGCCGCGGCGTGAAGTCGCCGTCCGCCACGGCCTGGAGCACGGTCACGGTCGCGCCGAGCGGGCGAGCGATCGCCCGGGCCAGCAGCAGGCCGAGCACGATGGACAGCGCGATGGCGACCAGGATGGCGCCCGTCATCACGAGGCGGGTCGAGGCGTACTGCGCCGCGCCGGCGCGGGTCGCCTCCGCCACGGCCTCCACGTTGACGTTCGAGAGCCGATCGAGCGGCGTGAGCACGGCCTGCATGGCCTGCCCGGCCGCTCCGAAGGCCATCGCGATGGCTTCGGCCTTCTTGCCCTCCCGGCTCTGGGCGAGCACCTGTCCGTCGCGGATCGCGCGGTACGCCGGCCACGCCTTCTGGAACTCCTCGAGCGGCTTCTGCGCCGCCGGCGGCAGTTGCGCGGCCGTGTAGCCCTTGACGTCCTTGTCGACGGCGGCGTCGAGCTCGGCGATGCGGGCCTCGAGCTTCTTCATCACCTCGGCATCCGTCGCGAGCAAGTGCTGGAGCACCGCCGCCCGGACCTTCAGGACACCCGCCTGGGCGTCGCCCAGGTGTTCCAGCGGCACGACGCGATTGGTGTACGTGTCGACCGACGCCGCCTGGAGCTGTCCGAGGGCGTTCAGGCCGTACAGCGCGACGCCGCTCAGCACCGCCACGACGACGATGAAGCCGAGCAGGATCTTGGTGCGGACTCCGCGATTCCTGAGCCATGTCATGCGAGTCGTCCTCCCGTTCACGCGGTCAGGGCCATTGGTTCGCGCTCGGCTTCACCGCCTCGGGCGAGGGTCAGGAGGCCGGCAACATCGAGGATCAACGTGACGCGGCCGTCGCCCAGGATCGTGGCGCCCGACACACCGCGGACCTTTTCGAAATTGTTCTCGAGGCTCTTGATGACGACTTGTTGCTGGCTCAGGAGCTCGTCGACGAGGAGCGCGACGGGGCGGCCGTCCTGCTCGACCACGACGACGAGGCCACTCGTGGGATCCTCCGAGTGCGGCGTCACCCCGAGCACCCGGTGCAGGCGGACCAGCGGCAGCACGCGGTCCCGGATCGTGATCGTCTCGATGCCGCCGAGCGCGTGGTGCAGGGACTCGCGGCGCGGCTGCACCGATTCCACGATCGACATCACCGGCAGCACGAACGATTGCTGCCCGACCGCGAGAATCTGGCCATCCACGATCGCGAGCGTCAGCGGCAGCTTCACGCGGAAGATCGTCCCGCGCCCCGGTTCAGTCTGGATGGAGACGGAGCCGCCCAGCGCCTCGACGTTCTGGCGGACGACGTCCATGCCGACGCCGCGACCGGAGATTTCCGTGATGCGGTCGGCCGTCGAGAAGCCCGCCCGGAAGATCAGCCCGTAGATCTGCTCGTCGCTCAGCGCCTCGTCCGCGCCGACGAGACCGGAGGCGACGGCCTTCGCCAGGATCTTGTCGCGATCGAGTCCCCGGCCGTCGTCGACGATCTCGACGTAGATGTTGCCGCCCTGCTGGTAGGCGCCGAGCCGGACGCGCCCGGTCGACGGCTTGCCGGCGGCCGTTCGGGCCTCCGGACCCTCGAGGCCGTGGTCGATGGCGTTGCGGACCAGGTGCGTGAGGGGGTCGGCGATCCGCTCGATGACCGTCTTGTCGAGCTCGGTTTCCTCGCCTTCCGTCTCGAGCGCGACCTGCTTGCCGGCGGCGGCCGCCAGGTCGCGAATGAGGCGCGGGAACCGGGCGAACAGCGTCTTGATCGGAATCATCCGGACGCTCATCATCCGCTCGTGCAGCTCGCGCGCGTGGCGGTCCATCTGCGCCACGGCTTCGCTCAGCTCGGCGAGCTTCTCCGGCGTGAACGCGGCGACCGTCTGGGCGATCATCGACTGGGTGATCACCAGCTCGCCGACGAGATTGATGAGGCGATCGACCTTCTCGACGGGCACCCGGATGCTGGCCGCCTCAGCCGGGGCCACGGGCGCCGGCGCGCGGCGACGATCGGGGCCACTGTACGAGTCGGTCACGACGTCCGGCGGCGTCGCGGCGACCGGAGGTCTCGCGGCGACGACGGGTGTCGCCGGCTCGGCGGGCGGCGCCTCCTCCTCGGTCGTGAAGTCCTCCTGCTGCTCCGCTGCCGCGGGCGCGTCGGGCGTATCGTCCATCTGCAACGCTCGCACCGTGACCGCGTCGGGATCGCCGATGAAATCGAAGCAGGCGTCGAGGTCCTGCTGGGAGCACGTTCCGAGGAGCCAGATGCGCCAGCCGAGGTACGCCCGCTCCGGGTCCATGTCCGCGAGCGCGGGCAGGCTGTCCGTGAGCGCGGTGGTCTGCAGCACCTCGCCCAGCCGCCCGACGTCGTCCAGGAACTGTTGCGGATCGAGCCCGCGCCGCAACAAGTCGGCCGGGGGACGGAACTCGATCTCCCAGAGCGTGCGAGACACGGCCGGCTCGATCCGGGCCAGGGGCGGGCCGGTCACCCCCTGAGCCGGCGCGGGGGCGGGTGTCGTCTCGCGCCCCTCGAGCGCGACCTTGATGGCGCGGAGGGCCCGCTCCTCGGCGGCCCGCTCGTCGTCGGAGCCGTCGGGCCGATCGGCCTGGCCGGCCGCGACGAGCGCCTTCAGCACGTCGGTCGACTCCAGGAGCGCCTCGACGGCCCGCGGCGTGACGGCCAGCCGTCCCTTGCGGAGCTGATCGAGCAAATCCTCGAGCGCGTGCGTGAAGCGCGCGATGCGCTCGAAGCCCAGCATCGAGCTGTTGCCCTTGAGCGTGTGCGCGCACCGGAAGATCTGGTTCAGGAGCTCGGCGTCGTGCGGCCCCTCCTCCAGGTGCAGGACGCCCGCCTCGAAATCGGCGAGCAGGTCGGATGCCTCGTCGAAGAATGCCTGGACAAGCGGATCCGCGGCCATTGGTCCCCCCAGAAACACTTATCGGAGGGCCGTGCGCGCGGCTTGAGCTATCGGTTGCCTCGGCGATCCCGGCTCATAACGATGCGAATTCTCGGTCGCTTTTGTGATGACCCGCGCCGCGCAGACCCGGGGGCCGGCCGCGTCAGCGGGGCGGCGAGGGCTCCAGCATCAGCGTCGGAACGCCGCAAGTGCCGTTGCGCACCGTGAAGACGTGCGTGCCCGGCTTTCGGCCGGGGCGTGTCTCGGAGACGTCCAGGCCCGCGGCGCGCAGGCGAGTCTGCGCCGCCTCGGCGTTTGGGACGCGCCACGACAGTCCCCAGAGGCGATCCGGGTCCGGCGACACCCCTGCGGCGAGGTCGTGCGCGATCTCCACGATCAGGTCGCCGCAGCGAAAGAACATGAGCCGCGCGCCCCAAGCGGGATTGGACCGGTCGAGCCGCATGTCGAGACCGAGGCGGGCGCCGTAGAGCGCGGCCGCGCGCTCCGGGTCGGGAGTGCGGATGACGACGTGATCGAGCCCCGCCACGGCAGCGGCCTCGGTCGAAGTCGGCGGCGCGGCAGGCGGCGCTCCGGCAAACGGCGGCGCCCCCGGCTGGATCAGGAACACGCGTACGCCATGGGTCGCCTCGGTCGAGGCTCGCGTCCGACGCCAACGCCGCGATGCTCCGGTGACGCTGTCCGTGCTCTCGGATTCAGTGATGGGCTCTGGCGCGAGGCCGAGGCGAGAGAGCCGGCGGTGCGCCGACTCGATGTCATCGACGGCGAAGGCGATGCTGGCCAGGCCCTCGCCGTGCTCGTCGAGCACGGTCCGGAGGCGATCGGCCATCGGTCCCTCGCCTGACGGGGCGATCAACTCGACCGCGACGTTGGCGAGCCCGAAGGTCGCGATGTCGGCGCCGCCGCCCTGCGCCGGGGCGCGCCACGAGGGGGCACGGCCCAGCAAGGCCTGATAGGCGTCGATGCCGGCCGAGAGGTCGCGCACGGCGACGACGACGTGGTCGAGGCCGATGATCACCGAGCGTTCTCGTCAGTTCGCGGCGGGTCGCTCGGACTGGACAGCGCGGTTGTCGAGCATTTCGGGGCCGGGCTGGTCATCCCGTACCACTATCGGCGAGGGCGCGACCGACTCGCGCTCGGCCGTGCTCGCCGCGGGCCGCGGGTTCGCTCGCGGGCCGCACGCTGCTTCGAGCCGGCCCACGAGCAGATGGGACACCCCGCGAGGTCGTGCGCGCGCGCCGGGCAATGCTCGCGCCCGAAGTAGATGATCTGCAGGTGAAGCGTGCTCCAGTCCTCGGGCGCGAAGAGCCGCTTGAGATCGCGCTCGGTGGCCACCACGCTCCGCCCCGACGAGAGTCCCCAGCGCGCGGCCAGCCGATGGATGTGCGTGTCGACCGGGAAGGCCGGCTTCCCGAACGCCTGCGCCATCACGACGCTGGCCGACTTGTGGCCGATCCCGGGCAAGGCCTCGAGCGCCTCGAAGCTCGCCGGCACCTGGCCGCCGTGCTGCTCGGCGAGGATGCGCGACAGCTCGCGGATGTGCCGCGCCTTGGCGGGCGCGAGCCCGCACGGTCGAATGATGGCCTCGATCTGACTGATGGTGAGCCGGGCCATGGCGTCGGGCGTTCGCGCGCGGGCGAACAGGCGCGGCGCCACCTGGTTCACGCGGACGTCGGTGCACTGCGCTGAGAGCAGGACGGCTACGAGGAGCGTGTACGCATCCTCGTGCTGCAGCGGGATGGGCGGCAGGGGATAGAGCCTGGCGAGCATCTTCTTGATGCGCTCGGCCTTGTCCGCGCGGGTCATCCGCGGTCCCTCTGTCGCGCTGGGCGTCTCCGCCGTCTCACGTGCTCGCCGTGACTGCCTGGTCTGAGCGCCCGGCTCAGCGAGGACGATCGCCCGCGACCTGCACGCGTCGCATGTACCGCCGGAACGGTCCCGAATCGTTCACGGCCAGGTGCTTGACGCAGCGGTTGTCCCAGAATGCCATCGCGCCGGTCGTCCAGCGGAACCGGCACGTGAACTCCGGGCGATGTCCATGCTCGAAGAGGAACTCGAGCAGGGGCGCGCTCTCGGCCGCCGTCATGCCCTCGAAGCCGACGGTGTAGGAGCGATTGACGAACAGCAGCTTGCGCCCGGTCTCCGGGTGCGTGCAGACGACCGGGTGCACGTTCACCGTCTCGCGCCACGAGTCGTCGTCGCGCGCCTTCGTGCTGCGGCCGGCGTTGGCGTTCGACTGCGGGCCGGCGACCTTCCGGTCGCTGTGCACGGCATCGAGACCTTCGAGCAGTCGCTTCATCCCCGGCGACAGGCTCTCGTACGCGAGGTATTGATTGGCGAACAGCGTGTCGCCTCCGTAGGGCGGCACCTCGATCGCGTAGAGGATCGCGCCCATCGGCGGCTCCGCGACCATCGTGGTGTCGGTGTGCCACTCCTCGCCGACCACGCGCGTGTCGCCGGGCTCGCGCCGGATCTCGACGATCTCGGGGTCCGCCTGCAGACCGACGTAGTTCGGATGGATGAAGATGTCGCCGAAGCGGCGCGCGAACGCCTTCTGCTGTGCGGCGTCGAGCTGCTGGTCGCGGAAGAAGATCACGCAGTGATCCAGCAGCGCCTTCCGGATGGCGCCGATCGTCGAGTCGTCGGTGTCCCGGGCCAGATCGACGCCGTGGATCTCCGCGCCGAGCGCGCCGGTGAGGGGATGAATCTCGAGGTGGGGTAGGTGCATGGCGATGTCCTCCGAGGCTAGAGCCGCGCCGCCGGCTCCACCCACTCTCGGGCGAACCGTTCCACCCGCGCGCCGGCGTCGGCCGGGTCGGCCGGCAGATTCGCGAGCATCACGACCTCGCTCACGCCGAGGTCGCGGTACCGGGCGAGATCGTCGGCGGTGATCCGGCGCGTGTAGGGCGACACGATCAGCTCGACGTCCTTCAGCGATCGCCCGCGTGTCGCGAGCAAGGCGTCGAGCCGCGCGATCTTCTCGCGCGCGCGCTCGGGGTCGAGATCGAAGCCGTACCAGCCGTCGCCGTACTCGGCCACGCGGCCGAGCGCCGCGTCGCTCTCGCCGCCGAAGAGCACCGGGACGGCTCGGCCCTGCGCCGGCTTCGGGAAGCTCCCCGCGTCCTCGAAGGCGACGAACTCTCCGCGGTGGCTCGCGACACCGGGACTCCAGAGCGCGCGCATCACCTCGACGTACTCGCGCGTGCGCGCAGCCCGGCGCTCGAACGGGATCCCGAGGGCGCGGAACTCCTCGGCCGACCAGCCGATGCCGACGCCGAGCGCGAAGCGACCGCCGGACAGCCGGTCGAGGCTCGCCACCTCCTTGGCGAGGATCAGCGGGTTGTGCTCTGGGACGAGACAGATGCCCGTGGCCAGACGGATGCGGCTCGTCACCGCGGCCGCGAAGGTGAGCACGATGAACGGGTCGAGCCAGTCTGCCTCGGCGCCGAGCGGGAAGGCGCCGGTCGCCGAGTACGGATAGGCCGAGCGGTAGCGGTCGAACAGGACGACGTGCTCCGCGGCCCAGAGCGTGGCGACGCCGGTGCGCTCGGCGGTGACG
>Ga0187894_10002179_pt1 | contig 23771 bp, 19 predicted proteins | sample GBC1701081metaG_FD_136650 | JGI IMG/M metagenome (GOLD analysis project Ga0187894, IMG submission 136650) | White microbial mat communities from a lava cave in the Kipuka Kanohina Cave System on the Island of Hawaii, USA - GBC170108-1 metaG ... | reverse complement strand
CGGACCGTCGCGCTCGCGCTCACCGCCAGTTCTCGTCCTACCGCCAGAGCGTCTGGAGGAGCGCGTTGCCCGACCGGACCGTCGCGCTCGCGCTCACCGCCAGTTCTCGTCCTACCGCCAGAGCGTCTGGAGGAGCGCGTCGCCCGACCGGACCGTCGCGCTCGCGCTCACCGCCAGCTCTCGTCCTACCGCAAGAGCGTCCTGAGCAGGAGCGACTTGATGCCGGGCCGGCGGAGCAGCGACCTGATCACGTCGCCGTGCCAGTTGAAGTGCGCCGTGCGCCGAATCGTCTCCTGCAGGTCGTCGGTGGCGATCGCCGCGACGAGCGAGTCGATCTCCTCGTCGCCGAGCTTGACGAAGAGCCGGCGCAGATAGCTCGAGATCCGGAGGTGCGCGTCGAGGCGGGCGCGCCACCGGCGCTCGTACGCGCGGAGCGCGGCGTCGTCGAGGCGGTCGCGACGCAGCGCCTCGACGAGCGTCTCCGCGGCGAGCGCGCCCGAGAGCAGGCTGTAGAAGATCCCGCCGCCCGTCGTCGGCTTCGTGAGGCCGGCGGCATCGCCGACCGCCAGCACGCGCTCGCCGTAGGTCTTCGCGATCGGCCCGAGCGGCAGCAGCCGGCGGACGGCGACCCCCGGGCGCTCCGCGAGGCGCGGAGCCACGCGCGGGTGCGCGAGGAAACGACGCAGGTAGCGTTCCGCGTCGCCGTGCGCCATGAGGCCGACCCGCACCCGCGGCCGCCCGTCGCGCACGATCGGCACGAGCCAGGCGAACCCGCCCGGCGCCCGCTCCTGTCCGAGGTGAAGCTCGACGGTCGGCGGCGCCGAGCCGGCATCCACCTCCAGCTGGGCCGAGTGCAGGAACATCGACGGCAACCCGAGTCCGAGCCGGCGCGAGAGCCCATAGCTCACACCCGAGGCGAGGATCGCCGCGCGTGCCGCGACGTCTTCGCCCTCCGGGCCGAGGGCGAGGACGCGCCGAGGCTCGACGGCGACCTGATGCACGCGGAAGCCGGTTCGGATCTCCGCCCCGGCCCGGAGCGCCGCCGCGCCCAGCTCGGCGTCGAACAGCGCGCGGTCGATCACCGCGATGCCCTCGTCGTGGCCCGAGAGCGCGACGGCGCGACCGGACGGAGCGACGACGACGCACGACGACGGGCGGCCGAGGACCAAACTGTCGGGGACCTTGAACAGGGCCGACACCTCGTCGGAGATCACGCCCGTGCAGTGCGCGGGCGCGCCGAGCGCCGCGTGCTCCTCGAGGACGGCGACGTCGAAGCCCTCTTCGGCGAGGAGGCGGGCCGCGGAGAGTCCGGCAGGTCCGGCGCCGACCACGACCGCGTCGAGCGTGCGCATGTGCGCCCTATATTAGCCCGGAAGATTCTGCGGTCGGCTCATTCGGCCGGCGCGCCCATTCGCGCGAGGGCCTGGCGCGCCTCGCGATCGCCCGGGGCGATCGCGAGGACGCGGCGGTACTCTTCCCGCGCGCGCGACCGTTCTCCCACGCGCGCGTAGGCGGCGGCCAACCGGCGCCGCGCGTCGAGATTGCCGGGCTCGGCACCGAGCACCGCCTGCCACTCGTTGATCGCCTGGTGGTACTGCTCGGTGTCCCAGAGGCTCCGCGCCAGCGCCATGCGAGAGGAGACGGCGCCGCCGTCGAGCGCCACCGCCCGCCGGTACGCCTCGATCGCCTCCGCCGGCCGGCCCAGCTCGCCGAGCGCCGACGCCAGGGCGGTGTGCGCGCGAGCATCCCTCGGATCGGCCGCGATCACCGCCTGCCACTCGCGCGCCGCGGCGGGCCAGAGCTTGCGCTCGTTCAGGAACTCCGCGAGGGCACGCCGGTAGCGGATCATGCCGCGACCTCCCGGCCCGAGCGCGGCCTCCGCGAGCGCCTGCTCGCGCGCGCCCCGGACGGCGAACGGCGCAGCCGTCCCTTCCGGTCGGCCCGCGCGCGCCTCGGCCTTGTCCAGCGCCGCGCGGTATGCGTCGAGGGCGCCCGCCGCATCTCCGCTCGCGGCGAGCGCCGACGCGCGCGCGAGGAGCAGCTCGGGGTTCGCGGGATCGCGCGCGATGGCGGCGTCCAGCTCGCCCACCGCGCCCTGCGCGTCGCCGAGCCGCGCGAGGAGCCGCGCGAGGCCGAGCCGCGCGAGCGAGCCGCCGGCAGGCGGGGACACCGCGACCGCGCGCCGGTACTCGGCCACGGCCGCAGAGCCGAGGCCCGCGCGATCGAGCAACATGGCCAGCTCGAGGCGGTCGGCCATCGTGTCCGGCACGGCCTCGGCCCATTGCGCTTCGGTGAGGCCGTACGGGAGCAGGCGCGTCACGAGATCGGGCAGGAGCGCCGGATCTCGCTCGATGGCCTTCCGGGTTGCCGAGAGCGCGATCGGCAACCGCGGCTCCGGCTGGCGGAGCGCGAGGCCACCGAGCGAGCGATAGAGATACGGATTCTCCGGCTGCAGCGCGATCGCCCGCGACAGGGCCGAGTACGCCGCCGCCAGACGCGCGTCGCGCCGCGCATCGTCGATGGCCGCGGCCTGGCCCTGGGCCCGCCCGAGCGCCTCGTGCAGGTATGGATCGGATGGCCGCGCGGCGAGGGCGACCGCGAGGTCCGCCACGGCGCGGTCGAACAGCGGCAAGGCCTCGCTCCGGCGCTCCGCCCACGTGCGAAGGAGACGGCCGTCGGCAGTCACTCCTGAATCCCAGACCTCGCGCGCGCGCCCGATCTCGAGCCGGGCGCGCGCCCATCGCGCCTCGGGATCGGCCGGCGCGAGCGCGAGGGCCCGCTCGACGCGGAGCGCCGGGGGCATGCTCCGGGACTCGAGGCGCGATTCGACGAGCGGCGCCCGCACGATCGCGGGGACGAGAGCGAGCGCGATCACCGCCACGGCGACCTGCGCCAGCGCCGCGCGCGCGCGGCCCTCGCCCAGGTGGAGGACGCGCAGCGCCGTGAGGAGGCGCCCGCCGCCGCCCGAGAAGCGCGTGTGCAGCGCGGCGGTGGCGATCCCGAGACACGCGGCGCCGAGCACCCCGTTCGCGGGGATTCGCGCGCCGAAGTCGAACGCGCTGTGCACGAGCAGGGCGAACGCCGCCGCGAGCGCGCCAATGCCGACGCCGACGCTCCCGGCCTCGTGGCGGCGCGCTCCGCCGCCCTCCCCGCCCCCGACGGGACAGCGCGCACGGCCCAGGACGTGCGCGCCGACGAGGTCGGCGGTGACGCGCCAGGCCGCCCAGAGCGCGACGAGGATGCCCGCGAGGCCGAGCTCCACGCCGAGCTGGAGCAGATCGTTGTGCGCGAACGGGAAGTAGAGCTGGCCGGGCGACAGCTCGGGCGGCTGGTACCGGAAGTAGATGTCGCGGTAGGCGCCGAGCCCCACGCCGAGCACGGGAAACGCGCGAAACATCCCGAGCGTCGACTCGAGCTGGACGAGACGGCTCGCGTACGCCGACTGCCGGAATCGCTCGAGCAGCGGCTCGAGGCCGATCCAGGCGCCGTACCCCGCCACCAGCGCCAGGAGCAGGCCGACGAGCACCGCGCTCGTGCGCGCGCGGCCGCGGAGTCCTTGCACGACGAGGAGCGCGGCGAGCGCGAGGGCGATGCTCACGATGCCGCCGCGGCTCAGGGTGAAGACGAGCGCCAGCCCCATGACACCGATGGCCACCATCGGCAGATAGCGGCGGATCGCGCGCTCCCGTGCAGAGCGGGACGACGGCGCCGCCCCGCTCGATGGGCCGACCTCCTCCGACTCGCGTGCCCGGGCGAGCACGGACCCGATGCCGAGGCAGATCAGCATCTCGAGCCACACGGCGAAATGATCGGGGTTGACGAAGGTGCCGGACAGGCGGCCGCGCGTGCCCGGCTCGCTCCACGCGAGGAGCCATGCGCGACCCGACAGGTGGTCGAGCAATGCGGCGAAGGCCAAGGCGCCGCCGAGCCACAGCAGAAGGCCCAGGAGCCGGTCGAGGGCGGCCCGGGTGCGAGACAGGTTGACGACGAGGACGTAGACGGCCGCGTACGTGAGAAAGAGCTGGAACGAGCGCATCGTCTGGAGCGGCGACACCGTCCCGACCGCGACGAGGGAGGGCAGCACGGCCGGCGCGCCCCAGTCGCCCGACGGAGGCGCGAGCGCCCAGGCGACGAGCGGCCCGTTGCCCACGCCGATTTGCACGAGCACGAGGATGGCCAGCAGGCCGAGCGGCAGATCGAGCGCCGTCCGGCGCCACTCGAGGCGCCGCCGCGCGATCATCCCGAACGCCCAGGACGCGAGCGCGAGGACGGCGAGGAGCTGGAGGACGGCGAGCGGCCATCCGCGATACGCGCCGCCGGCGAGCGGCGCCCACACGAGCAGCGCGACCAGCGCGATCACGACGGAGGGCCGGCCACACGTGATCGAGCGGACGAAGCTGGGTGCCTAGCGCCGTCCCGGCGGGGGGACGAGGGCAGCGCTCCCTCCGCGCGCCCTACTGGGCGACGGGCGAGCTCGAGGACCCCTGGGGCGGCTGCTGCCCGATGTCGACGCCGATCGTGGAGGGCGGCACCGGGCTCGGGCCATCTCCAGGGTCGGAGGTGAAGATCACGGGCGGCGCGCCGGTGTCCGGAATGGGCGGCACGACGATGGGAGCGGTGAAGGACGGCCCCGGCGTGATCGGGTTCCGGAGGGTGCCGACGAGGCTCGCGTCCGGCAGCATGCTGATGGGAATCGGCGGCGTGCACCCGCTCGTGCCCATCGCGGAGGACGCGAGCCCCTCGCGCACGAGCACGCTCGAGCGGTCGTGCATCGACAGGCACGAGACGAGGCCGGCGGCGCGCTGCGGATCCTTCACGATCACGGCCACGCGCATCGTGCTGCCGAGCGCGTCGTACACGACCTCGAAGACCGTGCCGCGCGCCGCGGCGGCCGCCGTCGGCGTCGAGATCGTGAAGTTCGACTGCCGCGCCTTCACGAGCGTGATGGCGGCCTGCGACACGGTGGCCCGCACCTTGCCGACGGCCAGATGGAAGAAGGCCTGCCGGCTCTGGGTCTGCGGATCGAACTCGAGCTTCGCCACGACGATGCGGCTGTTCTCGGCGACGACCAGCGTGCTGCCGTCCGGGAGGTCGAGCACGGCCGACGAGGCCGCGTGCGCGCGGATGTTGTCGCCCTCGGCAAGCCGCGCGCCGACGACGGCCGGCGTCCACTGCGCCTCGCCCTTGCGCTGAACCTCGACCTGCCCGGTCACCGTCTTGACCACCGCGACCCCTGCCCGCGCCTGCGCGGCAGCGGCGCCCGCAGCGATCAAGAGGACGCCCCAAGCAATGATCAAGGTCGTCCACCGGCCCAACCTCGATCCGATCGCGCCAGGCATCACGAGACCGGCGCCTGCGCGGCACGCTGACCAGAGCGACGAGGAGGGTCCAGCGGCGAGGCGGCGCGCGAAGGCCGGGCGCGAGGCGTACTCTCTGTACGTTGAGCGCCCGGACGAGCGCGCCAACGAAGCAGATGGCCCCTCATCGTCGCTCTGGTCAGGAGCCGTCGCCCTTGACAGGACCAGATTCGGGCAGGACTGCGATGCGCATCACCTGCAGCTGATCGTCGTAGGTGACCTCGAAATCCGTGCCGCGCACCGCGGCCACCGCGGTCTGCGTGGAGATCGAGAAGTTCGACTGGCGGGCCTTGACCAGCTTCACGGCGGTCTGGGACACCACCGCGCGCACCTTGCCCACGGCCAGATGGAACAGCGCCTCGCGCGCCTGGTTCTGCTGGTCGAACTCGAGCTTCCCGATCGCGAGACGGCTGTTCTCCGCGAGGAAGATCGTGCTGCCGTCGATGAGATCCAGCCGGGCCGACCCGCCCGCCCAGGCCCGGATGTTGTCCCCTTCGACGAGCTTCTGGCCGACCGCGGCCGGCAGCCACTGCGTCTGGCCCTTCCGCTCGACCTCGACGCGGCCCGTGACGGCCTTGATCTCGGCGCTGCCCGTCTTGAGCTGGGCGTCCGCGGACCCGGCGAGGATCAGCGCGGCGAGCGCCGCGACGATCGCAGCTACGCTGCCCGACAACACCGCGTTGCTGATTCGTCCTCGCATGAGCCTGCCTCCTCCGCCTCGATTCGATCGGGTTCTCACGGTAGCTGGTTTCCCGCGCGCGCGCAACATTGCCTGCCGCGTCAGGCGCTGGCGGCCACCGGCGCCTCGCGCAATCCGAGCAGCTCGTAGATCACCACCGGGCGGGTCTTGCCCTTGACCAGCACCTCGCCCAGGCGCCGGACCTCGATCGCGTCGCGCGCAGCCTCGTAGGTGCCCTCGCTGATGATGATGTGCCGCTTGGTCTCGTACTCCTTGTTGAGGGACTCGAGGCGCGCGCCCAGGTTCACGCCGTCGCCCACCACCGTGTAGTCGAAGAGCTGCTCGGATCCCAGGTTGCCCACGACCATCTCGCCCGTGTTGATCCCGATCCCCATGCGGAACGGTTCGCGCCCCTCCGCGAGCCATTTCGTCTGGAGCTTGTCCAGCTCGTCGATCATGGCGAGCGCCGCGCGGCAGGCCTTCTCGGCGTGATCCGGATACGGCACCGGCGCGCCGAAGATGGCCATCACCGCGTCGCCGATGAACTTGTCGAGCGTGCCCTGGTTGGCGATGACCTGGTCCGCCATCGTCGTCAGGTACTCGCGCAGGATGTGGACGACCTCCTGGGGCGGGTGCCGCTCCGTGTACGTCGTGAAGTCGCGGATGTCGGTGAAGAGCACGGTGACGTTGCGCACCTCGCCGCCGAACTTGAGGGCGGCGGGATTGCCCACGAGCTGCTCGACCACCTCGGGGCTCACGAACCGCTGGAAGGCCCGCTTGATCCAGAGGCGCTGCCGCTCCTCGGTGAACAGCCGGTGCACCGTGATGCCGACGAAGGTGAGGCCCATCGCGAGCGACGGGTACACCAGCGGCAACCAGAGCCCGCGCAGGAAGGCCAGCTGCACGGCGCCGAAGAAACATCCCCACAGCGCGAGGATCGCGAGCGCGCTCACCATGGGCCGCAAGCGGGGCAGGAGCCCGGCGAGCAGCAACGGCCAGAACACGATGCCCGCCGCCTCGAGCAGCTCGACCCAGTCCGGGCGCTTCAGGAATCGGCCGGAGAGGATGTTGGCCGCGACGTTGGCGTGCTTTTCGACGCCGGGCAGGACGGCGCTGAGCGGCGTGACCCGGAGATCGTAGATGGCTGCGGCCGACGCCCCGACGAACACGACGCGGTCGCGCACCGCGTCTGGGTGCAGGCGCCCGGCGAGGACGTCGACGGCCGACAGGTACCGGAACGCGCTGGCGGGACCTGCGTAGTCGATCAGCATGCGGTCGCGCGGGTCCACGGGGACGGACGCCGCGCCGATGTCGAGTCCCCGCCCGAAGTCGAGCTTGAGCCGGTCGGCGGGCACCCCCATGGCAAGCCGCGCCGCCTGCACGGCGAGCGACGGATAGTAGTAGCCCTGGTACTCGATCACGAGCGCCTCCCAGCGGGTCGTGCCGTCGGGATCGGCGATCATGTTGACGTGGCCGAGGTCGCGGGCCGCCGCGGCGAGTCTCGGGATCGGCACGCCGACGGCGGAGGCGGACAGCGGCGGATACAGCCCGCGCTCGGCGTAGTGCGCGAAGCTCGTGATCGCGGACTTGAGCGGCGTTCCCGACGGGTCGGGCGGCGTCGCCGGCGGGGCGCCGGAGAGCTCGAACATCACGGGCAGGACCACCCGCCCGCTCTGCCGGATCGCGGCCTCGAGGCGGCCGTCGTGATCCGCCTTCTTCACCAGCTCGGCCAGCTCCTGGTTGAGCGCCCGGCCGACGTCGCCGAGCGGCGAGACGCCGAGGGCCTTGAAGCGCTCGCTCAGGAGGTCGGCGGCGCGCAGCTCGCCCTCGACTTGCGGCTCGCTCAGCAGGATGTCGAAGGCGATGACCTTCGCGCCGCCCTCGGTGAGCGCCGCCACCAGATCGGCGAGCACCGACCGGGGCCACGGCCAGCGGCCGAGCGTCGCGAGGCTCCGCTCGTCGGCCGCCACGATCACCACCTGATCGCCGGGGTCGCGCGCGCCGCGGAGCGTGAAGTGCAAGTCGTAGAGCTTGGTCTCGATGGTGGTGAGGAATTCGGGCGCCCGGACGAACAGGGCCAGCACCAGCACGACCACGCCCGCGGCGATGAGGTAGGTGCGCGCCCCGGGCCGCGCCAGACGGTTGAGCCACTTCATCGCGGGGCGGCCGCTCCCCGTCCGAGGTCGAGCAGCGCGGCGGGCAATTCACCGAGCCCCGCGATCACCGCGTCTGGCCGCGACGGGCCCACGCCCTGACCGACCGGGACCACGTGCACCACGCGCATCCCGGCGTCCTGGGCGCCCTCGACGTCGAGCACGGGATCGTCGCCGACGTGCACGGCCTCGGCGGGCGCCACGCCGAGCTGGCGCAGCGTGAGCAGGAACATCTCGGGGTCGGGCTTCCTGATCCCGCACTCGTCCGAGAAGGTCAGGACCGAGAACGGCCGGAGCACCCCCGCGCGGTCGAGCACGATCCGGAGCGCCGTGCCCGGCGTCCGCATGATGTTCGAGACGACGGCGAGCCGGAGGCCCTGCTGGCCGAGCGTCTCGAGCGTGGCGCGCGCCCCGGTGTCGACGGCGGGCGGCACGCTGAGCGCGGGCGCCGCATACGCTTCGAGGACGGCCTCGCGCGTCCCGGGCGATAGCCGGGTGGGCAAGCCCGGATCGACGGCGTCGAGCAGCGCGTCCACGTGGCCGCTCACCGGGATGTCGCGGCCGCGCTGCCAGATCCGGCCGAGCCGCTCCACCACGACGGCGTAGGCCCGATCGAGGTCGCGCGCCGCGACAGGCACGCCGCCCTCGGCGAGCGCCGCCTCGATGCCGGACAGCCGCTGGCGCCGATACCCCTCGTCGGCGGCGGGGCTGTCGAGGAGCAGCGTCCCCCAGCAATCGAACGTCACTGCCCGGATCGGCCGCGGGGTCCGACGGCGGATCACGTCGCCTCGCCGCCGTTCTGGTAGTAGCGGTAGTAGCGGTAGTGGTAGCCGTCGCGGTCGAGGTTGACGTCGTTCAGCAGGACGCCGAGGATCTTCCCCTTCACCGCCTGGATCTGCTCGGTGGCCCGCCGGATCACGTCGTGCGACACCGTGCCGGCGCGCACGATCAGGATGACGCCGTCGCACTGCGCGGCCAGCGCGACCCCGTCGGCGACGGCGATGACCGGCGGGCTGTCGCACACGACGAGGTCGAAGGCGCTGATGGCCCCCTCGAGCAGCTCGCGCATCCGCTTGCTCCCGACGAGCTCGGCGGGATTGGGCGGGAGGGGGCCGCTCGTGACCAGCGAGAGGCCCGCGACGCGCGTCGGCCGCGCCACGTCGGCGAGCGACACGCCCTCGATCAGCGCGCTGGTGAGGCCCCGCCCGTTGTCGACGCCGAAGATCCGGTGCAGGCTCGGCCGCCGGAGATCGGAGTCGACGAGGCACACGCGCGCCCCGGCCTGGGCCGAGACCACGCCGAAATTGGCGACCGAGGTCGTCTTGCCCTCGCCGGCGGTCGCCGAGGTCACCACGATGCAGCGGCACGGCTGATCGAGTCCGGCGAACTGGATGTTGGTCCGGAGCGTCCGGTACGCCTCCGAGGCCGCCGACCGCGGATCGGTCTCGGCGACCAGGCTCGCCGGATGATTGCGGGCAGGCCGACCCGGCCCGAGCCTCACCGCTTGCCGCCGAACGCCGGGACGATGCCGATCACGGGGAGGCCGAGGAACCGCTCCACGTCGCCCGGCGTCTTCACCGAGGTGTCGAAGTAGTCGAGCGCGAACGCGACCGCGACGCCGAGCGCGAGGCCCGCCACCACGCTCAGGACGAGGTTCAACGTCTTGCGCGGGCGGATGGGCACGACGGGGACCGCGGCCTCCTCCACGATGCGCACGTTGTTCGTCTCGAGGCCGCCTGCGACGCCCGTCTCCTTGAAGCGCTTGAGCACGGCCTCGTAGAGTTGCTGGTTCGACTCGGCCTCGCGCTGCAGCGTCATGGCCTGGATCTCCTTCTCGTTCAGATCCTGGCCCTCGCGGCGGAGCTGGTTCACGTTGGCGAGCAGTGTCTCCTCGCGGGCCTTGGCGACCTTGTATTCGGTCTGCACGGCCCGCAGCATCGTCTGGATCTCGCCCTCGAGCTTCTGGTTGACCTGCTGGATGCGCGCGTCGACCTTCAGGATCTCCGGGTGGCGCTCCTTGTACGTCTTCGAGAGCTTGGCCTTCTCCACCTCGAGCTCGGACAGCTCACCCTTGAGCTTCTGGATGAGCGTGTTGTCGGCGACCGTGAAGATGGTCTGCGCGCCGGCCGGATCCTTCGCGATCTGGTTCAGCTCGCGCAGCTTCGCCTCGACCGACAGGCGCTGCGCCTGCGCCTCGAGGTGCGCCTTGTTGAAGTCCATGATCTTCGCGGCCGTGATCTGCCGCTGCTCCTGCGTGCCGAGGATCCCCGCCTTCACGCGATAGTTCTGGAGCGCCGCCGAGGACTCCTCGACCTTGCGCTTCAAGCTCTGCGCCTCGGCGGTGAGCCAGGCGAGGGCGTCGCGCGCGCCCTTCAGCTTCAAGTCGAGGTTGTACTGCACGTAGGCGGCGGCGACGGCGTTGGCCACCTCCGCGGCGAGCGCCGGGTCACGGTTGTCGTAGCGGACCAGGATCAGGCGCGTGTTGCGCTTGGGTTCGACCGCCAGCGAGCCCAGCACCGCGCGGTGCGGCTCCCGGGCCTCGGCGAGACCGGGCAGCCGCTTCTTGAGCCCGAGCGTCTCGATGGCGCGGTCGAGGACGGGCTTGCTCTTGATGATCTCGTACTGCGTCGGGTAGTAATTCGGGTCCCACCCCGTCGTGCCGATCGGCGAGACCTCCTGGATGTTCAGCACCTTGGGTGGCTCGGGATCGATGAGCACGGTCGCGGTGGCCGAGTAGATCGGCACCTCGAGGAACGTCCAGATGGCCACGGTGATCACGGTCACGAGGAAGATGGCGGTGATGAGCCACTGGTGCTTCCGGAGCACCCAGAGGTACTCGGTCACCAGCTTCTTCGACTCGGTCTCGTGCGCGAGGGTCATCGGGCTCTAGAGCGGCGGATGGCGAAACGCTACTTCGGGATGAATCCCTTGACCTTGGGCTCGGTCTTCAAAAAAAACTTTCGGGCACCACCACGACGTCGTTCTCCATGAGCTTGATCGCCTTGTCGCGCTGGCCCCGCTTGATGATGTCGTTCATATCGACGTCGAGCACGGTCTGCCCCGAGGGCGTGTTGCGAATCACCCGCGCGCGGCCGGGCGCCGCCTTGTCGGTGAAGCCGCCGGCAATCGTGATGCCCTCGAGGATATTGGTGTCGCGGTCGAGCTGATAGGCGCCCGGCTTCTTCACCTCGCCGAAGACGAAGAAGGTGTTGCCCTTCGGCACGTACACCGTGTCCCCTTCCTGCACCGGCGTGCTCCGATCCGGCGCGGTCGGGCTCAGCAGGTTGAGCGAGATCGTCTCCTGCTGGCCGTTGGCCGCGCGGCGGATCAGCTTCACTCCCGAGGGCGCGGCGCGGTCGTTGAAGCCGCCCGCGAGCGTCACCGCCTCGAGCACCGTCGTCGCCTTGTCGAGCGGGAACGTGCCGGCGGTCTTCACCTCGCCCAGCACGAAGAACGCGTGAGCCCGGGGGATGAAGACGATGTCGCGGTCCTCGACGGCGAGGTTCTCGGCGGCGTCGCCGGTCTGGATCTTGTCGAAGCTCACGCGCAGGATCGTGTTGCCGTCCGCCCCCCCGCCGGCGCGACCCGATTGATGGCGCACGAGCACGAGCTGGCGGCCGGCGGTCTTCGAGAGGCCGCCGGCCTTCGAGACGATCTCGAGGAGCGTCGTCGGTCCACTCAGGTAGTAGAGCCCGGGCTTCTCGGCTTCGCCCAGTACCTGGACCTTCTGCGAGAGGTACTCCTTGACCGTCACCGAGACCTGGGGATTGACCAGATAGTCCTTCTCGAGCAGCTCCGCGAGGCGCGCGGCGAGTCGCCCGGTCGTGAGCCCCGACGCCTTGACGCGCCCGATCAGCGGGAAGGCCATGGAGCCGTCCTGATCGACCAGATAGTCTTTCGTGAGGTCGGCCTGCCCCCACACCGTCACGGACAGCACGTCGCGGGGGCCGATCACGTAGTCCTGGGCCAGCGCTGCGCCGTGGGCCGTCAGAGCCAGGATCCATGCGGTCAGCGCGATCGAGCAGCACCTTCGAATGCTCGTCATCGAGGGCATCGTTCGCGGACGACTAGGATACCCACTCCCCCCAGCCTTGTCTACGCATGGCGCCGGGCGGCAGACCGGGCGCGAGCGAGCCGGCGACGCGAGACGGACGCTCCGCGCATCAGAACTGCAGCGTCACCTTCGCCGTGAACTTGTCATCCGAGAAGTCGAACTCGTTGAAGTTCGACCGGCGCGCGGTGTGGCTATAGTCGACGCCCACGGAGATCCAGGGCCGGATCTCGTAGTCGAGCCCGACGCCGTACGCGTAGAAGAAGTCGTTCCGCCAGTCGGTCTGCCCGTTCAGGGTCTGCTTGGTCGGGTACTGGTTCTGGCCGACCGTGGCCTTCGCGTTCGCCGTGAACTTGGTGAAGAGCTGCTGCTGGATGCCGAAGGCGCCGCTGGTGGTGACGAAGAAGGGCACGTCGCCGAACGTGGATTCCTGGACGCTCCGGTCAGTGACGAGGGTGAGCGTGGTCCGCTCGGTCGGGCGATAGACCCAGTCCCCGCCCATGATGGGCCCGGTATAGCCTGGCTGGAACGACGAGTCGGGATCGCGGATCTCGACCCCGATGCGAAACGTCGAGGAGAGCTTCGCCGTGAGATCGCCGCGGACCGACGCCAGCACCTGATGGCGCGTGACGTTCCGGTCGCTCTGGAAACGGAAGAACTTGTTGCCGTAGTTGTAGTTGAGCCGCAGATCCGCCTTGGGCAGGACCTTCCAGAACACCGAGGCGCCCATCAGGTGCTCGTCGCGGTCGAGATCGTCGGCCACCGTCTGGTTCTCGAAGGTCACGTGGGTCCACGAATAGTTCGCGCCGATCGAGAACCGCGTCGTGAGGTGATATTCGACCTCGGGCGCCAGCGTGTTGGTGCTGCTCTCGATCGGCCCGGTCAGCTCGGTGTTGGGCGGATCGTTCGTGTGGACGAAATCGTCCCGGAGGTTGACGAAGAGCCTGGGGAAGTCCAGCCGCAGCTGGCCCACGGCGATGTGGTTGACGGTGTCCTGGCTCGTCAGCGTGAGGTAGTTCAGGATTTCGGCGCGGTAGCCCAGGGAGACCGAGTGCGGGCCGAAGGTCCAGTCCGCGAGGAACCCCGGGATCGTCTTGAAGATCCAGTCGGCCTGCGAGTTGCTCGGCACCTGGAAGACGTTGGTCTCGTAGACCACCCGCTCGGAGAAGAACGGACTCAGCTTGAGGCCGGGAACCCATTCGCCGAGGTCGAGCGCCCGAGCCGGGCCGGCCGCGCCCAGTGCGAGCGCGAGGACCCCCAGAAACACGGCGAGCCGAGGACGTGTCACGCGCTCTCCTGATGTGAGGGGCTCGGCCCGGCCTTTCGGCGGCCAGGGGGCCGCGCCGACCCCCGATGATCCGCGCGATCCCGAAGTGATGTCAAGGCTTTTGCCCATCGACCGGCCAGCCGGAGCGGACGGAGCGGATAGTAGAGCGCGCCGAGGCGCGCCGGGAGTCGGATCCACCGGCGCTCGCCGAGCGTCGGCCGGAGGAGCACGCGGGCGACGTAGGCGGCCTTGTCCGCGGGGCGCGCGAAGAGACGCGCCGGATAGAGCGCGCCACGCCAGACGCCGAGCGGCCGCGGAGTGGCCGGAAACAGCTCGAGCCAGGATGGCAGGCGGCGCGCGCACACATCCGGCGGCACCGGCGTGTCGAGGAGCGCGGCCGACGCGCCCAGCGTGATGTAGAGTGCTTCGTCCAGGCCGAAGCGGATCGCCCGCGCCCGGATTTCCCCCCAGTCGAGCCCGCCGCGCCGGCAAATCTCGTGCACGTCTACCAGCCACTTCAGCGCGTGCCAGCGATGCCGCGCGGCGTGGACGGCGAGATATAGCAGTTGCCAGACCGGGCCGAGTGTCCAGCCCGGCACGCCCCAGAAGTCGCGGGGACGCGCCTCCGCCCAGAGATCGGCGATGGCGCCAGCGTCCCTCGGCCACCGCCACGCGATGTCCCAGTGCAGCTCGAGGGCCCGGGCGGGCGCATCGGGCGAGACGAAGCCGTATTCGTGATTGCTCTCGATCAGCAGGTCGAGGTCGTCCGGCGCGACGTCCGGCTCCTCCTCGACGCGGACATAGCCGAGCGCGGTGATCGCGGCCCAGGCCCGGGGCACCGCCGCGCGCGGGACCAGGACGTCGATGTCCGACGAGACGCGCAGCGCCGGATCACCGTAGAGCGATTCGCCGAGCGCCACGCCTTTCAGGGGAATGACCGGCACGTGTGCGCAGGACAGGGCCTCGAGCACGCGGCGAAGCGCCTGGATCGCGAGCAGCGTTCGCGCGGCGTTGGTCCGGCGCGCGCGCGTGAGCGCCTCCCGCGCGGCCGGCGACACCCCGGGCCAGCCGAGCGTCTCGAGCGACCGCGCGACGAGCGGCGCCACGCCGTGCGCCTCGCATCGCTCGAGGAACTCCGGCCACGACACGTCCCCGACCAGGCCGGGGTCCAGGGTGTCGGCCCTCGCGCCGCCGCGGAGGAGCCGGAGCAACAGCTGGTCGGTGGCGGTCACGACCCCGCGCCGCGACCGATGGCGCGCTCGATGACGTCGAGGAGGGCGGGCAGAAGGTCGAGACCGTGCGGAACCGAGATCTCGAAGACGGGCACCCGCGCCGCCAGCGACAGGTAGCGCTCGATCATGACCCGCTTCCGCCCGGAATCCCCGAACCGGAAGCAGAACGCGTGGGCGAGCACCCTGGGGAACGCCAGCGCCGGCCGGACCGGCGTGAGCATCCGGTCTCGATCGCCGTCGCGCTCCCGCTCGAGGAGGCACACGGCGACCAGCGGCGCGCGGTCTCCCTCGGGCTCCCCGCCTGGAGCGTCCAGACGCGCACGTCCCGGTCCGAGGCCGAAGAGCGCCGCGGTCGGCGGCCTGAGGCGCGCAGCGAAGCGCAGGCGCTCGGTCGTCACCGTCGCCCCGGCGATGTCGAGCGCGACGGCGTCGTCGGCCCACAGGCGGTGGCCGCGGCGGTGCAAGCCGTAGGCGATCGTCGACTTGCCGCTCCCGGAGACGCCGCAGAAGGCGACGACGCCGGACGGCGCGAGCACCGCGCTCGCGTGCAGGACCTCGGCGCCGCGCGCCTGGAGCACCAGCGGCAGGGCGGAGTCCCGGTAGACCCGCGTGACAGCGTCGGGCGAAACGTCGGGATGGGGCGTGGCGATCACGGACGCGCCGCCGCGGTCGAATCGGAGCGTGCCGAGGCCCGGTAGCTCCATGAGGTACTGCGCGCCTTCGGCCCGACAGCGAGCGAACACGCCACCCTCGGCGTCGAGCCACATCTCTTCGCCGCCGACGTCCTGCTCACAGCCGACCACGCCGTCGCCGCCGTTGGCCGGCTCGCCGCCGAGCGACGGCGCCGACCCCCGGGCGATGCTGAGCGCGGGCGCGAACACCGGCATGGCCCGAGCCGCCCTCAGCCGATCAGCGGGGGCTTGCGCATGCTGGTCCCGTCGGCGTCATTGTTGCCGCTCTGCTTGGTGGCGCCCTGGACCAGATCCTTCACGTCGCCGAGGTGCGTGAGCGTGGGGCGCTCCCAACGCGTCGGCCTCCCGCGCGGCGCCTCGTCGTCTGCGGGCTCGATCATGCGGCGACCTCCTCCCCTGGCGTGAACGACAGATCCCGGCGGGCGCGAAGCCATGCCTCGGTGCTGAACGCGAGCCACGCCCCGAGCCAGCGGGCGTTCCTCCCCGCGCCGTAGTCCTCCATGAAGCGGTCGAGGCGGGCGGCGTCGACCAGGCCCAGCTCGGCGAGCATCGCGCCGCCCCCGGCGCTCCGCCACAGCCGGCGCACGGCGGGCCGCAGCACCTCGTGGACCGCCGGCGTGAAGTCGACCTTCTTCGGGCGCATGGCCACCGCCGGCAACCGCGCGGCCACGAGTCGCCGGAGCGGCGCCTTGTGGCGGCCGCCTGCGATCAGCTCCTCGGGTGGAATCCTGAGCGAGAGCGCGACCAGATCGCGATCGAGGAACGGAAACAGGAACGTGAAGCCGACCTGGTCGGCCCAGGCCGCCGACTGGTCGCGCTCGATCAGATAGAGCGGGCCCACCGTGATCTGCCTCAACGTGGCGAGGTAAGCCCGGTCGCCGGGAGCGAGCCTCGCAGCGGCGCGCCGGTAGCGCTGCTCGAGGATGGGGGCGAGCGCGCCATCGGTCGGCCAGGCCCAGTCCTGCACGACGCCCCGCCGCCTCCGCTGCCGAACGTGCTCGAGCGCGGAGGGCGAGACGCTCCCGAGCGCACGAGCGCCCAGCCCGAGCAGCGCCGGAAACGCGGCATGGTCCCAGAGCACGCCGCGCATCACGCGCGCCGCCGAGAACGGCGACGTGCGCTGGCACGCGCGGCAGAATCGCCAGAGGCCGCGGAAGTCGAGCGCGGCGAGGCGATCGCGCCCGTAGCTCGGGTCGACGTTCAGCAGATCGTCGCCGCCGGTGCCCATGAGCACGCGCGTGACACCGAACCGCGACGCAGCCTGGAACAGCCCGGTGTAGGCCGATTGCCACGGGCTCAGGATCGGGCTCGGGCTCGCACGCGACCCCTCGAGCGCCGCCGCGACGAGATCGCGCCCATCGAGGGCCTCGTCGAGCGTGCAGAGGAGCTGCGGCATGCCGAGGGCGCGCGCCACCGCGGTTTGCGACGGCCCCTCGTCACAGACGCTGCCGGCGAATCTGAGCGAGAGGGCGCGAAGCGGCGGATGATCCCCGCGCGCCGCCGCGGCGAGCGCCGCCAGGCTCACCGAGTCGAATCCTCCGCTCAACGCGATGCTGTCGGCGCCGGCCGCGAGACATCGCTCGACCGCGCGTTCGAGGCGGTCGCCGAAGCCCGCGATCTCCCGCGAGGTCGCCCAGTCGAAGTCCGCGGGAACGGGATCCCAGTAGCGCGTCGCCTCCATCCGGCCGCGCTCGACGCGAAGCGCATGAGCGGCCGGCACGCGGTGAATCCCGGCGTAGAACGTCTCGTGCATCCGGTGCGAGCCGTGCTGGTTCTGCAGGAACTCGGCGATCACGGCGCGACCGAACGTCCGGTCGACCTCGGGGCGCGCGAGCAGCGCGTCGACGGACGCCGCGACGAGGAGCACGCGCCCGTCCCACGCGTAGAAGCACGTCGCGAGGCCCAGCGCGTCACGGGCGACGATCAGGCGCCGTCGCGTCTCGTCCCAGAGACAGAGCGCAAAGCCACCGGCGATCACGTCGAGGAGCGCCTCGGGTCGACGCGCATGCGCGCGCGCGACGAGCGCCGCGTCCGAGAGGGACTCCCCCGCCCCGGACGGCCGATCGAAGAGATAGCCGTCGAACACGACGAAGTCACGTGTGCTCCCTCGCCACAGACTCGGCGCGCCACGCTGACCCGGCGCGCCGAGCGGGTGCTCGCCGCGACCGCTGGCCCTCGACGCACCAGCGAGTCCGGTCCGCGCCGGCGCGTGGCGCACGCGCGGCCGCTCGTCGGCGACCGTGTCCCACCGAAGGACCCACCCCGTGCCGAGCCGGACGTCGGCGCCGTCGCGATCGGCGTCAGCCACCGCTTCGCTCCGAGATCAGCTCGCGGGCAACCAGCGAGGCGAGGAGGTCGTCGATCTCGGGCCCCACGTCGACGGACGCGACGTCGAACTCGCCCGAGACCCGGCGCTCGATCTCCGCGCGGTCGAGGTCGTCGGACAGGAGCTCCCACACGCGCGCGCCCGTGCGGTTGAGCACGTAGATCTGATCCGTCCGGGTGTGCACGAGGACGATCTCGTCGCCCACGCGAGCGGCGAGCGCGTCGGGGCTCGGCAGGAACCGCGTCGTCCGAGCGGTCATCACGCGCGGTCCCATCCGAGGCCCGCCGCGGGCGCGTGGCCGGCCACGTCGCCGCCCAGCACGACACGCCCGCCGCTCTCGACCCAGGCGTGGCCCCTGATCCCGGCTTCTTCGGCCATCGCGAAACCCAGGCGGAGTTGCGCGGCGTGTCCTCGGCGCTCGAGCAGCGCGACGCCCGCGAGCGCCTCGACGAGGCACGTCGCGCCCGGCACGACGGATCGCGCTCGCCGCACCGCGCGCGCGACGTCGGCGGCGCGAGCCGTCTCACCTCGCGGCGAGGCAACCGGCAGCCAGCCGGTCGCACGGTGAATCGCCCGGACCGGCAGCAACGCGAGGGCCACGCGGACCGCGGTCATCACGACCGCCGCCTCGAGCGCGAGACGGCGCTCGCCCGGATCGAGCCGCCTCCATCGAGGCCCGCTGAGCATCCACGCGAACACGGCCCGATTATAGGGCAAGCCGGAAGGGGCGCCGTTAGCCCTGATCCGAGATTCTCGACGGCAACGGTCGGTCGCGGGCCAGCGGGTGGCGCGGGGTGCGGCCCCCGCCGGCGCGGCGCGGAAGGGCCCCACTGGGGGATGGGTGGAGCGCCGTGTCGGCGGGGGCCGCACCCCGCGCCACCCGCTGGCCCGCGCCTCGCGCGCTGTCGACGAATTTCGGATCAGGGCTAGACCTTCCGCCCCCGATGCTCCCAGCGTGCGCGGAGGGTGATCCAGAACGAGAGCGCGATGAGCCGCACGTCGAGGCGCACGCTCTGCCGCCGCACGTAGAGGAGGTCGAGCTTGAACTTCTGCCGGCGCGGGAGATCGCGCGGGGCGTAGATCTGCGCGACGCCGGTGAGGCCGGGCGTCACGCGATGGCGGGCCTCGTAGCCCGCGACGCGCTCGATCGGCACGGCCGCGCCGTCGCTCATGACCTCGATCTCCGCGGGGCGCAGCGCCCGCGGGCCCACGAAGCTCATGTCGCCGATCAGGATGTTCCACAGCTGGGGCAGTTCGTCCATCGCCGTCGCGCGCAGGAGCCGGCCGGTCCGCGTCACGCGCGGATCGTTCTCACGCGCCTGGATCGCGCCCACGCGGGCCTCGGCGTCGGCGACCATCGAGCGGAACTTCCAGCTCGTGAAGCGCCGACCGCCCTTCCCGACCCGCTCCTGCCCGTAGAACACCGGGCCCCCGTCCTCGAGCTTCACCGCGGCGGCGATCACGACCCAGAGCGGCAGCGACGCGAGCAGGCCGAGCGCGGCGAGGACCACGTCGAAAGGCCGCTTGAGCAGGGGCGGCCGCGCGGCGGCGTCGCGCGGAGCCGCGGCCACCTCCGAGAGGAGGCCCTCCCAGGCCTGCACCTGGACCGGGCGATCGAAGCAGAGGGCGGCGCGCCGGCCGTTCCGGCCCAGCTGGCGCGCGAGACCCGGGTCGTCGCGGAGCGCGAGGAGGCGGCGGGCGAGGTCGGCGGCGTCGCCGGGCTCGACCAGCAGGCCCGACCCCTGCGCTCGCGTGATCGTCGCGACCTCGGACGCGGCGTCCACCGCCGCGACGTAGGGCCGTCCGGCCGCGAGGATGCCGTAGAGCTTGCTCGGCACGATGTAGCCGGCGAGCCCGGCCTTGAGCGAGATGACGAACACGTCGGCGGCCGCGAAGGACTCGGTCAGGCGCTCGCGCGGTTGAAAGGGGAGGAACCGGACGTTGTCGAGCCCGAGGGCGCGCGCGCGAGTCTCGAGGGCCGCCCGACGCACGCCGTCGCCCACGATGACGACGACGACGTCGGGCGCGCCGGCGAGCCGCGCGGCGGCATCCAGCAGCACGTCGAGATCCTGCGACAGGCCGACGTTGCCGGAATGCATGACGACGAACCGATCGGCGAGGCCCTGGGCGATCGACCACGGGTTCTCCTTCTCCCCGGGCGCGATGGCCGCGCAATCGGCCCAGTTGTGGATGACGCCCACCTTGGCGGCATCGACCCCGCGATGCGCGATGAGACGCTCGCGCATCGTCTCCCCCACCGCGACCACGCGATCGGCCCTCCGGGCCAGATGCCGCGTGATGCGCTCGAGCCAGCGCTCGACGCGGCGGCGCGGCGCGGCGCCGATCAGCCGCGCCACCTCGGGGAAGACGTCCTGGCAGAAGAAGACGAACGCGGCGCGCGAGCGGCGGACCGCGGCGAGCGCCGCGAGACCGATGATCGGCGGATCCGTCAAGGCCACGACGACGTCGACACGGGGCAGCGCGAGCGCGGCGAGACACGACGACAGGAAGTAGCTCACGTAGTTGGCGACGCGCCCGGCGAACCGCGCCGGCCGGAACGCTGTCCCGGGCGCCCGTAGGATGCGCACGCCGCGGCGCATCTCGCGCCGCCACGGCCAGAGGGCGCTCGAACGGCGCGCGTCACCGGCGGTCGACAGCGGCGGCCCCGCGACCACCCAGACGTCGTGGCCGGCGCGCGCCAGATCTTCCGCGAGGTCGGTGAGCAACTGACCGGTGGCCGCGACGTCGGGATGATACGAGCGATTGAAGAACGCGATGCGGAGGCGCGCCGAGCGCTCGACCGACACTCAGCCCTCCGGCGGCTTCTCGATCAGGACGCGCCCCAGGACCAGGACGTCGAGACCGGTGCGCAGGAAGCAGTCGAGGGCCTCCTCGGGGTGGAGCACGATGGGCTCGTTCTCGTTGAACGACGTGTTGAGGAGGACGGGCACGCCCGTCAGCCGCTCGAAGGCGCGGAGCAGGCTCCAGTAGAGCGGGTTCGCGGCGCGGCTCACCGTGTGAAGACGCCCGGAGCCATCGACGTGGACCACGGCGGGAATCACCGCGCGCTTGTCGGGCCGCACGGGATGGACGCGCATCATGAACGGATCCGGCGCGGCCTGCTCGAAGTACTCGCCGAGGGCGCCCTCGAGGATGGACGGGGCGAACGGCCTGAACTTCTCCCTGAGCTTGATCTTCGTGTTGATGACGTCGCGCATGTCGGCGCGGCGCGGGTCGGCGAGGATGCTCCGGTTGCCGAGCGCCCGCGCGCCCCACTCCATGCGCCCCTGGAACCAGCCGACGATCTTTCCGCTGGCCAGGCGATCCGCCGCGACGCCGCACAGCTCGTCGTCGTCCGCGATCAGGCGCACGGTCGCGCCCCGCCCCTTGAGCTCCGGCCCCGCGCGGTCGACGACCGCGGCGATGGCCGCGTCGCTGAACGCCGGCCCCCAGTAGGCGTGGTCCATCGCGAAGCGGCGGGGTTGCTCCTCTATGTGGGCCCACGCCCAGACGGCCGCGCCGAGGGCGGTGCCGTTGTCTGCGGCGGCGGGCGGGACGAACACCGCCTCGAACGGCGTCTCGCTCGTGAGCTTGCCATTGGCGACGCTGTTCATGGCGCACCCGCCAGCGAGGCAGAGGTGCCGCGAACCGGTGCGCGCGTGCGCATGCCGCAGGACGTGGAACAGGGCCTCCTCGAAGACGAGCTGGAGCGACGCGGCGATCGCCTCGTGCCGGGGCGTGAGGCACTCCGCGGGATGGCGCGCCTTGCCGAGGAGCGCCTCGAGCGCCGGCGTGAAGACGGGGCCCATCGTCGGCGCGCCGCCGTCCCAGCTCATCTGCACTCCGGTCGAGACGTGCCGGAAGCACGCCAGATCGAGCGCGAATCGGCCCTCGGGCTCGAGGCGGAGGACGCGGCGCAGCGCGTCCGCGTAGCCGGGCGCGCCGTAGGGCGCGAGCCCCATCACCTTGTACTCGTCGCCGTACGCGTGAAAGCCGAGATGCTGCGTGACCGCGAGATAGAGGAGCCCGAGCGAGTGGGGGAAGTAGACGCGCGCCATCGGGCCGAGCCTCGCGCCGCGACCCGCGGCCCAGGACGTGCTGACGAAGTCGCCGAAGCCGTCGACCGCGCACACGGCCGCCTCCTCGAACGGCGAGACGAGGAACGCCGAGGCGAGATGCGCCGCGTGGTGCTCGACGAAGCGCGTCCGTGCCCGGACGTGGGCTGGCTCGAGGTCGAGCGCCTGCGCGATGGCCGCGGGCACGTCGCCGACACGGCGGGCATTGCCGACACGGTCGGCCACGAGGGCGAGGCTCGGGCGATGCGCGAGGGCGAAGCAGGCCTTCCGCCAGCGATGCGCCCTCGGGTCGCGGCCGATCGCGAAGTGGGTCACGTCCGAGGGCGCGAGGCCGGCCATGGCGAGACAGCTCGCGATCGACGCGCGCGGAAAACCCGCCCAGTGCTTCACGCGCGCGAAGCGCTCCTCTTCCACCGCGGCGACGAGGCGCCCGTCCACCAGCAGCGCCGCCGACGCGTCGCCGTGATAGGCGCTGATCCCGAGGATCGCGCTCATCGCGCGCCGCGCGCGAGGATCGCGCCGAAGCGTCGGCGAAAGTGCGCCTCCGTGAAGTGCGCCGCGAGTCGGGCCGCTCCCGCCTTGCCCATCTGCTCGCGCGTCTCCCCCTCGCGAAACAGCCGCACGACGGCCTCGACCACCTCGCCGGGATCCGAGGGATCGACGACGAGCCCCGTCACGCCGTGCTCGATGATCTCGGCCGCGGCGCCGAGCGCCCCGATGCAGGCCTTCCCGGCGCGCATCGCCTCGAGAAAGACCAGGCCGAAGCCCTCGGCCCGGCTCGGCATGACGAAGAACAACGCATCCCGGTAGACCGAGGCGAGCGTCTGGGGCGACACGTGGCCCAGGAACCGGACGCGATCGCCGAGGTGGGCGGCGCGAGCCTCGAGCCGCGCGCGATCGTCCCCGTCCCCGGCCACCACGAGGCGCGAGCTCGGCACTCGGCGCGCGATCTCCGGCCAGAGGTCGATGAGCAGGTCGTGCCCCTTGTATCGCTCGGCCGCAGCGAGTCGGCCGACGATCAGCGCGAAGGGCCCGGCGGCCTCGGGTCCGCCGGCCGCGTCGGCGCCGACCGCCGGATCCACGCCGATCGGATCGACCCCGAGATGGCACACGTCGATCGGCCGCGCCGCGAGCGCCCGGTTCGCCTCGCGGAATCGCTCGACCGTGTGCGCCGAGTTCGCCATGAGGACGTCCGCGCCGGCGAGCGCCCATCGCTCCGCCCGGCCGAGGGGACGCCACGCCTCGACGCCGTGCAGGAAGACGGTGAGGCGCGCGCGGCCGCGCGCCACGAGTCGAGCGACGGGACTCAGATGGACGTGAAGGCACACGACGTCATCAGCGCCGGCGGTCACGGCCCCGAGCGCCGCGGCGGCGAAGCGGAGCTTCGGCCCGAAGCGCGCGCCACCGGCGACCGCGGACGCGCGATCCGACGCGACCGGCGACGCTCCGCGCGGCCCACGATCGATCGAGAGCACGGTGGTCGGCAGTCCGTCGTCCTCGGCCTCGAGGGCGCGCACGACGAGACGCGTGACCTCGGCGATGCCGTTCGCGCCGGCGACGCCCGGCGTGAGCACCACCGTGCGCGCGCGGCTCACGTCGGAGCGACGAGCGCCGTGTCGCGGAGACAGGCGGCGCGGTAGTGATCGGCCATCGCGCGCCCGATCGCGTCCCACGAATACCGGGCGCGCGCCAGCGCTCGCCCGTTCCGCCCCATCGCCCGCGCGCGCTCCGGCGCGCCGAGCAGCTCGATCAGCGCCGCCGCGATGGCCGCGGCGTCCTGCTCGACCACGAGACCCGCGCCCTCGCGCTCGACGTCGTCCCAGGGACACGTGCGCGTGACGACGACCGGCACGCCGGTGGCCATCGCCTCGAGCACGGCGAGACCGAAGCTCTCCGAGTCCGAGCACATGACGAGCGCGTCGGCGTCCGCGAGCAGCG
>Ga0187894_10002177_pt1 | contig 23778 bp, 17 predicted proteins | sample GBC1701081metaG_FD_136650 | JGI IMG/M metagenome (GOLD analysis project Ga0187894, IMG submission 136650) | White microbial mat communities from a lava cave in the Kipuka Kanohina Cave System on the Island of Hawaii, USA - GBC170108-1 metaG ... | reverse complement strand
CAGCGGCGGCGGTCTGGTTTCGATCATACGTGCAGACATACCTCGAGCGCGATGTGCGGGAAGTCAGCGCTATCCGAGACCTCGCGACCTTCCGGCGATTTCTAGCACTTTTGGCAAGCCGGTGTGGGCAGATCCTCAACCGGACGGACTTAGCGGCGCCGCTCGGGGTGAGCCTGCCGACAACAGGCTGGACTGTCCCCGTCGGACGTTGGCCTGCCGTTCGTACGCAGTTCGGGACTGCCTACTTGTCGAGTGCGAATGCCGCCACGGCATCGTCGCCGGGGGCCGCCACGTACAGGTTCTTTCCGTCCTTGGTCACGGTGAGGCCCTGGGCTTGATGGAGCGCGACACCCGCCTCGGGACAGTCGCTGTCCGGTCCGGTACAGCTCAGCTGGGCCAGTGCGCCCGTGCTCTCGTCGCGCGTGAATCCGGAGACGGCGCCCTTGTGCTTTGCCGTCCCGTTGCCCTTCGCCGACGCGTAGAGGTTGTTGCCGTTGTCGCTGACGACCAGCTTCTGCACCTTGATCAACCCGCCGACGTCTGCGGCGGTGCACTGTCCAACGCCAGTCGGCGCGTTGCCGTCGTTGCCGCCCTCGCTCACGCAGCCGTCGGTATCGGCCAATTGCGTGAGGTCGCCCGTCTTCTTGTCGCGCGAGAACAGGGCGATCGCATTGCTGTCGGTCGACGTGACGTAGACGAACTTGCCGTCCGTGGGAATCGCGATGCCGTTGGCGCCGAGCAGGCCTCGGCCATCGCGGCAGACCCCGGTCGGCCCGGTGGACCCGTCCTGGCCGGTCTGGCTCCAGCACCCGTCGGGGCTCGGGGCCTGCGTCAGCGCGCCAGTCTTCTTGTCGCGGGAGAACATCGCGACGGCGTTGCTCACGTCCGCAGTCACGTAGACGTTCTTGCCGTCGTTGCTGACCGCGACGTCGGTGGCGCCCTTCATGCCGACGCCGGTCTCGCACCCGTCGGCCGGGGCCGGGTCGACGGCCACGCAGCTCGAGCGCGTCAGGAGGCCGGTCTTCTTGTCCCGGGTGAACACGATGACGCCCTTGAGGCCACGGGCCGCGAGGTAGACGTGCTTGCCGTCCTTCGGGATGGCGAGGCCCTCGGGCGTCGGGAGGTTGGAGATCTTCGGGGGCGTCAGCGCAGTGAGCGCGCCGGTCTTGGCATTGCGGCTGAACATGAACAGATTGGCGCCGGCCGAGACGTAGACGTGCTTGTTGTCGGGCGTCACGAGGATGTCGCGGTGCGTGCCGGCCACGGCCGTGCTGCTGGCGGGGACGTCGAGGGAGCCGAAGCTGGCGCCGCCCTTGGTGGACTTGTTGCGGACGAAGGTCAGCACCTTGCCGCCGGTGTTCTGGCCGACGTAGACGTGCTTGTTGTCGGGGCTCACGATGACAACGGTGGGGTTGGACAGGAGGGGCGCGGTCTCGCACACGACGTCGGTCGTCTGCGTCCCGCCCTCGGTCCCGTCCTTGCTCACACATCCGTCGAGTCCCGCACTGCCGGACAGCTGGGTGATGTCACCCGTGCCCACGGTCATGCCCGGGCTGCTGAAGGCCAGGACGAGAGTGATCCCGGCCACGAACGTCAAGACGAGACGGGACGGGGCAACGGCCGCTAGACCGGAAGAGAGACAGCTCATGCACGCATTCTCCTTGTTGAGGTGTGCGACTCGAGTTCCAAGTTCCGCGCGCGGTGTCGGATGATCACGTGTTGGTTGCCGGACACCTACGGCAGCGTGAGCGTGCCTTGGAGGAGCAGCGATGCGGATCCAAAGTCATCGCCGACCCGCAGCCCGGCACTCGTCGGGAACTTCACCGCAGCCGGGCTCAACCCCGTCGCGTTCACGGTGAAGATCACGCTCCCGTCGACCTGCTTCAGCAGCACGGCGTTCACGGATCCGCCGTCGCCGCTGAACACCCACTGCGGGCCTTGAGGCTGGAAGCCGGCGACCCACAGCGAGAGATCGATGTCCCCGAAGGTGACCTGCGCGTGGTCGATCCCGGGTCTCATCCCGTCGCTGCCGGCGCCAGGTCGAAGCGTTCCCGAGAGCGCGAGGGTCGCGCGTCCGCCCGGTCCCAGGGTCAGGGCAACCTGGGTGATCGTCGCGGTTCCTTGCGTCGGATAGAGCAGCGTTCCGTGGTAGCCGAGGTCGGCGCGTCCGACGTCCGCGTACTTGTCGGTGAACGCCGTGAGGCTTCCGAGGCCGACGGCGACCGCCGTGTCCGAGCCGCGGTCGATGCACGGGCTGTCGACCGCCTGACCCGTGGCAGTGCGCCCGAGCCGGAAGTCGCCGTTGTCGGCGTCCACGAAGCCGGGCGACACGGAGATCGAGCTGGACCCGGCCTTCGTATAGGGCCCGAGTGCGTAGTTCTGCGTGTTGCCCCACACGTCGTTGAAGTCCAGGGTGACCAGTCCGGTGTAGTTGGAGCCGGCGGGTTCCTTGATGCCGACCGGACTGCCGACCACGATGTTGTTGACGGCCACGCTGCCGGTCAGGGGGTTGTCGGCCGAGGTGCCGAGCCGGATGCCGCCATTCCTGTTGCCGTACACGGTGTTGTTGATCACCTTGTTGGTGTTGCCGCACCCCACGGTGATCCCATACTCGCCGGAGAGGTTGGTGCCGTTGCCGTAGACGAGGTTGTTGAAGATGTAGGCGCCGGTGCCGGCCGGGCAGATGCCGGTCGGCGAGTTGTCCGGCCCCCAGATGTGGGCGATGCCATCCCGGGCGTTGTTCCAGACCACGTTGTGGGAGGCGGTTGCCGCGACGACGTTGGTGAACTTGATGCCGATCCCGCTCCCTGCGACCTCGTTGTGGCTGGCCACCAGCCCGTTCACCGGGCCCGACGTCTGCTTGTAGGGGCCCAGCTGGAGACCGATCGAGCCGCCGATCACGACGAGGCCCTCGACCGTGTGGTGGTGGTGCCCGATGTAGACGCCGGCGCCGCTGGCCGGCTGGATGGTCACGCTGCCAGGATTCGCGGGCCGAATCGCGATCGGCGCGTCGGCGGCGCCATCTCGCACCGACTCGAGCCGCGTCGTGTACACGCCAGGCAGGATCAAGAGGGTGTCGCCGGGGTACGTGCCCTGCAGCGCACGGAGGAACGTCTTCCAGGGCGTCTGCGGGTTCTGGGCTTGCACGTCGGAGTAGCTGTCGTTGCCGCTCAGCCCGACGTAGAACGTGCGGCCGCCAGGCGGCGGGATCTGTGAGCCCTGGACCTTGATGTCTCCCCCTGGATTGCCATACGCGACGTTGTTCCAGACTTGATGGTTGATGCCGTCGCGGACGTAGATCCCGAAGTTGGCATTGCTGTAGACGAGGTTGTCGTGGATCGCGCTGCCGTTGCCCGAATAGTTGATGCCGTTGAGCCCGTTCTGGTAGACGGTGTTGAAGCTGGCCTCGCAGTTCTGCGCATTCATGAACTGGATGCCGTTGTTGCTGTTGCCATAGACCGTGTTGTTGCGCGCCACGAGCCCGTTGACCGGGCCATCACCACCGTCGTGCGCGCCGAGCCGAAGTCCGATGGTGCCGCCCGTGATGACCAATCCATCGATCACGTGATGGTGGTGACTGACGAAGACTCCGTTCGAGCCCGGGGGCGGCTGGATGGTCACGGTGCTCGGGGTCCCCGCCTTGATCGTGACCGGCGCGCTGCTCAGGCCGTCGCGTTTGGACTCCACGCTCTCGAGATACAGGCCTGGCGCCACCACCACCGTGTAGCCGTCGAGCACGACACCCTTGCTCGTCATGCCGATGAGGCCACCGCTGCTCACGGCCTTCTTGATCGTCTTCCAGGGCGTCGCCGGATCCTGCGCCTGTGCGGCGGTGCGCGCGTCGTCGCCGCGCGTGCCATCCACGTAGTACGTGGGACTGGCCAGGGCCGGGATCGGCGAGAGGGCGACGGCGAGGAGGATTCCCACTGCCGCGCAAGCGGCGCGCGTCCAGCCTTCAGTGTTCAGGGCCATCGTGATCGATCTCCTTCGCTCGTGTGTTCACCACGACCAAGGTCGTGAGACTGCCGTCCCACGACGTTACGTTCAGTCGTTCGGAGCGGCGAACAACGCTACAAGACCGATGCCAGCGCCGACGACGTGCGAGGCGCCGTGTTCACGCGGTGAATATCAGCGTGGTCTGTGGCGCGGACGAGCCGAAGAAGGAATGTTCGATGCCAGCCCGTGAAGTGAATTTCCGAGACTGGTCCGCCTCGGCGCGCCGGCCGGCGCTCGTTGGAGCGCACGCGACGAGAATATGACTCGAGCGCAATGGATCTGGTGTATCGTCCGAGGACGACGACGGGCCGCACGGCTCGTCGATCACGCCAAGCACGAGGAGGTCGCATGGTTGCCGCTGACGCCCCCGCTCCGACTGACGCTCCTGCGACGATCGGCCGAGCGATCCGTGTGGCGGTCGTCGATGACCACGCGTTGTTCCGGGAGGGCGTGCGGTTGATTCTCGGTCTCGAGTCTGATCTGGTCTTCGTCGGAGAGGCAGGCACAGTGGAGGAAGGCCTCCGTCTGGTGGAGACGACTCGGCCCGATCTCATCCTGCTCGATCTGCGCCTGGCTCAGGCCCGCGGCACCGATCTCCTCACGCACCTGGCCACCGCGCCGGCTGCGCCGAAGGTACTCGTGGTGACCGCCTTCCCGGAGGAACGCGACATCGCCGAGGCGCTCCGACTCGGCGCGCGGGGCGTGGTGGTCAAGGATGCGACCGGTCAGGTCATGGTGTCGGCGATCCGCGCCGTGTGGGCGGGTCTCCCGTGGCTGCCGTCGGAGCTCGGCACCAGGGTGATTGCGACGTTGGGTGCGATGGCATCGTCGGACCTGACGGAGCGCGTTCGCGTGTTGACGCCCCGCGAGCGCGACATCGTCGCGCTCATCGGGCTGGGCCTCAAGAACCGGGAGATCGGAGCGCGCCTGTCGATCGCCGAGAAGACGATCAAGGGCCACCTGACGAGCATCTTCTACAAGCTCGGCGTCCAGGATCGTCTGGCGCTGGCGCTGCTCGCCGTGAAGATCCGCCTGACGCAGTCCGGGCCCCGCTGACTCGGGAAGCCGCGACGAGGCCGACGCGGAGCCCCGCCAGTAGGGCTCGTCGACAGGCAATCAGGGTCCGGAGACGGTGGAAGCCGCGAGCGGAATAATGACGCGCACCCGCGTCCCCCTCTTCTCGGCACGATCGATCGCGAAGGTTCCGCCGAGGATCTGGGCGCGTTCCTGCATCGTCGAGAGCCCGTGGCCGTGCGTCGCCGCCGCATCGCTCGCCGGCCATGCGCCTGTCGGCGCGCGGATCCCGATGCCATCATCCCGGACGCTCAGCACCATGTCCTGGCCCTCCACCGTGGCGGTGACGGCGACGCGGGTCGCGTGAGCGTGCTTTTCGACGTTGGTCAGGGCCTCGCGCAGCAATAGCGCGAGTTCTCGAATCACGCCCCGGGGCACCTGGGGCACGACCTCGCTCACGACGGTGTCGACGGGGAGGCCGGTGCGTGCCTGGAAGGTCGCGACGACGTGCGCGATCGTCTCCGGCAGATCGCCGGCTTCCCCGACCGGCTCCCGCATCTCCGTGACGTAGGCGCGCACGCGACGCTGCTCGTCCAGCACGAGGTCCCGGAGCTGCGCGAGATCGCGCGCCAGCTCGGCGGGCGGTGCTGTCCGTGCCGTCGACGCCCCGAGCACGTCGAGGCGAAGCCCGACCGCGGCGAGAGCCTGGATGAAGCTGTCGTGCAGATCGCGGGCGATGCGCCGGCGCTCCTCCATGACCCGCATCTGGGGCGCCCGTTCGAGCACGTAGAGGGTCTCGAGGTGCGGGATCACCTGCTGAAGGAACAGGGTCAGGAACCGGCTGGGCTTGCCGGGCCGGCGCGTGTGAAAGAAGAAGAACATCGCTCCGGCGAGGTCGTCGCCGGTTCGGATCGGATAGACCACCCCCTGGTCGGCGTCCGCGAAGCTCAGCAGACGTTCGCCTGCGGGGCCCAGCTCGGCGGCCTGCGTGTCCTCATGCAGAGCCGGCCGGCTGGCCGCGGCGAGAAAGGGCGCGGCCTCCTCGTCGCCGAGGAGGGCAACGTCGTGGGCGCCTCGGACGATCATGAGCTGGCCGTCCTCGGGCTCGCGAAGGATTCCGAGAACCTCGTCGGCCAGCCGATCGCGACGGGCAATGTCCACGATGGCGGCCATGGCATCCACCGCCCGCCGCTTGGTGCCGATCGCCTGTGACGCCGTCCGCAAGGTCTTGAACTCGCGCTCGCGCTGGCGCCGGTACTCGGTGAGATAGCCGCCCAGGACGCCGACCATGAAGAAGTAGCCGATCCGCATCAGGTCGTTGTTGAGGTCGAGCGGCGTCGGCGTTTCCACGAGGAGGAGGAATGCGTACACGACGAGGCTGTAGAGACAGACGGCCCACGAGGCCCACCGCCCCCACCGGATGCCCGCCGTGAAGGTGAACGTCACGAAGAAGGGGAAGAACGGCGAGTTGGCCGCCTCGGTGAAGTACACGACCGGCACGATCCAGAGGAGATCGATGACCTGGGTGCCGAGCGGGAGCCACGGCGCGGGGCGCGAGCGGACGAGGTGCGCGATCGCCGCGCTGTAGACGACGTACAGGACCAGGGCGGCATAGGCCACTTCCCAGTTCCGCTTCGGCTGCGTCGGGTCGAGCCAGATCACGACCAGGCCTCCGGCGGCCAAGCCGAGTCGCACCAGCGCGATGAGTCGCTCAGGCGTCCAATCTGCGTCGGCGCGCTCGACGTCGTGGCGTGGGTGCGATGTCATTGGTGCCTCGATGGTCGGGCCTCCTGCACGCGGCGCTGCAAGTTCGGGCGATCAGCGTACCGCAGCCGTGGACGGAAAGTCCACGCTGATATCGGCGACTCTGGTCGCAGGACTGTAGTCACACGACCACAGTCGGTCTTCTCGGCAACTTCGACATTGTGCTCACCGTGGTCCCCCCCTTGGTCTCGGAAACCCGTTCTCGAACGTCGCTCCTCGTCCCCTCAACTCTCCCGGACGCGTTCTCATTCTGCTGCAGGGGCAGCGGCGCAGGAGGCTCAGAGCTGGGGCGCGCGTCGCGTGGCACCGCGCTTGTGTAGAGATGCGGTGCGAAGCGGCACGGCGAGTGCAGTCCTGGGACTCGGCAGGGCCCGTCGTCTCGGGCGGGGCGGACACGCAGCGGCGGGCATCGAGTAGACGACTTCATCGGGACGACATGCGACATTGGCGACGCGTGCAGGTGCGGCGGAAGGCGCGCATGTGCACGCTCGTGCTCCTCCTGCTCGTCGGCGCGGACCTTCTCAGCCCGGCCGTGCCCGGTGTATTTTCTCTGGCGCTGCCCGAGATGTTCATCGACGGCGCCGTTCAGCAGTTCCAGCGCGTCCCGCTGTCGTCGGTGGCCGACACGGCCCCGGGCTCTCGCCGCTGGGTTCCCGATGACCGCGCCGTACGCATGATCCCGCCGACTCGCTCCGGCCCTCACGAGACCGTCAGGAGTACGCTACGTTCCCACATCAAGCGCGGGGAACCACGTACGCACCCTCCCGGCTCGCCCGAGGAGCCGTAGCCGGTCGCTCGTTCACATCGAATTTTCCGGACGTGGAGGCTCGGAGATCCGCCCCGAGCCGCCGGCGGTACCCGCCAGTGGCTCGGGCGAGAACCGCGCGCCCTGTGCGGCGAACCCTCAAAACGGGAGGACCTCATGACAGCCAGACTACTGCTCGGCCTGCTTCTGCTCGCGCTCGCATCCCCGCCACCCGCGCAGGCGATCACGGTGAACGGCGTGGACTACGCGCTGTTCGCCAGATGCAAGATCGGCATGGAGAACGGCCCCGTGAAGATCACGGGGAACATCGCGGTGAACGAGATCTGCGGCGTGCAAGACGGGCTGCTTCACATCGGGGCCCACAACACCGTGGCGGCACCGCCACGGCCAACAGCATGTTCTTCGGGACCAACGCGTCCGTGAGCGTCTGCGCGTTCAACGACAACACGGGAGGCAACGCCGGAGCCGCGTGCGGCGCCCAGGGGCCTGCCGTGTCGCCGATCACGAACTGGACCGGTGGCCTCGTTCGCGCGTGAGCGCGTCGGGCTTCCGGTTGAACACGTCGAGACTCATGTGCTCGACCGCGCCCGGGTCGAGCCCCTTCGCGACGGCTCGTCTCGACACTTGGCTTGGGAACATTACGAATCAGTTGCTCTGCCACTGAGCAACCCCGGCGCTTCGAGGACAGCGGGCGCGTGACGCGACCCCGAGGACACCACGCCCGGCGGTCTCGTGAATACCGTCCGCGAAACCGGCGAGCGGACCGACCCCGGCCGCCGCCTCATCGCGGCGGCGGCGCGTCTGGCGATTTCTCCCGCTCGGCCGCCTGGCGATCCAGCTCCGAGCGCAACGCGATCACCGCGACGGTGAACGTGCGGTCGCCGACATACTGCGACAGCTTGATCCGGACCGTGGGCCCCTCCCACAGGACCTCCTCGCTCGCGTACTCGGAGAAGGGCCCGGCTTTCGTCTTCGTCTCCGCGCGCGTCGGCGCGCCGTAGCGGGCGATGAGCGCGCGCTTGAGGTCGGCGTACGACGCTGGCGCCGAGACGGCCGTCACGGCGACGAAGCGCTCCTGATGGAACTCGAAATACAGGCCGAGCCTGACGGAGTCCATGTCCATCGCCGCGACGCACACCGCGCTCTCGGTCAGGGCGCCGTTGCGCCGCTCGCGCTGGCAAAGCGGCTCCTGACCCGCGAGGAGACGTTTGGCGTGGAGTCCCGTCAGGGCCCGTTCCGCGTCTTCGAGCGACATGCCCCACGTCACCCCGCGGAACCCGTCCGGCTCGTAGAAGGCCTGCGCACCCGAGACGACGAGGAGCAGGATGACCACGAGTGCCACCAGGAACGCGCCGTGCCCCACGCGCTTCGGATGCCCGCTCCCGATTCGGGCGGCCCGAGATGGGCGCAGGCTGCAACCTCGCTCGATTCTGGATGGGTCCCGGGCGTCACTCATCCCCAACGCTACCCCGCCATTCGGCAGATGGCTCGGCGAGCAGTATAGAGCCTGCGGCCCGGCGCACAAACGATCCCGCCGCAGGAACCCGCTCCCGCTCGGGCCGTCTCAACCCCCGGTGTAGCCCACGATGTCCTCCAGCTTCGGCAAGCCGGTGATGGCGTGGGCCGCGAGGCGGCCGGACATCACCGCCCCCTCGATGCAGCCGGCGTTGAGGCCGCAATCGGTCCAGTCGCCGGTGATCACGAGGTTGTCGAAGCCGGTCTCGCCGGGCTTGATCCGGTGGCGCCCGGTACCGGGCAGCGAGAGCACGTAGTGCTCCGAGGGGTCGACGTTGGCGCGCCAGAACTGGGCGTCGAAGCGCGCGACGCCGGCTGCGTCCCCGCCCGACAGCAGCTCCCATCGGAAGTCTCGGGTGACCGGGTCGATGGCCGCGGGCCAGTGATGCCCGGCCCACCGCCGGAGGAACTCGATCGCGTTGCCCTTCACGGTCGCCGCGGCCGCCTCGGCATAGCGCGGATCGGGCGGGCCAAGCGGATGGTCCGGGAGGGGCAGCACGTTGCAGAAGTACGCGACGCTGCCGGCGCGCTCGCCCTCGGGCCAGGATTCGCATGCGAGCAGATGCGACATGTCCGCGTACGTGTCGAAGGGCTCGACGAAGCTCGACGAGTTCGCGAGCGGCCATCGCCATCCGAGCTGCTCGGTGGTCGGTGTGAGCCAGACCTGGAACGCCTGCGTCGGCACGGTCGCGACGTGCTCCACCATCGCCCGCCAGCGCGGGTCGGCGGCGATCAGCTCCTTGCACAGATACGGTACGGCGCCGAGCGAGATGCCGAAGATCACGCGATCGAAATCGCGTCCGGCCTCGAGCGTGATCGGGGCCGCGTCTGGCGTCGGCGCCCAGAACGCCTCGAGGTTCCCGCCGCGGACGCGAGCGGTGTTTCGCAGCTGGGACCAGCGCGGCTCGGCGGGCCAGCTCGGCAACCCGAGCACGTCCTCGAGCGGCTCGTACTCGACCTCCGGGTTCGCCAGCTCGACTTGGCGCGCCATGTCGATGGCGCCGATGGACGCGCGGTCGGCCGAGAGGCGAAGGCCGGTCACGCGGTGGAAGAAGCGGAATCGCACGCCCCGAGCACGCAGCACGAGATACAGCGGGGCGAAGACGACGTCGCCCATGCCGGCCTGCATCTTCCAGAACATCGCGCCCTTGTAGGTGAAGAACAGCCGCGCGGCGTTCTCGAGCGCGACGCCGGCCGCCATGCTGGGCCGAGTCGGATCGCCTCCTCGGAACGCGAACGCGAGATCGTAGCCGCCGATCAAGACGGGGGAGGTCAGCGCGTCGCGGGAGGCCCCGTGGCTCTCGAGCCACTCGAGGAACTCGCGATCGTCGATGGCCGAGAACCCGCGCGTGAGGACGCCATCCCTGATCACGCCGACGATGCAGGCGACGACGATCTCGATGAGGTGACCGATGCGACGCACGCGATCCTCGACGTCCGCGCCTCGCGCCACGCGGTCGCGCACCCACTCGATGAACCCCTGGAGCAGGCGCGGCAGCGCCTCGTGCGGGCCCGCCACGTCGTCTGCCACGGATTCGATGCCGGCGGCGAGGCCGATGGCCGCGACGAGCGCGGCCAGGCCGGCACGCTGCGCCACTGCCTCCACGCGCTCGGACAATTCCTCGAAGGGGAGCCCCAGGAGCCTGCGAAGGGAGTGCGCCTCGGCGTGCGCCGCGTCCGCATCGCGGCGTTCGGCATCCGAGACCGGAAGCGAGGCCGCCAGGCTCTGCAACAGATCGAGCGCCTGCTTGAGATAGTGCCAGACCGCGAACGGTCCATCGGCTGCATCGGGCACGCCGGGCACACGGTCGTTCTCGGGATAGAAGATCGGCCAGTGCTTCCAGACGCCGCCGTGATGCTCCTCCAGCACGACCTGGCTCGACTTCTTGAACGCGTCGTCCCAGCGGGCGAGCGGCGCGCCAGGCGGGCGACCCAGCTCGGCGTAGCATTCCCGCATGACGCGGAACGCGTTCTCGTAGAACCCGAGCCACAAGTGCAGCCCGTGTTCCTCGATCCGTCCGTGTCGGCCGCGGCCGCTCGCCCCCTTGCCGCCGAGGCGCCAGCCAACCTGGTACACGGTGATGCTCTCGAAGCGCTGTTGCCAGCCCGGTCGGGAGAGCTCGAACGCCGCCGTGAGCGCGGCGGCGCCGCCGCCGAGGATCACGAGCTTTTCGCGCGCGGGGGGAGGAGACGACAACGCGGGCCGCTCAGCCCGCGGGACCGCGGCCGGCGTTCCACAGCTCGACGCCGGCCTCGAGGCGAAAGTCGTAGCGCAGCCAGGCGGAGAGCAGCGGCCGGATCGGGCCGTCCGGCAGTCCGAGGTCGGCGCGGATCGGCTCGCTGGCGAGATCGCCGAGCGTCACCGTGTAGTCGCCGAGGAGACCGCCGCGGTGGAAGTCGACGATGCGCATGGGGGCGTCCGTGATGGCCTGGTAGCAGGCACGGTCCGGGCGCGCGACGTCCCTGAACTGCTTGAGCCCGATGATCGGAAACCTGCCCGTGATGAAGTCCGCGAGCGTCGCGAACAGCACGCGCCCCTCGTCGACGACGTGGTCGACCACGTCCGCCACGGTCTCGAGAATTCCGCGCAGGCCGCCGGGCGCGGCCGCCGGCGCCGCCACCTGCCACGCGTCGCCGAGCGCGCCGGCCAGGCCCGTGGCCGCCTCGGCGAATGTTTGCCAGAGCGGTCGCGGCCCGGGCACGGGCCCGACCGGCGCGACGTCGATCACCCGGTGGAGCGTGAACGGCACCTGGGGATCGAAGCGCGCGATCGAGAGCGCATCGACCGTCACGCGCTCGGGGACGTGCTCGCCCTCGATCGAGATGATGCCCTGCTGCTTCGGCAATCCGAAGAGCTCGCGCCCCGCCGCCACCGCCATGCCCGAATCCACGAAGAGGTACGGCACGCAGACGACAGGGCGGCGACGGCGGACGTCGACGCCGACCGTGAGGAATGCGACCTCCAGCTCGCTGATCCCCCCGCCCAGGTCACTGTCGGGCGGCTCCGCAGACTTGATGGCCGGGATACGCGAGGCCGCGAGGATCACGAGCCCGAGCGCCGGCCGCACCTCGACGGCCCCGCTGGACGGCGCGGTGAAGTCGCGCGAGAACGTCACGGCGAGCCGGCTCGCGTCGGCGCGGAGCAGGAAGATGAACTGCAGCGCATCGCGCGCGGCGTACGGCAGGCGGAAGACCAGCTCGCCGCCGCGGTCGACGTACGGCGGGAGATCGCTCATGGAGTCGCGGGTTCGCTCACCGTGCGGATCTCGTCACCCGCGCGGATCACCTCGCCTTGCCTACCCGTCGGACCGAGCCGCTCGAGACTCCGGGCCGCGCGCAGCTCGAACAGCCGCGCGCCCTGCTCGCGCGCCACGCGGAGGGCGCGCTCGAGGTCGGCGAGCGCGCCGATGCCGTCGTGCTCGGCGCGGATCTCGCCGCGCAGCCGGTACAGCTCCGCCTCGTGGACGCGCTCGCCCTGGCGCTCCACCAGCGCGAGCGCCTCCTCGAGCGTGGACCGGGCGTCGTCGAGCCGCCCCGCTGCGCGCCGGCCGGCGGCCACGGCGCCGAGCCAGTACGGCGCGTCCAGGTCGAGCCCGCGGGCGCGCCACGCGGCGAGCGCCGCCGCGAGATCGTCGGTGGCCGGCTCGCCGAGCGCGATGCGCGCCGCGCAGTCGGCGAGCGCGCCCGTGCCCACGTGAAGCGCGAAGCCGTGCTCGCGTCCGATCCGGATGGCTTCCTGCGCCGCGTGGCGCGCCTCGAGCGGCTCTTCGCGAAGCAGGTGCAGCCGGCTGGCGCATGTCCACGCGTACGCGGTGCTGAACGCGCGTTCGCCCGGCGGACACCGATCGGCCCGGGCGAGCGCTCGCGCGCTGGCCGCCACCGCGGCCTCCACGTGCCCGAGCACGCACAGCGTGAGCGCGAGCATCGACTCCGACGCGACGCCGATGTTGTTCGGTGTGAGGGCCGTGCCATCAGGACGCGGATAGGTATCGACCAGCTCGATGGATCGCTCGAAGTGTCCGCGCGCCTCCTCGGGCGCCCCGCCCTGGAACGCGGTGTAGCCGAGCGCGGAGTAGCTCGCGCAGAGCCGATTCCGGGCGCCGATCGTCTCGGTCACGAGCAGATGCTGCTGGGCCATCTCGCGCGCCGCGACGAGGTCGCTCCGAAAGAGGTCGTAGAGGAACAGCCCGCCGAGCGCGCCGAGGAGGAGCGGGCCGCCCTCGACCGTCCGGCACAGCTCGCGCGCGCGCGCGTGGACTTGGCCGACCTCCGGCGCCGCGAATCCAAGCCGCCCCTGGAGGCTGATGCCGAGCGAGACCCGGATCTCGAGCTCGATGCGATCGCGCTCCGGTCCTGGTGGCAGCGCCGCCGGCAAGAGGTCGAGCGCCCGCCGGAGCTGCTCGATGGCGTCCGCGTAGGCGGCGCGTTGCCGCGCACGCGTCCCGCCCCGCACCCACCAACCGATGGCCGCACGATCCTGCCCGGCCTCGGTCAGGTGATGCGCCACGAGTTCCGGCTGGGTCGCCGCCTGCTCGGGGAACGTCGTCTCGAGAGCGCGCGCCACCCGCGCGTGCGCCCGGCGGCGAAGCGCGAGGCTCTGGCCCTGGTATGCCGCATCGCGGATCAAAGCGTGTCGGAAACGATAGTCGGCGCCGGGCGCGGCCTCGGGCACGATCACCTCGGCTTCCGCGAGGCGATCGAGGGCTTCCGACAAGGACAACGCGTCGGTCTCGGCCACGGCCTCGAGCATCGCGAGCGAGAACGTCTGGCCGATCGTCGCGGCCAGCTCGGCGATGGTCTTCGCGGTGCCGAGCCGCTCGAGCCGGCTCGACAGCAATCCCTGCAAGGTCACGGGCAGCGTCGCCGCTTCGCCCGCGGCCATCGAGCCGCTCGGCGGATCGGCGCCTCCCTCCGCCACGGCCAGGGTCAGCTCCTCGACGAAGAGCGGGTTGCCGTCGGCCCGGGCAGCGATGAGCGAGGCCGCGCCGTCGTCCGCGCCCCCGAGGACGGCGCGCGCAATGCTCTGGGCCTCGTCGGCGCTGAGCGGCGGAAGCGCGATCTCCGCTGGCTGGGCGGTGGCGGCGAATGCCGGGCGCTCCGCCGACCGGTACGTCACGATCAGCAGAATGCGCGCCTTCGCGACCTGGGCGGCCAGCGAGAAGAGATACGCCTCGGAGGCGCGATCGATCCAGTGCAGATCCTCGATGGCCAGCACGAGCGGCCGCCGGTTGCTCGCCGACAGGCTCATCTGCAGGAGCGACTCGAGCGTGCGCGCGCTCACAGCCTCAGGGCTCAAGCTTGCGAGGCGTTCGCCGGCCGGCGCGCCGAGGAGATGGAGGAAGAACGGCCGGCGGTCCTCGGGGTCGAGCCCCAGCTCCTCGAGGGTGCGGGTCACCTTGTCGGCCACGATGTCGGGCGGATCGGCCTCGCCAAGGCCGCATGCCGAGCGGACCAGGTCGATGATCGGCAGCAAGGGCGTACCGACGCCGTGGGAGACGCACTGCCCTTCGAGATAGGTGACCTCGCCGGCGGGCACACCCTGGCGAAACTCGTAGAGCAAGCGCGACTTGCCGATGCCGGGCTCGCCGACGATCGCGACGACCTGACCCTCGCCGCTCATGGCCAGATCGAGACGCTCCTCGAGCAGTCGGCGCTCGGCGACGCGCCCGACGAAGTCGGCGATGCCGCCGGCGCACCGGAACCGCGTGCTCTCGAACCCGGACACGCGGTACGCGCGAGGCGCCGCGACCGACGTGGCCGTGAGCGGCACGAGCGAGAAGCGGCGTCGGAGCAGCGGGGCAGCATCATCGCTGACCGCGATGGTCCCGAGGGCCGGCATGAGCCCCTCGAGCGCGTACAGGGCCGCTTGCTTGTCCGCGGCGTCGACGAACGTGATCGATCCCGCCTGGCGCGTCGCCACGCCCGCGGCGTGCACGGAGCAGCGGAGCGCGTGGACTCGGTCTCCCGCGCGTCCCTCGCTCGCCATCCGCTGGGCCGCGAGCCCGGCCAGGGCCGCCCGGATCGCGGCGTCCTCCACGGGCTGCTCGACGCCGAACGCGGCGATGACCGAGGACCGTCCCAGCTCCTCGATGCGGCCGCCGAAGCTCTGGATCTTGTCGAGCAGCTCGTCGAGCGCGCGGCCCGTGTCCGACAGTCCCTCGGGACCCGCGCCGGGCACGAGGTCGATGCGAAGGAAGCCCAGATGCCTGGACTCCGAGCGGACGCTCGGTCTCGCGGGCGCGATCGTCCCGGATCCTCTCGGTTCGGCGACCGGCGGCGGGGGCGGCGCGAGCGCCCTCGGCCCCGCCTCGCGCGCCGGACGTCTCTGGATGCGCGGCGGCCCCGAGGCCAACGGAGGGGACGCGCCCGGCTTGAGCGAGAAGCGGGCGATACGGGCGCGCACAGTGTTTCGGGAAATCCCGAGCGCGGCCGCGGTCTGCGAGATGTTCCACCCGGTCTGCGTGAGCGTGGTCAGCAGGTGGTCGCGCATGCGATCGCGCCAGGGCAGCAGCTCCGCCGGCGCCGGCGGCGCCGCGGCCGAGCGCGGAGTCGCCACGGCATCCCGCGTGGGCAGCGACAGGGCCGCCGCCGTGACGACCGATGCGTCACTCAGCAAGACCGCGCGCTCGAGGACGTTGCCGAGCTCTCGGACATTGCCGGGCCAGCCGTACACGAGCATGGCCGCGCGCGCGTCCGCGCTGAAGGTTTTCGGCGGCAGGCCGTAGTCCTCACAGGCCCGCGCGAGGAAATGCTCCGCGAGGAGCAGGATGTCCGGGCCGCGCTCGCGCATCGGCGGCAGCTGAAGCGTGATGACCGCGAGCCGGTGATAGAGATCCTGGCGGAAGCGGTGCGCCTGCACGGCTTCGCGAAGATCCTCGTTGGTCGCCGCGACGATCCAGACGTCGGCGGGCTCGCTCCGGGTGGCGCCGAGCCGGCGCACCGCGCGCTGCTCGAGCGCGGAGAGCAGCTTGGCCTGGAGCTGCGGATCGAGCAGGCCGATCTCGTCGAGGAACAGCACCCCGCGGTGAGCGAGCTGAAAGAGCCCGGGCTTGGCCTGTCGCGCGTCGGTGAACGCGCCGCGCTCGTAGCCGAACAGCTCCGCCTCGAGCAGCTTCTCGGGGATGGCCGCGCAGTTGACGTCGATGAACGGTCCGCGCGCGCGGGGGCCGGCGCGGTGCACGCACCGCGCGAGGAGGCCTTTGCCGGAGCCCGTCTCGCCGAGGATCAGGATCGACGGCGGCCGCGACGCGACGGCCGCCGACCTGACGAGCTGCTGCACCTGCCGGCGCAGGGCGACCATGCTGGGACTGTCACCGACCAACTCCGCGAGCGGGTCCACGGCGCGCCCATGGTACCTCATCGCGCGCGCGGCACGCCATGATGGCGCCGTCGGGCCGGCGGGCTCGCGATCGTTCGTCGCTCGGGTCAGAGCAGCCTCGAGTCGGTGGCGGTCCCTCAGAGGCCGCCGGCGGGGACGTGGCCTCCTTCCATCTCCGCCCACTGCTCGTCGGTGAACGGGGGCAACAGCAGCGTGTCGTCCTGCTGCCGCGAGCGGAAGAGGTTCAGGATGAAGTTCATGCGTTGGTCGAGGTCCGCCCAGTCGTCTGCGCCGCTGCGGACACCGGTGCCGCCGGTCCGATCGTATTGCTCGAGCAGCGCGACGAGGGGAGGATCGACGATCTGCTGGAGATCGGCCGGGAAGAGCGGCCGCCCGGCCGGCGCTGGCACGTCCTCCCCCAGGTCGAAGTCGCCGCTCGGGGTGCCGAGCTCCATCAACAGCTCGGTCGCGATGCGGCGCCAGACGTCCGCGATCTCGCGCACCATCAGCTCCAGCGCCGGCTTCGCCGCGAATCGCGCGGCCGCCGGGATGCGGGCGAGCGTGCGATCGACCCACTCGCCGAGGCTCGTCTCGATCGGGGCGTCGAGCGCGCCCTGGATGTTCGGTTGCAGCCGGATCTGCTCGGTCAACCCCGCGAGCCCGTTCGCCAGCAGGATCTGGTCGGCCTTGCGCACCGCATCGGGCTCGGCCATCGCGTCGCAGTAGCGCTCGATGACCACGCGCAGCCGCGCAGTCGCGGCGGTGTCGTCGTCGACCGCCTTCACCGAGTTGATGAAGGCCGCACGCTGCGCCGCGTCCGGCGCGGCCGGGCCGGCGAAGGCCGCCACCAGGCCGGCGAAGATCGGTCCCAGCTCCTGGAAGACGAGGAGGTTGCCCGCGGCGATCTGCCGGCTGACCGCGGCCACGGCCTCGTCGACGACGCTGAAGATGTCCGCGTCGACGTCGAGCACGTGCTTGTCGAGGCGCGACCGGGCCATCTCGACCGCGCGGTGGTAGGGCCGCCCCGGTTTGTCGAGCGCCGCGCGGATTCGCGCCGGCAACACTTCGCCGCGAATCGACGCGCCGGCCGTCTTCGACGCCCACGTGGCGAACGCGGGCCAGGACACGTTGACGCTGCCGACGAGGCGAGCCAGCCCGCGGGCGAGGTCGTGGTAGGCCGTGGTGATCCAGAGATTGCGGAGGACGGAGTCCGACAGCGCCGCAATCTGCACGATCTCGGTGACGCCGATCGGACGGCGAATGAGCATCGCCGCGAGCGTATGACGGGAGCGGGGGTGGCTGTCAAGGAACGCCACCCCTGTGCTTACTCCGCAGCGATCGAACGCCGCATGACCGAGGGACGGGCGCGCCCTCGCGCGGCGGCCAGACGCCCCGTCAGGGCCCCTTGTCGATCAGCGAGTCGATGCGCGTGCGGCGTCCGGACCGCACGTGGACGATCGTGGCGATCACCCCGAAGGCGAGCGTGAGCACGATGACCAGCCGAAACTCGAGACCCGTGTAGATGAAGAAGAAGACGAACGCCAGCACGCAGAAGGCGAGGACGGCGTAGAACACGAACAGCCCGAGCACGTGCAGCGCAGTGAACCGCCCACCGCCAGACGAGCGGGAACCGTGATGCCGTGTCATTTGCGAGGTCTCATCTCGAGGAGGAGGTCTGGGAGGGAGCCCCAGCCCGCCGGAGCCCGGCGGTGGAGGCTCCCTCCGAGCGCGTGCTCAGTGCGCCCGACCGCGGGCGGGCGCCGCCGCAGGGGCCCCAGCCTCGGAGCGGATGCGCATGCCGTAGAACGAGCGCCACACGAAGACCAGCGAGATCGCGAAGAAGATCGCCGCGAGGGTGTGGCTCATCCCCGGCCCGCGGTCGGCCGTCAACGTGACGGCCAGCTCCACGGCAAGCAGCCCGAAGAGCGTCGTGAACTTGATGATCGGATTCATGGCCACCGAGGAGGTGTCCTTGAAGGGGTCGCCGACGGTGTCGCCCACGACGGTGGCGGCGTGCAGGGCCGTGCCCTTCTCCTTCAGCTCGACCTCGACGATCTTCTTGGCGTTGTCCCAGGCGCCGCCGGCATTGGCCATGAAAATCGCCTGGTAGAGCCCGAAGAGCGCGATCGAGATCAGGTAGCCGATGAAGAAATACGGCTCCAAGAACGCGAAGGCGAGCGTCGAGAAGAACACGGTGAGGAAGATGTTGAACATGCCCTTCTGAGCGTACTGGGTACAGATCTCGACGACCTTCTTGCTGTCGGTGACGGAGGCCTTCGTGGCGCCCTCGAGCCGGATGTTGGCCTTGATGAACTCGACGGCCCGGTACGCGCCCGTCGAGACCGCCTGCGTGGACGCGCCGGTGAACCAGTAAATGACCGCCCCGCCCGTGATGAGCCCGAGCAGGAATGGCGCGTAGAGCATCGAGAGCTTGTCGAGGTTCTGGGTGAGGCCGGCCGTGAGCACCATGATGATCGAGAAGATCATGGTCGTCGCCCCCACGACCGCCGTCCCGATCAGCACCGGCTTGGCGGTGGCCTTGAACGTGTTGCCGGCGCCGTCGTTCTCCTCGAGCATGTGCTTCGCCGCGTCGAAGTTGACGTCGAAGCCGTGCTCCTTCTTGATCTCGCCCTTGATGTTCGGCAGCGTCTCGATGACCGACAGCTCGAACACCGACTGGGCGTTGTCGGTCACCGGCCCGTAGGAGTCGACCGCGATCGTCACCGGCCCCATCCCGAGGAAGCCGAAGGCCACCAGGCCGAAGGCGAAGACGGCGGGGGCGACCATGAGGGCCCCGAGCCCCATGGTGCTGACCAGATAGGCGACGCCCATGAGGACCACCATGGTCATGCCGAGCCAGTAGCCGCTGAAGTCGCCGGCGATGAGGCCGGACAGGATGTTGAGCGACGGACCGCCCTCGCGCGATGAAGTGACGACTTCGCGCACGTGGCCGGACTCGGTCGACGTGAAGACCTTGACCAGCTCGGGAATGATGGCGCCGGCGAGCGTGCCGCAGGAGATGACCGTCGACAGCTTCCACCAGAGCGTGCCGTCCCCGAGGCCGGGGATGAGGAGCCAGGAGACCAGATAGGTGATGCCGACCGAGACGATCGACGTGAGCCAGACGAGCGAGGTGAGCGGCGCCTCGAAGTTCATCCGGGTGGCGTTCGCGTAGCGGGCCTTGGTCGCCGCCTCGTTGATCAGGTAGGAGACCCCGCTCGCCACGATCATCATGACGCGCATGGCGAAGATCCAGACGAGGAGCTGGACCTGGACGACGGGCTGCGCCACGGCGAGGAGAATGAAGGAGATCAGGGCCACACCGGTGACCCCGTACGTCTCGAAGCCGTCGGCGCTCGGACCCACGGAGTCGCCCGCATTGTCACCGGTGCAGTCGGCGATGACGCCGGGGTTGCGGGCGTCGTCCTCCTTGATGTTGAAGACGATCTTCATCAGATCGGAGCCGATGTCGGCGATCTTGGTGAAGATGCCGCCCGCGATGCGGAGGGCCGCGGCGCCGAGCGACTCGCCGATGGCGAAGCCGATGAAGCACGGCCCGGCGTAGTCCCCGGGGACGTACAGCAGGATGCACAGCATGATGAACAGCTCGACGCTGATCAGCAGCATGCCGATCGACATGCCCGCCTTGAGCGGAATGGCGTAGACGGGAAACGGCTTGCCGGCGAGGCTGGCGAAGGCCGTGCGCGAGTTGGCGAAGGTGTTGATGCGAATGCCGAACCACGCGACTCCGTAGCTGCCTCCGATGCCGACCAGGCTGAACAGCAGGATGATGATGACGCGCGAGGCCTCGAGGTGCTGGAGGAACCCGAAGTACAGCACGATGATGACGCCGATGAACGCCTCGAGGATCAGGATGAACTTGCCCTGGGTGATGAGGTAGGTCTTGCACGTCTCGTAGATCAGCTCGGAGATCTCGCGCATCGACTGGTGGACCGGTAGGTTCTTCAACTGCCCGTAGATGACGAGGCCGAAGACGAGGCCGAGGACGCACACGAGCAGGCCGAACTGGAGCAGCGATCGGCCGTCCCATCCGAGAAAGCTCGCCTGACCGAGGTCGGGGATGATGAGGCTCGCCTCGCCGCCGCCATGCTTGGGCGCCGGCGGCGACTGCGCGTCCGCCGGCGGGACCACCGCCAAGCCGAGCGAGAGCAGGAGCAGCACCGGTACGAGCAGCACTGCGGCGCGCCGGTACGTGAAGGCCGTTGCGTTCATGTGTGGATGTCTCCTCAGCGGTTGTCGACGACGACGGCCGGCCCGCCATCCCGATCGACCATGCGGGCCCCGCGGTGTCCTTGAGTGGGGACGGCGTTGAATCGTCGGCTGTTTATACCGCAGCTCTCCGTGGGAGTCAACGCAGCGCGTTGACGGACGACCGCATCAATCGCGCACGAGCGCCTCGATCGCGTCGCGGTGCGCGCCGAAGCCCACGAAGGCGCGCTCGTCGAACGGCAACCCCCGTTTCACCGCCCACACGATACCATTCCGTCCTTGACCCTCCAACGCAACCTTGCTAGCATCCCGGGGCCGTCGCGGGGCTGGGGTCGTGCCATCCGAGGCGAGCACCGAGCAAGCCGAGAGGTACCCGGTCATGACCCGAGCCGACCTCGTGGCGTCGATGGCCGCCGCCAGCGGGTGGACCAAGGCCGCCGCTGACCGATCGTTGCGCGCGTTGCTCGCCGCCGTCCAGGCGTCCCTCAAGCGAGGGCGTCCGGTCACGCTCGTCGGCTTCGGCACGTTCTCGGTCACGCGCCGGAAGCCTCGCCGCGGCAAGAATCCGCGCACCGGGAAGCCGATGAACGTCTCGGGAGGCCGCCTGCCGCGGTTCAAGCCGTCGGAGGAGCTGAAGCGGGCCGTCCGTTGATATAGGTTTTTCTTTGGCCTCGACGTGGCGCTCTGGGTAGAATGAGCGACAGTGCGCGCCTCGATCGTCCTCTGCAGTCTGGCGCTCGTTCTCGTTGCGAGCCCGGCGGTGGCCCAGAATGGGAACGGGCGTCTTGCGCTCAGCGCCGAGTCGGTGCTCCTGCTCGACGCGAACGGCAAGGTGCTCTTCTCGAAGAATCCCGCCGAGGACCACGCGCCGGCGAGTCTCGTCAAGCTCATGACGCTCTACCTCGCGTGCGAGAGCATCGAGGCAGGCGATGCGCAGTGGGACGAGATCGCGGTGATCACCCCGCGGGCGGCAAACACGCCTCGCTATCGGATGGGCCTCAAGGCGGGGGAGTCGGTCCCCCTCAGGACTCTGCTCGAGGGCGTGGCGATCGCCTCGGCGAACGACGCGGCGACGGCGGTCGCCGAGCATCTCGGCGGCAGCGAGGAGGCGTTCGTCGCGCGCATGAACGCCAAGGCGCAGGAGCTGGGCCTTCACTCCACGCACTACGCGAATCCCCACGGCCTCCCGGATCCGGTGCAGCGCAGCACCGCGGAGGACCTCGCCAAGCTCACGGGACGCCTGCTCCACGATCATCCCGCATCGCGGCCGCTGCTCGGGGGCGCGAACTTCGTGTACCGAGGGCGCGTCTACGCCCGGCGCATTCCGCTGTTCCAGGACCCCGGCGGCGTCCAGGCGCTCAAGACGGGGTTCACTCGGGAGGCCGGATACAACCTGTCGGTGGCGGCGTGGAAGGCGGGCGAGCGCTTCCTCCTGATCGTGCTGGGCGCCCAGACGCGGAGCCTTTCGTTCCGTGACGCTCGCGTCCTGCTCGAATATGGCTTCCACGAGACCGGCATCGAGGTCGCCCGCGAGCCCGCCAAGCCGCCTGCGCCGGCGCGCCGTCCCGCCGATCGTCGATCCCGCGCCCGCGCCGCCACCCGCACCTCCGGCTAGGGCGGTCCTGGGCTGACTCGATGGCGGCGCCGAGGGCGTATGTCTTCGACGCCTACGGCACGCTGTTCGACGTCCACTCCGTCATCGAAGCGGGTCGCGTCGTCACCTCGGATCCCCAGGCGCTCTCGACGCTGTGGCGGCAGAAGCAGCTCGAGTACACGTGGCTCCTGTCGCTGATGGGTCGCTACGAGGATTTCTGGGCGGTGACGGAGCGCGCGCTCCGCTTCGCGCTCGCCCGACTCGGACTCGCGGCCGGAGAACGGGACGTGCGCGTGCTCATGGACGCCTACCTGTCGCTCGCGTGCTTCCCGGAGGTCCGACCGGCGCTGGCACAGTTGGCCGCCGCCCCCCTCGCCATCCTGTCCAACGGGTCGCCCCGGATGCTCGAGGCAGTGGTCCGGGCGAACGGGCTGGAGACCGTGCTCCGGCATGTCCTCTCGGTCGACGCGGTGGGGGTCTACAAACCGTCGCCGCGCGTCTACGAGCTCGGCCCTCGCGCGCTCGGCCTCCCCGCACGCGAGGTGCTGTTCGTCTCCTCGAACGCGTGGGACGTGGCGGGCGCGAAGGCGTTCGGCTATCGCGCCTGCTGGTGCAACCGCGCCGGGTCGCCGATGGAGTCGCTCGATCTCACCCCGGATCTCGAAGTCCAGCGGCTGGATCAGATCCCCGCCGCAGTCGGTCTCTGACGGCTGGCGGCGGCGAGACACCAACGGCTCACTCGTGAGCGTCGGGCTGCTGGGCCGAGCGAGCCGCCAGTTTGCTACGGTCCGGGCCAGAGCGTCCTGAAGGCGCCGGGCGGGGTCAGGACGTTCGGGCGGACGGACGCCAACCTACTTCTTCGCCAGCTTCTTCTTCTTCACGTACGCCCAGATCCGCTTCGTCATCTCGGAGGGACCGATGGGCTTGTTGCCCATGATGTCCTCGAGCGAGTCGCTGCAGCCTTTGAAGTTGATCGCGTAGCCGCCGAACGCCACCTTCTTCGCTTTCGCCATTCCGGTCTCCTCCATCACCGATGAGTTGTGGGGGGCCGCCACCCGGCGCCTCCCGATCGGGCCGGTGGGTATTATGACCGCTCTCCGAAGGCGAAGAAAGCGAAAAATACAATCCCTAGGGGGGTCGCTACGAGGGAGAACTACCGGGAGGGGGTATATGGATCCTTCGGAGGGGGCCTCGACGGCCCCCTCCGATGCCTCCCCCATGACCGCTGGTCTTATGGGCCGCGCCGATGCACGATTGCGCGGGCGAGGCCCGCGCTCGAACGCGTCCCATCAAGCGGGTACGAGTCCTTCCAACGGCAGGGACGAACACCAGCACGCCTCAGAGAGCGCAGCGCCCTGCGCCGCGGTGCGGAAGGAACAGGGCGGCGAGAAGGGCCCAGCTGCGAGGCGCCGCCCGAAGCGACGAGCGAGGCGTACTGTCCGTACGTTGAGCGAGGAGCGAGGGCGGCAACGAAGCAGATGGTCCCTCATCGGCGCCCTGCGCGGCGCGCAAGGAACAGGGCGGCGAGAAGGGCCCAGCTGCGAGGCGCCGCCCTCGGGCCGGGCGTGAGGCGTAGTCTCT
>Ga0187894_10002176_pt1 | contig 23781 bp, 21 predicted proteins | sample GBC1701081metaG_FD_136650 | JGI IMG/M metagenome (GOLD analysis project Ga0187894, IMG submission 136650) | White microbial mat communities from a lava cave in the Kipuka Kanohina Cave System on the Island of Hawaii, USA - GBC170108-1 metaG ... | reverse complement strand
GCCAACGCTTCGCTCCCAACCTCACGGCTGGCAGCGCATGGTTCAGGGCCGGTGCAGATGGCTAGTCCTTCACCGTATGGAATTTTCATCCACTACTCCTTGCCAGTCTCCTGGCGCTTCGGGTTAGTCGCATCCGGCATTTGGGTTGAGGGGTCATATGACATGGTCTAGGCCTTCGCCCAGAAAGACGCGGGAGAACAGCTTACCGCTGGCATTCGCAGTTCTGTTCTGAAGGGGCGGAGAGGGAGGGACTAAGCGGCGCTCGGCACCTGAACGGCAATCTTCACCTTGTGCGTGCGCTATTCGAGCGAGACGTTGATGACGGAGACGCCCGTGCGCTAGCCGCCCGACAAGCCCTCAGTGTTGAACATCCAAGGATACTTTCCGAACCGTGATCAGCTCTCCGCTCATCGCGTTGAGCGTAATCAAAAACGATTTGCCGTCGCGGCTGGCGTTGAAAGCATACACCTGCCCATCGCAGTTGGAAGGGCGGATGCTGTTGAAGCCATAATCGCTGACAATGGCGGCTACCTTGTCACAAGATAAGTTGGAAGGTGACTGCGGCTGATCCTTCTTCAGGGCCTCGGGCTGTGCCGGTTGCGGATCAATATTAGATTCAGACTTCACTTTCTTGGGCTCTTCGACATTGAGTCGAGCGGTGGATTTCCTTGTGGGCGTCTTCTCGCCTGGGGAGCGTTGTGTTTTTGTGACCCCGGGCGTGGGATCGGGGACAACAGTTTTCTGGACGGGTGAGGTCGCCTCCAGATCGCTGTTCTCGCCATGGGCGATTTCGAGAGAACGATGTTCACTCTGGCATTTGTGGGGATGTGCGGGGACAAAAAGGGTATTCTGACAGCTCTCTCGATCTGCCGCCCGTTGAATTATCTTTATCCCGCCATCCGCAGACCGGTTGTGAAAATTCCGTTTGACCGGCGGAGCTCCAGCCCAGTTCCCGACCCTCGCACCATTACGACTTGGATCGCGGGCGGCCTCACCGGAAGCTGGTGCGGCGGCGAAAACAATAATCGCGAATGCAAAGGCGGCGGCTGAGGTGAGTGATTTTTGAGTGGAAGCCGTTGACAACATGGGAGGACTCCAAGCAACAGACTAACCCGAACGGCCATCTTCGAGCCGGATCGTTCAAAATGTCAACGCATTTGAATGAAATTAGTTACTCCGGCCCGGCCAGGTTCCGTCGCTTGGAACTGGGAGGCCGAACGGGCACGGACGTCGATTTGAACTGAACAGTAGGATCGCAAGGCGACTGACGGCCATTGGCCCGAGACGGCTGAGCCGCATTTGTGATCAGAAATGTGCCGGTCACGCCCGCCAATCCCAAAAGAGGAACAACGATACCGGTCGCGAGTTCTCCCGCTACAACTCGATGATGTCAGGAGGATACCGTGGTTCAGGCAAGCGTGGCTGGAGAGATGACTGGGAAACCCTTGATTGAAAGCGACCGGGTTGAAGGCACCGATGTCTATGATCCAGCCGGAAATAACATCGGCGATATCAAGCGGCTGATGATCGACAAGATCAGTGGCCGCGTCTCATATGCGGTAATGTCTTTCGGTGGCTTCTTAGGGATAGGAGAACAGGAGCACACGATTCCCTGGGACAAGCTCGAATACGACACATCGCTTGGCGGCTATAGAACGGACATCACGGAGGAACAGCTGAAAGGCGCGCCAACCTTCTATCGTGACAGAGAATACGATTGGACGGACCGGACCCGCGAGCGTGAGCTTCACGATTATTGGAGCGCTCCCTACTATTGGGACCGCCCGTAGCGGGTTCTTCGCGCCTTCGCCGGCGTCGTCCCCGGGCCCATCACCGTCTGGTTGTCGCGAGCTGACGCCTCATGGACTTCACTCAGATCGGCCAGCATGTCGTTGCCCTGTCGGCGGCCTATGCCTTGGCGTTTCCCATTGGTTGGGACCGTGAGCGCGAGGCGCGTAGCGCAGGTTTGCGGACTTTTCCGCTGGTCGCCCTGGCAAGCTGCGGATTCATCCAAGCGGCCGAAGCCCATCTCCAGCAATCGCCGCAGGCCGTCGCCTATGTCGTCGAAGGCTTGATCACGGGTATGGGCTTCATTGGCGGCGGCGCGATCCTGAAGCATGGCGCCTCTGTCTATGGGACTGCGACGGCAGCCAGCCTATGGGCCACGGGCGCCATCGGCACCGCTGTCGGCCTCGGCGCCTATGAAGTGGCGACCACCATCGCCGTCATCACTTTCCTGACGCTGAAACTCCTGCCACTCTTTAAGGAAGAGAGCCAGCCGGAAGCGCCGGCGACCTCGGTGGCGAAGCGCAAACGGAAAGCAGGGTCTGATAAATGAACCTCTTCGTGTGATGACTGCCGCGCGAAGGGAAGGGAGCAAAGGCAGTTCGGACTTCGCTCGGGCGATTGAGATTGCAGTCGCGGTCAGGGTTATTCAACGCTTTTCTTCGCCCGGGCGCTGTCGAGCCTTCCGAATTCCGTCATGATGTTCACCAGCACGCTGGCCGTCCAGCCAAAGGTGAAAAGGCCCGACATAGCGATGATCGGACCGATCAGCCGCCACCGGTCCGGCAAAACGACATTACCCTCTCCAAGGGTCGTATAACTTTCAAGGACATAGTAATAGCAATCACGCATCCTGGGTATGATGTCCATCAGATTGAGCGGCACTGCCCACAGAAACGTCTCGATCAAATGGACAACCGCCAGCGAACCAATCGCGATGGCAAGCAGTGAGTCAGTCCGCCAATGTGGCGTAGTGGGAGTCACTTGAGCCCAAGCCGCGCTGAAGCGGCGATTGACCAGCCGCATGCCCATCCCGTGCACGAAAATAATGCTGATCAGGATCAGGACGCCGACGAGAATCTCAAGAACCGGGTTTGGCGAAATTTGATCGTCCATTATCTTATCCATCTTATGATAGCCCAAACGGGCAACTTGATCTCCGCGGGGACGCTACCGCCAAATCACTGCACGCGCCAAGCATTCACTCCGGAACCGTGATGCCGGCTCCTGGGCCCATTCTCCAAAAAAGCATGGAATCCGCCGCTCGGGACGGTGGCCGTCGCCATGATCGGTCCCATCAAGGGACTGATGTTGGCGAATGCTCGATCGCGGCGTCGGCGTCTCGATAGCGCTCAAACACTATCGCCTCACTCTCATGGTTCCGGCCCTAACTCCGCCAGGCAGCAATTTGATGGCCAATGCTTGCAGCCGCTCAGCCACCTTCGGGAGAACAATGGACCTTGACTGGTTCGATTCTGGTCTTAATCTGGTCTGGTGGCCCAGGATCAATCTTCAAGCGTCATCGTCCAGGAGCCGCATCGCTACAGCGCCGCGGCACGCCGGATCGAGGAGCACATCCGCGACGGCGGCATCGCCGCCGGATCGCGCATTCTGGGCGAGCGCGAATTGGCCAAGCTGCTCGGCGTGAGCCGGGTCACCTTGCGGCGCGCGCTCGGCGAGCTGAAGGAAAGGGGAATCCTGGTCTCCGATGAAGCGAAGGGATGGTTTGTCGCTCCCCCCAAAGTGGGCGAGCAGAACGTACTCCGCAGTTTCACGGAAATGGCCGCCGCCCTCGGCCTCACCGCTGCTTCGCAGGTGATCCGCAAGGAGATTCGCCTGGCGAACCTCGAGGAGGCCGAAGCGCTTCAGCTTGTCGCCGGAGCCGAGCTGTTCGACGTCGAGCGGATACGCATCCTTGCCGGCGAGCCTGTCGGCATCGAGCGCAGCCGGATACCCGTCCGGCGAGCGCCCGGGCTGATGCGCGCCGATCTGGCGAGAGGTTCGCTGTACGCGGCACTGCGCGACGCGGGCTCAGGGCCCGCTGTCGCGGATTATATGCTCTCGGCCACTTCGGCGACCAAGGAGCAGGCGCGGCATTTGCGGGTTCGGCCGGGCTTAGCGCTCCTCGCCTGCAGTGCGATAAGCCGCGACGTCAATGGCGTGCCGGTGGAGCTCAGCGAAACGGTCTTCAGAGGCGACCGCTACCGGTTTCAGACGACTCTCAAGGCCGAATTGCGATGACCACCGGATTTCTTGGCATCGATATTGGACTATCGGGAGCCCGCACCGTGGTTCTCTCTCCGGCCGGCAAGGTATTGGCGAGCGCTCGCCTTCCCTATGCGACGGCTGATCCAACGCCTCAGGCCCTGGCGGAAGCGATGGATCGTGCCGTCAGGCTGGCGCTTCGCGACACCCGCAAAGTGACTGTCGCCGGAATTGCTGTTTCGGCCTTTGGTCCCGCGCCCATCCTTCTCGATCAGTCTCGGCGCATCATCGGCTATCTGCCGTTATTTGCACCCGCGACCGGCAAGCGCCCCGCTATGGCCTGCCAGGATGACCTCGAAGGACGCTTGCGAGAGTTTCGCCGCAAGGCTCCCGAGCGATTTTCGAAAGCGCGATTCATTTGTGACGTCACCGGATATCTCGTCTCGCGTCTCGTTGGGCACATCGTTATGGACCTATTGACCGCCGCGGATTTCCGCAAAGCTTCGCTGCCCAAGCGCATTCGGCTGCCGGGGGCGGCGCCATCGCTTGATCATGCGGGCGCGCTCAATTCGGCGGCCGCCCGCCGTCTTGGCCTGCCGCAGGGCATTCCTGTGGCCTATGGCGCTTATGACAGTGCCGCCGACCTTGCCGCACTCGGCTTCGGCGAGACGACGAGAGCGGCGATCATCGTCGGCTCGACCTTGGTGATGGGCATACTGACGGCACAGCCGGTGCGGGATGCCACCTTGCGTGCGGTGCCCCATCTGGGAGAAGGATGGTTTTCCGGCGGCTGGACCAATTGTGCCGGGTCGTCTCTCATTCTCGCCGAACAATGGATGCGGCCGGGTCCCTCGGCCCGATCGGGATCGACGCCGCTGCTCCTGCCCTATTTTGCCGGGGAACGCGCGCCTCTTTGGTCGTCACAGGCGACGGGCGTGATTGCCGGCCTGACGCCGCACACGACGCCGGAAGATTTGCGCCGCGCTTTTGTCCAGGGTGTCGCCCTCTCCGCGGCCGACATTGCGGAGCGCCTCGAAAAGGAGTTCGGCCGGATCCGGCGCTGGACGGTGGCAGGCGGCGGTACGCGCAACAGTTCGCTGATGGCGGAATTGTCCGATGCCCTGGGCGCCCGCCTCGATGTGATCGAGGGCGCCGATGCGAGCCTCGGACCGGCAGTTCTCGCGGCCAGAAGCTGCGGCCTGACGATCCGCCTGCCCATCGAAAAGCATTATCGTCCACGTCCGCGCAAGCACGGCGTCTATGCGCAGAAGCTTCAGGCCTATCGGCGGCTCGGCGCCCTGTTGGCGCCCATGATGGGCGAAATCCGCCGCGTGACCGACGAAAGGAGAATTCCATCATGAGTGCCGGCATGCGCTCGGCCCGGCTTGTGGGCATCAGGCAGCTCGAGGTCGATCGCGTGCCGGTCCCTCGGCCCAAGGCGGGTGAGATCCAAGTCAGGATCGAGGCCTGTGGCGTCTGCGCCACCGATTCACGCAAATATGAGATCGGCGTGAATGACGGCCATTATCCTTTCAACCCCGGACACGAATGGTTGGGCGAGGTATCCGAGGTGGGCTCAGGCGTCACCGGCTTCAAGGCGGGCGACAGGGTCTATGGCGACACCTATGGCGGCTACGCCGATTATGCCACCATTCCGGTCATGCCCCTCGACTGGTCGCGGGGGCCCATGCTTTTGCCGCGATCGCTGGATGTACGGCGCGCGATCTTCATCGAGCCCCTGGCCGATTGCATTCATGCGGTGCGCGACCAGGCCCGGCTCCTGTCGGGCGGAAAGCTGGTGGTCATCGCGGCGGGCGTGATGGGCCTCAAGATCATCGCCGATGCCGCGCGCACGGGCTGCGAGGTCCTGGCGGTCGAGCCTTTGGCCGAGCGCCAATCGGTGGCTCTGCAGTTCGGTGCCGCTGCCGTCTCGTCTCCGGACAGTTGGATCGACGACGTCAAATCATGGACCGGTGGAGTGGGCGCGGATGCGGTCATTCTCACCATCGGCAACCCCGATCTGGTGATGCCCGCGATCAGCGCGGCGAGGCCCGGCGGGCGCGTCGTGCTGTTCGCAGGCTTCGGCAATCGGCGCGAGGCCGTCATTGATCTCAACGACATCCACTATCGCGAGATCGAACTGATCGGCAGCGAATGGATCGGAACGCCGCCAAACCAGAGACGGCATCGTTACGACGAAGCCTTGCAGTTCCTCATGGATCCGCATGTGCCCTTTGAGAGCCTCGTGACATCGACCTGCGGTTTTGCAACATTGGAGACGGCCTTGCGGACGCGACAGAATTTTACCGGACTCAAGATCATGTTCACGCCGGATCCCGAGACATGACGCGGCCGGATTGCCTGAGGGATGACGGCCGGACCGTCATCATTGCCATCGATCATTCGCTTTATTCGTGGCCCTGCCCGGGTCTCGAAGACCGAAAGGCCATCATCGCCGCAGCGCGCGCCGCAGGGGTCGATGCGATGATCGCAAGCTATGGGACAATACGCGATTTCCGCGCCGCATTCGGTCCTGTCAAACCCATCCTGAAGCTCGATCTGACGTCGGTCACGCTGGGCGGCCAGTATCCGCTGACCGAATATGTCATGGCCTATGATCTCGGCGATGCGGAGAGGCTCGGCGTCACGACCGTACTGAACTACATACAGCTGGGCGCTCCTTTCGAGCTCGAGGGCTTGCGCCAGTCCGCGCGTCTTGCGGCGGAATGCGACGCACGCGGCTTCACCTATCTGTGCGAGATCATGCCGGTCGAGAGCGCCATGTATCCGGCCCCTGAGGCGCCGGAAGCCATCGCTGCCGCCTGCCGGACCGGCCAGGAGCTCGGCGCCCATATGATCAAGACGACCATGCCCGTTCCGGGGGAAGGAATCGCAAGCGCGGTAGCAGCCTGCAATATTCCGGTCGTGCTCGCGGGTGGAGCGCCGGCGAAGGACAGCCGAGCCTATGACGCTTCCATTGCCGAGGCATTGGCGAGTGGAATTGCCGGTGTTGCCATCGGTCGCAATGCCTGGGGCGCTTCCGACCCGGCGCAAGCGATGCGACGCTTCTGCCGACTGGTTCACGCTACCCAAGAGGCCGGGGAGGACGCCGCATGACGCCGCCTCGCGATGGGCAGGATCTGGCTGGCCGGGTCGCCATCGTGACCGGCGCCTCGAGCGGCATCGGCGAAGCGACGGCCATGGCGCTTGCCCGTCGCGGGGCCAAAGTTCTGGCCACGGGCCGAAATCAGCGGCGCCTGGAGGCCGTCGCAGAAAGGAATGCGGGGATCACCCCCTGTGCCGCGGATCTTGGCGAGCCCACATCGACTGAAACGGTGTTCGCCGCGGCTCGGCGCCTCGGCGTTCCGACCATTCTCGTCTGTTCGGCCGGGCTCCCGGGCTATATCGACCAGCCGATCGCTTCGCAATCCTATGAGGCGTGGCGTCAGACGATGCAGGTCAATCTCGATTCGCCGTTTCTCATGTCGAAGGCCATTGCGCCGTCGATCGAGGCTCAAGGCTGGGGCCGCATCGTCTATGTGAGCTCGACCGCCGGCGAAGTCGGAGCACCCTCCATGGCCCCCTATTGCGCCTCGAAGCACGGCTTGATCGGGCTGATGCGTTCGGTCGCCTGGGATATCGGCGCTTACAACGCAACCGCGAATGCCGTTTGCCCGGGCTGGGTGCGCACCGAAATGGCCGAGCGCAATGCCCTGCAGGACGCCGAGCGCCGGGGATTGAGCGTCGAGGAGGTGTGGCGGGAACGCGCAATGTCCTATCCGCGCAAGAGCGTGCTCACAGCCGATGAAGTCGCCCAGACGATCTCCTTTCTCGCGAGCGATGCCGCCCAAGGCATAAATGGCGAGGCCATAACTGTTGCTCTGGGAGGCATGTGGTGACGCCAACTCCCGCCGTCGAGTGTCGGGGTATCTGGAAGGTCTTCGGCGCCGGGGCCGCTTCTGCCTTGGAGGCGATGCGGCAAACGGGTGCCGGCAAGGACGAGATTAAGGAGAAGTTCGGCAGCGTCGTCGCCGTTGCGGATGCGACTTTCTCCGTCCGCCCGGGCGAGATTTTTTGCATCATGGGCCTGTCGGGCAGCGGTAAATCCACGTTGCTTCGCCACATCAATGGCCTGGTGCGGCCGACGGCCGGCGAGGTTCTGATCGACGGCGAGAATATAGCGAAGCTTTCCACGTCGGGCTTGCGCGATCTGAGAGCCCGCAAGATCGGCATGGTTTTCCAGAATTTCGCGCTGCTGCCGCACCGCGACGTGCTCGAGAATGTCGCCTTCGGCCTGGAGCTCAGGGATGTTCCGCAATCGCAACGCCAGGCCAGGGCGCGCGAGGTCCTGGAGGCCGTGCAGCTCGAGGCTTGGGCAGGTTCGTCGATCGGCGAACTTTCCGGAGGCATGCAGCAGCGTGTTGGCCTCGCCCGGGCGCTTGCCGGCGATCCGGACATTCTGCTCATGGACGAACCTTTCGGCGCGCTCGATCCCTTGATCCGCCGCGAGCTGCAGGACCAGTTTCTTGGCTTATGCAGAGGGTTGCGCAAGACCTCGATCTTCATCACCCATGATCTCGACGAAGCCATGCGCATAGGCTCGCGCATCGCCATCATGCGCGATGGCCGGATCCTCCAGATCGGCGCCCCCCATGAAATCATCATGGCGCCGGCAGACTCGCATGTCGCGGCCTTTGTGCGCGATGTCTCGTCGAGGGATACGCTGAATGCCGGGCATGTCATGTCGCCGCTCTTGCCGACGGAAAGAGCCGAGATCGCAAGCCGGGCAGGCGTCAGGCCGGATACAATTTTGTCGGAGACGGCGCGGATGGCGGCCCGGGAGAAAGGCGATCTTCCGGTGCGCGACGGCCATGGCATGATCATCGGCGTCGTCCGCATCCCCGATATGCTCGCAGCACTGGCCGGACGGGGCGAGCAGCGGACGGAAAAGTCCATGGCCGGGCTCGACCCGGCCATCATGGCCGGACTCGACCCGGCCACCATGGCCGGACTCGACCCGGCCACCACCGCGGGGCTCGGACAATCCGATGCGCAAGACAAGAATTCCGTCAGGACGCTCGGCGCTCCGGCCTGGTCCATGCTCGCCCTTCTGTTGGCGGCGGCCGTCTGGTGGTCGACATCGCTCGAGCTTCCGTCATGGTTGAGCGGCTTTCCGGTGCCCGCGGGCCTCGACACCGGGGCCGCAGAGATCATCGATGCGGCGGTTGGCTGGATGAAGCGCGAATGGGTCGGCTTCTTCGACGTCTTCACCTTCATTCTGCGCGCCATACTGAACATTGTCGAAGCCGCGATGGTATCGACCCCCTGGCCGCTGACGGCCGGGCTCGCGGTCATTCTCGCCTGGCGGCTCTCAGGCTGGGCGGCGGCGGTTTTTACCGCTTCGTGCCTGGCTTATCTCGGTCTCTTCGGTTTCTGGGAAAAAAGCATGTCGACGCTGGCGCTGGTCGCGTCGGCGGTGCTGATCTGCGTCCTGTTCGGCCTTCCGCTCGGCATTCTCTGCGCCAAGAGTGTCCGGTCCAAGCGCCTGCTCGAGCCCGTGATGGACGTGATGCAGACGCTGCCGACCTTTGTCTATCTCATCCCGGCCGTTGCGTTCTTCTCGATCGGCAAGCCGCCGGGCGTGATCGCCACGGTCATCTTCGCGCTTCCCTCCATGGTTCGGCTGACCGCGCTTGGCATCGAACAGGTTCCGGCGACGGTGCGCGAGGCGGCCGATGCCTTCGGCGCCCGTCCGCTCCAGAAGCTCTTGAAGGTCGAGTTGCCCTTGGCCCTCCCCTCCATCCGGCTTGGCATCAACCAGACGATCATGATGTCGCTTTCGATGGTGGTGGTGGCCGCGATGATCGGCGCCGGCGGCCTTGGGCTCGACGTCATCCGATCTCTGCAGCATCTGAGGACCGGCCAGGGATTTCTCGCCGGTCTCGCAATCGTTTTGTGCGCCATGGCGCTTGACCGCATGGTGCGCGGAAAACCGCTGGGAGGAACAACCGGCGGAAAATAACGGAGCATCGGACCAATCCGATGCGAAAAGCAAAGTTGGACGATCAAGGAGGAAAAAATATGTTGAAGTATCTGAGAATGACCGGCATCGCGGCAATCTCGCTCGCGGCATTCACCGCCTTTGCCGAAGCCAAGACCAAGGTGACGATCGGCGAGCTCGATTGGCCGGGATCGAGAGCCATCGAGCAGGTCCTGAAGCAGGTCATGGAAACCTATCTCGATGCCGATGTCGGAACGATCGCGGCGGCGCAGGAAGCGCTCTACGAGGCGCTCGACAAGGGCGACGGCACCGTCGACATCGTGGCCGACATGTGGACCGACCATCTGCCGCAGCAGATGAAGAACTATGTGCTGCCCGGAAGTCGCCAGACCATCATCCTGAACGACACGCCCTATCTGGGGACGGAAGGCATATTCGTGCCGACCTATGTGGTGGAAGAACATGGCGTGAAGGCGCTGGCCGATCTTGCCAAGCCGGAAGCTGCCAAGCTTTTCGATACCGACGGCAATGGCAAGGGCGAATTATGGGCGGGAGCCGTGGGTTGGGAGTCGACCAACCACACCCAGGTGCGTGGCAAGACCGATGGCTTCGACAAGACGATGGAATACACGACGGTCGAGCAGGCGGTTTTTCTCGCCCAGCTCAAGGATGCCTATGAAAGCAAGAAGCCGATCGTATTCTACTATTGGACGCCGGAATGGATCTTCGCGGCCTACAAGCTGACCAAGCTCGAAGAACCGGAGTTCAACGGCTACACCACCGAGGGCGCCAAGGGCAGCGAACGCTACAATGCGAACGGATGCTACACCTTCTATCAGCCTCAGGAGCGCAACGACTGGCTGGAAGCTTCCAAGATTTCCTGCGGCCAGCCGCCGACCCGGGTGAACATCGCCCATTCCAAGGCATTCGCCGAACGCGCGCCGAAGGTTTCCCAGTTCCTCAAGCAGGTCAAGCTCGATGCGGACGTCGTCAACGAGTGGATCCTCGCCATGGAAGTCGAGAAGAAGCCGGTCGAGGAGGTCGCCAAGGCCTGGATCGCCGCCAACAAGGCGACCATCGAAGGCGAATGGCTGAAGGGCACTCAATAGGAAGGCACGCATCGGCCGCGGGAGCCGTGGCTCCCGCGGGTCTTGGCTAGATATTCCAGGCCCTGCTTTCACCCGTGAAAGGGCTGCATCCTGGAGTTCGCCAGACGAAACGCTGGCATTCCTCCGTTATCCGTAGTACGTTTCTGCCATGATCCGGTCGTGGCGCAATGCCGCCAGTCGCAAGGTATGGGACGGAGAGACACCAAACCAATTTCGCGGCCTGGATTTCGCTGCGGCCGTTGATTTGTTGGCAGCCCTGAACGTTGCCACGACGCTTAACGACTTGAGCCCGCTCAAGAGCGTTGGGTTGCATAAGCTAAAGGGCGATCGGGCAGGCCAATGGGCGATGACCGTGAATGCCCGATGGCGCATCTGCTTCTTGTTCAGGAAGGGCGATGCTTATGATGTTGAGATCGTTGATTACCATAGGGGCTAGACCATGCCGTTCGCACCACACCCGGGGCGCCTCCTAAAGCGTGAGCTGAAGGCGCGCGAGCTCAGCGCAAATCGGCTCGCGCTCGACCTCGGCGTACCGTCGGGCCGCATTACCGACATCTTGAATGGCCGCCGGTCGATCACCGCCGATACGGCGGTTCGCCTCGGGCGCTATTTCGGAAACCGCGCACAGTTTTGGCTTGACCTTCAGGGCCAATACGACATTGCCGTCGTCGAGCGCCAGCATGGAGCTGAGATCGCGAAACGCGTTCGCCCGGCTGATGCTGCGTAAGGATGTGGGCCAAGGACAATCCATAGGAATTATCTTCCACGCTCGGTTCAGCACGATGAAGCGCGACGACATTGCCATCGGCTTCAACCGTTCTCGGAGAATTGAATTGTCGGCCAGCCACTGGATTAAGCGTCCCTGATATGCGATGCAGGACCCGCCAAGTCCTTGCGGGTTCGAAACGTCGCGAAAGCGCGCGACAGAGTGAGGATGTCAGTGGAATTGAACACGCCCGCCACTCCTGTTCTTACCGGTCATCCTCTCCGTGGATCGTCCCTCGACGCGCCAGTGTTGGAACTCGATCAGGTCTCAATCAATTTCGGCGGCGTCCGCGCGCTGGACAAGCTTTCGCTGCGGCTCAATGCGGGCGAGATCCGCGGCTTGATCGGGCCGAACGGCTCGGGCAAGTCCACGGCCTTCAACGTCATCACGGGGCTATATCGTCCGAGCAGCGGCGATATCCGTGTCGCTGGTCGCTCGATCCTCGGCCTGCGAGCGGATCAGGTCGCCAGCCGCGGCGTGGCACGCACGTTCCAGACATTGAGGCTGTTTCAGGCCATGACCGTCATCGAGAACGTCATGCTCGGAACGCACCTCGGCGCCCGGCCACCGTCGCCGGCGTCGATTCTGCTAGGTCTGCCGGATTCTCGGCGCTTCGAGGCGGAGGTGCGCCGGCGGAGCATGGACGCGCTCGATGCTCTGCAAATCGCCGACTATGCACACGATATGGCCGGCAATCTGCCCTATGGCGTCCAGAAGCGGATCGACCTGGCGCGTAGCCTGGTCGCCAATCCATCGCTGTTGCTGCTTGACGAGCCTGCGGCTGGACTGACCAGCACCGAGAGCCATCATCTGATGGAACTGATTCGGGCGCTGCATGCCGAGCGCGGGTTCAGCCTGCTGCTGGTCGAGCACGACATGCAGTTCGTCACCGACCTGTGCGAGCGCATCACAGTCATCGATTTCGGCAAGTTGCTGGTCGAAGGTTCACCCGCGGAAGTACGCGACAATCACGATGTCGTGGTGGCGTATTTGGGCACCGGTCAATTGAGTGCAAGCGCGCGAGCGGCGGAAGGCGCCACAGCGCAGCCACTCGTGCTCGAGGTCAAGGACATCGCCGTGCGCTATGGCGTGGTGCCGGCGCTCGGAAACGTTTCATTGAACATCGCGGCTGGTGGGATAACCACGATCATCGGCGCGAACGGCGCCGGCAAGACGACCTTGCTGTCGACCGTCAGCGGCATCGTCGCGGCTCATCAAGGGCAGCTATTGTACCGCGGCAACGACATCACCCGGCTGTCATGCGAGCAACGGGTGGCGCAAGGCATCGTCATGTGCCCGGAAGGGCGCCGGTTGTTCCCCGAAATGACCGTGCAGGAGAATCTGCTTCTGGGTGCCTACAAAGTTACGGACAAGACGGCGATCAGTGAAGGTCTGGACCGGGTTTATGCGTTGTTTCCACGCGTTGCCGGACGGCGCAAGCAACTGGCCGGCACTCTGTCTGGCGGCGAACAGCAAATGGTCGCGATCGGTCGCGCCTTGATGGCCGCGCCGACGCTTCTGCTGCTCGACGAGCCGTCGCTCGGCCTGGCGCCCAATCTGGTCGAACTGATCTTCGAGACGATCGCAGAGATCCGCAAGCTTGGCTGCTCGATCATGTTGGTGGAGCAGAATGCCGCCATGGCTCTCGAAGTAGCCGACTTTGGTTATGTGCTGGATACCGGCAAGGTGACCCTCTCGGGTCCCGCCAGCCACCTCAAGGAACGTCACGACGTGATCGAAGCATACCTAGGATAGTGCCGATGTCCCCATTCAGCGAATTTCTGCAACATATGGCCAACGGCCTGGTCCTTGGATTCCTGTATGCCCTCGTTGGGATCGGGCTCAGCATGGTCTATGGAATCCTGCGCATGATCAACTTCGCCCATGGCGAGATTCTGATGGTCGGCGTGTTTCTGGCCTTGCCGGTTTCGGCAATGGGGGCGCCGGCCTGGGTGGTCCTGCTCAGCGGGCTTGCCGGTGCCACGCTCATAGGCTTCCTCGTCCAATGGGCAATCTACAGACCGCTGCTAAAATCGCCGGAGGTCACACTGCTGGTGGCGTCGCTGGGCGTGTCGCTCTTGCTGCAAAATCTCGTGTTGATGCTGACCTCACCGCAGCCGAAGCGGCCTGACCCGGCGCCGTTTCTGGACCAGCCATTCCGGCTGGGTGAAATTGTGCTGCGCAACGTGGACCTTGCGATCGTCGTCGTTGCCCTCGCGGCGACGCTCGCGACGCACTTGTTCCTCAAGCACACGCGTCATGGTCGTGCGCTACGAGCGCTGGCCCAGGACATGAGCGCGGCGCGCATGATGGGTGTGAATGTGCCGTTCATGGTGATGATCTGCTTCCTGATTGGATCCGCTCTCGCGGGCGTTGCCGGTGTTCTGATCGGCTACAAATACGGCCATCTCACGCCCCTTTCCGGCTTCGTACCGGGGCTCAAGGGCTTTGTGGCGGCGGTGATCGGCGGCATCGGGTCGTTCCCCGGTGCTGTCGTCGGTGGCCTCATCCTGGGCCTGCTGGAGACATTCCTCGTCGGCTACCTGCCGGATGCTTTGGCGCAGTATCGCGACGCGTACGTCTTTCTGGTGTTGATTCTCGTACTGCTGGTGAAGCCGAGCGGGCTGTTCGGCAAGGCCGAGACGGTGAAGGTGTAGAGCCCGATGAGCCGTACGACGTCCATGACGTTGATCGCCCTATTTCTGTTCGCGCTCGCCGTCTGGGCCGCGGAAGCGCAGCTCAATCCGTTCTATCTGCAGATTCTCGGTTTGCTTGGAATCAACATCATTGCCACGGTCAGCCTCAACTTCGCGGCCGGCTTCGGTGGCATGTTTTCGCTTGGGCACCCGGCCTTCATGGCGCTTGGTGGTTACACTGCAGCCATCCTCACCTATCCGGTGGCCATGAAGAGCTCTCGCATTCCCGGGTATCCTGACTGGCTGCTACAGTTGCAGATGCCATTCCTGCCGGCTCTGCTGATCGGCGGCCTGGTGGCCTCCGTCGCGGCTATCCTCGTGGGCTGGCCCGTCTTGCGGCTGCGCGGACATTATCTTGCCGTGGCGACGCTGGGCCTGACGGTGATCGTTCAGGTCGCAATCGTGAATTTGGTCGATTATACGCGCGGCGCCCTGGGACTTTCCGGCATCCCCCGTCTTTCCAACTTGTGGTGGATCGGTGGCTTCCTGGTGTTGACGATCTTTGTCGTCTACCGTCTTGTCCATTCCAGGTTCGGGCGCGCCCTGCGCGCGGTACGCGACGACTACGTGGCGGCGCAGATGTCGGGCGTGAATGTTGCACGTACGCGTCTGATCGGATTCACCATTGCCGCGTTCTTCGCCGGCATCGCAGGCGGGCTGCTCGGCCATCTGCTGCGCATCCTGACACCCGGCCAATTCTCGTTCAACGCGGTCTTTCTCGGCGTCGCGATGATGATCCTGGGCGGCATGGGCAGCATCACCGGCAGCATTGTCGGCGCCGTGATCCTGACCATCCTGCCGCAATTCATCATACCACTGGAGCGCGGCGGGAGCGTCCTCGGCATCGAGATCCCGGCGCTCAACGGATTGACGCAGATTGTGACGGCGCTCATTCTGATCGGGGTAATGCTGGTCAGACCCGGCGGGCTCGCCGGCGCGAAGGAATTTTCGTGGCGGACCATCTTCGATCTGCCACGAACTGGGAGACGACGCAGCTCAAGGCAAGGTGGCGCCAGCGTCGATGTCTGAACGAAAAGCCACGTGAAAAGGGAAGGATGCGAAACAATGAAACGACGAACGTTCCTGGTCGCTACCACGGCGACCGTCGGCACGGCATGGTTCGCGAAATTTGCCGGTGCGGCCGACACAATCAAGATCGGATCAATCTACAGCCTGACCGGTTCCTACGCCACGATCGAGGATCCGGCACTCAAGGGTGCCAAGCTGGCAATCAAGCAGGTCAACGACGGCGGCGGCGTCAAAGGGCAGAAACTCGAGCTTATTCAGTATGACGGCAAGAGTACGCTGGCGGACATCGCCAACGCTGCCCAGCGTCTGGTCCATGAAGATAAGGTCATCGCGATCGTCGGCGTTTGCGATTCGGGATTCTATCTGGCGAGTGCGCCGATCGCACAGGATGCCGGCATTCCTTATCTTGATACCGGCGGCACTGTGCCTAACCTGCCCGAGCAGATTGGCGAGTTTGCGCATATGATGCCGTTCGGCGACGACTATCAGGCCTATGTCGCGGCGGAATTCGCCATTAAGGATCTGGGCGCCAAGACCGCTTTCCTCCTTCGCGACGGCGATACCGACTACACACGCGCCATCGCGCAGTTTTTCAAAGAGCGATTCCAGAGGGATGGCGGCAAGATTATCGAAGAAAGCAGCTACCACACCGGCGATACGGATTATTCCAGCCACATCACGAAGATCCGCGGCACCAATCCGGCACCGGACATCATTTATGCGGCGATGAATCCCGGCGACGACGCCACCTTCGTCCGCCAGGCTCGCGAAGCCGGCGTCAAGATCCCGATCATCGGCGGAGATGCCTTCGACAATGCGGACCTCGTCAAGAACGCGGGCGCCAACAACACTGTTGACGTCTATTTTACGACGCATATGGCGATGAGTAAGGACAATCCCCTTGTCGCCAAATTTATCGACGCATACCAGGCCGAGTACGGTGTTCCACCGGAGAACGCCTTTGCCGGCCTCGGCTACGATTCGGTCAACTTGATGGTCGAGGCGATGAACAAGGCGGCTGATCTGAGTTCGAAGGCGATCAACGACGCCATCTTCACCATCACCAGCTTCGCCGGCGTAACCGGGAATGCAGACTTCTCGAACAAGTCCCGCGCACCGGACAAGGAGGTGACCCTCATCGCCGTCAAGGACGGCAAGTTCGTGCCGATCGGCAACCGCAAGCCGGCGGCCTAAATGACATGTTCAGGCTTCAAGCCCATCACTGTGCCTGACACCGTCGCTTAATCAGCGTTTTGGGCCTTTTGGACGCCAGCGGACGGCGGCGGCTGCTGGCGATAAAGGGTGTGGCGGAGAGGGAGCCCTCCTTCGCTGAAGCTTCGGAGGGCGTCCTGCGAAGCGCCGCAAGGCGCGAAGCAGGATGGCGGAGAGGGAGCCCTTTTTCGCTGAAGCTTCGGAGGGCGTCCTGCGAAGCGCCGCAAGGCACGAAGCAGGATGGCGGAGAGGGAGCCCTTTTTCGCTGAAGCTTCGGAGGGCGTCCTGCGAAGCGCCGCAAGGCGCGAAGCAGGATGAGACGCGCCTTCAAGATGGCGGCGCTAAGCTGAAAGCCGCATCGCCCTTCTCCGTTCCGATACGCAAAGCCACCAGAAGCGAGTCGCGGAGAACGGCCACTGCGTCACGACCTTGCCCGAGGGCGCGGTGAAATAGTTGACAGTCGACTTGTAGACCGACGTCTCCAGCCGTGCCTGCAGCCATCTGTTGTATTTGTCGAAAGCACGGCGCCTGACCTCGACGCGCCGGGCGCCGCGACGTGCCATGTCGGCAATGCAATCGGCGGCGAATTTCGCCTGGCATTCGAGCATGAAGATCACCGGACCGGCATTGCTGTTCGGCCCATAGAGCATGAAGAAGTTCGGAAAGCCCGGCATGCAGGCGCCGAGATAGGCCGAGGGCTCACCCGCCCAGACTTCTTGCAGGTCCTGGCCGTTTGCGCCCCGCACCTCGAGCCGCGACAGATAACGGGCCGCCTGGAAGCCCGTCGCAAGCACGACGAGGTCGAGGTTGTGAACCTTGCCCTCTGCATCGCGAAGACCGTGGGGTCCGATGTCGCGCACCGCCTGCGCAATAGTGACATGCGGAAGCCTGATCGCCTGGTAATAGAGGTCGTTGACGATCGGGCGCTTGCCATAGAAGGGAAAATCGGGCGTCAGCTTCCCGATCAGGTCGGGCCGGCCATCAAGCGCGCGCCGCAGATGCGCTTCCGCAATCCTGCGCATGCGCTCATTGGTGCGGCTGCCCGGCTGATCCTGTTTGCCGAGGATTTTGATCTTCTCGTATTTGTAATACTCGTGCACGAATTTCAGGAAATAAGGGATCGGCCGGCTCTGATGGTGCCGCTCTTCCGCGGTGAAGCTTCGATTGCCTTTGGGCATGGCCCAGTTGGGCGAACGCTGGAAGACCGTCACGCTTTTCGCAACCTTCGCCGCCTCCGCCACCACTTGCACGGCTGACGAGCCTGTTCCGACCACGCCGACGTTCAGTCCATCGAGCTTCAGGTCGTCCGGCCATCTCGCCGTATGCACAATGTGGACCGGGCTTGTCGCGACTTCGGCCCAGTCGGGGATCAGCGGAACATTGAGGAAGCCGATGCAGGAGACGACCGCCTCGACGTCCAGAGTCTCGCCCGTCCCGAGGGTCACGGTGTAGCGGGCATCGCTGTCGGACCAGACCACGGATTGGACAATGGCATTGAGGCGGAAATGGCGGCGCAGATCATGCTGGTCCACCGTCTTCTCGACATAGGCCAGGATCTCGTCATTCGTCGCGTAGCGCTGGCTCCAGTCATAGCTGCTGAACGTATAGGTATAGAGATGCGACGGCGTGTCGATCTCGGCTCCTGGATAGCGGTTGTCGTACCAGGTGCCGCCGATGCCCGCCGATGCCTCGAAGACGGTGAAATTCGTGAGCCCCGCCCGCCTCAGATAATGGGCCGTGGCGATTCCGCTGATACCGCCGCCGATGATGGCGATGCGCGGCTGTTTCGGTGATCGAAGGACGCTCATTCCGCCATCAGCGATGGTGACTGGGTCCGGCAAGCAGCGCGCCACCATCGACAATGATGGCCTGCCCGGTGATCCAGCTGGCATTGTCGGTCAGAAGGAAGAGGATCGCATCGGCAATGTCCTCGGCCGTTCCGAGCCGCCGCAATGTCAGGCTCTGCGAGTCGCGCTGGACGATCTCCTCCTCATCGAGCCCGCGCAACTGAACCTTCTGCTCCATCGATTGCCGGCCCATGGTGGTGCCCGGCACCGTCCCGGGACAGACCGCATTGACCGTCGTACCGAAACGCCCGCTTTCGACCGCCAGTGACTGGGTCAGGCCGATGACGCCGAACTTGGATGCCGAATAGTCGGAGGCGAAATCATCGCCACGGATGCCTGAGGTGGAAGAGACGGTCACGATGCGGCCCCGGCGGCTGGCGCGCAGGCTCGCCATGGCGGCCTGACAGACGAGGAAAGTGCCCTTCAGGTTGATGTCGACTGTCCGGTCCCATGCCTCCTCGCTGAGCTCCATGAAATCGGCAAAGGTGAAGACGCCGGCGCAGCACACCACCGCATCGAGCCCGCCAAGCGCTTCGCACGCTTTGGCGACGCCCTCCTGGACGGACGTCTTGTCGGCGACATTCATCGCGACCGGATGAGCCTTGCCGCCGAGCGCGGCAGCCGCCGCGGCGAGACGCGTCTCGTCGATATCGGCAATCGCCACCGATACGCCGAGCCCGGCGAGCTTTCGCGCCACGGCCAGGCCAAAACCGCTGGCGCCTCCCGAGATCAGCGCCTTGCGGTCCTTTGCAATCCGAAAGATGTCCATGAACTAGGCTTCGAACCACCAGCGCTGATAGGCTTTTCCACCGTCGAGCTCCCAGGCGCTCGAGATGCTGGGGCCGTGGGCAACATTGCTGCGCCGCGCCATGACCTTGTTGCGGAAGAACGGAATCAGAGTTCCGCCCTGGTCGCTGCAGACCTGTTGCATCTCGCGATACATCCCGGCGCGCTTCTTCTGGTCGAGCTCGGACTTCGCCTCGAGCAAGAGACTCTGGAAGCGTGGCTCACTCCAGCCGGTGTCGTTCCACGGCGCACCGTCGAGGAAGAACAGTGAGAAGATCATGTCGGGCGTCGGGCGCTGTCCATTGGCGACGACGACGAACGGCTTTTTCTGCCAGACATTGGTCCAGTAGCCATCTGCCGGCTCATTGATGACCTCTATACCGATGCCGATCTTCTCCGCCGCAGCCTGGAACAGAAGCCCCATGTCGACGGAGCCCGCGAAAGCGGCATCGCCGGCCGAAAGCTGGACCTTGACATTGCTCAGCCCCGACTTCTTGAAGTGAAACTTTGCCTTGTCGGGATCATAGGCCCGTTGCGGGATGTCGGACGCGTAGTAAGGCATGGTCGGGCTGACCGGCTGGTCATTGCCGATCGTCGCATGCCCGAACAGGATCTTGTTGAGGATCTCCTCGCGATCCAGAATGTATTTGAGGGCGAGGCGGAAATCGGGATTGTCGAACGGCGCCACCCGGCAGTTCATCGGCATGCCGTTATAGGTTCCGCCCGGCACTTCGTCAATCTTCACATCTGTGTTGCGGGCCAGAAGATGCAGCGTCCTGAGATCGAGCTCGGTCACGGCATCGACATCGCCGGTCGCGATCGCCTGATGACGGGCATTGCCGTCGGTCAGGCTCAAGAGCCGGACGCCGTCGAAGAACGCCTGGTCGGCACGATGGTATTTTTCGTGGCGGACCAGCTCGGCCGCGATACCCGGCTGGAACTTCTCGATTTTGTAGGGTCCGCTGCCGATGCCCGAGCCTGCATCGACCTTGCCTTCATTGTCAGCCGGCAAGATCCCCAGATGATAGTCCGACATGATGAAGGGCATGTCGGCATTGCCGGTGTTCAATGTGATGACGACCGTGTCATCGCCATCCGCCGCCACATTCGTGACACTGGCGAGCAGCGGCTTCACCGCCGAAGCCGATCCCTCGCCGCGATGATAGTTCAAGGTGGCGACCACGTCCTTGGCGGTGAGCGGCTTGCCATTGTGGAATTCCTGGCCGCGCGCCAGCTTGAAGCGCCATGTCTTGGCGTCCGCGGAGGCCTCCCAGGATTCCGCCGAATCCGGGGAGATCTCGTTCGTCGGGCTGATCTCGGTCAGGAACGATCTGGCGGCGTTATTGAGCTGAACGGCAAAGATCGAATTGGCCGTCGCCGGGTCGAGCGTGTCGGTGGTGCTGCCGTCATGCAGACCGGCGCGGAAGATCCCGCCCTTCCTGGGTTCCGCGGAACGGACCTCCTTTGACCAGAGAAGCTGTGCCGCCGTCACGCCGAGCCCCGCGGCTAGCGCTCCTTCCATGAAGGTGCGGCGCGAGATGTGTCCCGTTTTGGCGGTCTTCAGAAGCGTGGTCACGAAAGGACCGGAAGTCGATTTCTTCATGATGCTACTCCCTGTTGCGCGCCTGGTGGCACAGGCTTTCCTCCGATATGGAATTTCTATATTGATCCATATGGAACATTCTCATATAGAAATATATATCCCGTGGCAAGGGTGGCGGCGAAGCCTTCGCGCGCGCCCGACGCGGATGCTCGGAAAGGATGCGCACATTGCTAGAATCTGGGAGGGTGGGTTATCGGCGTTCTTCTCGCCCGGTGGGTGAGAGTGTCCGCACTGCCCTTGAGGAGACCGGCATGAAAAGATCGAAAGCGTCAGACGGGAGCAAGGAACGCCTGGACGAGCTTCAGGCGAAGCTCTGGGCCTCGCAGTCGGAGGGCCAGATCTGCTTCCGCATGTGCATCTTCGGAAACTTCTTCAATCTGCTCATCCTGCCGAAGCTCGAGCGCGACTTCGACATGCTGCGCGACGACTTCAATATCCTTCTCTGCCTCGCCGGCGCCGGCAAGCTCACCGGGACGGATATCTGCCGGATCGTCGGGCGCCCGCGCAACAGCATCAGCCGCTGCGCCGAAAGGCTTCTGAAGCGGAAGCTGATCCGCGCGCACGCTGTTTCCCGCGACAAGCGGCAGACCGTCTTCGAGATCACGCCCGACGGGCGCAAGCTCTACCGCGCCATGCTGCCGCACATGGTTTCGCTCGAGGAGCAGATGCTGGCCGCGCTCGATGAGCGCGAGCGCAACCTCCTGGGCGGATTGCTGACCAAGCTTAATGGAGAGTTCGGCGCGTTGGAGCCGATCGCTTGAGCCCGCGGGTGCCGCCCGCGGCAACATCGGGGGACTGAATGCAAGCGCATGCACGTGTCGTTGTCGTCGGGGGTGGATGTGTGGGGGTCGGCGTGCTCTATGGCCTTGCCAAGCGCGGCTGGTGCGACTGCGTGCTGCTCGAGCGCACGCGTCTGACGGCGGGCTCGACCTGGCACGCTGCCGGCCTCATTCCCTCCTATTCCCGCAGCCGCTCCGTGGCGCGCATGATCAATAAGAGCATCGAGATCTATGAAGGACTCGAGGCCGAGGTCGATCAGGCGGTCGGCTGGCACAAATGCGGGCAGCTTCGCCTGGCCAGAACCTCCGACCGCATGGACGAATATCTGAGCTATATGAGCGTGGCTGAAGCCCAGGGCGCCACCGCGGCGATCCTCACCGCGGCGGAAGCCTTCGAGCTCTTTCCCTTGATCGAGGACCGCAACATCCATGGGGCGCTCTATCATCCCAATGACGGGCACATCGCCCCTGCCGATGTCACGATGGCCATGGCCAAGGGCGCCCGGATGCTCGGCGCGAAGATACAACAAGGCACCGAGATGCGCGGTTTCGAGCGTTTGCCCGGCGGCGAATGGAAGGTGCTGACCAGTCAGGGGCCGATCACCTGCGAGCATGTCGTGCTGGCGACCGGCAACTACGCCCGGCAGACCGGCGCAATGCTTGGGCTCGACGTCCCGGCGATCCCGCTCGTGGTCCAATACTGGATCACCGATCCGGTGCCTGAGATCATCGAGCGCAAGCGCCGTGGCCTGCCGGAAATGCCGATCGTGCGCGATGAGGGCTATACCGGCTATATGCGCGAGGAAGGCGACAGCCTGCTCTTCGGTGCTTATGAGAAGCCGGAAGATCTCGAACTCTTCGCGGTCGATGGCGTGCCGGAGGGTTTCGACGGCGAACTGCTGCCGGCCAATTTCGAAGGCCACGCGGCGAATTGGGAGCTCGCGATGCAATTGGCGCCCGTGCTGGGGCGCGTAGGCATCAAGCGCAACATCCGTGGCCCCATGCAGATGACCGCCGATGAGTTGCCGCTTTGCGGCCCGGCGCCGGGACTGCGCAATGTGTGGATGGCGGAAGGCGTGCCCGGCGGCATTCTGTGGGGCGGAGCGCTCGGCCATTATCTCTCCGAGCAGATTGTCGAGGGCGGCTCGAGCCTCGACATGAGCGAGCTCGATCCGCGCCGTTTCGGCGACTACGCGACCAAGGAATGGACGAAGCTCAAGGTCCTCGAGACCTGGGGCACGCATGCCGACACGCATTTCCCCGACCAGAACTTGCCCGCCGGCCGACCCGGCAAGACGGCGCCCTCCTATGATCGCCTCAGCGCGCTCGGCGCCGTCTGGGGCGCGCGTAATGGCTGGGAGATGCCGAACTGGTTCGCCCCGGCCGGTGTCGCGGTCGTGGGTCGCGACAGCTATCGCCAGCGCAACTTGCAGAGTGGCCGCTATGTCGCGGAGGAAGTGAACGCCATCCGCAATGGCGTTGGCCTCGTCGAAATGACACCCATGGCGAAGTTCGAGGTAGAGGGGCCTGGTGCCGCCCGCTGGCTTGATGGAATCCTGGCGAACCGGCTGCCGGATGTTGGCGGCATCGCACTCTGCCATCACCTGAATCCGCGCGGTGCGGTGGAGGCCGACTACACCGTGGCGCGACTTGCCGAGAACGCATTCTATCTGGTCTCGGTGCCACGCCGCGAGCTTGTGAATTTCGACACGCTGAGACGCCTGCTGCCGCAGGACGGGAGCGTTCAGCTTTCCAATGTCACCATGGCGCGCGGCATCTTCACCATTGCCGGACACAGGAGCCGCGAGCTCCTCACACAGATGACGGAGATCCCTCTCGACAGCGAGCACTTCCCCTGGATGGACTTCAGGACCGGTTCGGTGGGTCTGGCCGGCGATGTGCGCTTGATGCGCGTCAGTTGCACCGGCGAGCTCGCCTGGGAGCTGCACCATCCGATAGCCTG
>Ga0187894_10002175_pt1 | contig 23794 bp, 22 predicted proteins | sample GBC1701081metaG_FD_136650 | JGI IMG/M metagenome (GOLD analysis project Ga0187894, IMG submission 136650) | White microbial mat communities from a lava cave in the Kipuka Kanohina Cave System on the Island of Hawaii, USA - GBC170108-1 metaG ... | reverse complement strand
GAACATCAGGTCGGCGCGCGCTCCGCGTATGAATTCATGCGCGTCGTGATTGACGCTGTAATTCAGCTTTTCGTTGTTGACGATATGGCGGTTGTTGCGCCACAACGCGATGAAGACTTCCGAGAGAGGCCGCCGCAGCGTGATCGTGTCGGACGTGAATGAGAAGACGTAATCGCCGACGCCGAATACGGTCGAATAGGCGAGCGCGCGGCGATGTTCGTTCTCGATCTGTTGGATGTTGAGCCAGACGTTGTCAAACCAGACGGCGTCAATTTCGTTCAGCATCGGGCCCAGCGCCGGGTTGTGAAGGCGGCGGCGCGGCACATAGGCTTCACTCAGAGTCAGCGAAACATCTTCTTCGCTCAACTGCTCGCCCTGATTTTCGACCAGCGCGCGCGACATCCACCACGCCCATTGACATATGTCGTTATTCAGGATCTGTTTGCCCCAGAATTTCAGATACCAGCCGAGGTCGGGCCGGCCCGCGAAAGGAATCGCGATTGAAGAAAATTTCAGCCGGCGCAACACGCTCAGCTCAAAACCGAGCCACCGGCGGTTTGTTCGTAAATTGGTGGACATAATTTCGTGATCTACTGTTCAATTTTCTCCTGCGCCCTTTGGGTTTCAGCGGCGGGGATGATTCCCGCTTCATCAGGTTGGCTGGATCCGCCGGATACAGTGGACGCGGGCCTGGCGCTCTGATTCCCGCTCGGATCTTCAGCCAGAATCTCCGATTGTGGGTCGGCGTAAATCGGGGCGTGGGGGATTTCATCAAGAGTCTGGCGCTCGACGATTGCATCCCCGTAGGTTGCGTCCCCATAGGTTGTGTCATGGACATCTGAATGCCTGATTTCGGTTGGTTCGTATTGCAGGTGGGGTTGGCCGAACTGATCTTCGGATTGACCTTTGCTTGCCCGCTCTTCGGCCAGGACCTGAAGCAACAGTTTTGCCACCTGCGGGTCGAACTCGATACCGGCCAGATCGGCGATGATCTGTTCGGCTTCGATTCTGTCGAATCGCTGCCGGTGCGGGCGGTTGGAGACGAGCGCGAAGAAGCTGTCAACCGCGCGTAGAATCCGCGCGCCCACGGGAATCGCCTCGCCTGCAAGCCCGTCGGGGTACCCTCCGCCATTCCACCACTCGTGATGCCAGCGGATCAGCAACTGGGCCTGGCGTGAAAGTTTGAGCTCGCCCGCGGCCTGTTCACCCAGTATCGGATGACGCCACAAATCCAGCGTCTCTTCCCAACTCAGCGCGCTCGGTCGCAGCAGGTAATTGCGCTTCATGGCTCGTTCGCCCAGATCGTGCGCCAGGGCGGCGAACTTGAGCGCGGTCAGATCAATTCCGTGCAACCCCATTCGCGCGCCTATTTTTTCAGCCGTTCGCGCGATCGCGATCGCGTGGAGCTCGCTATAACCTTCGACGCGGTCAATCTCAATGGCGATCTTGAGCAGGCGGGCGCCGAGTGGCTTTTCCGCCTCGCTGAAGGTCAATATCGCCTGTTGTGCTTGCATTTATGAAACTCCTTCTCAAAAGAATCGTCGCGAGCGCGCGTGCGCGTTTGCCTTTGACCAGCCACTGGTGAAAGAGGGCGATTGGAGAAAACCTGGCGCGTCGCGTCGCATCTGAGGGCGCCTGCGCTCTCACGGAACGAAATGGTTCACCTTTGTAGGCGATGAAGGCTTAAAAAATCAAGCCGGGCGGAATTTTATTGGGTCGCGGGGTTCGCCCGGTCGCTCGCGATACTGTCTCGAAGACCTTGAGGGCAAAATTTCTGTAACCAATTCAAGCTTTTTTCCGCCTATGTAGTTGGCGCCGATCTGACAATGATGAAGGCGCCTGAGGCGAACGCCTGAATCGGGAATGCCCGGCCTCAAGGATGGCGGGGCGCCAGGATTCAGGATGTTGAACGCACGATGAAAGAGCGAATCGCTGGATACCCTCAAGCAAATTTTGGCGCGCTTCCGCGAAAGCAACCGTCTGAAATGACAGAGGCCGAAATGCCCGCTGAGACAGACGCTGAGATGAGCGCTAAGATGCCCTCCGAGATGACGGACGATGAACTGGTCGTGGCCGCGCGCGCCGGTGATGAGTCCGCCTTCGCCCGGTTGTTCGACCGCCATCGCCGTCTGGTTTCGAGACTCGGTTATCGTTTCTTCCCGCGCCGCGATCAGGTCGAAGAAATCACCCAGGAGAGTTTTATCAAAGCCTATTTCGCTCTTGATGATTTTCAGGGCGGCAACGAGAAGTCATTCGTTTCGTGGCTCGCCCGGATCACGGTGCGGACCTGTTACGACGAATTGCGGCGGGCGCAACGGCGTGGCGAAAGCAGCATCGGCGATTTGACTGAGGAAGAAGCGGCGTACCTGCACGAAGGTTTGCGCGATCTGAGCGCGAGCGGCAACGTCGAAGGAGCGGCCATCTCGCGCGATCTTGCGAACAAATTGCTTGCTCGACTCCGGCCCGACGACCGCCTGATACTTGCGCTGCTCAAGCTTGAGGAACTTTCCATCGCGGAGATATCTGTTCTAACCGGCTGGACGACGGCAAAGGTCAAAATGCGTTCGCACCGCGCCCAGCAGGGGCTGCGGCGGCTGTTGAGAAAATTTTTGTGAGGTTGACTATGCGGATGAAAGATAAACGCCACAAGGAAGAGTTGGATGACGAGATGCTGAATCGCTTCGGCGATGAGCTTCTGCGCGCGTTCGAAGCCAGCGACGCCGAGATCAACACGGCGGCGACCTCGCCATTCCTTTACCGCCGCATTCGCGTGCGCATCGAGGCCGAAGAACGGCGGCTCGCCGAACAACGCGGCGCCTGGCTGGCGTTGCTGAGGGGCGTAAAACATGCCATCCCGGTGATGGCGATGCTCGCCGTTGTCTCGTTGGCGTCACTGATGATGATACCCGCGCTCTCCAGGCAGCGGCAGCCTGCGAATGGAGGACATGAAGAGGCGCCGACGCTGATGTCGGATGTATTCTCCTTCTCGCAGGATGAGTTGATCGCTTCGGCCGCCGGCGTAGAGCCAGGGCAGCCGAGACAAAGCGGAGGAATGAGATGACCACGCAAGGCAAAGTCAAGTTACAGGTATGGCTATTGATTGTAGCCGTGTTCGTGCTCGGCGGTGTGACAGGTGGGTCGCTGGATCGCTTGTATTTGGTTAACCGCGGTGAGCTCAGGAGCGGGACTCCGAACCACGGTCCACGTGGGCCGAATAGGATGATTGAGCGGTTGATGAGCGATCTGAATCTGAACAACGATCAGGTCGCAAAGATCCGAACGATCTTCGAAGAATCCCGCAAGGAATTTCCCCAAAGCCGGTTTGCCGAATGCCCTGGCTTCAAAGAGTCGCGCGCGCGCACGCGGGCGCGCGTCCGTGAAACGCTGACGCCTGAGCAGCAGAAACGCTACGACGAGATCAACGCCCAGCGCGACGCCGAGATGAGCAAAGAGCGCTGATCATTGTGAATATCCTTCGACGGCAAGCTCCGCCATAATCTATTTCGGCCACCAGACAGAAAAATGTAGTTGGCGTAATAGTTCGACTGCTCAATCGTGCGCGCCAGATCAACCGCGCTCTTGTCGCCGACGATCACCGCCTGCAATTCCGACTCAGTCGCGGCGGTGGCGTCGCCCGCCGATATCGCTCCTCCGCGCAAATGTTTGCTCCGTCGTGGTCGCCGGTCTTATACTCCGCCCGTCTTGGTTCCGGATAACACAGTTTGATTCTCTTCGCGGCGCTCACTTTATAAATAAGGAGAAGGATATGACGACTCATGCAAGCGGAACGTTTGAAGTAAAGTTGACCCCTCAGGACGACAGATCCCAGGACAGCAAACCTGAGGATGCGACCCTGGGCAGAATGACAATTGACAAGCAGTTTCACGGCGATCTCGAAGCTGTCAGCAAAGGCCAGATGCTGACTGCCGGCACGACCGTCAATGGATCGGCCGGTTATGTCGCGATCGAGCGGGTCAGCGGAACGCTGCATGGTCGCAGCGGCTCCTTCGCGCTCCAGCACAGTGGAGTGATGACGCGTGGCGAACCGCAACTGACTATCACTGTTGTGCCGGACTCCGGCGACGGTCAGTTGACGGGTCTTGCGGGCAAGATGACGATCAAGATCGCCGATGGCAAACATTCTTACGACTTCGAGTACACACTCCCTGATACGAGGAGCTAAATGTTGACTCAGACTGAAAAAGGAAAAAACTTTCGCGCGCTCCATGAACGGAATGGCGCATTTATCATTCCGAATCCATGGGATGCCGGAACGGCTCGATTACTCGCATACCTCGGTTTTGAAGCGCTGGCGACTACCAGCGCCGGTTATGCGTTTTCTGTCGGACAGAGGGATAACACGATTGGCCGCGACAAGATGATGACGCATGTCGCTGACATAGTGTCGGCTACTGATCTGCCCGTGAGCGCCGACCTTGAGAACGGCTTCGGGGACAGTCTTGAAACGGTTGCGGAAACCATCCGGCTTGCGGCGGCGACCGGACTTGTCGGCGGCTCAATCGAAGATTCAACCGGGCGCTTGGATAATCCGATCTACGGGTTCGAGCATGCGGTCGAACGTGTCCGTGCGGCGGCTGAGGCGGCGCGCGCGCTTCCGTTTACTTTTACCTTGACAGGGCGCGCGGAAAATTACCTTGTCGGCCGGCCCGATCTCAAAGACACAATCAAGCGACTTCAGGCTTATCAGGAAGCCGGGGCGGACGTTCTGTATGCGCCGGGTCTGACAAGTAAAGAGGACATAGTTTCGGTGGTCAGTTCTCTTGATCGTCCCGTGAATGTTGTCATGGGGCTGCAAGGCGTTCAATTGAGCCTTACGGAGCTATCCGAGATCGGGGTCAAACGGATCAGCGTTGGGAGCGCGCTCTCACGCGCCGCGCTTGGCGCTTTCCTTCGCGCCGCGCGGGAGATGCGGACACACGGCACATTCACGTTCGCGGATGAGGCTGTGAGCTATCGGGAAATCAGCGCCATGTTCAACGCTTGACACGGGCTACCGATTTCTCTTCATCTTCTCTCTGGCTCTGTGACTGATTCAGTCGCGCCAATCTCGGTTGGTTCGATTTCGGAGACCTGCGGATGAAACTCGCGGCTTTACTCCCTCGTCTGGAAACGCAGTTGGAAGTTATCCCACTCTTGTTGTCCGGCGCTACCTCTGAGGCCGTCATGACTCGTCCGGCTTCGGGACAATGGTCAGTCCATGAAAATCTTGCCCATCTGGCCCGCCATCATGATGTCTTCCTGGAGCGGCTCCATCGCATCCTGGGGGAGAACTCGCCGCAGTTAGGTCGGTACCGCGCGGAGGAAGATCCAGCCTGGCCTGAATGGTCTTATCTATCCACGGAGGAAGTACTCATTCGCCTTAAAGCTCTCAGGGGAGAAATCATTAGTCTTGTCAGGGGGCTTTCCCAGGCGGAAGAGAGTCGAATTGGCATTCATCCCCTCTTTGGGGAGATGAGCCTTGCTCTGTGGGTAGAGTTCTTCCTTCTTCACGAGGCGCATCATCTCTACGTTGTCATGACTCGCCTTGGACGGGCGAAGGCGAAGTGATGCAATAACGGATCGCGCTCAGTCGTGGCGCAACGCCGTCATCGGATCAATTTTGGTCGCCTTGCGCGCGGGCAGATAACAAGCGAGCAGCGCCACGCCTATTAAAAAGAGCGTCACTACAGCGAAGGTCATTGAGTCGGTTGCGGTCACGCCGTAAAGCAGACTCGCAAGGAGGCGCGTCATCGCAACCGCCAGCGTCAGGCCGATTATGGTTCCGATTAAGGTCAGCCCCATTCCTTCTCCGATCACCAACCGCAAGATGTCGCGCGACTGCGCGCCCAGCGCCATCTGCAGGCCGATCTCGCCAGTCCGCTGCGACACGGCGTAGGAGATCACGCCATAGATTCCCACCATTGCCAGGCTCAGACCGAATAGGCCAACCAGCCCCAGCACCGTCGCCGCCACGCGTGGAAGCAAAAACGCCACTGCCAGGTTTTCGCGCATCGTCGCGACTTCGACCGGTAAACCTTTGTCGAGCGCCAAGACGCGGTCGCGCACGGCGCTTCGCAGGAGGTTCGGCTCTCCGGTTGTGCGCACGTGCAGCGCCATCTGCTGGCGATAGTTTTGCAGCGCGGGTACGTAGAAAAACGACCGCGGCTCTTCGCCGAGCGACCGGTACTTGCTGTCTTTGACGACGCCCACGACCTCGTAGTAAGGGCTGAGGACATTCTCCCTTTCCGCGAGACGCACCCGTCGCCCCAGAGCGGACTGTGGCCCCGTCCAGAAGCGGCGAGCCATTGTTTCATTGACGACGACGACGAGCGGCGCCCCTTTGCTGTCCTGACGGTTGAATTCCCGCCCAGCCAGAAGCGGAATGCCCATCGTTTCAAAGTAACGCGGCCCCACCGTGTTGAGAAGGAACGATGGGTAATCACCGCCCGGAGCGTCAGAACCTTCGACGGCTACCTGGGAACCGCGAGCCATCTCCGTCTTCAATGGGATGATCTCGGCCAGACTCACCCGCCGCACACCCGGCGTCTGCTCGAACTGATCAAGCAACTGCCGATAAAACAGGTGTCCGCGCGCTTCGTCATACCCGGCCGCCTCCAGGTCCAACGGGACGGTCAACACACGCTCGGTCTCGAATCCAGGATCAAAATTGTGGACGTTTTGCAGGCTGCGCGTGAACAGCCCGGCGCAGATCAGCAAGACCAGCGACATCGTGACTTGAGAGATCACCAGCAGATTGCGCACGCTGAACCTCGCCGTCCTTCCGCCTCCGCCTCGGCGGTCATCCTTCAACATCGGAACGAGATCGAGTTTAGTGGCATGCCACGCAGGCGCCAGTCCGAACAGCACGCCCGAAAGCACAGAGACTGCCAGCGTGAAGCCCAGCGCGCGGGAGTCCAGCGTCGCGTTGAGTTCAATCGGGACATCCGTAGGTAGGTGGAATGAGCGCAGCAGGTTAGTAAGCCAAACCGCTAGCAGACAACCGGCGGCTCCGCCCGCGAGCGCCAGTAGCGCGCTTTCCGTGAGCAGTTGACGAATCACGCGCCTGCGGCTTGCGCCGAGCGCCAGCCGAATCGCCACTTCCTGGCGCCGCAGCACGGCGCGTGACAGCAGCAGATTGGCGACATTGGCGCAGACAAGCAGCAACACCAGTCCGGCGATTACGGTCACCAGTCCCACAAAGACCCGAATGATCCGCATAAGAAACTCGGGAAGGTAGCTCAGCGGATAAACCTTGGAACCTTCCAGGTCACGATTCACGTCGGGATCCAGGACGGGATAAGTTTCCGCCAGCCGCTTGGTCACGAGACTGACCTCAGCTTGGGCCTGCGCCGGGCTAACCCCGGGTTTCAGCCGGCCAAACACGTTCACCGACTCTCTGTTGCGATCACCGAAGAAATCCGCCCCCGGCCGAAGCTGCGGCTGCATCAACGGTGTCCAGAGTTCAGGCGCCAAACCGATGGGCCACGTTCCGCGAAACCCTTCGGGCATGATTCCGATCACGGTGAACCGGTGTCCATTCAGCATGATCGTCAGGCCTACCAGCCCAGCATCGCCCCCGAAGCGCCGCTGCCACAATCCGTGACTCACTACAGCCACCGGATGCGCGCCAGGCGCGTCGTCTGTCTCTGTCCCGAAGGTGCGCCCAAGAGCGGCTGGAACTCCCAGCGCCGGAAAAAAATTGCCCGTCACAAATTCGCCGTAAACCCTTCCCATCGAATCTCCCTGCCTTAGATTCAAACGGCCGGGGTAATGTGCGGCCAGCATAGAGAAGGCCTGCGTCCCCTCTGCCAGATCACGGTAGTTCGGGAAGGAAAAGAAGTTCCCGTGGCGCTTGAAGATGCGCAACAGTTGTTCCGGCTGCGCGGCGACCGGCGGACGCAGCAGCACGGAATTGACCACGCTGAAAATGGCCGTGTTCGCGCCAATGCCAAGCGCTAACGTCAGTATGGCCGCCAATGTGAAGCCGGGTTGCTTCAATAACATTCGCGCGCCGTAGCGCAGGTCTTGCCAGATTGTTTCAAGCGCCCCGAATCCCCACATCCCGCGCGTGGTCTCTTTGATCAACCCGACATTGCCGAATTCCCGCCGCGCCGCCAATTCTGCATCCTCCGCGCTCTCGCCTCGTTCCATGCGATCGCGGATAGCCATTTGCAGATGGCTTTGGATCTCCTCTTCCAACTCTTCTTCACGCCGTTGTCGTCGCCACAGTGGTAATTTCATGACTTGCTCTCTTTGCTTACTTGAGCGATGGACGATTCGTCAAAACACGCGGACGCCAATGAATTGGATCAGCCACGGATGCGGTTTCACGTCGCGCCTCGTCAGCCACGGATGCGGTTTCACGTCGCGCCTCGCTAGTCGTGTCGCAGCGAAATCAATGGGTCGGCTTTCGCCGCCCGCCGCGCGGGCAGGTAAGAAGCTGTCAACGCCACACCGCTCACCAGCAGCGCAACGGCGGCGAGCGTCAGCGGATCCAGCGCGCTGACGCCGAACAGCAGCCCACGCATCAATCGCGCCAGCGCGAGGGTCGCAACCAGGCCAATCGCCAGACCGATCAACGCCGGTTTGAAGCCCTGCCCGATCACCAGCCGCCGCACCTCGCGCGCTCCGGCGCCTAACGCCATGCGGACGCCAATTTCATGTGTGCGCCGGACGGCCAGATGCGACACCACACCGTAAACCCCCACAGCGGCCAGCAGCGCCGCCAGCAGCGCGAAACCGCCCAGCATCAAAGCTTGAAACCGCGTCTGCGCGCCCTGCCTGGCAAAACGTTCGGCGACGGTCGAAATGACCAACACCGGCAGATCACGATCTATCTTGCGTAGTTCGTTGCGAATCGCCGCGATCATCGGCGCCGGATCCGGGCCAGTGCGCGCGGCGATCGTCAGGTACAATGCTGTCGTCTGGGTCAGCGACAGGTAGAGATCGAGTTCCGCGCCGCGCTCAGAACGGAAGCCGCCGTATTTCACATCGCCCACCACGCCAACGACCGTGAATCCAGCGGGCCATGCCGGCGAGTTTGCGCGGATGCGTTTGCCCACCGGGTCCTCGCCCGGCCACAGACGCTGGGCCAGCGACTGGCTGATGAGCGCGGCGAGCGGCGTGTTGTCGGTATCGGTTTCAGCAAACGCGCGACCGGCCACGAGCGGGATACCGAGCATGTTGAAGAAGTTCGGCAGCGCGCGATGCAACTCGACGCGGAGAGTTCCATCGGGTGTGCCCAATGGGCGGCCTTCGGGAGCGATGTCCAGTGTGTTGGAGACGCGCGGCGGCAGATTGGGAGCAGCCATGGTGATCGCTTCTCCTCCGGGAAGCGCGCGCAACGCTGCGGCCACTTCATTGACAAACCGGCGGAGCGCGCCGGGTTCCCTATATCTCTGCGCAATGGGGTTGATCTCCATGACCGCCAGATTTTCCGCGCGGAATCCGGGATCGGCCTGCGACAGTCGCTGAAAGCTGCGCAGCATCAACGCCGCGTTGACCAGTAGCGTGAAGACCAGCGCGACTTCGGCGACCAGCAATCCGCTGCTGAATCCGCCGTAACGCGCGGAGCGCTGTGGATTGCCGCCCTTCTCTTTCAAGGCCTGAATCGGATTAGCAGTCGGAACCATCGCCGCCGGGGCCAGCCCGAACCCGACGCCGGCCAGAGCCGTCACCGCAACAGCGAAGCCGAGCACGCGACCATCCAGTTTGAACGTGATGAAGCCTGGCAAATTCGCGGCGGCGTTGGCGGCGATCACATCAGCCAGCCAAATTGCCAGCAACACGCCGAAAGCGCCGCCGATCATCGCTAGCAACACGCTTTCGGTCAGTAGTTGCCGGACGATTCTCAAGCGGCCCGCGCCGAGCGCCAGGCGCGTCGCCACCTCCTGCCGCCGCCGCCCGCCACGCGCCAGCAACAGGTTGGCGATGTTCGCGCAGGCGATCAGCAGCACAAAGACTGCGCCCATCAGCAACACAAGCAATCCTCGCCGCAAATCGCCGCGCCAGCTCTCTTCCAATGGAATGACGCGCGCTCCGACGCCGCGATTGCTGTTCGGGTAACTCTGTTCCAGGCGCGCGGCGATAGTGGTCAGCTCAGCCTGCGCCGTCGCTTGCGACACACCTGGTTTCAACCGCCCGATCACGCGGTGCCAGGGCCGTTTGCGATCCTGCGTCCGGCCGGGATAAATCAGCGACGAGGCCGAAGCCGGCAGCCAGAACGCCACGTCATCGCAGATCAGACAAACTACATCGGTCAGGCCGCCGAACGACGCGGGCATGACCCCGACTACGACAAACTGCCCGTTCGCCGTCGTGACCTTTCGACCGATGATCTGCGGGTCGCCGCCGAAGCCGCGTACCCAGTACCATTCGCTCAGCATAATGACCGCATGGACACCCGTGTTCGTCGCGGTTTCTTCTGGCAGGAACGTGCGCCCCAGCAACGGGGCGACGCCGAATAACCCGAAATAATCAGGTGACACATATTCGCCGACCAGCGATTCCGCTCCCGTATCCGATCCCGTGAACACCAGCCGCACCGGGCCACTGGCCGCCATACCGTCAAACGAACCTGCCTGCGCGCGCCAGTCTTCAAAGTCGGGATAGGAAACCATACGGTTCGCATTCAAGTGCGGTTCGTAGCTGGCTACCTGTACCAACCGCTCCGCCGCGTTGAACGGAAGGCGGTTTAATAATGTGGCGTTGATCAAGGTGAAGATCGCCGTCGTCGCGCCGATGCCGAGCGCCAGCGTGATAATGGCAATCAATGTGAAGCCAGGAGTCTTCACCAGCATCCGCGCGCCAAAACGTAAATCTTGAAACATTTCTTCCTCCAATCTTTTTGGTTGTAACCGCAGCGCATCCCGGAACGCGCTTATGCCGCGTCGCAACAGATCAAGTCTGTTATACCAGTCGAGTCGCTCTCACTCGGCCAGCGTCTCTTTGCGTCAGCGCAACTCGGCCTCCCACTCCTGCCGCCAATCGGCGCGAAGCCTTCGCGGCGCGGTCACGCCGATCTACGCGATCAGCCAGCGATGCGGTTTTGAGATAAGGTTGTTTGTTTTGCGTAACCATCGGCTCTGTGTTTAGCCCGTGTAAGCTATCCTAGGCTCGGAGGGGCAAGAATTTCACTTGCACGAGAATCAAGTTATCAAAGATCTCATCGGTCTTTGTTCTTTATCCCTGACTTCGAGAGTCATTTCGAGGAAACGGATCGCGCTCATTCGCTTCGGATCGCACGGATGGGATTAACCCTGGATGCGCGCCAGGCGGGAATGCAACTTGCCGCTAAGCAAATTATGAGCATCAATACCGGTACGGCGATCAACGTCAACGGATCGAAGGCGCCGACTCCGAACAAGAGGGCCTTAAGCGCTCTTGTAAGCCCAATTGTCAATGCCGCGCCAGGCGCCAGACCGATCGCGCTCAGCTTGATTCCTCTTTTAAGAATCAGCTTCAGAATGTCCTGTTGCTTTGCTCCCAAGGCCATACGAACCCCGATCTCTCGGTTCCGCTGAGACACCACATAGCTGAGGACACCGTACAGCCCGATCGCCGAAAGGATAAGGCCAACCAATGAGAAGACCACAAACACAAATGTTCGGAATCGTTCCTGCGTAAGGCTAAGTTCAATCACTTCGTCCATGGTTACGAATGGGGCCATGCCCTTGTTCGGATCCATAGACCACACGGTCTGCTGAATCGCCTTGATCATGGCCGCAGGATCCTGTTTGGTGCGAACCACGAGGCTGTAAGTCAGCACGGGTACCTGCTCCAGCGAATAGTAAACTTCGCGAGTGGGCTCGGCGGCGAGACTGGTGTGACGGACATTGCCTACGACCCCAACTACAGTAGCCTTTTTGAAAGTGTTTACTGGAAATTCAAGTTCTTTTCCGATAGGGTCATCAGCGCCGAAAACTTCGCGCTTGAACACCTCATTAATCAGGACAACTACAGGACTTCCTCCCCTGTCAAAAGGAGAGAAATGGCGTCCGGCCAACAAAGGCACTCCCATAGCAGGAAGATAATTCGCAGAAACATTGTTCGAGGAGAAGAGATATTCTTGCTTGTCCGGCGTGACAGCCTTAAAAGGAGTGACATTGCCAAGCCCGCTCAAAGGCAGTGTGCTGGCAGCCGCAGCCGATTCAACACCGGGCACGCTTTCGAGTTTCTCAATCAGTTCGCGCCAAAACGCCGACAGTCTTTCCCTAGGGGAATTCAAGTTGGCAGAAGGAAGAGCAATGCGAGTAGTAAGCAGGTGGTCTGTTTTAAATCCGGGATCAACCTTCTGCAATTGTACCAGGCTGCGAATGAGCAAACCGGCCCCAACGGCCAGGACCATGGTCAAGGCTATTTCAGCCACAATCAAGCCGGTCTGCATCTTGCCCAACCGGGATCCCAGAACCCGTGTCCCCTGCTTCAAGCCGTCAGAAAGGGCCAACTGCTTCATCCATGTCATGGGCGCTATTGCCAGGCCTCCCCCAATGACGATGGAAACCAGCAACATAAAAATAAGCGCAGAGAAATCAATCGTGATTGTGGAGAGCCGAGGAATATTTCCCGGGCCTAATTGCTTCACAAGGTTGATAAGGAAATAGCTCAACCCACTGCCTAATAATCCCCCCAACAGCGCCACTATTGTAGTAAACGTGAACAACTGTTGGGCCACCCGGAAGCGTGAAGCTCCCAAGGCAACACGCACCGCAATCTCATTTTGCTGTCCGGCCACTTTAGCGAGGATAAGGTTGGCAAGATTGGCGCCAACAATCAACACAACCAACACCACGGCGATCAGGAACATAACCATGACCAGCCGAACGTTCTTAACAACTTCTCCATGCAGAGGCAATACAACCGTGCGCCAGTTTTTGTTCACATCAGGAAACGATTCGGCCAAATGCGCCGAAATGAGGTTTAGCTCGTTCTGAACCTGGTTCATTTCCACTCCGGGTTTGAGACGGCCAATCATCGTCTGCGAGCGTATTTTGCGCATCACTTCGATTTTCTGCTGCTGTGGCAGGTAAACGTCGGCGGGCCCGGCTAAATCGAAGAATGGCGGAAGCACACCGACCACGGTGTGAGCCTTCTCGTTCAAGGTAATCTGCTTACCGACGATGGAAGAATCGCCTCCAAACCGATTGGTCCAGAGGCCATAGCTCAACATAGCCGGACGCGATCCCTCCCATACCTCCTCGTCAGTCCTGAATTCTCTGCCCACCCGTGGGGTTATTCCCAACATGTGGAAAAAGCCGGCGCTCACCATACGTGCGCTGAGCTGAACTGACTGTTCGCCCCCGCTGAGATTTATCGGCGGTGCAAAGCTGCTCTCGGCGGCGACAGCTTCCAAGGACTGAACTCGGTCGCGGTAATCGAAAAAGTCAGGAGGCGAAATCCCTTCCCGGCTGCCTTGCGGCCAGGCGCCATAGATGCGCACCAAGCGATCGGGTTCCGGGTAAGGAAGAGGCTTCAACACTACGCCATTCACCACACTAAAAATGGCGCCGATGGAGCCGATTCCGACGGCCAGAATGACAAGCGCAGCCGCCGTAAATCCGGGGCTCTTATAAAGTGTGCGCAAGCCGTAACGCAGGTCCAGCCGAAATTGGTCAAGCCACACCCACTCCCACTCCCACATCTCACGTGTGGTCTCTTTGATCAAACCGACATTGCCGAATTCGCGCCGCGCCGCCAATTCGGCTTCCTCCGCGCTTTCGCCGCGTTCCATCCGGTCGCGGATCGCCATCCGCAGATGGCTTTGAATCTCTTCCTCCAATTCCTCCTCACGCCGTTGTCGTCGAAACAGTGGTAACTTCATGCCTTCCCCTCCTTGCTTATTCCTTGAAGAAGCGCGCGACTATTCACAACGGAGCGCAATCATCGGATCCACCTTCGTCGCCCGCCGCGCCGGCAAATAACAAGCCAGCAGCGCAATCGCCGCCAGCAACAATGACACGAGTGTGAAGGTCATCGCGTCGGTCGGGCTTACGCCGTAGAGCAGGCTCTCCGTCAACCGCGTCAACGCAAAGGAAACCGCCAATCCAATCGCCATCCCAATCAGCGCCAATACCATCCCTTCCTTCAACATCTGTTTGAGCACGTCGAGGCCCCGGGCGCCAAGCGCCATCCGAATGCCGATCTCGCGCGTGCGCTGCGAGACCGAGTAGGCTATCACGCCGTAAAGACCGATGGCCGCGAGCGTGAGCGCCAGCAGGCCGAAGGCGCTCAGGAAGGTCACCATTATGCGATCCAGAAAAAGCGGGATACCGCTGTGCGTCTGCAGTGTCTTTTCGTCAAACACGGGCAGCGTCGCGTCCAGCGCTCGCACGGCGCCGCGCACACCGGAGAGCGCCAGCCACGGATCGCCCGCTGTGCGCGCCACCAACGTTATCCGCGCGCTGTAACCCTGATAGAGCGGGTAGTACATGAAGGGCTGCACAGGCGCCCTGGCGCCTAAGTGTTTGACATCGCGCGCTACACCGATGATCGTGGTCCACTTGCCGCCGCCGCCGCGTAGTCGCTTGCCCACAGGGCTCTGCCCAGGCCAATAGCGCCGCGCCATCGTTTCGTTGACGATGGCTACCGGCGTCGAATGCGCCTGATCCTCCTCGCTGAATTCGCGCCCTTCGGCTAGCGGAATTCGCATCGTTTGAAAATAACGAGGCGCGACAACCTCGTAATTGATGTCCATCGGCTCGTCCGGACGCGGCGCATAACCTTCGATCTCGTGTGTCCAAGTAGTGCCTCCGGACCATGCGTTTGGAACCTTGTCCGACAAACTGGCGGACACGACGCCAGGCAGCGCCGCGACACGTTCGAGGAGCCGGCGATAAAATTCCGTGCCGCGTTTTTCATCGTAGCCGTTCGGGTACAGGTTCATCGAGACCAGTAACGCGCGCTCAGGGTCGAAGCCCGGCTTGACTTTAAGCTGCTGCGCCAGAGTGCGAATGAACAATCCGGCGCAGACCAGCGAGACCAGCGAGACCGCAATCTGGGTCACGACCAGCGCGCCGCGCAAACGTGACCGCCGCGTCAGCGCGCCAATCGCCCCGCCTCCATTCTTAATCGAGACAACCGGATCGACCTTCGTCGCCCGCAGCGCCGGGACGAGGCCGACCGCTAAGACCGTCAGGAATGTAAGCGTCACTGCGAATCCGCTCACGCGATAATCCCACGCCAGATTCATGCTGACCGGATAGCCCACCGGCGGTATCATCAGACTCATCGCATTGCTTAGCCATAAGGCAAACAGCGCGCCGCCTGCGCCGCCCATCACCGCCAGCAACAGGCTTTCAGTCAGCATCTGCCGGACAAGGCGGCTGCGGCTGGCGCCGAGCGCAAGCCTGACGCCCATCTCACGGCTGCGGCCTGCCGCGCGCGCCAATAACAGGTTGGCGACGTTGACGCAGGCGATCAGCAATACCAGGCCGGCTGCGGCCATCAACACCATCAACGACGGCGCAATCGGGCCTGCGCCATCCGGATCATTAGTCGGCGTGATGAGCGTAGCGCCCTCTCCTTCGTCCTCCTGCAGATAATCTTTGGCGAGTTGCGCTGCGATCGTCTGCACATTGGCCTGCGCCTGCTCGAATGTCACCCCATCCCTCAACCGCCCGATGACCAGGAAGTGATGGCTGCCGCGCAAGTTGAGATGGTGTCCCGACGGGGACACCTGTGGGTACATAATCGCCAGCGCCCAGAGATCGTACTCCAGCCCGACAAAACTTCCGCGGAAGCCTTCCGGCGCGACGCCGATTACGGTGAAATCGAGTTGGTTGAGCCGGATCGTCTTTCCGATCAGAGACGGATCAGCCGCAAAGCGCCGTTGCCAAAGCCTGTGGCTGATGACTACCACCGGATGAGACCCTGGCGCGCGGTCTTCATCGGGCGTGAACGTGCGCCCCAACGCCAAGCGCACGCCCAAAACGTCAAAGTAATTGCCAGACACGAGCGATCCCCAAATACGTTCGGGCTGTCCCTTGCCGTCCACCAGATTGAAGGTAAGGTCATTGAATGCGGCGAGCCCGCTGAACACTTCGTTGCGGTCGCGATAGTCTTTGTAATTGGGGTAAGAGACCCACATGGGGCTATTGGCTGACTTGATCAACGTGCTGCGCAGCATGACCAAGTGACGGCTCGCCGCCACGCCGGGCAGCGGCTCAAGGTAGATGGCCTTGAGCCAGGTGAAGATCGCCGTGTTCGCGCCGATACCGAGCGCCAGCGTGAGGACGGCGATCAGCGTGAAGCTGGGTTTCTTCAGCAACATTCGCGCGCCGTAGCGCAAGTCCTGCAGCAGTATCTCCAATCTCCGGTATCCCCACATTTCACGCGTGATCTCTTTAACCAAACCGAGATTGCCGAATTCACGCCGCGCCGCCAATGCGGCCTCCTCCGCGCTTTCGCCGCGTTCCATCCGGTCGCGGATCGCCATCCGCAGATGGCTTTGGATCTCTTCTTCCAACTCCTCTTCACGCCGTCGTCGCCGCCACAGTGGTAACTTCATGCCTTACTCTCCTTCCTCGCCGGGTTCAGAATGCCCTCGACCGCTTCCGTAAGTTGCGTCCAGCGCGAGCGCTCCACGGCCAAGTGCTTTTTCCCCGCGGCGGTCAGGCGGTAGACCTTGACCCGTTGATTGTTCTCGGAGACCGTCCACTCCGAGCTGATCCACTTTTGCCGCTCCAGCCGGTGCAACGCCGGATAGAGCGAGCCGGTATCAACCTGCAACACCTCGCTGGAGTTGGTTCGGATCGCCTGACTGATGCCGTAACCATGCTGTGGCCCCCATTGCAGCGTTTGCAGGACGATCATGTCGAGCGTCCCCTGCAGCAACTCGATCCGGTTTTGATAGCGCGCTTTCATAGGCGTTTCCTTTCATGGGATTTAGGGTGTAGGCAATCTACACCAACTGCCTGTAGAATGTCTACAGGCTCGCAGAAAAATCCTGGTCCGCGCGAACGCCCTGGAAACGCGGTTCAAAATTTGTGTAGAGACCAATGGGCGGCCGGCTCATCCGTGAGGTGTGAACTGGATGTCGTGAGTATCGGCATCGGCTGCGGCGAAAGCCAGCAAGCGGGCGCCCTCTTCGGTCAACGCGGCGGTGTCTTTCTTGGACAGTCGTGTGAAAGGCTTGATGGTCAGAGTGGCGGTACGGCGTTGGCGGACAACCTTCCAGGTTCCGTTGGTGAAGCCGTCAACAAGCGCGATGCTGGGCATGGGACCGTCCATGGTGAAGCCCTGCTTGTGGTACTCGCCGGTGATGAAGCGGGTGCGGTCGGCGTGGGAGAGCAGCAGGTTGTCGTAGTCGTACAGGAAGCGCGGCGGCGCCGGGATGCCTGGGTCGGGTCGAGGCGCGTCGGGCAGGTCGAACAATTCGCGTCCATGCTCGTCGCGGAAAGTGGCGAGTCGCGGCCGGAGCCGTTCGGTCACCTCGCTCAGACGGGTCAGCCCCGACCAGGCCTGTATGTCCTTCACGGTGGCGGGGCCGAACGCAGCCAGGTACCGCAGGATCATTTCTTCCAGCGATGGATTGGTCGCGAGTGGACGACCGAGCCAGGCCTCGACCGTGGTGTGGGCGGCAGGCCCGCTCTTCGCCCAGACGCCGCGCGGTGGAACCTGAACCAGCGGCGCCCAGGCGCGTATTGCCTGGGCGAGGGCCGCGGGATTGCGATCAGGCCATCGCTCGGCAAGAAGATTGCCGAGCTCGCTGAATGTGCGTGGCTTTTCTTCGACCAGCGCGCGACCGGCGGCGATGACAGCCTCAGTGTCCAATCCCATCCAATGCCGTCCGAACGCGCCCTTCGTACTGCGCTCGATGACGGGCTGCGTCAGAGGACGCAGCCATAGACAATCGCGTGACGTGACCAGGTGAATGGTCGAACGCATCAGCGCAATGCGCACTACCTGACGCTCAATGAGCATCTCGGCCAGACGCTCCGGCTGAAAACCTTCCAGCCGTGTCCATAGGCCGTGATACCACGAGTGAGTAGTCTGCGCCTGCAACCCGACCAGGCGCTCGATGGCGTTGGGGATTGGCATTTGCCAGTGACGCAGGAGCATCTGTCGCTCCAGCGTGGCTCGGTTGAGCGCGCGAAGGCTGAGCGTATCACTCGACCGGTTCCCGCCTCGCGTGATCGAAGATTTCGGCGCCGCTCGTGGCATTCCTGTCCTTATCGCCCGTTCAATCTGTGATTACCGCCAACTCCTTACCATCATAAAAGAGTCGCGCTGGCAGACGCGCCCAATCATAAAACTTATAGCCCTCTTTTATCCACGCGCCAGCAGCGACGCTCGTAGGCTGGGGAGCAGCAAGCCTTTCACTTGCGTTCTGATACACGACTTGGAAAGTTACTGGTCCCATCAGCGGAGACGCGCCCTCGCGGCGCGAAGCCATTGGGTATCGGCTATTGAAAATTGGCCATTGAAAAGCAGGACAGAAAGCGTTTTCTTCCGGGATAACAATAGCCAATAACCAATTAACAATAGCCAATGCGATAACTTTCCAAGTCGTGCTGATAACTTACTTGATGCGGTTGCTCCGACACCACTTTACCGCCGACGAGCATCCGCCAAGGTTTCATCAAATGCTCATCGGTGGTATTCGCGAGGGCCTCGCGCGTCGCGGCGACGCCCTCGTCGAGCGCCTCCACCAGTTCGCGGCTCGTGCGGAGCGGTTCCGATTTGATCGAGTCTCCTCACGAATAGATCAGGTTTGATGATTGATTAGCTTTTGAGCTACGGCGCTAATTTCCTGTGCACTTGGCGACTATCAGAGTAATGTCGTCGTGTTGCTGATGAGGGCTGAACTGCTGAACGTCATCAACGATCGCCGTAAGCAGGTCCCGCGAAGGCGCTTCACGGCGCCGCCGCAACGCCTCAATCAGGCGCTCTTCTCCGAATTCCTCTCCCGCGTCGTTGAACGATTCGGTTACGCCGTCAGTGTAAAGGGCGAGGGTGTCTCCCGAGCGGAGCTGGCTTTCCCCTATCGAGCAATCCCATTCATTGAAGAGTCCCAGCACGGTGGTGGTGGAATCGAGCCGTTCAAGAGTGTCGTCGCCATGGAGGAGCAGAGCGGTGAGATGCCCACAATTCGCATAGCGCAAGCGCCGCGCTCGGTCGTCATATTCAGCGAAGAAGAGAGTGGCGTAGGCGCTGTCGGTCGTATTCTCGTAAAAGAGCCGGTTGACCGATCGCAAGAGGCGCCGCGGCTGATCCACGGCGATTGCGCACTGGCTGCGCAGATTGGCCTGCAGGTTGGCCATCATCAGAGCGGCGGCGATTCCTTTCCCCGAAATATCGCTTATTACCAGCCCGAGCCGTTCCCGACCCAGGTCGAGAAAATCGTAGTAATCGCCGCCGACCTGGCGGGCTTGGATGCACATGCCGGCGTAGTCGAGTGTTCTAAGAGATGGCAGCGTTTGTGGGAAGAGCCTGGCCTGCACCTGTTTGGCGATCTCCATTTCCTGGGCGGCGCGGCGTTCGGATTCCAGCTTCTCGGCAGCCGAGCGGCGTTGCGCTTCGATCTCCCGGCTCACCTCGTCGAATCCCACAAGCGCAAAGGAGTTCCCATCCACATCTTCGAAGCTGGTGAATATTCCGCCCCAAATCGGTGTGTGCGGCGTATGATGAAAACGAACCCCGCGCGCACGCCACTCCTCGTAGACGGCATTGACATCCTCGGTGATGAAGGCAATCTCCCTCGCCCGGCCGATCAGGTCATATCCTTCCTCACCGGGCTTCGGAGCGATAATCGCCAGGACCGCGCTGCCATCCGGAGGGGCCACCGCTACCCAGCGGCCACCGCCTTCAAAGCGGTTATCAGCGACCAGACTGAATCCGAGCTGATCCAGGTAGAATTGCAAACTTCGATCATGATCGCGAACGAAAACCGTGGAGAAGAAAATGCGCAGGTAGGGCGCCTGGCGATCCAGGCGCAGAGTTGATCGGTCCCACCATGGAGATGAAGGAGAGTCGCTCATGTGCGCGAGTATAAAATCGGAAGGCCGTTCCCGCAATTCAATGACAAGCCGCAAAAATCTTTTCGGGTAAGCTTTCCCGGGCGATAAACCGGGTTATATGATCATTTCCGTATCGCTTGAAAAATAGCGCTGAGGAAAAGATGAACCTGAGAACAGTAATTGCCACGAGGTATGTGACGCCGCTGCGCGAGGGCGGATCGCTACCGGCGATAATCGAAGCCGATGATGATGGGATGTATGTGCTGAAGTTTCGCGGCGCGGGTCAGGGACCGAAAGCTCTCATCGCCGAGTTAGTGGCCGGGGAGATCGCCCGCGCGGCGGGGCTGCCGGCGCCTGAAATCGTCTTCGTCGAGCTCGATCCCGAACTCGCTCGCACCGAGCCTGACCCGGAGATACAAGACCTGATCAGGGCGAGCGCCGGCCTCAATCTCGCGCTCGACTACCTGCCCGGTTCCGTGATGTTTGACCCGGTGGTAGAGAAGCCCGACGCGGATCTCGCCTCTTCGATCGTTTGGTTCGACGCCTACGTGACAAATGTTGACCGTACGCCGCGCAACACGAACATGCTGATGTGGCATCGGCGACTCTGGCTCATTGATCACGGCGCCGCTCTATATTTCCATCACCGATGGGACAACCACCTCGAACGCAGCCGGGACCCTTTCTCTCTGATCAAAGACCACGTCCTGCTGCCGTTTGCAAGCTCTCTCCGAGAGGCGGATTCGAAGATGACCGGGCGGGTCACGCCGGACATCATTGAACACATCGTCAAACTGGTTCCTGACGATTGGCTGGTTGGCGGCTCTTCGTTCGGCCAGCTCCGGGACGCCTACATCGAGTACCTTGTGAGGCGGCTGGAGGCGACGCATATTTTCCTGGAGGAGGCGACCCGTGCGCGATCACTTTACATATGAATACGCCATAATACGCGTTGTTCCCCGAGTCGAGCGTGAAGAGTTCATCAACGTCGGAGTGATCGTTTGGTGCGCGGCCAGAAAATTCCTCGAAGCCCGCATTGAACTGAATGAACAGCGGCTGATGGCGATTGATCCGACACTGGACGTCGAATCAATCCGGGCTCACCTGGCGTCCATCTCCGCAATTTGTCATGGCGGAGAGCAGGCGGGGCCGATAGGTCGCCTGTCACAAAGGGAACGCTTCCACTGGCTTGTGGCGCCTCGAAGCACAATCATTCAGACATCGCCTGCGCACACCGGTCGTTGCAAGGATCCAACCGCCATCCTTGAGCGACTGCTAGATACGATGGTGCGACCATCTCGTGCAGAATCGCCTGCATCGTCGAGGCCGTGAGCGAACATAACCCCTCCCTTTGCCTTCCAGGGCGCCCAGGCGAACTCCTCGCAAATCGCCGCGAGATCGACCGCGAAGCGCAGCACGCCGGATCGCTCCGGGACAATCTGCGCCTTTGCGCCTCGGAGCAAACGCAAGATCGGGTGGTTTTCCCGGAGCGCGTGCCCCACGAAGCGCCGGATGCCTTTTTCGACGGCCACCTCGGTGAGCGCGCGCAAGAGTTGTAGGCCGAGCCCGCGACGATGATACTCGTCAATGACGGCGACGGCTATTTCGGCGCATTGAGGTTCGTCACGCAGGCGGACGTAGCGCGCCTCGCCGACGAGCGGCGCGTCCGCCTCGGCAAGCGCAAACGCCCCCCAGGCAAAATGATTCACGTAATCAATCTCGGTGAGGTAGGCGAGCGTCTGCGGGCTCAGCTCCCGCACCGGACCGAAGAAACGGTGATACCGGGATTGGGGCGAGAGCCGCTCGAAGGCCCGAGCGATCTCCGCCTTGTCTTGCGCGAGAATGGGGCGGAGCCACACAGGCGTCCCGTCACGCAGAAAGATCAGCGCGTTTCGAGACTCTATAAGCTCAGAGCTATTCATTGTCTTTACTCCTATTTCGCTCGAGGAAGAAGGGTAATGGAAGAGCGGCAAAGGAGTCTTTCTAACGATTGCCGCCTTTTTTCTGTGATTGCTGTAAGCCACGATCATGAGTATTTGACGCTGGTCGGCAACTGCTGAAAATCACTCGTCCGTGGCAGTTCCTTCAGCGCTTCCAAAAGCATGGCTGGAGCGGCAACGAGTCTCCTGGCCGAAAGATCCAGCCAGCCGCCGGCGGTCGTTACTTTTGCGGCGAGTTTACCATCAGGTCGGAAAAGCTCGTTCCTCATCAGCCATCTGCTCCCGTCTTCCGAAAGGCCGGCGATGGCGAGTGTAATCCTGAGTTCGTCAAGCAGTTTGACTTCGCGGAAGTACTCGATTTCGTCCTTCTGCACGACCGGCCCAATTTTCAACCGCGCGAACTCGCTCATCGTGAAGCCATGCTCGGAGAAGAACATCATTCTCACGTCGTCTGACTTGTCCAGGTACGCCGTATTTCTCATATGAGAGTTGGAATCCATGTCCGCCCATCCGGCGAAAAGCGTTTTCTCGTACATCGGCATTCTCCCTACGCATCGATTGGTGTCCGCCAAAAGGCCTTGTATGATGACCGGGCTACTTTACGATCACGTCGTTTGACCGAACAGTGGGAAATGTGACAACGACAGAGGGCATATGAGCCAACGTGAATTAACACGCGTCACCATCCTGGGGATGCCGGGCGCGTTGCCGACAACGATCGCCGGGCCGTTGGATGTGTTCACACAGGCCGGACAATTGTGGCCATTGCTGTGCGACGGTCTACCGTCCCCATTTTTCACGGCGGAGTTGGTCAGCGAAGAGGGGCGGGTGATCGAGTGCCTCAATCATCTTTCTATTCCGCCTCATCGCGCCCTGGCCGAAGTGCAGGACACTGATCTGATCATCGTCACCGCCGCGGACATCTCCACGCGCGAGCAATGGCGTCGGACAATCTGCCCCTGGTTGCAAAGGCATTCCCGAACGGGCGCGAAGTTGGCCGGCATTTGTACAGGCGCGTTTGTGTTGGCAGAGGCGGGGCTTCTGGATCAACGGCAGGCGACAACCCACTGGGGCTTCGTCAAACAGTTTCGAAGCTGGTATCCGCAAGTCGATCTGCGCCCGGAACGCATGCTCACGAAAGATAACAATGTCTATTGTTCGGGCGGGATCAACGCCTATGCGGAGCTATGCCTGTTTCTGGTGGAAGAGTTCTGTGGATACCAGGTGGCTGAACAATGCGCCCGTTCGTTGGTGTTGGAAGGCCGCCGCCAATCACAGACGCCTTACGCGATTCTCCGCTACCAGAAACAGCACGGCGATGCAGGCGTGTTGAAAGCTCAGGAGTTTCTGGAACGACGGTTCAGTCAATCCATCGAGTTTGGCGCGCTGGCGAAAGAGGTGGCGATGAGCGAGCGCAATTTCAAACGCCGCTTCAAAAAAGCTACGGGCGACACCCCGCTGGAATATTTGCAACGATTGCGGATCGAACAGGCAAAGCGGGAATTGATCAGCAGCGCCGCGGGAATTGATCAGATCGCGGGCGCTGTGGGCTATCAGGACACGGCCCATTTCCGCGCATTGTTCAGAAAATACACCGGGCTGACTCCTTCGGATTATCGCAAACGTACGCGGGTCGCCCTGTAACATATGCCATATTTCATATCTCATATTTCATATGCCATATGAAATATGGCCCCCGCTTACAAAGCGCCTCGATCCCACGGCCCCCAGATCGCCAACGTCAGTCCCGGCGTTTGAATATTGACGAAGAGCGTTTGGCCGTCGGGGCTGAAGGTTGCGCCGGCGAACTCTCTGCCCTCGTACCCCGGCAGGATGTTCTTCGCGAAATCGAAGATCTGTCCCTGCCGCGTCAGTCCTCGCACGTACTGTTCATTGCGT
>Ga0187894_10002174_pt1 | contig 23797 bp, 21 predicted proteins | sample GBC1701081metaG_FD_136650 | JGI IMG/M metagenome (GOLD analysis project Ga0187894, IMG submission 136650) | White microbial mat communities from a lava cave in the Kipuka Kanohina Cave System on the Island of Hawaii, USA - GBC170108-1 metaG ... | reverse complement strand
TGCACCAGCGCTCTGTTATACTCGCCCCAGTTGCGGAGACGATATCTTGTCTTGGGCTTCTTGTGTCTCACACCTCAAGAATACCGACAATGCGTCTCCGTGACTATTTCTGCAACAAAGCCGACGGATGTTGCAACTTTCATCTTGGAAGATTTTTGGAGTCGTAACGTCTACAACCTCTTTGCCTCCCCGGTGACGCCGCTCGAGCTGTTCTGTGCGATCGGGCTGATCGGACTCTTGCGTTGCGTGCTCAGTTTCTTGTTTCTTAGTCTCCTCGCGTGGTGGCTATACGCTTTCAATATCCTTCATCTCGGCGGTCTGCCGATTGCCGTGTTCACCAGCATTCTTCTGCTCTTTGGCTGGGCAATCGGTATCGTCATTGCCGCGTTAATCTTTCGCTACGGATTGCGCATCCAAGTACTCGCGTGGTCGGTCGGGTTTATCATCCAACCTTTCAGTTGCGTCTTTTATCCTTTGGCAAGCATGCCAAAGTGGGTACAAGTGATCGCCGTCATGTTACCAACCACGCACGTCTTTGAAGGCCTTCGTTATGCAATCTCCACAGGAGAGTTAGCAGTTCACTCACTCCTCGCCGCCCTTGGCCTTACCTTTGTACTGCTCATCGCCGCGCTTCTCTTTTTTCAATATGCGCTCTCGCAGGCGAAGAAACGGGGGCTGCTTACCCGTTTTGAAATGGCATAGAGTTCACCTTCCCTGCCATTATCCCTCACTCATTACTCATTACTCCTCAAACGGCTGATTGGCGTCAAAGGAGAAAAACAATTCCTGGTTACGCATCGCCACCCAATCGACCGTAAGTCCTAGTTGTTGGAGCCCAGCCAGCAATTCTTTTCCCTGTCGCGAAGCAAACGCCATATCAACGGCCTCGACGCTGTCGAACCACAATTCAATCACGCGATCATAGACCGGCTTGCCCCCAGGCGGCCACGTAATGACATGCCCAATCTGCACGGTTTCCGTGCTCACTTTTCCGTACACATGCTTGCGCAGCCCGAGCATCTGCGAAACCCGGGCCGCCGTCTGTCCATACCAACTATCAAGATCAACTCCTTCGGGTAGATGGACCAGACCAAAAAGCTTGACGAGAAAATCACGGCCCATGTACGTTCCGGCCGAAAGATTAAACCCAATCGCTTCCCCGGCTGGAAATTCCGTCTCTTCCACTAAGAGGATCACCGGTAGCGTCTCCCCCTTTATTCCCAGGTTGCTGAGACCATCGCCCAGATCGGCAAGTCCTCCCGGCGAATTGAAACACACCTCAACTGCTTTACTACTGTCCCACCATACCTCGGCAATGCGATGGGTAAGCGGCGTTTCCCGTGCGACAAACAAAGGCTGGCGGCGGACCGCACGGTTAATCGCGTAACGACGCATCCCTTCCATCCCTTTGGCGATTCGGGTGTGCGTATTGAGATACCACTGCTCGAACTGTTCCACTGTGAGATGCGAAGGAACGCTCAAGAACCACAGCACTTTTATCATAGGAGATCTCCTGACCGTGCGTACATTCGTCTTCTCTTAAGAAAAGCCTGAGGAGAAAGCAAGACAAGTTGGCAGCTATCTGTTGTGACTTCCCTTGGCGATTCCTGGCTTCTCTGGTAAGGAGCGAGAGCGGTAGATTCGGTTCCGCTTGACCATGGACAACGATGGAGGAGGCATGGCTGGAAAACTCAAAGCCTTTCATGAATTCCGCTCGACCATGAACAGTAAACTCTTGGGCAAGGGAAATCTCCAGCTCAAGCGCTTTTTCAACCTTGATACGCAAGTCTACACCACTGGAGTACTCCCCAGCCGCACTAAAGAACTGATGGGGCTAGTTGCTTCGGCCGTGCTCCGTTGTGACGACTGTATTACGTATCATTTGCTTCGCTGCGCTGAAGAAGGAGTAAGCGACGAAGAATTTTTCGAGACGTTTAATGTGATCCTTATTGTCGGGGGCTCGATTACGATCCCGCATCTGCGTCGGGCGGTCGAAACGCTCGAAGAAATTCGTGCCACAGCGAAAGCAGAACCGACCCAAGTCAGCAAGAACAAACAAAAGAAAAAATGAGGCAGCTATGAGATGGATGATACCTATATTGTTACTCGCATTGACTGTCTTTGCCGCAGGTGCAGAGGAGAAACCAGCTGCTCCTAGCCCCATCGTACGGAAAAGTGGGCTGACCGATCAGTCACAGGTCGCGCTCACCATTTACAACTCCAACATTGCGTTGGTGAAAGATCAACGGGAAATTGACTTAGTGGCGGGCGAGACCGAACTGCAGTTCATCGACGTTGCTGCACAGATCATTCCGACCACCGTTTACATTAAGTCGCTCACCGATGCGCAGGGGCTGCGTGTACTGGAACAGAACTATGAGTATGATCTGCTGAGCCCTGAGAAGCTGCTGGAAAAATACGTCGGCAAGGAAGTCAAACTCTTCGATAGGAACTATTACACCGGCAAAGACGAGGTCTTCACCGGAACGCTGTTGTCCACCAATGGTGGACGGGTCTATCAAATCGGCAATGAAATTCATATCAACCCGCCAGGACAGGTCATTCTCCCACAAGTGCCTGATAACCTGTTGGCGAAACCAACCCTGGTCTGGTTATTACGCACAGGCAAGGCTGGCAAACAAAAGATCGAAACATCCTATCTCACCAATCAAATCACCTGGCAGGCAGATTATATCGTCGTCCTTAACGCTGATGATACCAAGGCTGATCTCTCCGGTTGGGTCACGATCGATAACAAATCCGGTGCGGCTTATCAAAATGCGATCCTCAAACTCGTCGCCGGGGATGTGCACCGTATCGAACCGAAGGAAGTATACGCCAGGACTATGGCCCTTGAGGCGGCGCCAGCCCCTCCTCCTCCTCAGTTCAGAGAGGAAGGATTCTTTGAATATCACTTGTACACGCTCGACCGTCCAGCCACGGTGAAAGACAATCAAACCAAGCAAATGACACTGCTGTCGGCCACAGCGATTCCTATTACGAAGCGTTTAGTCCTCAAAGGACAGCCAAGTTACTTCTTCAGCATCTATGGTCCGGACGACGAACCGCCACCACAAAAAGTGAGTGTCTCGTTAGAGATTGAGAACTCGCAGAAAAACAACCTCGGCATACCGCTGCCCAAAGGCACGGTACGAGTTTACAAAGCTGATAAAGACGGCAGTCTGCAATTTATTGGCGAGGACGCTATCGACCACACCGCCAAAGATGAAAAACTGAGTGTGAAGATGGGCGAAGCGTTTGATATCGTCGGAGCGCGAAAGCAAACTGAGTTCAAGCGCATCTCGCGCTCGGTTTCCGAGGTTGCGTGGGAGATTACGCTGCGCAATCACAAGCCCGAAGGAGTCATCGTGCGTGTCAATGAACCGGTACCGGGCGATTGGGAGGTATTGTCTGCATCCCAGAAGTATGAAAAGGCCGATGCGCATACGTTACGCTTTGATGTCTCCGTACCCAAAGACGGTGAGGCGAAGGTGACCTACCGGGTGCGGATAAAGATGTAGAAGAGCGATTTGCACGGAAGAGTCGCATGTCTCGCAACGATCAAGTAATGCGCCAGTGGCTGTTATTAAAGAAACTGGAAAGTGGGCGAGGAGCGACGCTCCAGGAGCTGGCCGCAGCGTTGCCTGAAGATTTTCCGCACCATCTACGCACCATTCGTCGAGACCTCGAAGCATTGGAGGTTCGTTTTCCTCTCATCACTGAACGAGTCGGTGGGCAGACTCGCTGGCGGCTCATGGACGGTTTTCGTCACGTCCCGCCATTGGTTCTCTCACCGTCTTCCCCACGCACGTGGGGGTGAACCGATATACAGGCTCGATGGGGGGTGGTTCAGAGCGTCTTCCCCACGTGCGTGGGGGTGAACCGAACGATCTCCATTATATGCACGCACATAGGGGAACCGAGGTTGCTGTCTTTCCTCCATATTGTATGATAATCATATTTTTATGAAATCTCACATTTCCGCGACCCAAGCGGTCCGTCAATTCTCCGATCTGTTGAACCGGGTCCGCTATCGCGGTGAAGAGTTTGTTATTGAGCGGGGCGGGGAACCTATCTGCGAGATCGTGCCTGCCCGCCCCGTGATGCGCACGGTCGCCGACCTCGTGCGAGCGTTGCGCTCCATCCCCAAACCCGATGATGAATACTGGGACAACCTGGGAGATATTACCAAACACCAGCAATCACTCCCGCCCTCCCCATGGCCACGCTGATTGATGCCAGTGTCCTGATTGCCGTCGAGCGGCAGCGGTTGAGCCTAGATACCGTGCTGGCTGAACATGGGGAGGAAGCGGCCGCGATCGCGGCCATTACCGCCTCGGAGTTGCTCCACGGCGTGCATCGCGCAAAGACGACTAAACAGCGGGCACGCCGGGAGGCGTTTGTTGAGCAGATCCTCAATACTGTGACGGTGGTGCCTTTTGATCTCGTCGTTGCTCGTGTGCATGCCCGTGTATGGGCAGAATTGGCCGCGAAAGGCGTTACGGTCGGCACCCATGACCTGTTCATTGCCGCCACTGCTTTGGCGCTCGGCTCTACGGTCGCGACCCGTGGTGATCGGAGTTTCCCGCGCATCCCCGGATTGTCTTTTACCCGGTGGTAAGGGCACAGGGCTTATTGGAGATAATAAATTTCTGTTCTATATGCACGTAGAGGTGATCCGTCACTAAAATGCCGAAAGGCGTTGAGCACTGGTGCGTGCCATAGGTTACTCCTGGGAAGCTGCGAGGTGAATACCTATGAGATGCCGAAAGGCGTTGAGTACCTACTGCGAAAGCTTCTCATCTGCAAGACGAGTCAGATTTTCCTGCGACAGTCTTTCTGTGTTGTCGGCTTTGGCGAAGAGCCTTTGCCAAATGGTATCCTGATGGGCGGCGCTTCTTAATGAGCGGCGACTATCCTATCGCTGGGGTTCGCTTCGCTCACCCCAGCCTACAATTTGAGAGCTTCTCTGTGAGGTATTCTAAACCGTGCTAGGACGCTCTTTTCAGCGCCATTGACTCGTTGCTTCAATCGCGCCATTTTCCTCAGTGGAGATCACATCGGTGGAAAAGAATTCCTCCCCTCTAGATACACCCATACGCCTGGGCTTCTGGGCGCCAGTCTATGGCAACTGGATTATCTCTACCCAGCCTGAGCTGCAAAACGCATCGTTCGACTATACCCGCCAATTGACCTTACTCGCCGAAGAGATTGGCTTCGCCACGCTGTTGCTCGCTGAGCATACCTTTAATCCATTCGATCCGGAGAGTGATCAGTTAGAAACCTGGACCGCTACCGCCGGGTTGGCCACGATTACTAAGTATATCGAGTTGATGCCGGCCGTGCGCCCGGCGTTTAAACACCCTGTGCTGGTCGCCAAAATGGCCAGCAACATCGATCATATGAGCGGCGGCCGTGCCGCCCTTAATCTGGTGTCCGGCTGGTGGCAACGCGAATGCGAAGCAATGGGACTTCCAGCGCTGCCGCATGATGAGCGGTATCAACGCTCGGAAGAATTCTTAACCATCCTCAAAGGACTGTGGACGCAACGTCACTTCAGCTTTGCCGGGCGCTTTTATCAGGTGAACGACGTGACCCTGGCTCCGCCGCCACTGCGTCAGCCCTATCCTACTATTTATTTGGGTGGCGAGTCCGACGAGGCTCAACAGCTGGCTGCCGCGCTCGCGGATGTGTATCTCATCAATGGTCGCCCGGTAGACAAAACGAAAGAGCTGGTCGATCGCGTACGAGCCCTAGGAACAGCCCGAGGGCGAACACTCCAGTTTGGCATCAGCGCGTTCGTCATTTGCCGCGACACCGCAGAAGCCGCCCAAGCAGAACACGTGCGTTTGCAAGCGTTCCGTTTTGAAGAGCCGATTCCTGGGGTCGACCGCAAAGTCGTCATGATCCGCACCTACGCTTACTCCCCAGGGTATGTTGGGTCCAATGGCGGGACCGCTGCCGGGCTGGTCGGTACCCCGCAGCAGATCGCCGATCGCCTCATTCAGTTCTTCAATATCGGGGTGACGACTTTTCTCTTACAGTTCCATCCGATGTTAGAGGAGATGCAACGCTTCGGCGAGCAGGTGGTTCCATTACTCGCTCAAGCTGGGGTATGGTCCCACCCTACTTTCAAGCCGGAAGCCCTGCGTTCAGCTTGAATCTTTCTCGACCATACATCTATCACCCAGTTGAAGCCCACGTGGGATATTTGCTATTGGAGAAGTCGCTCGACCGGTCTCGTTGCGAACGCACGCTTAGACAGGAGGATTCAGATGAAAGCACTCGCATTCCTTGGCATTGGTAAAGTTGGCATCGTTGATAAGCCGATTCCAGAAGTCGGACCGAATGACGCTGTGATTAAGACCACCGCCTCTCTGATCTGCACTTCCGACGTCCACACAGTGCACGGTGCAATCGTTATCCCCGAGGGGCGGGTGCTTGGTCACGAAAGCGTCGGGATTGTCTATAAAGCCGGCGCCAATATCACACGCTGCAAAGAGGGCGACCGGGTCGCGGTGTGCGCGATTACACCGTGCGGTCACTGCGCTTACTGTCAACGCGGCCATAGCTCGCAATGTGGCGGGATGTTAGGCGGCTACAAGTTTACCACCCAGCGCGACGGGAACTTAGCCGAATACTTTTTCGTCAATGATGCCGACTACAATCTCGTTCCTATCCCCGCCGCCGTGAGCGATGAGCAAGCACTGTATGTGACAGATATGCTCACTACCGCCCTGGCAGGAGCAGAGAATGCGGAAATCCCGATCGGGGGAACGGTGGCCGTCTTTGCCCAAGGCCCGGTGGGTCTGTGCGCGACGATGTGCGCGCGTCTCATGGGCGCAGGCCAGATCATTGCCGTTGAATCAAAGCCGGATCGCAAGACGTTAGCAAAACGCGTCGGCGCTGATGTGGTGGTCGACCCGACCCAAGGCGATCCGGTTGAACAGATCAAGCAACTCACTAATGGCGTTGGCGTTGATTCAGCCATCGAAGCCTTGGGAAGCTCTATTACCTTTGAAAACTGCATTAAGGTCACTAAGCCCGGCGGAGTGATCTCCAACGTCGGCTATCATGGCGACGGCAGCACGTTACTACAAATCCCCTTGATCGACTTTGGTCTGGGCATGAGCGATAAAAAGATCCGTACTGCTCTCTGCCCAGGCGGCTGGGAGCGTTTGGGGCGTTTGCTCCGCCTCATTGAGCATGGACGGCTTAACCCAACTCCGTTAACCACGCATCGCTTTGCTTCTACTGATATGGTGCGCGCTTTCCACATGATGGAGACCAAGCAAGATAACATGATCAAGCCGCTCATCACCTATTGAGCGCCACGAGGAGTAAACACGGGCAGTGCAATTTCGCTCGTGACTTGCTCGTAGCGAATATCTCCTGGTACGCCAATGGCAAGCGACGCCAAAGGGCTATCGACTACCCGCAGGAGCATACGGATCCCCTCGTCGAGATCCACGAGCGCCACCGCGTATGGCACCTCCGTCGTATAGGCAGGATGGAACGGGCGGTGATAGATGACAAAGCTATGGATCCGTCCGTGTTGAGACGTTGGCAGCCATTCTGCCTCAGTCGCTCCACAACGGCGGCATACCGGCGCCGGAGGGTAGCGCCACGCGGTGCAGTGGACACAGCGCTGCAAACGGAGTTGCCCGTTACAACAGCTTTGCCAAAAGGGAGCACTGTCAGGAGTGATGATCGGAAGAGGTTTGGTTACAGAGGCCACGGTGCTGCCCACAGCTCCTTTTCTTATTAACTATATGTCTCTTCACCCTAGCCTTCTCCCGCAGGGGGAGAGGGAGCTATCCTGTCTCGCTCTAAACGCTTGCCAACAGTAGCGACGCGTGCATTGCTAACACGCCAGCTCCGCCGCTCACCAGACCAACCCGTGCATCTGCGACTTGCCGTGGACCAGCTTGCCCACGCAACTGCTTAACGGCTTCGGTCACATGCAAAATACCGTCGGCGTGGGCCTGCGAGAGAAGGCCACCGTGGGTATTCACCGGTAGTTCTCCCCCTAGAGCAATACGGCCATGCTCTACGAATGCGCCACCCTCCCCTTTGGCGCAGAACCCGTAATCTTCGAGCTGGACGAGAACGGTATAGGTAAAAGAGTCGTACAGCTCGGCAAAATCGATGTCAGCTTTTATCACACCGGCCATTGCCAACGCCGCCGGTCCGGACTCAATCGCTCCACAATGAGTAATGTCTTCTTCCTGCATAAGGTAGCGATGGGGATGAGATTCCCCGTAGCCCAGAATCGCGACAGGCTTCTGGCGCAAGTCAGCCGCCCGCTCGGCCGTGGTAACGACGAATGCGCCACCATAATCCGATACCAGCGAGCAATCCGGCAAGCGGAAAGGTTCAACAATCCATGGCGCCTGTAGGTATTGTTCGAGCGTCAGGGGCCGGCGCATCTGCGCATTATCGGTGAGGAGCGCATGCTGTCGCTGCGTGACAGCGATCGCCCCAAATTGTTCAGCCTTCGTTCCATAGCAATCCATATGACGCTTGGCCGCAAGCGCATACCCTGCCGGCGGGCCGATCAAGCCGAACGGTTCTTCCCAGTCTTCATATCCCCAATGCAGCCTTCCATGCGTCGCTTGGGAAGTCTTATTGTAACTCGACCAGTTTTCTCCGAAGGCGACAAGTACGGTATGACAGCAACCGGCCTCAATTGCGCGTACAGCATCTGCAAGCGCGAGGATAGGAGTACATCCGCCGACGTGCAGATCGTGTCCATAGCAGAGGCGTAAGCCGAGGGTTGCCGCCAGGGAATCGGTGAACAAAAAGGTCGGCTCTTGATAGGGTGGCTTACTCAGACAACCATCAATATCCCGCAGTGTGAGCCCCGCATCGGCGAGTGCGGACAGAGCCGCTTGGACAGTCAGCCCGACACTGGTGCTGCGCGGAACATGACCGAGCGCACTTTCGCCAATCCCGACGATGCAATATTTTCCTGTTATGCTCACTACCCCACTCTTGCTCTTCGAGCCCGAGGTGCGTATCGTACGCCCCCGTACCACTGGTATAGTCAATCGTCAACCGAGTAGACAGTGCGCCGCCCTCAGGACAGGAATGAAACGCAAAGCCGTGCTTCTCTCCTGGCTGCTCTTCTCCACGCATCCAGCTCAGGCCATAGATGAACTCGCGACCGGAATCCAACTGTTCGAGAGCAACCAGTTGGTCGTCGCCCAGGAGTTTTTTGAGTCCTACGTGCAGGAGCATGCCACCGACGCAGTTGGTTCCTTTTATTTGGGCCGCACGTTTTTTGCCCGGCAGCAGTACGAACAAGCGGCGCTCTGGCTTGAGCGCGCGGTGGTATTGGATAGTAGGAATTCAGATTATCACCTCTGGTTAGGACGTGCGTACGGTCTGCTCGCCCGGCACGCAAGTGTTTTATGGCAGTTTCCCTTAGCGAGAAAGACCCGAGCGCATTTCGAGAAAGCGGTGGCTTTGAACCCTGATAATCTCGCCGCTCGTGCGGATCTCTTAGAGTACTATCTCAAAGCTCCGCGGAGTATTGGCGGAGGGAAAGAAAAAGCCGAAGCTCAGGCTCACGAAATCGCCAAGCGTGATCTCCACGAAGGATTACAGGCGTGGAAAATGATCGCTGAGGAAGAGGCCGAACGGCACATGCGAGCGAAGAAGCGGTAGAGACGTATGGCTATACGCCCCTGCAAAAATAAGGCAGTTGTACAGAGTACAGAAGAGAGACGGATTCCCATAATCTTCTGATCTGAAAGGAAGGACATCCTATGGAATTCGTCCACAAACATATTCAGACCAACGGTATCCGTATGCATGTCGTCGAAGCGGGGAGCGGCTTTCCCGTTCTTTTATGTCATGGCTTTCCCGAGTTGTGGTATTCATGGCGGCATCAGCTCGAAGCCCTGGCTGCCGCGGGCTTCCAGGCGATTGCCCCTGATCAACGCGGGTATGGCGAGACTGATGCCCCACCAGCGATTGACGCCTACACGATCCATCACCTCGTCGGTGACCTCACCGGGTTGCTCGACGCATTAGCAATCGACAAAGCCGTCATTGTCGGCCACGATTGGGGTGGGTTGGTCGTATGGCAGATGGCGCTCTTAGCGCCACATCGGGTGGCGGGCGTCGTCGGCCTCAATACTCCGTTCTTTCCCCGTCTCCAGATGCGCCCCCTCGATATGATGCGTGCCGTTGCGCAAGGAAATTTCCACTACATCCTCTATTTTCAGGAGCCGGGCATTGTCGAAGCGGAACTCGAGCAAGATGTCCGCCGTTCTTTACGGGGGTTCTATCAATCTCCTAATCGTGACCTAGTTAAGCAGCTTCGGGATATTCCCATGGGCGTTTTTGGCCCGGCCGGAGGTGGGCTGCTCGAGCGGCTGCCTGATGCTCCACCCGGTCATTTTCTCACGGCCGACGACTTTGAGGTCTTCGTCGCGGGCTTCAGCAAAACCGGCTTCCGCGGCGGGCTCAATTGGTACCGTAATTTCGATCGTAACTGGGAGTTAACTGCATACCTTAATAATGCCAAGGTAATGCAACCGGCATTGATGGTGACGGCTGAGTTGGACTTCGTCCTGCGTCCGGAAATGGCCGCCGGCATGGAAGCATGGGTCCCCAACTTGCGACGCACCGTGTTGATCGAAGGCTCCGGACATTGGACCCAGCAGGAAAAACCGGCAGAAGTGAATGCGGCGTTGTTAGAGTTCTTACAAGAGTTCAACCGTTAACTAAATAAGAAAATCTGTCGTGCTTCGACGGGCTCAGCACGAACGGTTTGCAATTTCATGTGTTCATTTGTCCGTTCGCCCTGAGCTTGTCGAAGGGAAAAATTTAATTCACACTCCGCGAAACTTCGGCGCCCGTTTCTCAGTCATCGCGGTAATTCCCTCTCTCGCGTCTTCGGTCGTCCAGGTGTAAGCCTGGTGTTCCGACTCGACCTCAATCGCGGCATCGAGCAGCTCGGCATCGTTTTTATATAGTGCTCGTTTGGCGAGGCGGACCGCGATCGGCGCGTTCCCAGCAATTTCCCGCGCTAGCCCCAACGCTTCTTCCATTACTTTCTCTTGCGGCACCACCCGGTTCACTAGACCCAAGGCAAAGGCTTCGTCACCGGTATACAATTTGCCAGTGAAGATCACCTCACACGCCTTCGCCATGCCAACGATACGTGGAGTGGTATAGGTTGCGGCCATGCCAGGATGGATCCCCAAACGAACGAAATTCAGCCCCATCTTGGCGTTGGTCGCAGCAACGCGCATGTCACAGGCGAGGGCCACACAAAATCCTGCTCCTACAGCTGGACCGTTAATCGCGGCAATGGTGGGAATCTCTAGTTGCCGCACGGTGAGGAAACGTTGGTAGAAGACCTTGGGTGCTTCAGTGTTGGAGCCGGCCGTACGGCTTTGCAAATTGCCTTTTGCACCGCCTGCACAGAACGCCCGCCCAGCACCGGTAAGAATCAAGACACGCGCATCTTTATCCTCTTTGAGGGTGCGTACGAGATCGGTGACCTCATCGCCCATTTCGACAGTCATCGCGTTCAGACTCTCGGGGCGATTGAGCGTGAGGGTAATGATTCCATCCTGTCTTTCGACCAGGATATGTTGGTAAGCCATACAAGTTCCTCCTTATCGTTAGGCGACTGCCGCATGGCGGGCGGCGTCCACACTCCACATCCCCGCGCTGTGGGCCGCGATGAACAAGAACACGAAGCAATAGAGCGCCGCCAGTTCTCCGCCATTGAGCAGCGGCAAGAGATGCTTGGTCCCGTGGGCCATCCAGTAGGCCGACGCCATCAGTCCCGAACAAAGGAAGGCGGCCCAGTGGGTGAACAAACCCATCGCTACCAACGCGCCCCCGATGAGTTCGATGGGCCCCGCGACATAGAGGATGAAGGCCGGAGCGTCCGGGATTGCTTGGGGAAAACCGAACAGCTTCTGGGAACCGTGCCACAGAAAGAGCAAGCCGGTCACGATCCGCATCAACGCGTAGGTTTCACTGCTGAATCGCCGCATGAAGGCAGCCATAATTCTTCTCCCGATGATGAACTCAAAGACGTCCCAGTTTGTTGAAGTTAGTCATCGAATCCTCAGATTGTGAGTGAACGCCGTCGCTCGCAAAAAGACCTGTTAGTCTTGTCCTGCCCCAGGAAGGCTGGGACCAGAGAGCCCGGCGGGTATCGGCACCTCCTCCATCCGAGCCGTGGTGTCCTTATCGTATTCCAAATGGAGGGCGCGGACGATCAAGCCGTGCATGCGATAGAGCGCCACCACAAAGACGAGTTCAAAAATCTGCGGATCAGAAAGATGGGCGTGGAGCGCGGCGAACGTCTCATCTTCGATACGGTTCTGCGAGAGGAGTTCGTCGGTCGCGGCCATCACCACCCGCTCGGCTGCAGTGAACTGATCGCTGGTTTTCCACCCTTTGACGGCGGCTAGCTTCGCTTCGGGAAGGTTGACCATGCGGGCGACCTTCAGGTGCTGGGAGTATTCAAACCGGCACTCGCCGACAATACCGGTACGCAGGATTGCCAGTTCTCGCAGCTGGGCAGGCAGTTGTCGCCCCGGTTGCAGTACGGTCATCAAGGTCTTGTGCGAAAGTGTCAAGAGGTCCGGGACGAGCGCGAAGGTCGTCCAGTAGTCACCCGGACTGCCGGTGGAGGTTCCGGGTTGGGCTACCGGATCGCGGTCAGCAAAAAATTCCCGGTAGATCTTAGCGACTTCTTCATTCGCCTCAGCGAGAGGCACGGGACGTAAGCGGCTCATGGGCTGGTCCTTTCTTCTGTAAGACGTGGGAGCCGACCAAAACAGAAAGCCGGACGAGTCAGCATACATAGACCGCGAAGACGACCTTAGCAACGCCCGAAGAAAAGATGGGTGCATGTCAAAATTCAGAATGTATCGGCGTGCTCTTCTCCGAGCGGCTGCGGGTGAGGGTCTGCACCACAGCCAACAACTAATCTCCTCCCGTCCAGCCCTTCTCCCTCATCAGTGCAGGAGGTGCCGTTTGAGCCGATACTCGACCTGCCCGCGTCGTAGCTTGAGGAGGCGCGCGGTCGCCGAGACGTTGCCTTTGTTCTTCTCTAGAGCGCGGCGAAAAATCTGCGCCTCGATCGCCTCAAACCCCTGGTGCATCTCAAGGAGTCGGTCGATCCTGTCGTCCACTGAGGGAAGGGTAACGGTCTCCGAGGCGTCGACCGCGCCTTGCGTCGGGTGTTGATTAAGCAGGGGGATTGTCAAGGACCGGACGTGATCACCACTAGTGAATAAATGGTGAATGTCAATCATGCCGTGCGGTTCGACCAGGATGACGGCGCGTTCGATCAGGTTTTCCAACTCGCGGACGTTGCCGGGCCAGTCGTAGTCTCGGAGCTTTTGGCTGGCAGTAACGGTTACGCCACGCACCGCCTTGCCGAAGCGTCGCCCGTAACGATCAAGAAAGAGGCTTACCAGGAGAGGAATGTCTTCACGTCGTTGCCGCAACGGCGGGATCTCGATAGGGAACACATTTAGTCGGTAGAAGAGATCCTCACGGAAACGTCCGGCGGCGACCTCAGATCGTAAGTCGCGATTGGCGGCGGCGACAATACGTACATTGACCTTGCGAATGCGGGTGTCGCCAACGCGTTCGACCTCCCCTTCCTGCAGCACCCGTAGCAAGCGACCTTGCGCGGGTAGTGGTAGGCTGCTCACTTCATCAAGGAACAGCGTGCCACTGTCCGCCCGTTCAAAACGTCCAGGCCGTGAGGCGATCGCGCCAGTAAACGCCCCTTTCTCGACGCCGAACAGTTCGGCTTCGACTAACTCACTGGGGATGGCCGCACAGTTCACGGTGACGAGCGGCTTGGTTGCGCGCTGGCTGATGGTATGCAGCGTACGAGCAAACAGCTCTTTGCCGACGCCACTCTCGCCGAGAAATAAGACGGTGGCGTCGGTGTCGGCCACCCGGCGCAGAAGGTGGATGACGGCGTTGAAGGCCGCCGACGCGCCGACGAGGTCACCGAACGACGAGCGCGCCGGAGCGGTCTGTGCCTGCCCAAGTTTCTCCGCGACGGTGAGGGTTGCGCCCTGGTTTCTTGGCACACTGACGAAGGGTTCGATTTGCAGGAACCGCAGGTCCTCGTCGATGTCGCGCCACTCTTCGAGGGGGCGGCCGATGGCCCGGCAACGCGCGTGGCCCATGGCGATGCACTCGTGTTCGCGCCAGAGGATTGGGCGTCCCATCAGCGCCGTCGAATATCCCGTCGCGTAACCGACGGTCAACCAGCAGGCCGGCACGCCGCTGATCCCCATATGTTGAAGATGCGCCTCGGCCTCCCAAGACGCGTTCCAGTGAAAGTTGCCGCGGAACTGCCCGCGCTCAGGGTCGAACCGGAGTGGCTCGATCGGTTCGTTGCGCACGAAACCCTCCATCTCCCGCAACGGCGGGCCGTGCATCAACGCTGCGGCAATGTCACCTTTGGTCACAGCGCGGGCACGGTCGCTGTCGGCGACCCCTTGTTGGTAACCGAGGCGGGTCAACATCTCGCGGGCGCGGTCCAGGCCCACGCGTTCGATCAGCTCCCGCCGCAGGGTACCGAACGAGAAGCCATGGAGGAGCAGCATGCGCTGATCGAATAACAGAATCTGCCCGCTCTCAGGATCAAAACGCAAATGCTCGGCGAGGCGTCGCTGCATTAACGCGAAGGTGGAAGCCTGTGTGGGGTTGCTTGCTTTATCGAGTTTGAGTTCACTTTTTCGAGAATGTTTCTTCATATGAGAAATGGAGCTTTCCACAAATAACGCAATCGAGACCTTACACCCGAAGCGCGCCCGGCGGCAAGCGGTTGCATTTGCTTTGCATTCCGCTCGTTTCTACGGGCCCTTCCTCGTCGGCACGATCTTTGTTCTTATGGCGCGAAGCCCTGCCGGAAGCAGACGGGAGAGGCGAAGGCTTACAGAGCTGACGCGGCAGGTCAAGCAAGAGGAGGAGAATCACATGAGCACCAGCCACAAGTCCGGCTTCGACGCGGCGTCAAAGTGTCCGGTCACGGGAATGGGCGCGGCCTTCGACCCCTTCGACGGTGACCCCTATGCGATCTATGCCCAGGCGCGTCGCGAGGAGCCGATCTTCTACAGCCCGCAGATCGGCTACTGGGTCGTCACCCGGTACGACGACGTTGAGAAAATTATGCTTGATAGCGAGACCTTCTCGGCGGCGAACGTCCTCGACCTGATCAAGCCGCTCTGCCCCGAGGCGGCGAAGATCGCGATGGAATCCGGCGTTCGTATCAGCCCGTCATTGGTCGATGAAGATCCGCCAATTCATTCGCGCAAACGAAGGGCGCTGCGCGGGCCGTTCTCGCCCAAGGAGGTCGCGAAGCTCGAACCACGTATTCGTCACTTCGTGACCGCGGCGATCGACCGCTTCGTCAAGCAGGGCAGGGCCGACCTGATCGGCGACTTCATGTTCGAGGTCCCGGCGCTCGTCATCTTCGAGTTGATGGGCGTGCCGGAGGGGGAGCTTGAGGTCGTACGCAAGCACGCCAAACGGAACGCGGTCTTCGGTTTCGGGAATCCGACGGACGCGGAGCAGGTCGAGCTGGCCCGTGGTATGGCCGCCTACTGGGAGTACGCCAAGCAGCATGCCGACCGGCTGATCGCGGGGCCGAAGGACGACATCATGAGCCTCTTCATCAAGGAACTCCGCCGTTCGGAGAATGCCGACCTCTGGAGCCCCGACTTCGTCTACACGCTCATGCTCCAGCTCCTCTTCGCCGGACACGAGACGACGACCAACGCCTCGGGCGGGATGTTCCGTGCCCTCCTCGAGAACCATGACCAGTGGGAGGCGGTTTGCGCCGACCCGAACCTGATCCCCAACGCAGTCGAGGAGAGCCTGCGGTACTATTCTTCTGTTCCGCAGTGGCGGCGGATCACGACGAAGCCAGTGACGCTCGGCGGCGTGGGCCTTCCCGCCGGAGCAAAACTCCTCGTCGCGCTCGGTTCGGCGAACCACGATGAAGCCCAGTTCCCCGACGGTGACCGCTTCGACATCCGCCGCCCGAACGCGGACGAACACATGGCCTTCGGTTGGGGGAGGCACCTCTGCCTGGGCGAAGGGATCGCGCGGCTCGAGCTGCGGATCGCGCTCGAAGAACTCTCCCGCCGGCTTCCACACGTCGAACTCGTTCCCGGTCAGACATGGGAGTTCTCGCCAAACACGTCACACCGCGGGCCCGAACACATCTTCGTGACGTGGGACCCGGCGAAGAACCCCCTACTGCAAGACCGGCCATAAAGGAAGAAAAAAGAGGCCAAGATGTTCGTGAAGAATTGTTGGTACTGCGCCGGGTGGGATTATGAATTGAGCCAGGGCAAGAACGCGCTGTTAGCGCGCCGCATGGCGAACGAACCGCTCGTGCTCTATCGCAAGCCTAACGGTGGCATCGTCGCGATGGAAGATCGCTGCCCGCATCGACAGGCAGCCTTGCATCTGGGGCAGAAAGAAGGGGACTCCCTGCGCTGCATGTACCACGGCCTGAAGTTCGGCCCCGATGGCAAGTGCACGGAAGTTCCGGGACAAAGCAAGATTCCTGAGGGTGCGTGGGTGCGTACATATCCGGTGGTCGAGAAGGACAACTGGATCTGGGTGTGGATGGGCGACCCCGCGAAGGCTGACCCCAGTCTGATTTGCTTTGCTGTTGGCCCCAGCGACAAGAACTGGAACATCAAAACCTCCCAAGTCTCCGTCAATGCCAACTACCGACTCGAGATCGCCAACTTGATGGACCTCAGTCACCTCACCTGGATTCATCGCAACACCCTGGGCGGATCGGACATGTGGACGCGGACCAAACCGCAGCGGACCATGCTGCCGCGGGGGATCAACTCCAAGTACTGGTTCTATCGCGCCCCCGCGCCGGCCTTTGCCCGGCACCTTTTCTCAGCCGACGCGGTGTTCGATATGTCGGTCGACGTTGACGTCACCTTGCCGTGTAATTTCGTGCTGCACTTCCAAGTCCACACGCCCGGCACCGTCACTGACGGCCCCTCCGACGGGCAATTGCTCTTAGACACGTACACCAGCCAAGCTGTCACTCCTCGTGACGAAGATTGGGTTGACTACTACTACTCCTGGGGTACGAGTGTCACGACTGACTCACCGGGGATGAGTGAGATGTTACTTGAAGCCGTCAATGCGGCGTTCCTGGAGGACAAGGCAGTGCTCGAAGCGCAGTATGGCAACGTCAAAGAACGGCCCCACGCCAAACAGGTCGGCATCTTACTCGACGCCGGGCCGGAAAAGATGCTATGGCTGCTAGATAAGTTTCTGGTCGAAGAGGCAAAGGAGGGAGTCCGATGAGCACTGCGTCTGCAAGCATCGCCACATCACCGGCCCGACCTTTTACCGGGGCCGAATATCTCGAAAGCCTCAGGGACGATCGCGAGGTGTGGATCTATGGCAAGCGCGTCAAGGACGTAACCAAACACCCGGCCTTTCGCAACAGCGCCCGGTCAATTGCGCGCCTCTACGATGCGCTACATGATCCCGCGCAGCGCGCCGTGCTCACTACCGAAACCGACACCGGCAACGGCGGGTTCACGCACCCCTTCTATCGCGCGCCGCGCTGCCGTGAGGACCTCGTCGCCGCCCGTGACGCCATCGCCGCGTGGCAACGCCTCACGTTCGGTTATATGGGTCGCAGCCCGGACTATAAGGCGTCGTTCCTCGCCACGCTCGGCGCCAATGCCGAGTTCTATGCGCCGTATCAGGAGAATGCCAGGCGGTGGTATCGCCAGACCCAAGAGCGGGTCCTGTTCCTAAACCACGCGATCGTGCATCCGCCCGTAGACCGCAGCCGGCCGGCGGACGAGATCACCGATATCTGTGTGCACGTCGAGAAGGAGACAGACCAGGGACTCGTCGTGAGTGGCGCAAAGGTCGTCGCCACCGGTTCGGCTCTCACCCACTACAATTTCGTCGCCCACTACGGCTTGCCGATGAAGAAAAAGGAGTTTGGCGTTATTTTCATGGTGCCGATGAACGCACCGGGTCTGAAGCTCATCTGCCGGCAGTCCTACGAGATGATCGCCGCGCATGTCGGCAGTCCCTTCGACTACCCGCTGTCGAGCCGGTTTGACGAGAACGACTCGATTCTAGTTTTAGATAAGGTGCTCGTGCCCTGGGAGAATGTTTTTGCGTATGACGTAGAGCGTGCCAATCAGTTTGCCATCGGCTCCGGTTTCCTGCCGCGGGCGATGTTCCAGGGTTGTATCCGCCTAGCCGTGAAGCTCGACTTTCTCTCTGGCCTTTTCCTCAAAGCGTCTGAAATGGTCGGCTACAAGGACCAGCGCAACGTCCAGGTGCACCTGGGCGAAGTCCTGGTCTGGCGCTCGCTCTTCTGGAGTATCGTCGGCGGCATGATCCAGGACGCCGTCCCGTGGGTGGGCGATACCCTCTTGCCGAATCCTTCCTATCAGGATGTCTATCGCATGCTCTCGGTGAACGCCTACGGGCGTATCAAGGAACTGTTCGAGCAAACCTTTGGCAGCAGCATGATCTACCTTTGTTCCAACGTCGAAGATCTCAAGTCACCCGAGCTACGACCGTTTATCGACCGCTACATCCGCGGGTCCGATGGGCGCCCAGCTACGGATCGGATCAAGTTGATGAAATTGGTGTGGGATGCGCTAGCCAGCGAGTTCGGCGGTCGTCATGAGCTTTACGAACGCAACTACTCAGGAAATTGGGAAGACGTGCGGTTGCAGCGGCTGATGGGCGTGACCATGACGGGTGACGCCGATACACTCAAGGGTTTCGTTGATCAGTGCCTGTCTGAATATAATATGGATGGCTGGACGATTCCGGGGATGGTGAATCCTGACGATGTGAATGTGCTTACCACCGGGCGACGAGGCTGATATATGTAGCGGCAGAGCAAAGCAGCAAATGTAGGGCGCGTTGCACGCGCCGTCTCATCGGCGCGCACTGCGCATCCTACGATGATTTTCAGGACATTTCCTGAAAAGGAGGACGACAATGGCGACGAATGAAGGCCTGAGAGTTGCACGGTCGGACATCGTGGGCAGTCTGTTGCGACCGGAGTACCTGCTCGAAGCGAAGAACGCGATGCGCGCCGGGACCATGAGCCGGGACCAATTGCGCGAGATCGAAGACCGCGCCGTCCGTGAGGCCATTGCCTTGCAAGAGTCCGCCGGGCTTGACGTGATCAGCGACGGCGAGTTTCGCCGCCAGACCTGGGTCGCATTGATCCCGCTCTTCGACGACCCCCTCTACCGCGCTCCCGTCTCCGGCTTCGATTTTAAGGAGGCCGACGCAGGCTGGTGGGCGCTGTGGAAGGAGCCGTCGGGGCGCCACGTCGACCCGGTTGAGTTGCGACGGCAGTTCCGCCTCATCAAGGAGCCGTTCGTCACGCAGAAGCTTCGCCCCGACCGTGACATCGTCAAGGACGAGTACGAGTTTCTGAAGAAGAACGCGCGCGCCCGTACCAAGTTCTGTATCCCGGCTCCAAGTTGGCATCGCATCTTCTGGCATAAAGACTTCTCTACGCAAGCGTATCCCACTTCTGACGACTTCATCCGCGACGTGGCCAGGATTCTGCGCGAAGAGATTGTCGCCAAGCTCCTCGCGCTCGGCTGTGATTACATCCAGCTCGATGCTCCTAACTACGCGCAGTGGCATATTGACCCCGAGAACCGTGCGGCCTTCGAGCAGCATGGCCACGACATGGCGCATGAACTGATGGCCGACGCCGAATTCGACAACCTGGTCTTTGAGGGCATCAAAGGAGTCACGCGCGCGATTCACATCTGCCGCGGCAACGCCCCCGACGGCCGGTGGTTGGCGAGCGGCGGATATGAGGTCATCTCACAAAAGGTCTTCCCCCGCTTGACCAACTTCGACACGTTGCTGCTGGAGTACGATACCGCGCGCGCCGGGAGTCTCTATCCTTTGCGCGATGTCTTGTCTCACCATAACGTCGTGCTCGGCCTCATCACGACCAAGAACCCTGCTCTCGAGAACGCGGCCGATGTCGAGGCGCGCATCCGCGAGGCGACCAAGTACGTCTCACTCGAACGGTTGGCACTGAGCCCCCAGTGCGGCTTCGCCTCCGGGGAGATGGCCCATACGATGACGCTCGCCGCCCAAGAAGCGAAGCTCCGCCTCATCAGCCAGGTCGCGCGTAACGTCTGGCGATGACGCTTCAGAGAACAGATAGAGAGTTGAGAGACCGCAAACGAAACTGCAAAACCCGCACCAAGGAGGAAGAAATGGTACAAGTTACGGAACTCGGCTACATGGGCGTCGGCGTGAAAGATCCCGACGCGTGGAAACACTTTGCCACTAAAATCGTCGGGTGGGAACTCGTGGACGACGGGGAACGCGATCGTTGCTACGCACGCATGGATTATTGGCATCACCGGATCGTGCTGCATAACGATAAGAGTGATGACCTTCTGTATCTGGGGTTTCGCGTATCTGGCCCTGAAGAATTTCGTGAGATGCAGCAGCAACTGGCTGAGGCCGGGATCAAGTATCGAGTGGGCTCAGAAGAGGAAGCCAGCGAACGACACGTGCTCGAAGTGCTCAAACTTACCGATCCGGACGGAAATCCGATCGAAATCTTTCATGGCCCAGAGGTGCTGTTCAGCAAGCCTTTCCACCCGGGACGAGGCATGCACGGCCGCTTTAAGACCGGCGCTGGAGGATTGGGCCACTGTATTATCCGCGAGCGCGATGCGGCCGCCGCGTATCGCTTTTACCGCGCCCTCGGCATGCGCGGCAGCGTCGAATACAAAATACAAATTGGCAGACAAATTGTGATGCCGACCTTCATGCACTGCAATGAGCGCGACCACTCGGTCGCGTTTGGCATCGGCGACTCACCGCGCCGTCTCAACCATGTGATGATCGAGGTGGACAACCTGGACGACGTGGGCCTCACCTACGAGCTGGTACGTGAGCATAAAATCCCGGTTACAATTAAACCCGGCAAACACTCCAACGATCACATGTATTCATTTTACTTCCGTAATCCCTCGGGTTGGATGATCGAGTATGGCTGGGGAGCCAGACCCGCAACGCACCAGTCGGAATACTACGTGCGAGACGTTTACGGTCACGAGCCTGAGGAGGGTGGATTCGACGTCAGGAGCGACTCCAAATAGACAATGAACGACTGCGGGCAGCAGACACCGTGCCAAAGCCGGCAATAGTAGAAGAGATGCACACCAAAAGTGCCAAACCTACGCTGGCGATCCACCTTCGCGCGTTCCAGAGCGTGCGTTGCGTGTTCTGGAGCGTGTGCGAGGAGAAATCAGGCGCGGTATAAACTCATAGCGAATCGCAGTGTCTTGTGTAGGGCAGGCTACGCCTGCCAGCTCCGGCGGGCAGCGCCCACCCTACCTTACTATTGGCGTCTCGGCACTCCATACGCCCCTAGGGGCGGCACACATAATCAGCAGCGCTTCCGACTGTACGACAGAATCAAGGTGCCGGAAGAGAAAGGCTCGCCCATCGTCCGGGATTAACATCTCACCCACGCCTATGCGTCTACGGGCCGCATTATGGCAAATTTCTAGGTCTAAAAACAGATTCACCCTGAGTGAAAATATTATTCTCGATCCTAGGCTATTGCTTACATAAATTTATTAGATTTAATAATTTCATGTCACTCCCAGCAAAAGTTAAATCTCAGAGTAAAGCTCCCGGCCGGCACCGCCAGCGCGCGATCGCCGAAGTTTCGCGCGCAGCGTCCGGCAGACAGACGTCGAATCGCTTCGCGCTCCAAGAACGTACCGAGGGAGAGCGGCGCGGCAGGTCACCACGGCCTGCGCGCGAGAAAGCTCGCCTGGCAACGTTCTCATTCACCTCGGAAGATCTCCGCTATGTGGAGAAAGCCACCTATCAGGTGATTCAAGCTCTGGAGACCGGCGTGAGCAAGAGCCATACGGTGCGCCTTGCGATGCGGGCGTTTGCAAGCATGAGTGTGGAGGAGTTGCGTGCACTCCTCTGCCGTATCTCTCCCTCAACCTAACCGCCCCGGCGCGCACGCCTCGGATACAAGTATCTTGCATACAAAACTACATGGATCAGAATGATTTACTTAGTAAGCGAACTCTTCGGCAACGATGAACATTCAGTAAGGGGATCTGCTATTTTCCACGGGAGAATATTAGGACTTTTTCCCGACTGAAACAGCAGACCCTTATTCATTGAGGAGATAAACATGGAGAAAAATGAGCTCGGCGTGACAACCCTAGAGAAAACCGGGCCCGCCAGGGCAACGATAAAGAAAAATGGGCACGCCAGTGCGACCCTCAAGAAAAACGGGTCCGGCAATGGTCTCACCGATGGTGCTTCCGCCGAGCTTCGCATCCTACTTGCCGGCCTGCATGCGATGAGCGATGGCGACTTTTCCGTGCGACTCCCGGGCGACTGGACGGGACTGGAAGGGAAAATCGCGGACACGTTCAATGAGATCGTCGCCGCCAATCAGACGATGGCGCGAGAGCTGAAGCGTGTCGGGCAGGTGGTCGGTAAGGAGGGAAAAACGCAAGAGCGTACCCGATTCGACCAGTCGAGAGGGGCGTGGGGCGAGATGGAAGTCTCGGTCAATACGCTCGTGGATGACTTACTCCGGCCGACGACCGAAGTCACCCGCGCCATCGCTGCTGTGGCGCAAGGGAACCTGACGCAAACCGTGCGGCTGGACGTAGACGGGCGCCCGCTGGAAGGCGAGTTCCTGCGCTCAGCCACGATCGTTAACACCATGATCCAACAGCTTGGGGTATTCACGGCCGAGGTCACCCGCGTGGCCCGCGAAGTCGGCACCGACGGCAAGCTGGGCGGCCAGGCGCAGGTGAGCGGGGTGAGCGGCGTGTGGAAAGACCTCACCGACAGTGTTAACGCCATGGCCGGTAACCTCACCGGCCAGGTGCGCAACATCGCCGAGGTGACCATCGCCGTAGCCAGCGGCGACCTCTCGCGCAAGATCACCGTGGACGTACGCGGTGAGATGCTCCAGCTTAAAGAAGCCATCAACACTATGGTGGATCAGCTGCGCTCGTTCGCGTCGGAAGTGACCCGGGTGGCTCGCGAGGTGGGGACCGACGGTCGCCTGGGCGGGCAAGCCGTCGTGCCCGGCGTGGGCGGGACTTGGAAAGATCTTACCGACTCGGTCAATTCCATGGCCAGTAACCTCACCGCGCAGGTGCGCAACATCGCCGAGGTAACCACCGCCGTGGCCCGCGGTGACCTCTCGCGTAAGATGACGGTGGATGTGAAAGGCGAGATCCTTGAACTCAAGAACACCCTCAACACGATGGTGGACCAACTCAATTCTTTTGCGGGGGAAGTGACCCGGGTGGCCCGTGAGGTCGGGACCGAGGGTCGCTTAGGGGGGCAGGCACAGGTACCTGGCGTGGGCGGCACCTGGAAAGATCTCACCGACAGTGTTAACGCTATGGCCGGCAACCTCACCGGTCAAGTGCGCAACATCGCCGAGGTGGCCACGGCGATCGCTAACGGTGACCTCTCAAAGAAGATCGCCGTGAATGTGAGCGGCGAGATGCTGCAGTTGAAGGAAACTCTGAACACCATGGTCGACCAGCTCAACGCTTTCGCGTCGGAAGTGACCCGCGTCGCCCGTGAGGTCGGGACTGACGGTCGCCTGGGCGGGCAAGCGGTCGTGCCCGGCGTGGGCGGCACCTGGAAGGATCTCACCGATAACGTCAACCTGCTCGCTGCCAACCTCACTACCCAAGTGCGTAACATCGCCGAGGTAACC
>Ga0187894_10002173_pt1 | contig 23803 bp, 17 predicted proteins | sample GBC1701081metaG_FD_136650 | JGI IMG/M metagenome (GOLD analysis project Ga0187894, IMG submission 136650) | White microbial mat communities from a lava cave in the Kipuka Kanohina Cave System on the Island of Hawaii, USA - GBC170108-1 metaG ... | reverse complement strand
TTGGCGCGGCCGCGTGCGGATCGCCGTCTCCGACCCGCACCGAACGCTCGTCGACCTGCTCGCGCGTCCCGCGACCGGCGGAGGTATCCGCCACGTCGCTGCTTGCTTGCGCGGGTACCTCGCCCGCAGCGATGCCGACCTCGCGCGCGTGCTCGCGTACGCGGACCAGCTCGGCGTTGGCACAGTCTTCAAACGGCTGGGCTTCCTGCTCGAGCGCACGCGCGGAGACTTCGCGCCGATAGTCGAGCAATGCCTCGGCCGCATCACCGAAGGTCTTTCGAAGCTCGATCCCGCGCTCGCGTCGCCGCGCGTCGTCAAGCGGTGGCGCTTGCGTGCGCCCGCGAGCTGGCTCGATCGACGCGATGATTGATCGGCGCGAGATCATCGAGCGCGCCGGCGAGCTGTCGCTGCGGCCCGAGGTCATCGAGAAGGACTACGTCCTCGGCTGGGTGCTCGCCGGAATCGCAAATCACGCCGAGATCTCGAGCGCGTGGTCGTTCAAAGGCGGGACGTGCCTGAAGAAGGTGCACTTCGAGACGTATCGCTTCTCCGAAGATCTCGACTTCACGCTCGACAGCGCGGACCAGGTCGACGCGTCGTTCCTGCGGCGCGTCTTCACCGAGATCACGGCGTGGATCTACGAACAAACTGGAATCGAGTTTCTCGCTGACCAGCTCCGCTTCGACGTGTACGCGAACAAGCGCGGCCATCCGTCCGTCGAGGGGCGCCTCTACTACCGCGGCCCGCTGGCGCCGCGGGGAAGCCTCCCCGCGATCCGCCTCGACCTCACCGCGGACGAGAGGATGGTTCTGCCGCCGGAGCTCGCAGCGATTGATCACCCGTACGCAGACGCGCCAACTGCCGGCATCCGAGTTCGCGCGTACGCATTCGTCGAGGTGTTCGCGGAGAAGGTGCGCGCGCTCGGAGATCGCGGAAGCCCGCGCGACCTCTACGACGTCGTGAATCTGTTCCGCCGCGACGAGGCACGCGAACGCGCGGGCGAAGTGCTGGCGACGCTGCGCGAGAAATGTGCCTTCAAGTCGCTGCCGGTGCCCAGCGCGCGCACACTCGAAGCCCATCGCGAAGACCTGGAGGCGGACTGGGCGAGCATGCTCAGCCACCAGCTGCCCGAGCTTCCGCCGTTCGCGTCGTTCTGGAACGTGCTTCCCGAGTTCTTCGCGTGGCTCGAAGGGCGCACGGCTACCGCGCGGCTCGCGCCTCATCCCCGCGCCGGCGGCGAGCTCGTGCGACCGAGCGCGGGCGGATTCCTCGCACTCGGGATCGCCGGCCGGCCGATCGAAACGATCCGCTTCGCCGCAGCGAACCTCTTGCGAGTTGACCTCGAATACCGTGACGAGAGCGGCCGAAGGTCGACGCGTCGGATCGAGCCCTATTCCCTTCGGCGCTCCGAAGCCGGCGACGTATTGCTTCACGCCGAGCGCGCGGATGGCGGCGGTCACCGCTCGTATCGGGTCGATCGCATCATCGCAGCGCGCGTGACGAGCGACGCTTTCGTGCCGCGGTGGCGGATCGAGCTGAGCCCAGGGCGATCGCTGATCGCTGCGAGTTCGCGAAGCGCGCCGGGCGCGAGTTCGCCGCGGCGACGGAGGTAGTCGCGCAGCGCGGGCGAAGCTTGCCGACGCTCAGCTCGGCGGCGCGAGACGATTTGGCGTTTCATTGTGACTGCGGCGCGCGAAGGGGCGTTCGTTTCGCCGTGATTCTCTCATTCGCTCGCGAACCCGATCGAGCACCAATCCTCCTCGGCGGTCGTCGGGTCTTGCGTGTGAATCGCGGCTGCAGCGCTGCGGAGGTCGTTGTCGGACCGCGGCTCGTCCAGCAAGGGATTGACTTTTGGAAACGACACGCGTGCTGCGTGGAATGGGCAGCGGACGATGCGCGAGGGCGTTGCTCACGCTCGTGAAGTTGGAGCCCGGTCGGCAGCATGTGCGAAGCGGGGCGGCGCAGGGATGGCTGAACTCGCGGCGCGCTAGGGCGCGCTCGGAACGCAATCAGCGCCCTCAGCTCGTGCAGTCGGACCCGGCGCACTCAAGCCCAACTGCCGACTAGATCAGAGCGTTCGAGGCGAGAAGCCTAACAACAGATCTTGTGCAAGATAAAGAGACGAGGCGCGAATCGCGTATGTAGCCGATCGCGCAGATGAATTCGGGTGACACAGCCCGGATTCGCCGCACATCGTGCAGCCCACAAGTGGCCTGCGACGAAGAGCGACGGCGTCAGCGCTCTCGCGACTTCTCGATTTGCTCAGCGACAGCGACAGCCCACGCACGATGGCGCGCTTCTGCGCTCGCTTGGCGAGCGATGTGGATGTGAGACGGCACTTCGTCTACGTGCAGCATCAGTCCGAAGTACAGCCGGTCGATCATCGCCTCTAGCCGCCGCAACCGCGCTGACTGCGCAGCGGACGCGTCGTCCGTTGCGGTCAAGCGCTCGCAAAGACGTTGCTCAAACTCGAGCAGCGGAAGCGGCCCGCGCACGCGCCGCTCGCCGTCGGATGGCGCCATCGTGAACACGTCGGCAATCGCATCGCGCGCCGCAAATGCCTCCACGACGGCGGCGCGCACGACCTGCGAAAGCGAGGTGCCCGACGCGGCGGCCTCCCGAAGCAAGCGGTGATAGAGAGCGTCAGGTGCCTTGAAGCGGACCTGGTGGCAATTTCGTTTGCGCACGAAGCGGACCCCGGCGTGGAGTCCGGTCAGCCGAGGGGTGCCACATCTTTGCACGCTCGGGGAGTCAAGTGCTGCACATTCCGAATCCCGGCGTCGACCACGCACCCTGCGGCACAGCGAAGGGAAGACCAGCGCCCTTCCGGTAACGACGCACCCTCCGAAGGCGCGCACGAAGTAATCTTCGCGCCGCATGACGAAGCCTAAAGCATTCATCTCCTACAGCTGGTCGAATGCGACGCATGAAGCATGGGTGCTGAGCTTCGCAACCGAGCTTCGCGAGTCGGGCGTCGATGCGATTCTCGACAAGTGGGACCTCCGTGAGGGCCAGGACGCGCACGCTTTCATGGAGCGGATGGTCAGTGACCCCGAGATTCGCAAAGTGATTCTCGTCTGCGACTCCGTCTACGCGAGGAAGGCGGCGGGCCGCGAAGGCGGGGTAGGCACAGAAGCGCAGATCATCTCAGCTGAGATCTACGCCAATCAAGCCCAGCAGAAGTTCGTCGCGGTTGTTCGCGAGCGAGATGAGCAGGGTAAGCCGTTCCTTCCGCCCTACTACGCATCGAGGATCTTCATCGATCTCAGCGATGACGCCGCCTACGCCGACAACTTCGAGCAGCTGATCCGCTGGATCCATGATGCCCCGCTTCACAAGAGGCCGGAGCTCGGACAGAAGCCTGCATTTCTCGAGCCGTCGAACTCAACCCCTGAGCTGGCTACGTCGGCTCGATTCAAGCGTGCGATCGATGCCGTCAGGAGCGGCCGAGACTACGCCAGCGGTGCAGTTGAGGAGTTTCTAGTGGCGTTCTCCTCCGAGATGGAGAAGCTGCGCCTTCCGGAATCCCAATCGCCGGAGTTCGACGAGGCTGTGTTGTCGAGCATCACGGACTTCGTTCCCTATCGAAACCAAACGATCGAGATGTTTCTTGCGCTCTCGCGGTACAGAGACAGCGAGGATTCGCGCTCTCAGCTGCATCGGTTCTTCGAGCGCCTCTTGCTCTACCTCGATGACCTCTTGCGGCCCTCGTCAGGGCGGGCAGATCTCGACAACTATCGGTTTCTGATCCACGAGATGTTCCTGTACTGCGTAGCCTCGCTTTTGCGCCACGAGCGATTCGACTCCGTGGATCACCTTCTACGCGTTGAATACTTCTACGCGCCGGATCGGACGCGCTTTGACGGGACCGGCCAGTTCCCATTCGCTGTGTTCCGCAGGTACACGCCATCGCTGGAAGCGAGGAACAAGCGCCTATCGCTGAGCCGCTTGGCGCTGCGCGCGGACCTTCTCGAGCAACGCTGCACCGGCGTCGGATTGCAGTTCCGTGAGCTAATGGAGGCGGACTTCGTGCTTTTCATGCGAGATCGCATCGATCGGCCGGAGGCACAGTTCAAATGGTGGCCGGAGACCCTGTTGTACGCGGATCGCGACGACCGGCCCTTCGCCGTTTTTGCGCGCGCGAAGTCGAAGGCGTATTTCGATCGGGCGAAGGTCCTGCTGGGCGTCGGGACAAGGGATCAGTTGGCTCCCCTTCTAGACGAGTTTCGCCGCGATCCGAAAAGCTTGCCCCGGTGGAGTTTCGAATCCTTCAGCCCTGCCCATCTGCTCGGCTTTGACCAGCTCGCGAGCCGCCCATAGCTGCTTCGAGAGTTGGACGGCGAACCGGGTCTGTTGTGCGTCTGCCATTGGCGGCTCGCCCGCGAAGGGATATCGCGCACTGTTTCCCGACTGCTCGAGCACCGAACTCGCCCTTGTTGCCGGCCCGGCCAACAGCGCAGAGCGGATGAGAGGGCGGGCCGGCGATGGGCGACGCATCGTCTGCTTCCCCGCCGCTTCCCCGCTCACCAAACGCCATCTCCGCAACGCGGCTAACTGCCTGGATCTGCTGGAGCCGACGGCCGGATTCGAACCGGCGACCTGCTGATTACGAATCAGCTGCTCTACCAGCTGAGCTACGTCGGCTGACGTTCGCGAAGGCCGCGAAAGGCCGCGCAAGTTAGCCGAGGCTCTCGCGGCAGCGAGTGGGCAGCGGTCGCGCCGGTGGGGGCCGAGCCCGACCCTTCGACTTGCGTAGCGCGGAGCACGTGGAATCAGCGCCGGCGCGTGCGACCGATCGCTACGAGGCCGGCGACCGCCGCGGAAAGCAGCAGCAGCGAGCCTGCTTCCGGAAGCGAGACGCTGCGCTGCATCACGCTGGGGTACGCGCCGCAACAGGCGAGCGCGGCGACGATCAGGGCGAGCGTGCGAGGCGACATGAGGGCGACTCCACGGGGTGCGGTGCTGGGGAGTGCCGCGCGTCGCGCCCAGTGGTCGCGACGGAATGCGGTGAACCGCGCCGAATCGCGGCGACTCGGCCGCCCGGCGCTGGTCGGAATCGTGGCGGGAATGCGTGCGTCTCGGGGCCGAGAATCAGCAGCTGGCCCGGAACAGCGCCCGGCGCCGCGGAGCGAGCCGCCTTGGCGCCGCGGAGCGCCGCCTAGCCAGTGCGGAACTGCGGCATGCCGCCGCTACGTTGCGCTGCGATGTCCGTATCGAACGCTTCCGCTCCCCCTTCCCGCACGCTCTGGCTCGACGGCGCGCTCGTGCCGTGGGAGACGGCGCGCGTGCACGTGCTCTCGCAGTCGCTGGCGCGCGGCTCGCTGATCTTCGACTACATGAGCGTGCACGAGACGCCGCGCGGCGCAGCGATCTTTCGGCTGCGCGATCACGTCGAGCGCTTCGTCGCGAGCGCGCGCCTGGTCGGGCTCCCGCTCGCACAAGACGCGGCGACGCTGTGCGATGCGTGCAAGACCGCGGTGCGCGCGAACCCGGGCGCGAAGGTCGTGAAGCTGAACGCGTACTTCGCCTCGGAAGAAGTCGACGTCGTTCCGGCAGACGACCGGCTCTCGGTGGCAGCGCTCGCGTACGATCCGTGGGGCGACGTGTTGTTACGGAAATCGCAGCCGCCCGCGCGGCCGCCCAAGACGGTCCGGCTCTGGGTCGAAAAGGAGATTCGGCAGCGGCGCGCGGACATCCTGCACCCGCACGCGAAGGTCGCCGGCAACTACACGGCGGCGATGATCGCGAAGTGGCGCGCGCGCAAGGCGGGCTACGACGAGATCGTGTTGCTCGACGAGCGCGGCAACCTCACCGAGACACCGACCGCGAACTTCTTCCTCGTCGACGCCGCCGGCGTGCTGCGCAGTGCGCCCGACGAGGCTGTGCTGCTCGGCGTCACGCGCCGCTCCGTGCTCGAGCTCGCCGACGCGGAAGACATCAAGACCACCCGCGACGAGCCGCTGCCGCTGAAGGCGCTCGCGACCGCACGCGAGGCGTTCCTCACCGGCACGAGCGCGGGCGTGTGGCCGGTCGAGAGCGCGGACGGCCGCCCGATCGGGCGCGAGTGCCCGGGGCCTGTGACGCGCAGGCTGCGCGAACGCTTCCAGCGCGTCGTTGCCGGCGAGGACGCGCAGTTCGCGCACTGGCTCGAGCGCGTGAACGATTAGGCGAGGCGCCGTGTGTGGGCCCGACGGGGTCGGCGGTGGCGCGCGTCGCCAGCTCGGCGCGCGGCAGCGCGTGCTCTTCGTCTGCGGCCGGAACCTGCGGCGCAGCCCCACGGCGGAGCGCATCTTCGCGCGCGACCCGCGCTTCGAAGTCCGCGCGCGAGGCGTCCACGCCAGCGCGGCGCGGCGGGTTTCCGAGCGCGACGTCGTGTGGGCCGACGCGATCTTGGTGATGGAGCGCGAGCAGCAGCGCGCGCTCGCGGCTCGCTTCCGGGACGCGCTGCGCGGCAAGCGTCTCGGCGTGCTCGAGATTCCCGACGACTACGAGGCGATGGACGCGGAGCTGATCGAGCTGTTACGGGAGAGCGTGCCCGAGCTGCTCGGGCTGAGCTGACACGCGCGGCGGAGAGATTCAGCTCGCGAAGCTGTCGCACTGCTCCGGGTCGCCGCTGCGGTAGCCGCGCTCGAACCACTCGCTGCGCTGTTCCGCCGAGCCGTGCGTGAAGCTCTCGGGGCGCACGCCGCTACCCGACATCTGCTGGATGCGGTCGTCGCCGACCGCCGCCGCGGCGCCGAGGCCCTCCTCGAGATCGCCGCGCTCGAGCAGATCGCGTCGATCCGTCGAATGCGCCCAGATGCCGGCATAACAATCCGCCTGCAGCTCGAGGCGCACCGAGAGCGCGTTCTCGTGCTCCGGGCTCTCGCGCTGCAGCTGGCGGACTTTGCGCTCGGTGCCGGTCAGGCCCTGCACGTGGTGGCCGATCTCGTGCGCGAGCACGTAGGCCTGCGCGAAATCGCCCGGCGCGCCGAAGCGGCGCGAGAGCTCGTCGAAGAAGCCGAGGTCGACGTAGACCTTCTCGTCGGCGGGACAGTAGAAGGGGCCCATCGCTGACTGCGCGGAGCCGCAGCCCGAATCGACGACCTCGCGGAACAAGACGAGCTTCGCGTCGCGATAGCCGGGCAATAGCCGCGCCCAGGTGCTCTGTGCATCGTCGAGCACGAACGACATGAAATCCGCCCGCTCGGCCTCGGCGGCGGATTCCTGGACCGGCGCATTGGCGGCGACGTCAGGCGGAAGCGATGCGCGGCCGTCTTCGAGTCCGCCGAGGAGCGCGAGCGGGTTCGTTCCGGTGAGCCACGCGATCGCGAGCAGCACCAAGATGCCGCCGAGCCCCATGCCCCCGCGTCCGCCTGGGATCGGCAGGCGCATCCCGGCGCGCTGCCCGCGCCGATCCTCGAGATTCTGGCTGCGATTGCCGCGCGTCCATTTCATGACGACGCCCTCCGCAGCCCAGCCTAGGCGACGCCTCGAGCACGGCGCGCTCGCATTGCAGCGCGCCCCGTGCGCCGCGATGCTGCGCGGCTCCAGCGGCGAGGCGACATGCGGATTCTCTCAGGGATCAAGCCCTCGGGCGAGGTGCATTTCGGCAACTACTTCGGCGCGATGCGCCAGTACGTCGAGCTCCAGGACAAGGGTGAGGCGATGTACTTCATCGCGGACTACCACTCGCTCGACAGCATCCGCGACGCGAAGCAGCGCCGGGAGCTCGTCAACGATCTGGTGCTCGACTACCTCGCGAGCGGCCTCGATCCCGCGCGCTCGATCGTCTACCGGCAGTCCGACATGCCGGAGACCTGCGAGCTCACCTGGCTGCTGACGAGCATCACGCCGATGGGGTTGCTGCAGCGCGCGCATGCCTACAAGGATGCGATGGCGAAGGGCGAGCTGGTCGACCACGGCTTGTTCGCGTATCCGGTGCTGATGGCCGCCGACATCCTGCAATTCTCGACCGACATCGTGCCGGTGGGCCAGGATCAGAAGCAGCACATCGAGATGGCGCGCGACATGGCCGTGAAGTTCAACCAGACCTTCGGGCGCGAGGTCTTCAAGCTGCCCGAGGCGCGCATCCTCGAAGAAGTCGCGGTGGTGCCGGGCGTCGACGGGCGCAAGATGTCGAAGTCCTACGGCAACGTGTTGCGCATGTTCTGGCCCGAGCAGCAGCTGCGCAAAGCGATCATGTCAATTGTTACGGACTCCTCGCCCGTCGAGGCGCCGAAGAACACCGAGCAGGCGCTGTTTCAGCTGTGGTCGCTGTTCGCGACAAAGGCAGAGCGCGAGGCGCTGTTCGAGCGCGCCGCTGCCGGCGGCATGGGCTACGGCGAGGTGAAGAAGGACCTCGCGGAGCGCGCGCTCGCATACTTCGCGCCCCTGCGCGAGCGCCGCGAGCAGCTCGCTCGCCAGGCCGGGCTCGTCGAGGACGTGCTCGCGGACGGCGTGAAGCGCGCGCGCAAGCTCGCGGAGCCCGTCTTCGAGGCGGCTCGCGAAGCAGCGGGCCTCGGCCGCGTGCGCTGACGCTCCCAGGGCCGCCGAGTCGGCAAAGGAGCAGCAGACGCCGGCGCTCCCGCAAGCCGTCCAACGCCGCAGAGCGGCGCAGACGGCGCGCAGCCCGAGCGGCTTCGCGAGGGCGAGAGGGCGAAGCCCTCGTACGCGCCGCTTCGGTGCGCACAGCGAGGCGAAGCCGAGCGGAGTTCGCAAAGGACCGGCGTAAGCTGCGCGGATGCTCTCGCGCATTCGCGTGCTCGATCTGACCGACGGCGGCGCGGGCCTGTGCGGCCAGGTGCTCGCGGACCTCGGTGCCGACGTGCTGCTGGTCGAGCCGCCTGGCGGTGCGCCGAGCCGCGCTCGAGGCCCGTTCCGCGCCGACCTCAGCGACCCGAACGAAAGCCTCGCGTTCTGGTCGGTGCACCGCGGCAAGCGCTCGCTGGTGCTCGACCTCGCGGCCCGCGTGGATCGCGAGCGCCTGCGCGCGTTCGCCTCGCGCGCCGACCTGCTGATCGAGGCGCACGCGCCGGGAGCTCTGGCGGCGCTCGGGCTCGGTCACGCCGAGCTCGCGCGCGTGAACCCGAGGCTGATCACCGTCTCGATCACGCCGTTCGGGCAGAGCGGCCCGAAGGCGCATTGGGCCGCGACCGATCTCACGGTCACCGCGGCCTCGATGGCGCTCTACCTAACAGGCGACGAGGATCGACCGCCCGTCGCATGCAGCGTTCCGCAGGCGTTCCTGAATGCCGGTGCGGAGGCAGCGGTCGGCGCACTGATCGCGCTGCACGAGCGCGAGCGCAGCGGCGAGGGACAGCAGCTCGACGTCTCGACGCAGGCGTCGATGATGATGACGACCCAATCGATGGTGCTCTCGCACGGCTGGAACGATGCGCAGATTCGGCGCGTCGCCGGCGGCGTGCGGATCGGCGAGGTGCGGCTGCGCTTCGTCTACGCCTGCAAGGACGGCTACGTGAACTTCACGTTCCTGTTCGGCAGCGCGGTCGGCCCGTGCACGGCGCGCATGTTCGCGTGGCTCCACGAAGAGGGCTTCGTCGACGCAGCGACGCGCGACAAGGATTGGGTGCGCTACGGCGAGCTGCTCGCTTCGGGCACCGAGCCGCTTTCCGAGCTCGCGCGCGTGACCGCAGCGCTCGAGGCGTTCACGCGCAGCAAGACGAAAGCGGAGCTGTACGCGGGCGCCTTCACGCGGCGCGTGCTCGTGGTGCCGCTCTCCGACGCGCTGGATCTCGCTGCCTCTTCGCAGCTCGCGGCGCGCAATTACTGGACGCCGTTGCAGCGCAGCGCGAGCGAAGCGCCCGCGCTGTTCGCGGGGCCGTTCGCGAAGCTGAGCGCGACGCCGATTCGCTACGAACGCCCGCCGCCGCGGCTCGACGAGCATGGCGACGCGCTGCGCGCCGAGGCGGATCTGCTCGCCGCTGCGCCCGCCGAGACGAAGCCGCGCGCGAGCGCGCGCGTCGAGATCCCCGCGCGACCCTTCGAAGGCCTCAAGGTGCTCGATTTCTCATGGGCGTACGCTGGCCCCGCGATCGGCCGCTATCTCGCCGACTACGGCGCGACCGTCGTGCGTGTCGAGAGCCAGACGCGCATCGACGCGCTGCGGCCCGGCCAGCCGTTCAAGGACGGCGTGCCCGGCTTCGAGCGCTCGGGGAATTATTCGAACATCAACGTCGGCAAGCTCGGGCTCGGGCTGAATCTGAAGGCGCCCGGCGCCCGGGACGTAGCGCGGCGGCTTGCGCGCTGGGCGGACGTCGTGATCGAGAATTTCTCGCCGGGCGTAATGACTGCGCTCGGTCTCGACTACGCGAGCCTCTCCGCGGAGCAGCCGGCGCTCGTGATGCTCTCGACCTGCCTGATGGGAGCGAGCGGGCCGGAAGCGCGCCTCGCCGGCTATGGCACGATGGGCGCCGCGCTGGCGGGCTTCGGCTATCTGACCGGTTGGCCGGACCGCGCGCCGTCGGCGCCGTTCCTCGCGTACAGCGATTACACCGCGCCGAAGCTCGCGAGCGCGGCGCTGCTCGCAGCGCTCGATCACCGCCGCCGCACTGGACAGGGCCAACACATCGACGTGTCGCAGGCCGAGGCGGCGATGCATCTGCTCGGCGTCGCGCTACTCGAGGCGCAGCTGAATGGGCGCGCGCCGAAGGCGCGCGGCAACGCGCTGCACTACGCGCCCTCCGGCGTGTATCCGTGCGCCGGCGAGGACCGTTGGCTCGCGCTCGCCGCGCCGGACGACGCGAGCTGGCGAGCGCTCGCGGACGTGCTCGCTGGCGAGCTCGCCAGTGACGTGCGCTTCACGAACGCGGAGCAGCGCGTCGCCCGGCGCGCCGCGCTCGATGCTGCAATCAGCGCGCGAACCGCGCCGCGCGAAGTCGCGGAGCTGGAGGCCGCGCTGCAGGCGGCCGGCGTTCCCGCGCACCGTGTGAGCACGAGCGCGGACGTGCTCGCGGATGCGCAGCTCGCGGCGCGCGAGCATCTCGTTTGGCGCGAGCATCCGCAGCTGGGAACGGTGCCGCTCGAGAGCTCGCGGCTGCGCTTCTCGCGCTCGGCGCACAGCACGGCGTGGCCCGGCCCGCTGCTGGGCCAGCACAACTTCGAGGTGCTCGCCGACTTGCTCGGCATGAACGACGAAGAGATCGCGCGGCTCGCCGAGAGCGGCGCGCTCGAGTAGCCGCGCGGTTGTTACTTCTTCTGCGTGCCGAGGATGCCGCGCAGCCGCAGCGTGACTTGCTCGGTGCTGGCAGGGCGGTCCGCGGGCGATTTCGCCATCAGCTGCAAGATCAGCTGGGCGAGCGCTTCCGGCATCTCGACTCCGAGGCTGCGCGGATCGGGCGCTGGCGTGTGGCGATGGTGGTAGGTCACGTCGCCGGTCTCGAACGGACGGCTGCCGGTGACGAGCTCGAACAAGGTCACGCCGAACGCATAAAGGTCGGCGCGCGCGTCGACGGAATCTCCGGCCGCTTGCTCGGGCGCCATGTAGTACGGCGTGCCACCGATCACCGTCGTCGAGCGGCGCACCTCCTCCAGCATCTTCGCGAGACCGAAGTCCATCACCTTGACGATGCGGTCGTCGGTCAGGAATAGGTTCGAGGCCTTGATGTCGCGATGCACAATGCGCTGGCCGTGCGCGTAGCCGAGGCCGGCCGCGACCTGTAGCGCCACACGTACCGCGTCGCGCGCCGCCAGCCGGCCGTGCTGCTTGATCAGCTGCGCGAGCGTGCGCCCGACCAAGAGCTCCATCGTGATGAAGTAGACGCCGGCATCCTCGTCGACATCGTGCACCGTCACGATGTTCGGATGATTGAGCGCCGCGGCGGCGCGCGCCTCGCGCAGGAACAGGTCCACCGCCTTCGGGTGATCCTTCAAGCTGTCAGGCAGGCGCTTCAGCGCGACCTCGCGGCCGAGCCTGCGGTCGAGCGCGCGCAGCACGATGCCCATGCCGCCGCTGCCGATCTCCTCGCGAATCTCGTAGCGAGCGCCGTCGCCGAACGCGCGGCGCACGACCTGCGTCGCCGAGCCCTCGCGGCGAACGCCGGAGAGCTCTTTGCGCAGCTCCTCGATGCGCGCGGCGAGGCCCGGATGCTCGGGCGCGCGCTGCTCGAGCTCCCTGAGAACTTCGAGCGCGCGCTCGATGCGGCCGGCTTTCGCGAGCAGGTTGCCGTACCAGACGTAAGTGTCGGGGCCGGTCTCCTCTGGCCGCGAGAAAGTGACGGCCTCCTCGGCCTTCTGCATCGCGAGCTCGTGCTTGCCCTGATCGCTGTAGGCGCCGGCGAGCAGCCGGCATGCGCTCAGGTAGCCGCGGTGCCGCGAGTCGACCTGCTGGAGGTTGCGGATCGCGCGCGTCGCCTCGCCGAGCTTGCTCGCGAGCTCGCCCGCTTCGAAGAAGTCGCCCTTCTTTTCGAGCGCATCGAGCAGGCGCCGCTCGTCGCCCGCCTCGCGATAACAAACGCAGGCAGCCGAGAGATCGCCCGCCTGCTCGAAGGCTTGGCCCGCGCGCGGCAGATCGCCGGCCGCGTTGTACATCTCGCCGGCGCGCGCGAGATCGCCGGCGCGCTCGAACAGCGCGGCGGCCTTCGTCAGCTCGCCGGCTTCGGCGCGCAGCTCGGCCGCCTCGAGCCAGCGGCCCGCGGATTCGAAATGCTCGGCGGCGCTGTTCACCTTGCCGCGGCTCTGGAAGAAGCGGCCTGACAACAGCGCGGCGAGCTCGTCCTGGCCGGACTTCTGCAGCGCGGCGGCGGCGACCGAGAGATCGCCGCGCAGGAACGGCTCGACCGCCGGCTCGCACCCGGAGAAGGTGAGGGCGGCGGCGTCGCCGAGATCGATCTCGAGCGCGATCGGCGCGATGCGCTCGAGCTTCAGCTTGCGCTCGGCCGCGCGATCCTCGGCGCCGACCAGCAGCGTGTGCTCGCCGAGCGGAAGCGAGAGGCGCGCGACGCCGTCGCGTGTGCGGCGCAGCGAGGTCGGGTCGCCGCCAAGCGCCACGCGCGCGCTCGCGACGCCCGCGCCGCCTCGCACGATGCGTAGCTCGACGGGGCACTCCTCGAGCCGCAGATCGAACTCGAGGCGCGCCGCGTGGCCCTTCTCGACCAGCAGCTCCTGCTCCTCGCGCACGCCTTCCTTGTTCGCGCCCAGCTCGATCACGCCTTCGACCGTCGCCCAATAACGCCCGGCCGGAATTCCGCGGAAGTGGGTCTCGCGCGCGACCATGTTGTGCTCGAAGCGGCTGGAGGCGCGCGTTGCGAGCGGCACGTCGGGGCGCGGGGGCGGGCGCTGGCGCTCGCGGCCGCGCGAGAGCCGCACCGAGAGCGTCGCGCGGGCTCCCTCGGGCAGCTCGATCGAGACCGCGACATCGCCCGAGCCGCGCAGCGCGCGCCATAACAACCATGCGACGGCGGCCACCGCCAGCGCGGCCAGACCGATCAGCGCGTGCTTGCGCGAGAACGGCGAAGGGGCCGGGCGTTTCGCGAGCTCGCGCGCCGCTTCCGCGCGTGCGGCCCGCTTTCGCTCACGCTCGCGCGTCTCGTCGGTCGGCGAGACGGCAGCCGGCGCCGGCGTCGCCGCGGTCTCTGTTGCGACGGGGTCAGCGGGCGCGGGTGCAGGTCCGGGCGCCGGCGCGGCGGCGGCTTCCGCAGGCTCCTCGGCGCCGCCGGTCGCAGCGATCACTTCGGAGAGCTCCGCGTAGAGCGCGCGATCGTTCGGCGAGAGATCGAGCGCGTCCTTCAGCGCCTTGCGCGCGGCGAGCAGCTGACCGCGCTTTCGATACAGCCGCGCGGATGCGCGCAGCTCCCGCACCCAATCAGGCCCGGGCAGGCGCCGCGGGTTCAGCACGCGCAGCGAGGCGAGCGCGTCGCCCGCCCGTAACAACGCATCTCCGTAAGCGCTGCGTGCGGCCTCGTCTTCGGGATTTTCCTGGAGCGCCGCCTCGAGGCGGGTCAGCTCCTCGGGCGTGACAGTGTCTGCGCGCCCGGCGCTGGCGAGCGCACACGCGCACACGCACGCGACGAGCCAACGCGCGGCCCTCGCTCGCTTCTCGAGAAGCTTCCACATCCCCCGCAACATCGGCGCGTCGCTGCGGGCAGTTGAGGCTCAGCAGGCGGCAAGCAAGCGGCAGCAAGAGGGGCCCGCCCGTTTCCGCTTCCGGCCTCCTCGGCGGTCTCCTACAGCACCACGCCGAGCTGGCGGGAGTGCGCAAGCAGCTGCCCGCTTCGGCTCCAGAGCTCGCCGTCTTCTTCGAGGAATCCTTCCGAGACTTCGCGAGTACGAAAGACCGCGAGCACGAAATCGCCCGGCAGCGGGAGGGCAGCGCGGATGTGCACGGTGAGATCGATCGTCGGCACCCCGCCCATCACCAGCGGCAGCTCGTTCGACGCAAAGACCGAAGGCGGCCAAGCGTCTGCGTAGGCCGTGAGCAGTGCCGCGTCGAGCGGGCGCGTGCCCTCGGCGAGCCGCAGCCAGCCGCCGGTGACCGCTTCGCGCCCGCGCACGCCGTCGAAGTAGCGCGGACCGATCGCCCAGCGCTGCTCGTAGCGCTCGTGAATCGGCACGCGCCCATCGCGCCGGGCGGGGGTCGCCTCCGGCGGCGCCACCTCGGGCATCACCGCGTGATGGAACGAAGCCGTCCTGCGCGGCTTCGAGAACGCAGCCAGCGCGAGCGCTTGCAGCGAATCGCCTTGCAGCAGCCGCGCGCTGACCGTGGTGAGCGAACGGCCTGTGCGCTCGAGGCGCGTCTCGATCCGCGCAGCGCCTGCAGCGGGCGGGCGCAGATAGTGAATCGTCACCGACCGCAGCTGGCGCGCCGCTTCCCCCACTGCGTGCTCCATCGCGCGCACGAGCAGCGCGGCGACGAAGCCGCCATTCGGGCCGCGCGATACCCACCAGCCGCGATCGATGCTCGCGTCGTAGAGCCCGGGCCCGGCGAGCGCGACGTTCGTATCGCGATCGAAGCGGGTGTCGCTCGCGGCAGTCATCAGGGCGCGCAGGATAAGCGCGCTCGGGCTGCCCTCGCATCGGCACGCACAGCGCGTAGTCCGCGCTCCGGCTCGCTCCGGATCTCGAGATCGGCTCTATGCTGCGCGGGCTGCGGAGGGCCACGTGACGCCGCGATTGCGAGCCGAGCTGGTGTTGCTCGGCGTCACGCTCGCCTGGGGCGGCTCCTTCCTCGTCGCCAAGGACACGCTCGGGACGCTCGCGCCGTTCAGTCTGATTGCGCTGCGCTTTGCGCTCGCGGTCGCGCTGCTCGCGGCGCTGTTCGGGCGCCGCGCGTTCGCGCTCGGCCGCGACGCCGCCGGCCGCTCCCAGTGGCGTGCGGCGCTCGCGATCGGCCTGCTGTTATGGGCTGGCTTTGCAGTGCAGACACTCGGGCTGCGCGAAACCACGCCCGCGCGCTCCGCATTCATCACCGCGACCTACGTCGCGATGGTGCCGCTGCTGACGCGCGTGATTTCGGCGCGGCCGCTTCGAAAGCGCGTGATCGCCGCGGTCGGCGCTGCGCTGGTTGGCCTCTATCTGCTCACGGACCCGGGCAGCGGCGGCGCGAACCGCGGCGATTGGCTCACATTGCTCGGCGCGCTTGCGTTCGCGGGGCACATGGTCGCGCTGGATCGCGGCGCGCGATCGATGGCGGCGCCGGCGCTCGCATTTGTGCAGATGGCGGTCGTCGCGGGCGTCTCGCTGCCATTCGCGCTGGCCGAAGACGCTGCGTCCAGCGGAGGATTCACCGGCCGCTCGCTCGCCGCGCTCGGTTACCTCGGGCTGATCTGCTCGGCGCTGGGATTCCTCGGGCAGACCTGGGGCCAGCGGCACACCTCTCCGGTCCGCGTTGGCCTGATTTTTTCGCTCGAGTCGCTGTTCGCGGCGCTGCTCTCCGTCGCGATCGGCATGGAGGTGCTGACCCCTCTCCAGTGGGCCGGAGGCCTGCTGCTCGTCGCGGGCGTCCTAGTCGGCGAGGTGCCCGACTGATCCGAGCTCCGCTCGCCTGCGGCTCGCTGCGCGCGGCCTGCACCGCTTCGCGTTGCTGGGCCGCTTGCTGGAACGTCGACGTCGGCGGTCGCACGCGCTCGGCGGTTCTTGGTTGTTGCGGACACCTCAGTCGCTTGCACCCAGCTGGCGCAGGCGCTCGCCCGCGACGATCGCCATCGCCGCCTGCAGGTTGTAGGACGGGATGAAGCCGCGCATCGGGATGCGCACGACGCCGTCGCAGGCCGCGAGCACATCGCGCGGAATGCCGCCGCGTTCGCCGCCGACGACGAGCAGCAGCCGACCTGTCAGGTCCGTCTCCCAGGGCGCCGCGGTGCCGACGTCTTCGACCGCGAGCACGCGCCGGCCGGCCTGCTTCGCGAGCGCGACCGTCCCGAGCGCGGTCGCCCAGTGCACGGGGAAGAAGCGATCCGCGCGAATCGAGGCGCGCAATGCTTCGCGCTTGCCCTCGTGCGCGAAGCCGGCATCGACGAACACGCACGCGGCGCCGGAGACTTCCGCGAGTCGGATCGCGAAGCCCGCGTTTCCCGGATACAGCACGCCGACCAGCAGCCAGGCGACTCCGGCGCCGGCGAGCGAAGCCTCCGGCGCTGACGCGGGGTCTGGCCCGATCACCGCGATCAGCTCGGGCGCCGGGGAGCACTTGCCCAATCTCCATAATGACTGGGCGCTCGTCTCGCGCAGCGGGATGCCGGCCGCGCGCGCGCGTTCGAGCACCGCCTGTGACGCGGGATCCTTCGGCTCGCGAGCGTGCAGCACGAGCCGCACCGGCTCGCCGGCGTCGAGCGCCGCTGCGAGCTCGGCCGCGCCCGCGAGCTGTCGCCGCACGGGCTCGCTCATGCGCGACGCCACGAGAGATAGGCGTTCGCGATGCCGCCGGAGCCGTCCGAATCGAAGCGGCCTGCGCACGGCAGCCCGACCGCGGATTCCAAGCGCGCGAGCTCTGGCTCGTCAGCGAAGTGCGAGAAGCGAAAGACGGCGGGGTCCACGTCGAAGCGAAGCAACCGATCGCCCGGCTCGAGCTCACGCTCGTCGATCTGTGCCGCCATCCACGGCACGCGCTTCGCGGGGCTCTCATCCGCGCTGGTGCGCCAGAACGCGACGCACAGCGTTCCGCCGGACGCGACCCGCTCGGCGAGCGCGCTGAGCAGCGCGACGCGCGCGGGCTCGCTCGGCACGTGATGGATCACGCCGAACATCGCGATCAGATCGAACGGTCCGCGCGGGATCTCGGCGGCACCCTCGATCACGTCGACCTGAGCGAATTGCGCGCCGGCGATCAGGTCGCTGCGCTCGCGCGCGAGCGCGATCAGCTCCGCCGAGGCGTCGATGCCCTGATAGCTCGCTGTGCAAGCTCGCTCGCGCAGCAATTGGGCGAAGCGGCCGTGGCCGCAGCCGACGTCGAGGATCGAGCGCGGCGGAGCGGGCAGCTCGTCGAGCACGCGCCGCATGCCGGGCCACGGCCGATCGCGCTTCGAAGCGAAGAGCCGCGCATGGCTCCGATAGAATCGCTCGTTGATGCGGGCGAGCGCCCGCGCGGTTTCGGGAGTCATGAGCGCGGCCAGCATATCGAGAGGGGGCGACGGCGACGCGGGTGCGCTGCGCGCGATCATCGCCGAGGCGATTGCGTGCGAGCCGCTCGATGCGCGTGCGCTCGATCGCATCCTCCGGCGCCATCCGAAGGCGGGCCGCGGCTTCTACTCGAAGCGCGAGGTGCTCGCTGCGTTTCGCGCGGAGCCGGACGCATGGCCGCTCGCGGAGGCGGCGTTCGCCGAGAAGCTGCGCACGACGCCGACGCGCACGTTGTCGGGAGTCGCACCGGTCGCGGTACTGACGAAGCCGTTTCCGTGCCCCGGGCGCTGCGTGTTCTGCCCGAGCGACGTGCGGATGCCCAAGAGCTACCTCGCGAGCGAGCCCGGCTGTCAGCGCGCACAGGCGAATCGCTTCGACCCGTACTTGCAGGCCTGGAATCGCCTCGCGGCGTTCCGCGCGATGGGCCACTCGACCGCGAAAGTCGAGCTGATCGTGCTCGGCGGTACCTGGTCGTTCTATCCCGAGAGCTATCAGGTCTGGTTCGCGACCCGGCTGTTCGAAGCGCTGAACGATTTCGGCGCGGGGCTCGATCGGCGCAGCGAGGTCGACGAGTTCGCGCCGGACTTCTCAGGGCTCGCGCTCGGGCCGCGCGGCTACGACGCGGGCGTCGCTGCGCATCTGCGCGCGGGCGAGGCGGGCGAGCTGATCCCGCCGCGCGAGCGCGGCGAGTGGTCTGCGCTCGAAGCGGCGCAGCGCGTGAACGAGAACGCCGGCGCGCGCTGCGTCGGGCTCGCGCTCGAGACGCGCCCGGATCACGTCACGCTCGAAGAAGTGCTGCGCCTGCGCCGGCTTGGCGCGACGAAGCTGCAGCTCGGGATTCAGTCGCTGGACGATGCGGTGCTCGCGGCAAATGAGAGAGGTCACGGTGTCGCTGCGACGCGAACCGCGATCGGGCTGCTGCGCGGCGCCGGCTTCAAGATCCACGCGCACTGGATGGCGAACTTGTTGGGGTCGACAGCGGAGCGGGACCGCGTCGACTTCGCTCGACTGTTCGACGACCCTGCGATTCGCCCCGACGAGCTGAAGCTCTACCCGTGCAGCCTGGTCGAGACGGCCGAGCTCGTGCAGCACCACGCGCGCGGCGAATGGCGCGCCTACACGCGCGACGAGCTGCTGCCGCTCGTCGCCGACTGCCTCGCGGCGATCCCGCGCTGGTGCCGAGCGACGCGCGTGATCCGCGACATCCCCTCGCAGGAGATCGTGACGGGAAGCCGCGAGACGAACCTGCGCGAGGCGGCCGAGGCGCTGCTGCGCGCGCGCGGCGTTCCGCTGCAGGAAATTCGCTCGCGCGAGGTGCGCGAGGCGCGCGCCGGCGGAGAGCTGACGCTGCGCGAGACGCGCTACGCGACCTCGATCGGCGAAGAGATCTTCGTCGAGGCGCTAACGGGGGCCGACCGTCTCGCCGGCTTCGCGCGCATTGCGCTGCCGAGCGCGCCGTTCGCCGACGCGCCTCCGATCGACGAGCTGCGCCGCTGCGCGCTGCTGCGCGAAGTCCACGTCTACGGCGCCGTCGCCGATCTCGGCGAGCGCGCCCCCAACAAGTCGCAGCACGCCGGCCTCGGCGCACGCCTCGTCGCGCGCTCCGCGGATCTCGCTCGCGCAGGGGGGTTCCCGCAGCTCTCCGTGATCTCCGCCGTCGGCACGCGCACCTGGTACCGCCGCCAAGGCTTCACGGACGGCGCGCTCTATCAGCATCTCGCGCTTTAGCGAACTCAGGCGGCGCTTCGCCGAACGCAGGACATCACAAAATCATCACGCGACCGCACTCGACGGAAGACCACAGCAGCTCGCATGAAGAACGCAGTTCATCGCGCGCGGCTCGCCGCCCTCACAGCATCGTCCGTCCCTCTCCGCTCGGCGGACCAGGGGATTCGCCAGCGCGCAGCGATCACTGCCCGATTGCTGGTCCTCGCGGTCGCAGCGCTCTGCGCGCCAGCGAGCGTCTGGGCGACATCGTATGCCGACGCCACGGCGGGGGCTCTCGCAGGCTGCGTCGGAGGCGAGGGCCACGCCGACTCCGGCTCGGTCTCGGCGCTCACGCTCGCGTCCTTCTCGGGCACCGGAGACACGTCGACCTGTCATCCGCTCGACCCCAGGGTCGGCCTCTCGTTATCCGCGGGCGGCGTCGCGGCAGCGAATCTCCGCACGGGCGAGCTCACGGCGTACGGCCAGGCGAGCGGAGCCGCGGACCCCAATTCGGTGACCCAGCTCGTGGCGGGGTACGGAAGCGCAACCTTCGGGGACACGATCACCGTATGGGGCCCCTCGTCGTCGTTTTCCACCACCGCGACGATCGGGCTGCACATCGAGGGGAGCATCCAGGGTTACGGCTGGGTCTTCGCGACTCTCGGCGTCGGGTCTGCTCAACGGTTCCGCTGCATACAGACCTACGGCTGCAGCGTGGGAGGCGCCACGTCGATTCCGCCGGGTCCATTCTCGTTCGACGTCACGTTCGACGCGCCCGTCTCGTCGTCCTCCCCGACGCTTTCGTTCTGGGCGGGCATGAGCGCGAATGCGATCAACGAGGGGATCGCGGACGCCTCGTCGACCGCGACGCTCTCGATTCGGCTCCCGCCCGGATACTCGTTCACCTCGGGATCGGGGGTCTTGCTGGTTTCCGAGCCGTCGCTGCTCTCGCTTCTTGCAACCGGAGCGCTGGGCTTCGCGCTCTACCGCGGCAGCGCCTCTTCGCTCAGCTCGCGCTCGAGCAGGCGAAGCGTCTCCGCGTAGTAGCGCTCGCCGGTTCGCTCACAGTGAGCATTCGCTGCGTCGAGAGTGGCGCGCGCCTCGGCTCGGCGCCCGAGCCGCGACAGCGCGCGTGCGCGCAACGAGAGCAAGAAGCTCGTCGAGACGCGAGCGCCCGTCGCGTGATAGTCGGCGATACCGCCCTCCAACTCATCGAAGCCGGGCTCGTTCTCGTGCGCGAGGACGCCCGCATAGCCTGAGACGACGCGCGCGACGCCCGACCATTGCCGAAGGCCGAACTCGTCCGCCACGCGCAACGCACGCTCAGCCTCCGCTCGCGCGGCCGCGGCGTCGCCCCGTTCGGCGAGAAGCGCCGCAGAGAATGCAAGCGCGAGTGCCTGGCCCTGCGGGCCGCCGACAGATGACGCCAACGCGATTGCCTCGGCACGTGCGGCGTCCGAGTCAGTCATCCGCCCCTCGATGGCGCGCAGCCAAGCTAGGTACGCGCGCGCTACGACGCCGGGGTCCACGTCCTCGAACAAGCTTCGTGCGGCTTGCCTTTCTTCGGGCTCGTCGTCCAGAACGCGTTCGAGGTGCCGCGCCGTCTCGATCCGATCCCCCTGATAAAAGAGCGAGATCCCGATCAGCAGGTGAGCGAGGTTGGCGAGACCCGGCTGACCGTTCTCCGAGAATGCCAACAGCTCGCCCGCGATCGAAGCGGCCGACGCGAGGTCCGAACGAGTGAGCTGACAGTTCCAGAGGCCTGCGAGTATGAGTAACCGCCGCTGGTGATCGCCGAGAGCGCTGCAGAGCGACTCCGCGCGTTTCAACGCGGCGAGCACCGAATCGCTCGCCGAGCCCGATGCGCCGAGCGCCATCACGAGACCGAGCTGGAGCTGTAGCTCCTGCTCGTCGCGTGCGCGGCACGCTGGCGCCGACCCGCGCAGGGCCTCCACTGCGCCGCGCAGGTGGAGCGCAGCTTCCTGATAACCGAAACGCGCGCCAGCCGAGACCGCAGCTGCGATGCGCAGCGGTAGAGCGCGCGACGGCTCGCCTCCCAGCTCGAAGTGCCGCGCGAGGTCGGCAGGCGACGCCGCGAGCGCCTCGAGATGGAAGGCGACGCGTAGGTGCATCTCGCGTCGCTCGCTGACCGTCAGATTGCGATAGAGCGCATCGCGAAGCAGCGCGTGTCGGAAGCCGTATCGAGAGCCGCCGAAAGCGAGCCTGCAAACGAAGCGTCCGCGACGTGCGAGGGTCTCGAGCTCGCTCTTCGCGTTCTCTGCGGGCGCGGAAGCCGCGACCGCAGCGGTCGTGGCCTCGAACTCGATCCCGCTCACACTGGCTCCGTGTAGCAACGTGCGAGCGCTGGGCGCGAGCTTCGCGAGCTCGAGTGCGATCACGGCATCGAGCGAATCCGGAAAATCCTCGGCCAGCTCGTCCGCGGCGAATGCGCTCGATCCCCGCACGAGCGCGCCGCGCTCGATCCAGCCGTCGAGCAGGGCCGTGAAGAACAGCGGATTCCCTTCGCTGCGCCGGTGCAACAACTCGGCGAGCAGCGCGATCTGCGGTTCGCTCGTTTCCATTCGCGTGGCGGCGTAACGGGCGACGTCTTCGACGGCCAGCGCGCCGAGCTGGATTGCGTGCGCGAGGCGCCGCAATCGCAACGCGTGAACCTCGGCGTCGAGCGGACGCGCAGCGGTCTCGTGAGGGCGATACGCCCCTAACAAGAGGATACGCCCCGGGAGTCTCAGCCGAATCAGACCGAACAGCAGGTCGAGCGAGGAGGCATCCGCGGCATGAAGGTCGTCGAGCACGAGGACGAGCGGGCGACGGTCTGCGAGGGCGGAGAGAAATGCCGCGAGCTCGCGCAGCAGTCGTTCTCGCGGATGGGTGGGAGGCGCCGCGACAGGCGCTTCACCGGGAAGCTGTGCGGACCAGTTCGGTGCGACCCGACGCAGAACGCCGAGGGCCCGACGGCCCGCACTTCCCCTGCCGACCAGATCCCCCAACAGGCGCAGCCACACTTGATGGGGCTCCGCGAGACCCTCGAAGAGATCGCAGGACGCACGAGCCGCAGTGACATGCGTCGCGGAGTGGGAGAGCTGGTCCGAGAAGGCGTCGAGCAGCGTCGTCTTGCCGATCCCCGCTTCTCCACTCACGAACACGCAGGCGGCCGCCCCGGCATTCACAGACGTCCAAGTCCGGAGAAGCTCGTCGAGCTCCGGTCTGCGCCCGACGACGTTGCGTCGTTCCGAGTTCGGGGCGCTCGCCTGTACTTCTACCCAGGAGAGGCCGCGGCGAGGCAGAGTGACGATCCGATTCCAGGGCCCAAGCGCGCGGCGAGCTTCGCCCACGGCACGCCGCAGCGACGCATCGGTCACGTGCTGACCAGGCCAGATGGCGCGACGCAACTCCTCTCGTGAGAGCACGCGCCCGGCGTTTCTCGAGAGCAGACGTATTAGGTCGAAGACCTTGGGCTCGACCGGAATCGACATCCCGTCGCGGCGAATCTCGAAACGAGCTTCGTCGATGACCAGATCGTCTGATGCCTTCGCCACGAACGCGAAAGTACTTCAGCGGCATCCAGTGGTGCGTATCTCGCGGCCTGGGCCATGGCCGCTCAGTTCGGCCGTCGAAACTCCAGCGCTTCTCCGCTGAGGCGCGCGTCGCCGATCACCTTCGCGCCGTCGCCGAACTCGCCCTCGAGGATCTTCATCGCGAGCGGGTCCTGCACCATGCGCTGAATCACGCGCTTCAGTGGCCGCGCGCCGTAGTGCGGGTCGTAGCCCTTCTCGGCGAGCAGCCGCTTTGCTTCGTCGGTGAGCTCGAGCTCGATGCGCCGCTCGGCAAGCAGCTTGCGCACGCGCTCCAGCTGGATGTCGACGATGCGATTCAGGTGCTCGCGCCCGAGCTGGTGATAGATCGCGATGTCGTCGACGCGGTTCAGGAACTCGGGCCTGAAGTGCGCGCGCAGCGCCTCCATCACGCGCCGCTCCATCTCCTCGTGCTGCGCTTCGCCCATCTCCACGATGAACTGGCTGCCGATGTTCGAGGTCATGATCAACACGACGTTCTTGAAATCGACCGTGCGCCCCTGCCCGTCCGTCAGGCGCCCGTCATCGAGAATCTGCAGCAGCACGTTGAACACGTCCCGATGCGCCTTCTCGATCTCGTCGAACAGCACGACGCTGTACGGTCGGCGGCGCACCGCCTCGGTCAGGTAGCCGCCTTCGTCGTAGCCGACGTAGCCGGGAGGCGCGCCGATCAAGCGCGAGACCGAGTGCTTCTCCATGAACTCGCTCATGTCGATGCGCACCATCGCCTGCTCGTCGTCGAACAGGAACTCGGCGAGCGCGCGTGCAGTTTCGGTCTTACCGACGCCGGTCGGGCCGAGGAAGATGAACGAGCCGATCGGGCGGTTCGGGTCCTGGAGCCCGGCGCGCGCGCGACGCACTGCGTTCGCGACCAGCCCGAGCGCCTCGTCCTGCCCGACGACGCGGCGGCGCAGGTTCTCCTCCATCCGTAACAGCTTGCCCTGCTCGCC
>Ga0187894_10002172_pt1 | contig 23814 bp, 24 predicted proteins | sample GBC1701081metaG_FD_136650 | JGI IMG/M metagenome (GOLD analysis project Ga0187894, IMG submission 136650) | White microbial mat communities from a lava cave in the Kipuka Kanohina Cave System on the Island of Hawaii, USA - GBC170108-1 metaG ... | reverse complement strand
TGAGTGACACGGAACGCGATATTCTTAAGATGGTGGTGGTCGAGCGACAGCGTGCCAGCGGGAATATCGGCAAGGTGTCTGACAGCGGGTTCGGACTAAAGCGGGGCGCGGTTGCCGGGACGGTTGCCCATGACCATCATAATATGGTCATCATCGGCGTGGACGATGCCAGTATGCGCCAGGCAGCCAACGCTGTGATCGAGATGGGCGGCGGTCTGGTGGCGGTGGATGGCGATCAAGTGTTAGGGCAACTCCCCCTACCCGTTGCCGGGTTGATGAGCGAAGCGCCGTTGGAGCAGGTGCGCCGGGAGTATGATGCGCTGATCGGCCAGGCGCAGGCGTTGGGCAGCACGATGCCCGACCCGTTCATGGCGATGAGCTTCATGGCGCTGGAAGTGATCCCCAAGTTGAAGCTGACCGATGTGGGGCTGGTAGATGTTGAACAGTTCAAGGTAGTGGACTTATTCATCTAACAAGCAGTTGTTTTTCGGTCGATGCGGTATCAAAATAGAGGGGTTCACAGAGGCATGATCGGTTCGTGCCTCTATTCATCTGTGTAGGAAAGAGTAGAACGATGAGTATTGACCAATCGGTGATCAGCAATATCCGGTCGCGCGTGGCGGCACAGCGCGAGGCCATCATCACCTTCTTGAAAGCATTGTGCGCGATTCCCAGCTACAACAGCCAGATTCGCGCAGTCGGCGAACGCGCCGAGGCCGAAATGAAAAAACTCGATTTCGACGAGGTATGGTGGGACAAAATGGGCAACGTGGTGGGGCGCATCGGCGACGGGCCGACCAAGCTGCTGTATGACAGCCACATCGACACGGTGGGCATCGGCGCGATTGAAGAATGGGAATGGGATCCGTTCAAAGGCAAAGTGGAAAACGGGGTGTTCTTCGCGCGCGGGGCGTGCGACGAGAAGGGCAGCACGCCGGGCATGATCTACGGCTTGGCGCTGGCACGGGAAGTCGGCCTGCTGGACGGTTTCACCGGCTACTACTTCGGCAACATGGAAGAATGGTGCGACGGCATCGCGCCGCATGCGCTGGTCGAGGCTGAAGGTTTACGCCCGGATTTCGTGGTGATCGGCGAGCCGACCAAGATGCAAGTGTATCGCGGGCATAAGGGGCGGGTGGAGATGCAGGTGTTGGCGCGGGGCAAGAGCGCGCACGCCGCCAGCAACTTCCTGGGCGACAACGCGATTTACAAGCTGCTGCCGATCATCGAAAAAATTAGCCAACTCGAACCAGAACTAGGCGATGACCCGTTCCTGGGGCATGGGCGCATCACTGTGACCGATCTGCACGTCAAGACGCCGAGCATTAACGCCGTGCCGAACGAGGCGCTGATTTATATCGACCGGCGTGTGACCTTTGGCGAAGAACCGCAGGCCGAATTGGAGCGGATCAAACGGGTGATCGGGGAGCGGAGCGATATTGAAGCGTCGATCCTGTTCTACGATGATCCCAGCTACACCGGATTCGCCTTCCCGGTGGACAAGATTTTCCCGGCCTGGGCGCTGCCGGCGGATAACCCGTTTGTGCAGGCGGGCGTGAAAGCCGGCGAACTGCTGTGGGGCGGGACGATGGCGACGGGCAAGTGGGACTTTTCCACCAATGGCACGTACTGGACGGGCAAGGCGGGTATCCCTAGCATCGGCTTCGGCCCTGGGGATGAAATCCACGCTCATACGGTGTTGGATCAAGTATCGTTAGATGATGTGGTGCGCGCGACCGAGTGGTACGCGCTGCTGCCAGGACTATTGAAATGAAACCCAAAAAGACTCTACATGAAGCCATCCTGGTTGTGTTGAATGATAACCAGAACGAATGGATCGAGATCGAGGCGATTGCGGCGGCGGTGAACGAGCGCAAGCTGTATATCCCGAAGAATAGTCAGCCGGTGACTGCCGATCAGGTTCGGGCGCGCACGATGACGCAATCCTACAAGCACCTGTTCGAGGTGGACGAGACCAAAATCCGCCTGCGCGAACAGTTGAAAAGTGACCGCAGCAAAAATCGGCTGGGTTGAGCGAGTGCAACCTGACTGTATTCACGAAATCCTATCCATTTTTGAACGGATTGCCAACCTTCTCCTATTCTGTCCTGCTTATCAGGAAATTGCATAGGCGACCTACACAAAAGGGCGGGGCGTCAGATCATCACATGCGCTACTCTGTAAGGACGAGAACTATCTCGTCCCTACAAGACATCACGCCGAGGAAGAATGATGAAATTTGACTGGATTGAAGATGGTGTGCTGGCAGCCAGCCCGCTGCCGACGAGCGACGCGGATATTCAATCGCTGTACGACCAGGGTGTGCGGGCGATTGTCACGCTGACGGAACGCTCACTGACGGCGCAGGGGCGCATTTCGCCAGCCCTTTTTGGCAAGTTGGATATAGCGACCCTGCATGTGCCGATTGACGACCTGCGCGCCCCGACGAATGAGCAGGCCGACGAAGTGAGCGCGTTTATCGACCTGATGAAGGCGGAAGGCCAACCTGTACTCCTGCACTGTAAGGTCGGGCAGGGGCGCACCGGGACGCTGCTGCACGCTTATTACCTAACGAAAGGCTACAGCCTGCCCGACGCCCGTTACCAAGTGTCGCTTAAGCGCCCGCTGTGTGATTTCAATTCTCTTTCGGACGTGCAGAGGACGTTTTTGGAAGCCTATGCAGCGATGGGGCGGACAATTTATGTGTAAAACCAACGCCTTGTAGCGCGTTGATCGGGTAGAGTAAGATAGTATAATCCGATTCTGGTGTAGGGGTTTGTCGCCGACAAACCCTTACGTTTCCATTTATCCGCTTTGGAGGACAACTTTATCATGCAGACGGATTTGCGAGGGCGCGACCTCATCACCGAACAAGAATGGACGCGCGACGAGATTGACACGCTGCTGGATGTGGCGTGGGATTTGAAGCGCAAACGCGCGGTGGGTGAGCCGCACGCCTACCTGCGCGACAAGGTGCTGGCGATGCTGTTCTTCTTCACCAGCACGCGCACCCGCGCCAGCTTTGAGGCCGGGATGGCGCAGTTGGGCGGCCACGCGCAGTTCATTGACAGCGAGACGACGCAAATTTCGCACGGAGACACGGCGAAGGAAATTGGTGAAATCCTGGGGCGCTACACCGACGGCATCGCCATTCGCCAGTGCGATTGGAACTTTGGCAACCAGTACATCCGCGAGGTGGCCGCCGCCAGCCGCGTGCCGGTGCTGAACATGCAGTGCGATGTGTACCACCCGTTCCAAATCCTGGCCGACCTGATGACGATCCAGGAGAAGTTCGGGCGTGACCTGCGCGGCAAAACGATTGATGTGAGCTACGCCTACGCATCGAGCTACCAGAAGCCGCTGTCCGTGCCGCAAAGCCTGATCCTGTTGATGACGCGCTACGGCATGAACGTGCGGCTGGCCCATCCGCCGGAGTTCGCGCTGATGCCGGACATCGTGCAGCAGGCGAAGGACAACACGCGCCAGAGCGGCGGCTCGTTCGAGATCATGGATGACTTCGACGCCGGGTTCAAGGGTGCGAACGTCATCTACGCCAAGAGTTGGGGCTGTTGGATGACGACCGAGGACAAGGAAGAATCGTCGAAGATTGGCAAAAAATATACCAACTGGATCACCGACGAGCAGCGGATGGCGCTGGCGAACGAACACGCGATTTACATGCACTGCCTGCCCGCCGACCGTAACATCGAGGTGACGGACGGCGTGATCGACGGGCCGCAGAGCGTGGTGTACGACGAGGCCGAGAACCGCCTGCATGTGCAGAAGGCGGCGATGGCGCTGACGATGCGGTAGATACACAACCCCTATCCCCCTGTCCGATCAGTCGGCCACCCTTTCCCCACTGCGGTGGAGAAAGGGGGAGCAAGACGGCACGCGGGCAGCAACTTAACGGCTCATAAGTAGATTCGGATGATAGGATGAGCGAAGCATTAGAACCGCAGTGGGACGACGCGCTGGATGCGCTGGCCGCCGCGCCGGAGCATCATACACTGCTGTGGGAGAATGAGCGGGTGCGGGTGATCGAAACGCATATCCCGGCGGGGGAACGGACGGCGGTGCATACCCACCGCTGGCCGGGGGTGCTGCGCGTGGTGCGTTGGAGTCCGTTCATCCGCTACGACGACCAGGGGAACATCCTGGTGGACTCGCGGAAGATCGAGACTTTGCAAAACCCGGCGGAGTACTTGTGGTCGGCGGCGCTGCCCCCGCACGCGCTCGAAAACGTGGGCGACGGAGAACTGCGCGTCATCGCGGTGGAGTTGAAGGGATAGCAGGTCAGTAGACAAACGAGTTTTCAAAGTGGGGATTAAGATGAACATCAGTAAATTGGAAATTGTGCCAGTTAGAGACGCATTTCGGCATGAGGCACACAATTTTACTCGGTGGCTCGAACTAAATATTGATGCCCTTTCTGAGCGGGTAGGCATGAAGTTGGCTGTACTGGAGCGCGAAAAGTCTGTAGGTTCATTTAATGTTGATTTGTTTTGCGAAGATCAGAACGGAAATTTTGTTATTGTTGAAAATCAACTCGAACGATCCGATCACGATCACTTAGGTAAACTTCTAACCTATTTGGTGAACTTGGATGCGCGAACTGCTATTTGGGTTACACCCGACGTTCGCCCAGAACATCAAAGGGTAATTGATTGGCTCAATGAAGCTACAAATGCGGACTTTTCGTTCTACCTCATTCGTGTAGACGCAGTTCGCATTGGCAATTCTCCTTACGCGCCTTTGTTCACGGTACTAGCTGCCCCTGATGAACAAACTCGTGAGATTGGTGAAACTAAGAAAGAGTTAGCCGATAGACATCATCATCGCAAGGATTTTTGGGCAAGTTTAATCGAGCGCAGCCAAGAGAAAACTCGTTTGTTTGCTTCTCGATCACCAACTACGGATTATTGGTTTAGTATTGCTACGGGTCGCAGTGGTATCGCTTTCAACAGTCTCATTTTCAAAGATAGTGCGGGAATTAATGTTTACATTGATGTGGGTGATTATGACAAAAACAAAGCATTGTTCGATGCCTTGTATGCCGAAAAAGAGGTAATCGAGCAGGAATTCGGTGAACTATTAGAATGGCGACGACTTGATGAAAAGCGTGCTAGCCGGATAGGCAAACTTTACTACGGATACGGTAGCTTGAATGAAATTGAAAGTTGGCCTAACGTACAGGAATTATTGATTGAGAAAATGATTTTATTTGATGCTGTGTTTCGACAACGCATCAATAAGTTTCGGTCATAACTTAAAGGCTATTTAGAAGTCGAGATAAGAATGACCCAAAAACTCGCAGTGGTTGCCATTGGCGGCAACTCGCTCATTTTAGACCCGAAGAACCCGGACGTGCCGCACCAGTGGAACGCCGTGCGCGAAACCTGCAAACACATCGCGGGGATGATCGCCGAAGGATGGAATGTGGTGGTCACGCATGGCAACGGCCCACAGGTCGGTTATATTTTGCGGCGGGCGGAGTTGGCCTCGCGCGAGGTGCATACCGTGCCGCTCGATTTGATCGTGGCCGACACCCAGGGTGCGATTGGCTACATGCTCCAGCAGGAACTCGACAACGCGCTGCGCCGTTTAGGCATCAACCGGACGATCATCACGGTGGTGTCGCAGGTGCGGGTTGACCCGGACGATCCCGCCTTCCAGAAGCCGAGCAAGCCGATTGGCGGCTTCATGACGGAAGACGAGGCGCGCAAATTTGAGAAAGAAGGTTGGACGGTGGTCGAGGACGCTGGGCGCGGCTGGCGGCGTTTGGTCGCCTCGCCCAAGCCGCTGGCGTTTCAGGAGATCAATGCCATCCGTGCGCTCATCATGAACGATTACCTGGTGATCGCGGGCGGGGGCGGGGGCATCCCGGTAGTGCGGGACAGCGCCGGTGACCTGCACGGGACGTTTGCGGTGATCGACAAAGACCGCGCCAGCAGCCTGCTCGCCCAGATTTTGCGCGCCGACCTATTCGTGATTTCGACCGGCGTGGAAAAGGTGGCGCTGAATTTCAACATGCCCGACCAGAAAATGCTCGACCAGATGACACTGACCGAGGCGCAGCAGTACATGAGCGAGGGACATTTCGCGCCGGGGAGTATGCTGCCCAAAATCGAGGCAGCGGTGGACTTTATGAAGATGGGCGGGCCGCAGGCGCTTATCACCGACCCGCCCAATCTGGCGCGGGCGCTGCGGGGCGAAACTGGGACGCGGATTGTGCCAGGATAAGAAAAGAATTGAACCACCGAGACACGGAGTGAAAAGATAAAAGCGTAACGCAAAGGCGCGAAGGCACAAAGACGCAAAGGTTGAGATTCAGAACTCGCCAACGATCTATTTTGTATTAAGCTAATTGCTAAAGGCTACCTGCTAATGGCTCGTATTCTCGAACTGCGCTGTCCGATTTGTGACCGGCATTATTCGCCGGGTGCGGTGCAATATACCTGCCCGAACTGCGGCGAGGTCGGCACGCTGGAGGTGCTGTACGACTATGTGAGGTTGAACGCCCAACTGGATCGGGATGCTCTTAGCCAGAGTCGAGAATGCAGCATGTGGCGCTACAAGGCGCTGCTGCCGATCCAGGCCGAGTCGCCCGTGCCGCCGCTGCGCGTGGGCTGGACGCCGTTGTACGATGCGCCGCGCGCCGCCGCCGAAATTGGCTTGAAACAGGTGTGGCTGAAAGACGACGGCCAGAACCCGACCGGCTCATTCAAAGATCGGGCCAGCGCCTTGATCGTCGCGCGGGCGTTGGAGGCGGGCATCACCACCGTCAGCACGGCCAGCACCGGCAACGCGGCGGCGGCATTGGCCGGATTGGGGGCGTCGGTCGGCCTAAACACCATCATCTTCGTCCCCGCCAGCGCGCCGGAAGCCAAAATCGCGCAACTGCTGGTATATGGCGCGACGGTGCTACTAGTCGAGGATACTTATGATGTGGCGTTCGATCTGTGTTACCAGATGTGCCTGAGTGAAGGGTGGTACTGCCGCAATACAGCCCTGAATCCCTATACTACCGAAGGCAAAAAGACCGTATCCTATGAGATAGCGGAACAGTTGCATTGGGATACGCCGGATGTCGCGGTCATCAGCGTGGGCGATGGCAACATCATCGCCGGGGTGTACAAAGGCTTCTATGACCTGCACCAATTGGGTTGGATAGAGCGGATTCCGCGCCTGATCGGTGTACAAGCAGATGGAAGCGCGGCATTGTATCAGGCCTGGAAAGACGGCGTGCGGGCGCAGGATATGCTTCCCATTGATGCCCATACGGTGGCCGACAGCATTTCCGCCGGACTGCCGCGCGACCGGGCCAAGGCGCTGCGGGCCGTAACGCAGACGCAAGGCGCATTTGTTACCGTATCCGATGAAGCGATTATCGCCGCGATCCCGCTTCTGGCGCGGCTGACCGGCGTGTTCGCCGAACCGGCTGCGGCAGCCGTTTTCGCGGGCGCGGAACGTGCTGTACAATCGGGGTTAATCAGTAGAGATGAATCGGTTGCCATAATTTTGACGGGCAACGGCTTGAAGGACATCAAACGCGCCCAACAATCGGTTGCGCAGGGCTTGCGGGTGCAGCCGACCATGGACTCGATACGACAGGCGTTACGATTTGAGTGAGGATTCATGAGCGACAGACCGCGTTATTCGATCATCGCCCCGATCTATAATGAAGAGGGCAATATTCAAAAACTATATGACCGCCTTTCGTCGGTCATGGATTCGACTGGCGAAACCTGGGAATTGGTGACGGTGAACGACGGCAGCCGCGATGGCTCGGCGCGGCTGATCGAGGCGTTGGCGGCCAAAGACCCGCGCATCAAACTGATCAATTTTGCCCGCAATTTCGGCCACCAAATCGCGGTGACGGCTGGCTTGAACCATGCCACCGGCGAGGCGATGGTCGTGATTGACGCCGACCTGCAAGACCCGCCCGAACTGATCCTAGAAATGGTCGAACGCTGGAAAGCGGGTTATCAAGTAGTGTATGCGGTGCGCGAGGAACGCAAGGGCGAAAGCTGGTTCAAGCTGTTCACCGCCAAGTTATTCTACCGGCTGATTAACCGCCTGACCGAGGTAGACATTCCGCTCGACACTGGCGACTTCCGGCTGATGGATCGTAAAGTGGTGGACGCGCTCAATTCGATGCCGGAACACAACCGCTTCATTCGCGGCCTGACCAGTTGGATCGGATTCAAGCAAACCGGTGTGACCTACGTGCGCGAGGCGCGCGAGTGGGGCGAAACCAAGTACCCGCTCAGGAAGATGGTGCGCTTTGCGATGGACGCAGTGACCGGGTTCTCGTATTTCCCGCTGCAAATTATGGTCTATGTGAGTTTCGTGCTGGGCGTGCTGGCGGTGTTGGGCATCCCGATCATCGCGGTGCTGCGCGTGGTACTGGGCTTCAATTTTCTGGGCGGGCAGGTGACGCACATCATTCTGCTGTTGTTGTTGAGCGCGTTCCAATTGTTTTTCCTGTTCATCATGGGGCAGTATGTCGCCCGGATTTATGATGAGGTGCGCGGCAGGCCGTTGTATATCGTGGCCTCGACCGCCAATCTTGGCGAGGTAAACAAGCCGGTGGAAACGCCGGCCCGCCCGCCTGAACCTGCGCCGGAACCCGAAATGTAAAGGACGTTGTGGGGGTTACGATGGCCGAATATAACCGTGATGCGATCCACAAAGTGCAGCAGTACCGGAAACTCGTCCTGGTATACGAGGCGTTGGACGAAGAAATCGGGCAACTCATCCTGGCGAGCGGCGGCCATACCGACCAGATGTCGCCGGAAACAATGGCGCGCTATCGTAACCTGGCGCGGCGGCGTGATGATGTCGAGAACGACATGCGCAGCCTGGAACAAGAACTCCAGATTGATGACGAAGACTCGACGATTATGTAGAATTACCGGTTGCGGCAGTAAACCCGCTGTGAATGACAACCGATGATACGGACGCGACATGATGTGTCCACACAAACTTATCTATTTGGAGTCCCTAAATTGATTACTGGCCCGACATTTGAAGAAATGCTGCATCCGCAGTTCATCGCGCCCGCCATCCGTGAACAGGCGCTCAAGGCGCGGACAGCCGACCCCCTCGACCCGATCAACCTGTTCAATATCACCTGGCGCGACGCGAATAATGAGGTCTATCACGTCGTCCTGCCCAAGCAGTTGACCGGCGTGGACGCCAACATTGTTGTGATCTACGGCAAAGAATTTCCCTCCGGCAGTCACAAGGTCGGCGCGGCCTACTCGGTGCTGCTGGAAAAAGAATTGTTCGGCGAGGTCGATCCAGATAAACATGTGCTGGTGTGGCCGTCCACCGGCAATTATGGCATTGGCGGGGCGTGGGTGGGCTGCCGCATGGGCTGCGAAAGCCTGGTGGTGCTGCCCGCCGGGATGAGCCAGGAACGGTTCGACCGCATCCACAGCTATGGCGCGGAGATCATCCGCACGCCCGGCTCGGAGAGCAACGTCAAAGAAATCTACGACGAAACGCACCGTTTACGCGCCAGCGACCCGAACATTCGTATCTTGAACCAGTTCGAGGTGATGGGCAACTACCGTTTTCACTACTATGTCACCGGCAATACGCTGGTCGAACTGGCCGGTGAGTTGGCGGTGCGCGGCGTCGGGAGCGGCAAAATCTCAGCCTACGTGTCGGCGATGGGCAGCGCCGGGACGATTGCCGCCGGGGATCGGCTAAAGCAGGAGTGGCCGGATCACAAGATCGTCGGCCTCGAACCGATCCAATGCCCGACGTTGTATAACAACGGCTACGGCGCGCACGACATCCAGGGCATCGGCGACAAACATGTCACCTGGATTCACAACGTCCTGAATATGGATGCCCTGATGTGCATTGATGACATCGAGTGCAAGAAGGGGCTGCAAATTTTCGCTGAGGAAGCCGGGCGCGAAACGCTGTTGAAACGTTACAAAATTGACCCGGCGCTGGTGGAACGACTTGGCACGTTGTTCGGCATCAGCGGCATTTGCAATATCCTGGGTGCGATCAAAACGGCCAAATATTATCACATGACCCAAGACGATGTGATCGTCGCCGTCGCCACCGACGCGATGGATCGCTATCCCTCGGTGATGGAAAGCATGGCGGAACGTTACGGCAGGCTGGACGAAGCCGAAACCGTTGGGCACGTCGAGAGTATCTTCAAGGGGATGCGTACCGATTGGATCATGCCCGGCACACCCGACGCGCGCGAACGCTGGCACAACTTGAAATATTACACCTGGGTGGAGCAGCAGGGCAAGACGGTCGAAGCATTGGACGCCCAGCGCGACCCGGCGTGGTGGCTGGAACACCAGCGTATGGTGGCCGACATTGACACGCGCTTGCTCAAGCTGCGCCAGGCCGAGACGGTGAAGGCGTGATATAACCATACGATGCAATCGGTAGAACTGTCCCCAACTGCTGCCCGCTTAACAGTTTTCCGCCATTGGTGGGCCGCGCCCGAATCGCGTTGGGTTCGAGAGCCGCTAGCTGCCTTCCTCCTCACACGGATGGTTGTGCTGTTGGGTGCCTATTTGTCGCTGCTGCTCGGCATTCAGTTGTATGCACAGCCACCCAATGGGATTACGGTACCCGGCGTGTGGGGCGTGTGGGCGCGCTGGGATAGCAACTGGTATGTCGAAATCGCCGACGAGGGTTATGCCTACAGTCCTGATCTTTCGGTCGAAAGTTCCGTTGCTTTTTTCCCATTGTATCCCATTGCAATCAAGGCGCTCGCCTTGGTCACGGGCAGTTCGCTGGCTAGCGGTGTCATCATCAACAATGTTTGTTTTCTCCTGGCGTTGATGTACTTTTACAAGTTGGCAGGGTTGGATATTGATCCGTCGGCCACCCGGCGGGCGGTTTTTTACCTGGCGGCTTTTCCGGGGTCGTTCTTTTTTTCCGCAGCCTATTCGGAAGGTCTGTTCCTGTTGGTGTCGATCCTGGCGACGCTGTGCGCCCGTCGTGGGTCGTGGTATTGGGCGTCATTCTGGGCAGCCTTGAGCGCCGCCAGCCGCGCGCCGGGCTTCCTGCTCTGGCTGATCGTTGGCCTGGAATGGCTACGCGCGCAAGGCTGGACATTAGCGACGATGAACCAGCGCGAAGCCTGGGCCAAAATGGGGGCGGTACTGTGGAAGCATTGGCGTCAAGTCCTCATCATGACTGTCATGATGACATCCGGGTTGTGGCTCTACATGTTGTATCTGGGGGTACAGTTCGGCGATCCGCTCATTTTCCAGACCTCAGGGGACTCCTGGTTTGAGTTCCGTTTCGGCCTGCTGCGCCCACTGGAAATTATCGCGCATGATTTGCAACAGTCGTTCAGTGCCAATCCACCGAAGCACGTCCTGCCGGGTTTCGCGGCGGTTGACGTTGGCACATTTATCCTGATTGTGATGTTGTCCATACCCATGTGGCGGCGGTTTCGTGACAGCTATTCCATTTACTGTATCGTTCACCCGCTGCTGGCGCTTTATGGTTACACACAGGGGATGCTGCGTTATGCGGCGGTTTTGTTTCCGCTGTTTATGCTACTGGCGTTATGGGGTCGCAACCCCTGGGTAAATCGGTTGCTACTCTACACATTTTTGCCGCTTCAATGCCTGTTGACGGTAATGTTCGTCAATTGGATTTTTATCGGCTGATTCCATTTCGTCCGGTTGTTGACAGAGGAGAGGTGGGCCGGCTAGCATCATGTTCCCGGAAGACCGTGTACTCGTCGGCGTGATTAACCGCAAACGCGACCTGGCGTTGGCCCAGACTGAGGGCTGGTATCGCATCCCACAGGAGCGGATGCCGCGTGGAATCAATGCCGAATACATGGCGTTTTTTCTGAGTCGGGCGTTCAAAGAACGCAACGGTGGCATCTATTATTACGCCGAGCGCAAAGGCCTGGAACTGGCCTACCGCAAGGATTTGCTGCCCAAAGAAGCCGATCACCCCCGCGCGGACGAGGTGTATTACAAAGTCCAGATCGGCGATCTGATCGAGAAATCGCCGCCGGTGCTGAACCCGACGCGCCGCACCCTGACCTTTGTCTACACCACCTGGGATCGCTTCGTCCATGCTGAAAAAATTAGCGACCTGTACAGCCAGGACGATTATTTTGTCGACCGGATTTATCACGCGCTGCAGAGCAGGGGTGTCTATGCCGAGCGCACCTGGCAGGCCGAATACCGGGGCGACGCACCCCAGTTGCGCATCTTGTGCGAAAAGGGCTCGGTGAACGCCTCGACCGCGCCAGGCGAGGGGACGCTGTACCTGGATCAAACCGAAGGCGAGGACAAAATCCTGGCGAAAATCTTGGCAAATATCGCCGCACAGGGCGGGCCGGTGTTCGTCCGCATCCCGCCGGAGACGCTTTGGCCGGGTTGAAAACTGAAAGTCAAATGTGCGATAATAGGCCTTCTTTTGGGCACGCCGACTAAAGAAGTGGGTTTTTATGCTGATTCTCAACGCGACACTGGTGACGTGGGGCGAACCCAACTGCATCCTGACCGATCATGCACTCTATATTCAGGATGGCGTGATCGCCGAAATCGGCCCGGCGCGCGAACTGGCCGCCCGTTACCCGCAGGGCGAACGTTTGGACGCGGACGGGCAGTTGGTTATGCCCGGCAACATCTGCGCCCACACCCATTTTTACGGCGCATACGCGCGCGGCATGACGATCCCCGGCGAACCGCCCAAAGACTTCCCCGAAATCCTCAAGCGGTTGTGGTGGCCGCTCGACAAGGCACTTGACAAAGACACGGTGCGCATAAGCGCCTTGGTGTCGCTGGTGGATGCGGTCAAACACGGCACAACCACGCTGATTGACCACCATGCCAGCCCGAACTGCATCGAGGGCAGCCTGGATGTGATCGCCGATGTGGTCGATTGGGCCGGGCTGCGGGCGGTGCTGTGCTACGAAGTGACCGACCGCGACGGCGACGAGAAGATGCACGCCGGGATCGCCGAAAATGTGCGCTTCATGCGCGACAACGAAATCCCGTTGATCGCCGGGACGTTCGGCCTGCACGCCAGCCTGACGTTGAATGACGCCGCCCTGCGCGCCTGCGCCGATGCCTTGCCCGATGGCGCGGGTTTTCACGTCCATGTCGCCGAGCATGAGGCCGACGAAGACGACAGCCTGCGCCGGAGCGGGGTGCGCGTCGTCCACCGCCTGGATGAATTTGGCATTTGGGGAGATAAGACCATCGCGGCACACTGCGTCCATATTGATGAGTCGGAGCGTCAGGTGTTGGCCGACAGCGGGACGTGGATCACGCACCAACCGCGCTCGAACATGAACAATGCCGTCGGCGCGATGAACTTTGACGATTTCATGGCACGCGGGATGAACATTTGTATCGGCAACGACGGCTTCAGCAACAACATGTGGGCGGATTGGAAAGATGCCTATCTGCTGCACAAGGTTACTAGCCGCGACCCACGTAAGGCCAACGGTGCAGACATTGTGCAGGCGGCGGCCTATAATAACGCGCGGCTGGCAGAGCAGTTTTTCCCCGGCCAGCGATTGGGCGAGTTGAGCGTGGGCGCAGCGGCGGACATCATTTTCGTGGATTATCGCCCGTTCACACCGCTGACCGAGGGCAACCTGCCTTGGCACATCCTGTTCGGTTTCGAGGCGTCGATGGTGACGACCACGATTGTCGCCGGTAATGTGCTGATGAAAGACCGCCACCTGCTGACGCTGGACGAGAAGGCGATTGCCGCAGAAGCCCGCGCCCGCGCGCCGGGGGTGTGGGCGCGCTACGCAGAAAACGTCACGCAATTTTAAATCTTGGTAGGGGTTTGTCGCCAACAAACCCTACACCACTATTGAAGGATTATCATGACTGACGATCAAGGGACATTATTGACGATTGCCGTCCTGGGTGGGACGGGGAAAGAAGGCTCCGGGCTGGCGACGCGCTGGGCGAAGAACGGCTACCGCATCATCATCGGTTCGCGCGATGCCGAACGCGCGGCTGCCCACGCCGCCGAGCAGAACAAGGCGTTAGGCGGTGACTATTTGACGGGGATGTCCAATGCCGACGCAGCGGGAGAGGCGCACATCGTCGTCCTGAGCGTGCCGTACAGCGCGCATCAATCGACATTAGAAGGCGTGAAAGAGCAGTTGGCGGGTAAGGTGCTGCTGGACGTCACCATTCCGCTGCAACCTCCCCAAATTCGCACCGTGCATCTGCCAGAGGGTAAGGCTGCCGCGCTCGAAGCGCAGGCTTTGCTGGGTGAAAATGTCAAGGTGGTATCTGCATTTCATCACCTCAGCCATGTCCAGTTGAATGATCTGGAACACCCCATCGACTGCGATGTGTTGATCTGTGGGGATGATGCGGGCGCGAAGGCGGCGGTCATGAAGCTGGTTGAGGCGGTCGGGACGCGCGCTATCGACGCCGGTTCGCTGCAAAACTCGATTGCGGTCGAGGCGCTGACGCCGGTGCTGCTGTATATCAACAAGGCCTATGAGATCAAACATTCGGGCATCCGCATCACCGGAATCGGCTGATGTGAGCGGGCATCATTCATCCTTGACCGCGACGGCGCTGCCGGGCATCCCGCTGATTCAGGCGGGCGACGACCTGGCGCAGGTCATCCTTGATGGTTTAGGGCGCGCGGGGCTGGCGCTGCAAACCGGCGATGCTTTGGTCGTCACGTCCAAGATTGTATCGAAGGCTGAGGGGCGGCTGTTCGATTTGAAGGCCGTTGATCCGCGCGCAGAAGCCCATGTGCTGGCCGCCGAGACGCGCAAAGACCCCCGCATCGTCGAACTGGTACTGCGCGAAAGCCGCCTGATCTCGCGCCAAGCGCCGGGCGTACTGGTGGTGCAGCACCGCCTGGGGTTCGTTAGTGCCAACGCCGGGATCGACCAGTCGAATGTCGATGGTGGCGACGACCATGTGCTGCTGCTGCCGCTCGATCCCGACTCTTCTGCCGAGGCGATCCGCCAGCAATTGCGGCTGTCGAGCGGCGCGGATGTAGGCGTGGTCATCAGCGACTCGCATGGCAGGCCGTTCCGCATGGGCAACGTCGGTGTGGCGATCGGCGTGGCTGGGATGCCCGCGCTGCTCGACCTGCGCGGCAGGCCGGATTTGTTCGGGCGCGAATTGAAAATTAGTATCCAGGGCTACGCCGATTTGGTGGCGTCGGCGGCCAATTTGCTCACCGGCGAGGCTGATGAAGGCCGTCCTGTGGTGCATCTGCGTGGGTTGGACTTCCCGGCCAGCGACGGCCATGCCAGCGAGATGATCCGTTCGCCAGAGCAGGATCTGTACCGATGAGCAACCAGAGGTCAGCAATCAGCGGAAACATAATCCATGATGACCGATCAATATGTGAAAATGTCGATCACCGATACCTTAATGAACCGCCGCTCGATCCGGCGCTACAAGCCTGATCCTGTGCCGCGCGACCTGATCGAATCACTGCTAGCGGTGGGTATCTGGGCGCCGTCTGCCCACAACCGCCAACCCTGGCGCTTCGCGGTGGTCGAAGCCCCGGCGCAGAAAGAATCGCTGGCGAACGCGATGGGCGCGCGGCTGCGGCGTGACCTGGTTGCGGACGGTGTGCCAACCGACGTAATCGAGGCGGATGCGTCGCGTTCGTACAGCCGCATCACGTCCGCGCCGGTCGTGATCGCGCTGTGTTTGTCGATGGTCGATATGGATGTCTATGCCGACACCAAGCGCAACCACAGCGAATATGTGATGGCGGTGCAAAGTACCGCGATGGCCGGTCAGAATATCCTGCTGGCCGCGCATGAGGCCGGTTTGGGGGCGTGCTGGATGTGTGCGCCGCTGTTCTGTCCGGAGGTGGTGCAGGCGGCGCTCGATTTACCCGACGACTGGCAGCCGCAAGCCCTAGTGACGGTTGGCTACGCGGCGGAAACGCGCGAAAAGACGCGCCGCCCCCTGGAAACGAGAGTGTTATGGCGCTGAATGTCGTCGTCCTGGTTGGCGGCGTGGGTGGGGCGAAATTGGCCTACGGCCTGGCGCAGGTTTTGCTGCCGGAAGAACTGACGGTGATCGTGAATACTGGCGACGACATCTGGTTGCACGGTCTGCGCGTCTGCCCCGACCTCGACACGATTATGTACACGCTGGCCGGTCTGGTCGATCCCGTAAACGGTTGGGGCATCGCGGGCGATACACGCCACACGCTGGAATACTTGAAGCGTTATGGCGAGGAGACCTGGTTCGGCCTGGGCGATCAGGACTTCGCAACGCACATCCTGCGCACGGCGGCACTGCGCCAGGGCGAAACCCTGACTGAGGTGACGGCACGGCTCACAAAAAAGTTAGGTATTCCTCAGGCAATATTGCCAATGACAGACGCGCCGGTGGCGACTATGGTTAATACCGTCGAGTACGGCGAGATCGACTTCCAGACCTATTTCGTGCGTTACCGCTGGCAGCCGACCGTGAAATCACTGCGGCTGGCGGGGATCGAGAATGCAGCCCTCTCCCAGCCGGTTCAGGCTGCGCTTGACGCGGCGGACATCATCCTGATCGGGCCGTCCAACCCCTGGCTGTCGATTGACCCGATCCTGGCCGTGCCGGGTTTGCGCGCCCGCATCGTCGCCCGCCCGAATCCGCGCGTGGCCGTCAGCCCGATTGTGGGCGGCAAGGCGCTGAAAGGCCCGGCGGACAAGCTGATGAAGGAGTTGGGCTATGAACAATCCGCCGCCGCCATCGCTGGCTATTATGGTGACTTGATTAACGGCTTCATCTACGACCAGACCGACGAAGGCTTGTCATTCCCGCTGGCGCACGCGGCCAGTTATGAAACCATTATGAAATCTGGTGAGGACAAGATTCTTCTGGCGCAAAATGTGCTAGATTGGATTAAGAGCTGGATGTAAGGTTTTCTTGTTATCCTGAGTTCAGCCGCAGGTACGAAGGGAGGTATGGTGCGTGGACGGCACAGGCCGCGCCCGCGCTGATATTATGGGCGTCTGGGTCATCATTCCGGTTAAACCATTGAACCGTGCCAAGAGTAGGCTGTCGGGAGTCTTGACCCCGGAGCAGCGTTACCATCTGGCCGAAACCATGTTGCGCCATGTTTTGAGTGTTGTCCAAACCGTTCCACAGGTGTTGGGGACGCTGGTCATCAGCCGGGACAATAAGGTATTGTCGATTGCCCGCGAATACAATGCCCATACGGTGCAGGAGAGCGGCACGCCCGAACTCAATACCGCCCTGATGCGCGCGACTCAGGTAATCGCCCGCTGGAAGGGCAGCGCCGTGCTAATTCTCCCGGCAGATTTACCGCTGATCGCCGGAGAAGATGTCGCCGCGATTATCGAGATGAGCGGACGTGCGCCCCAATCGGTCGTGATCGCTACCGACCAGCACGAGGACGGCACCAATGCGCTGTTCGTGCGCCCGCCGGGGCTGGTGGAATATGCCTACGGCGCGGGCAGCTACAAACGCCACAAACAAATCGCCCAGGATGCCGGGGCGGACATGAAAATTTACCACTCCGAGCGCCTTTTACTGGACATTGACGTACCGGCTGATTTACAATCCTTCCACGAACGGGTACGGATTGGGGGCATACAGACCCCCTAGGGGTGTAGCGGCTGCTATGCCCTGACTCACACATGCTGAGGGGGGAACCATGGCAGACCGAGTCGCTTTATATTTACAAGACGCGCATTCCTTACAGGATGCGATCAAATACGTCCAATATGCCGAGTCGCGGGGGTTTGAAGCCGTCTGGCAGGCTGAAAGTCGTCTCGTCCGCGACGCGATTGTGCCGATGGCCGCTTTCGCCGCCACCACCAGCCGCATCAAAATCGGCTCTGGCGTGATTAACAACTGGACGCGCAACCCCGCCGTGATCGCCGCAACCTACCTCACACTCGACGACCTTGCGCCGGATCGCATCATTTGCGGGATCGGGGCGTGGTGGGACCCGCTGGCGCAAAAAGTGGGCATCAACCGCACCAAGCCGCTGCTGGCAATGCGCGAAGTCGTCACAGTGGTGCGCGATCTGTTGGTGCGGGAGCGCGTGACTTTTCATGGCGAATTTGTCCACCTGGACGACGTGGAACTCGACGTGGTGCATGGCCGCAAAGAACCCCGCAACGTCCCGATCTACATCGGCGCGACCGGCCCGAAAATGATGGCACTCACCGGCGAAATTGCCGACGGCGCGGTGCTGAATTATCTGGTGTCGCCGCAGTACAACCAGGGCGCGCTGGCGCAACTTGAAGAAGGCGCGAAACTGGCCGGGCGCAAGCTGGATGCCATCGACCGTCCACAGTTGATGGTGTGTTCGGTCGATCATGACCGCAAACGGGCGCTGGACGGCGCGCGCAAACTGGTGACGCAGTACCTCGGCCAGCAGCCGCACATCATGAAGGCCAGCGGCGTGAAACAAGAACTGCTCGACGAAATCGGGCAAGTGCTGACCTGGCCGGCGACCGAGGAACAGATCGAGCAGGCCATGCGCCTCGTGCCGGACGATGTGGTGCAGATGATTACCGCCTCCGGCAGCCCGCAAGAGGTCAAGGCGAAGGTGCGCGAGTACATGGCCTCCGGCGCGACCTGCCCGATCCTGTACCCGCTGGGCGATGTGCGGCTGATGATCGACACGTTCGCGGACGGCTACTCCAATTAGAGTTAAAAGTTGGAAACTCAAACTAACTATTGCCATGAGGCGGCCACTTTCCTATGCGCGTGATAAAATGGCCGCATGACTGACTTTGAAACACAGAGCGTCTCTCGTAGGCGCTCACTGTTTGTTTGGGGCGGATTTTGCGCCCTGGCCGGACTGATTTTCTTGGCCTATGCCTTTGCCAGTCTCGCGGTGGGGCGTGGAGTGTTCGTCATGCCGCTCGACGACGTATACATCCACTTCCAGTACGCCAGGGAGATGGCCGCCGGGGAGCCGTATGTCTACAACCCCGGCCTGCCGCCTACTTCTGGCGCGACCAGTTTCCTCTACCCTTACATGCTGGCTGCTGGCTATCTGCTCGGCTTCCAGGGACTCAACCTGGGCTTGTGGGCGATGCTGCTAGGCATGGTCGCGCTAGCTTGCTCGACCTGGTTGGTCTACCGGCTGGTGCTGGCGTTCGGCGCTCCGGGGTGGTTGGCGGTGCTAGCGGGCATTCTGTTCGCCATGAGCGGGCCGGTGTCCTGGCATTTCATGAGCGGCATGGAAACCGGGTGGGTCATACTGTTTACGTTAGGGACGTTGTATAGCCTCATTATCTATCCCCACCCCCTAACCCCCTCCCCATTGCATGGAGAGGGGGGACAGATGCGCGCTCGCCATGTGATTGTGTTGGCCTCACTGCTGGCGTTGATTCGACCTGAGGGGGGGATATTGGCGGCGCTGGCGATGATGGCGTTGTGGACGCAGGTGCGAAAGGTTGGTGCAGGGACGAGATATATCTCGTCTCTACTGATCCCCATTTTGGCAATTGGTGTGCAGCCGCTCGTCAATCTGCTGCTGACGGGTTCAGCGGTGGCGTCGGGCAACGCGGCCAAGTCGGTGTTCGGCGTGATTCCGTTTGCTTGGGGCGTGGTGATTGGGCGAATACTCGACCAATGGAGGCAGTTGTGGACGGAACTGCTGACCGGCAGCAGCCCGCGTGAGGGGTTGTATATCGCCCCGCTGATGCTAGTAGTGGCCGGGATCGGAATCATTCGCCTGCTGTGGGAGCGGCGGTGGCGCGCCGTCGGGCTGGTGCTTATCGGTTGGCTGGCTATCGGCACGCTGGCGGTTTCGACGCTGGACACGGCATTCTGGCACTTCAAGCGTTACCAGATGCCGTTCATCGCGCTGCTGTTTCCGCTGGCGGGGTGGGGGCTGGTGGGAATTTGGGATTTCGCCTGGGGCAGTGCTGAAACGGCCAAGAAGATGGGCAGCACACCATCGGGGCTTTACCGCATCTATACCGTGCTGACGACCGTTTTTCGAGACCCAATCACGGATATTTATGTGCGTCGTGAACGGGCAGATTTGCCGAATCTGGGAGTGGTGATCTTGCGCGGCGGGATGATTTGCGGGTCGGTGTTCGCGTTCGTAGTCGCGGTATCGACTGCTGTCCAATTTCTTCACCACTACGCCCTGAACGTGGATTATATATACCAACAGCCGTTGCAAATGGCGCGCTGGTTGGAGGCGAATACGCCGCCCGACGCGGTGATCGCGGTGCATGACGTGGGCATGATACGCTACCTGGGCGGGCGGACGACTCTCGACATAGTGGGGCTGACCACGCCCGGCGCGGCGGATTACTGGCGCAACGGGCCGGGGTCGGTGGCGGAATTTTTGATCCAGCAGCGCCCGGATTACATCGCCTCGTATGGGCATGGACATGGCTTCGGCCTGGGGATGCTTGCGGATACGAGTTTATACGGCGCACCGCTTGCCAGCTTCCCAGTTGACTTGGACGACCGATACAACGTGGCGCTTGCGGCGGATTTCCAGGGGATATACCAGCCGGAATGGGTGAAGATTTTCGATAATCGCCTGATGTATCAAGGTAATGTCAGTCACTACCGGGATGGATTATTGCAGGATGGATATCTATCCGATTACGTGAATGTGGGTAACATCAATTCTGAGCGCGTGGCAAATTATGGTTGGCCGAATGAGAATGATTTTCACGGATTTTCCTCGGAAGTCCATGAATTTGATTATATGGGCGCTTGTATAGCGGTCATCCGACCCTGCTCCGTGATTGACGGTGGGAGGAGCATCGATAAAGAAGAAACATTTACGATGAACACCACCCCAGGTGAGGATGCTATTCTCATCACACGGATACATCCGTTCCAGCCCGGTAGTTTCGATGTTTATGCTGATGACTACCTGGTAGGGACTCGTATTATTTCTGCCATACCCGGCACGTGGTTAGAGATTATGACTTTGATTTCCTCTAAGTTTATAGCTTCTGAAAAAACACATTTTCGGATCGTCCCTCATATTTCGGACGGTTATTATATGCCCTACTATCACTGGCTAATGCAGGGTACCTATCAGACTGAACAAGCCCCACGCGAAAAGTTGACCGAATTTCAAGATAGGGCAATTGTCGTAATTTCAGCATCAATTGATTACAGACCTGATAACCATAATCAGGTCATTATTTTCGTGGAATGGTATACCGACGGGAGCGCGCAAGGGGATTACAAGGTGTTCGTGCATATGCTGGACGACAGCGATCAGATCGTGGCGCAGTCGGATGTTTATCCTGGTAACGGCACGCTACCGCCCGGAAACTGGCTGCCCGGCGTGTTGCGCGATACGATTATGGTAGACTTAGGCCAGACGCCCCCGGGGAAATACCACGTCGCCATCGGGTTGTATGACCCGTACACCTTTGAGCGGCTGCCACCGGCGGGCGGCGACGACCGGAATCGCTTCTTTATCGGGGATGTGGAGATCGAATGACGGGGGAAGACCAGGCGGTCTACGAGGCGCTGTTGGCGGCGCAAACGGCGGGCGAAGCGGCGGCGCTGGCGACGGTCGTCAGCGTGCAGGGGTCGGTGCCGCGCCACGCGGGCAGCAAGATGCTGGTGCGGGCGGACGGCTCGATCCTCGGCACGGTGGGCGGCGGGGCGATGGAAGCGCGCGTTGTGGGGGAGGCGTTGGCTGCCATGCGCGATGGCGAGACGCGGATGCCGAGTTATACCCTCAATGACATCGCCGCCGGGGACGCCGGTGTGTGCGGTGGCACGGTTCAGGTATTCATTGAGCCGGTGGGCGTCGCGCCGACGCTGCTGGTGATCGGCATCGGCCACGTCGGCAAGGCGTTGGCGGAACTCGGCAACTGGGCGGGCTACCGCGTCGTGATCTCCGATGACCGCCAGGAATTTTGCAACCCGGATTATCTGCCGGGGATGGACGGCTACGTGGTGTGTAAGCCGGGCGAGATCACGCAACATACAGCGGTGAATGCGCGCACCTACGTCGCGGCGGTCACGCGCGGCCTGCCGGTGGACATCGACCTGATCCCGGCGCTGCTGGCGACCGACGCGGCCTATATCGGCGTGATCGGCAGCCGCCGCCGTTGGGCGATCACCGTCAAGCAGCTTCAAGACGAACGCGGTTTGACCCACGACCAGCTCCGGCGGGTGTACGCGCCGATTGGGTTGGAAATCAATGCTGAGACGCCGCAGGAAATCGCGGTCAGCATCCTGGCACAGATCATCCTGACGCGGCGGGGCGGCGACGGCCAGCCAATGAAAGAAACAGTGATGAGTAAAGAGTTATGAGTAAAAGACAGGTTTCGTGTAGCGACCTGTCTTTTTCATTAAGCTGATAACTGAAAACTGACGACTAATTACTTTTAGGGCTTTTGAGCGTGAAAATACTTTGTGTGAGCGACACGGTGATGCCGCCGATGGAGAGCGCGGTCAATTTGCGGCGGCAGTATGGCGAGGTTGAACTGCTGATAAGCTGCGGCGATATGCCGTCGGTGTACCTGGAATTTATCACCTCGGTGTTGAACGTGCCGTTGTTTTACGTGCGCGGCAACCACGACGAGGGTTACAAGGACATACCACCGGGCGGCGAGGATTTGCAGGGGCGGTTGGTGGAATACAAGGGCCTGTCATTTTACGGGCTGGAAGGCTGTATCCGTTATAATGACAGCCCGATCCAGTATAGCGAAGGTGAAATGTCGCGGATGGTGTTGAGCGCCGGTCTGCGGCTGCGCTACCGCCGGATGCGGTTTGGCGCGGGCGTGGATTTTTTCGTCACGCACGCGCCACCGCGCAACATCCACGACGCCGAAGACCTGCCACACCGGGGTTTCGCGTCGTTCCACAAGTTCCTGGAATGGTATCGCCCGCGTTACATGCTGCACGGCCACGTCCACACCTATGACCGGCGCACCACGATCCGCACCCAACACCTCGACACGATGATTATCAACATTAACCCGGTCACTGTCCTGGATGTTGAGCCGGTTTCCGGCGGATCGGAATAAGCCGATGCCCAAGTCGCTGGACGACCTGCTGCTGCAACTCCACAGCCCCGACCCGCATGATCGGGTGCTGGCGGTCGTGACGATTGGGCGTGAGCGGCTGCATCCGGCGGTGCGGTATGTCGAGTCTGCCCTGAATGATCCGGATGCCGAGGTGCGGGCGATGGCGATGTGGTCGCTCGATTTGCTCGGCAGCCCGACCACGATCCCGGTGCTGCTGCGGGCGCTGCATGATACTGCTTTCGACGTGCGCTCCAACGCTGGTTGGGCGCTGGTTCACCTCGCAAAGCGTATGTTCCCCGGCCTGGTTCTCCCCGATGTGATTGAAATCCTGCGTGACGATGATGATTACGACGCGCGGCAGATGGCCTATCTGGTGCTGGCGCGTATTGGCGGCGATGTGGCCCAAGAAGCGATCCGCCTGTACTGGAAGTAATGCTTCTTCGTTGAGTGAATCCCCCAATAATGTTACTATTATCTTGACGACATCGAACAAAGGTAGCCTACATTCATGTGGAGTCATTACTACAGCGTTGCATCCATCGCCGACGCACTCGACTTGCTAGCCCAATATGGCGCGCGCGCGCGGATTATCGCGGGCGGTACGGACATGCTGATCGAACTGGAACGCGGGCAGCGCCCCGGCGTGGACACCCTGATCGACATCACCCGCGTGCCAGGTTTGGATAGTATTACTGAGCGCGACGGACAGATCGTGCTAGGGCCACTGGTCAATCATAATCATGTGGTTGACAGCCGATTGATCGTGGAGGGTGGCTTGCCGCTGGCGCAGGCGTCGTGGGAAGTGGGGGCGCCGCAAATCCGCAACCGGGCGACGGTGG
>Ga0187894_10002171_pt1 | contig 23816 bp, 17 predicted proteins | sample GBC1701081metaG_FD_136650 | JGI IMG/M metagenome (GOLD analysis project Ga0187894, IMG submission 136650) | White microbial mat communities from a lava cave in the Kipuka Kanohina Cave System on the Island of Hawaii, USA - GBC170108-1 metaG ... | reverse complement strand
CGTAGAAATCAACCGCAAATCCGCCATGGTTCGAGTTGCGGACGATGTATTTCGCCGCCGCGAAACTGCCTGGCAAAACCGGTTTTGAAGAGGTGAAGGCCCAGGTAGTGAACTCTTCTTTCGTCTTCTGATCGGCTATCGGAATGGGAGCGACCGGCTGCTCGCTGTAACCGGCGACGAGCACACCCTTCGGGACTTTGATATTGATCGCGTAGGTCGCGCGGTCGGCGGCGTATTCGTGAAAGGGGAACCAGCGCGCGGCGTAGAAAAGATAGGAACCTTGTTCGCCGACGTTAGCCAGGCGCGCGTTCGAGATCGGCCCGCCCTGCGAAGACTCGAGAGCTCCTTCGTATTCAAACAACAGCGTGACCGGCTGTCTGGCGGGAACCACATTGCCCAGATCTATGCGGACATTCATGTTTTCGCGGTTGTCCTGAATGAATTGCAGGCCGTCCGCGCCAGGCTGCGCGGGTTGCGCTGGCGAGGCTGCGTCTTTCGGCTTTTGCGGAGGCGCCTTCAGGTTCTGCCCACGAGCGCCGGGAGGAACGGCGGCGGTCGTCGCCGGCGCCGGCCCATCGGCGCGCGTGATGCGACTGATCGTGAGCGACCCGTTCATTTCAAAGATGACCGACCTGGTCTCGGATTGCGGAACAAATCTCACTTCGGCGCGAGCCTTCAGCAACTGGGCCGATGGAACAAGCTCAGCGTCAATCTTGTAATGCTGAACGTCGAAATCAGACGCGCCCTTTTGAGCCGACGCCATCGGCGCCGCCAGCGCAAACACCAGAAACGCAAACATCCCAAGCCAAAATATTTTTCTCATTTTATTTGTCCCCACTTCTGTTCCTATTTGAGTGTCTCGCCCTCTTCTTAAACCGCGCTCTTTGTCTTTAGATTTGCGTGAATTATAGCATCGCGACACGCTTTTGAAAGGTTAGCCCACTGCATTATCCACAATCGTGAACCGTCCCACGATTACTGGCGGTTGAACGATAAACGAGGACTTACTTGCAACTGACACACCAAGATGTGGAGATGCACGAATGACGCTGGTACGGTGCCGGGAGCGGTAGCGACCGGGCGCCTCGTGAGACGCGCTCTCATGAGGCGCCCGGTCGCTACCGCTCCCGGCACCGTACCAGCGCCAACATGGCCATCCCATTATCATTCCGCTAATGCATTGTCCAAGGAGACTGGATATCAACAGGAAGCGCATATGATGCCCGTGGAGGAAATTACTTATGTTCGATTTCAACGAAAAATCAGTCCTCATCACCGGCGGGAGCCGGGGATTGGGACGCGCTCTGGCGCTACGCTTTTCCGCCGAGGGCGCAAAAGTCACGCTGGTCGCTCGTCATCAAACGGAACTTGATGAGGTCGTCAGCCGTGTCAGGAAGAACGGCGGAATCGCCTTCGGAATTGGCGCGGATGTCGGCGACAAGGAGAGCATCTACCCGATTGTGGGGCAGGCGGCGGCCCTGGCCGGGCCGGTAGACATCCTGATCAATAACGCGAGCGCGCTCGGCCCCGTCCCGTTACGACTGATCCCTGATACCGATTGCGAGGACTTCGAGCGGGCGCTGCAGGTCAACACCATCGGCCCCTTCCGGCTCATCAAGGCCGTCGTCGGTTCGATGGTTCTGCGACAGACCGGGGTGATCGTCAACATCTCCTCTGACGCGGCGGTCGAACCTTACCCGTCTTGGGGCGTGTACGGCGCTTCCAAGGCCGCTCTCGATCATCTGACCCGAATTGCGGCGATCGAGATGGCGGATACCAGCGTGCGATTCTTCAGCGTGGACCCGGGCGAGATGGACACACGAATGCACGCCGACGCGATGCCAGACGCTGATCCCGACAGCTTGCAATCGCCCACCGTGGTCGCGGAAAAAATCATGATCATGATTCGGCAATCTGATCGGATTGCGAATGGATCGCGGCTGATCGCTTCAGACTGGTCAGTTCGACCATAAAACGAGATTTTACATATGCAACACCGTTTCTCATGCTACACTAAAAAAGGTCTTGTTTTTGGCTGCCTTTTTTTGCTATCTAATAAGACCTACGAGAATCACTGATAGTTTTTATCGGAAATTGGTCATCGTTTCGGCCACGAGAAACTATCAGACAAAAAAATGTAGGACAGAAAAATGGCGGCCCATATTTTTCTGTCCTACATTTTTTTGTCTGGCGCCCGAAACGACCCAATGACTTTTCAAGCAGGAAGGAAACAGATGAAAAGAATCTCTCCGTATGTTCACTTCAAAATACTCCCAAAGAAAAATAGAGCGCTGACATTGATGGCCATAACAACTCTTCTGGGCGCGGGATGCGGGAAGAAGCAGGAGATGTCGTTTGATCGGCCACCAGCGCCGGTAACGGTCGCAACGGCGGTGACGCAGGATGTGCCGATGTACCTGGATCAGGTCGGCAAATGTACCGCGCGTGAAGTGGTTGAGGTTCGGCCTCAGGTATCCGGGCGAATCACGAACATTCACTTTACCGACGGCGCCGACGTAAAGAAAGGCGATCTGCTCTTCACCATCGATCCGCGTCCTTTTCAGGCGAGCCTTCATCAGGCCGAAGCCAATCTGGCCAAAGACATAGCGTTAAAGAAACAGGCGGAAGCGACTCTGGCGCGGGATATCGCTCAGGCAAAACTTGGCGAGACGCAGGCGCGGCGATATGCGCAACTGAATCAGCAAGGGGTCGTCTCGAATGAACAGTCCGAGCAGATGCAGACCAGCGCCGAGGCTCTGAACGCCACAGTAGCCGCCGATCGAGCGGCGGTGCGCAACGCGGAGGAGGCGATCAAGGCCGATGAAGCCGCGATTGAAAACGCCAAGCTGCAACTGAGTTATTGTTTCATCCACTCCCCTATTGATGGTCGGGCGGGGCAACGGCTTGCCGATATCGGTAATCTGGCGGCTCCCGGCGCCCAGACGCCGCTGCTGGTAATCCAACGACTGGATCCCATCTATGCCGATTTCACGATTTCACAAAACGATCTGTCGGCAGTGCAGCGAAATATGTCTCGGGGCGCATTGAAAGTCGAAGTGCGCCTGCCCGACGACCCCGATAACGCGGTCACCGGCAATCTGACGTTTGTGGACAATGCGGTGAAGGATGCGACTGGAACGGTGAATTTGCGAGCGACCATAGCCAACAGCGCCCGCAAGTTTTGGCCCGGTCGCTTCGTCAATGTTCGACTGGTCTTAAGCACTCTGCATGGGGCCATTCTGGTCCTCGCCACAGCGCCTCAAATGTCGGCCAAGGGACAGTTCGTTTACGTTATCAAGGACGACTCGACGGCCGAGATGCGACCGGTGGCCGTAGGGCAGAGACAGGGCGACATGGTCGTCATTGAAAAAGGAATCGCGTCGGGCGAGAAGATCGTCGTCAACGGGCAACTGGGCGTCACGCCGGGCGGCAAGGTTCTGGTAGAGCAGTCGAACGCCGCAGACCTCACGAGGAATGGAGGGAAATTATGAATCTTTCGGAACCTTTCATTCGCCGGCCTGTGATGACCGCGGTGCTGACCGTTTCGGTGATTCTCTTTGGATTGTTGAGTTATTTCCGGCTTCCGGTGAATGACCTCCCGGCCGTCGATTATCCAGTGATTCAGGCGCAGGCGTCTTATCCCGGCGCCAGCCCGGACACAGTAGCCAACAACATAGCCACGCCGCTCGAGCGGCAATTCATGCAGATCAATGGACTGGAGCTAATCACTTCAAAAAGCACACAGGGCAATACGAGCATGACGCTCCAGTTCAGCCTGGACAAGGACATAGACGCCGCCGCCACCGACGTGCAGACGGCCATCTCACGGGCGACGGGAAGCCTGCCGGTCGATCTGCCGTCTCCGCCGACCTTCACAAAGACAAATCCCAGCGATCAACCGATTATGTATATCGCGTTGACAAGCGATTCGACGACTCGCGGGCAACTATACAATTATGCGAGCACGCAGGTCGGACAACGAATCAGCATCGTCCCCGGCGTCAGCCGAGTGGATGTATTCGGGACCAAGTCCGCCATCCGAATCAAGGCGGATCCCGCGGCGATGTGGGCGCGCGGCATATCAATAGATGACGTGTCGAACGCGATCAGGAACGGGACGAGTTATACCGGCGCGGGCCAGTTCGACGGATCGGGAGGCACGGCGTTGCTGCGTCCCAAAGGACAACTCGAGACCGCCCAGGAGTACAGCGATTTGATCGTCGGCGCATCGGGCGGAGCGCCTATCTATCTGCGTGATGTCGCCGCGGTGCGCGAATCGGTTCAGGATGAACGCATCGACATGCGGATGTGGGTGAGAGGCCATGAAGTTCCAACGGCGACAGTGATCATCGCCGTCAACCGCCAGGCCGGGGCCAACGTCGTTGAAGTAGCCGAGAACATCCACAAGCTGATGCCCGTCATCAGCGCCGAACTTCCCGGCTCGATCCGCATTACACCGGTCTACGATCGTTCACAATCTATTGTGCACTCGGTCAGAGACGTGCAGGTTACGCTGGCGATCGCCTTTTTGCTGGTTGTCATCGTGATCTTCATTTTCCTGGGACGAGCGACCGATACGCTGATTCCGGCGGTGGCGCTTCCGCTTTCGCTGCTGCTCACATTCATAGTGATGCGGCTGTTGGGTTACAGCCTGGACAACCTCTCGCTGATGGCCCTCACTCTGGCCATTGGCTTTCTGGTGGATGACGCAATCGTCTTTCTGGAAAATACGGTGCGACGGATGGAGAGCGGCGAGCGAGCGTTCGAAGCGACGTTGAACTCCGCGCGCGAGATCAGCTTCACCATCCTGTCGATGACCGTGTCGTTGGCGGCGGTCTTCATACCGCTCGTATTTATGTCCGGACAGGTGGGCCGCATCTTCCGTGAATTCGCGGTCACCATCGTGGTTGCGATCTTCGCTTCGGGCCTGGTGTCGTTGACGCTGACTCCACTGATGTGCGCGCGGATGCTCAAGGAGCGGGGTCACGGTTTGAAAAAGACGTGGATGGAACGGGTGATGGGCGTAGTGGAAAGCCGGGTGCTCGGCGTTTACGGTTCGTCGCTCTGGTGGTTCATCAAACATAGATGGGTTTCCGCGGCGATCTGGGTCATCTGCCTCGCCGGAACGGTCTGGCTCTTTACGATCGTTCCAAAGTCGTTCCTGCCGCCCGGTGACAGCGGCGTTATCTTCGGCGTCTTTATGGGTCAGGAAGGATCTTCACCCGAGCAGATGCGCGCCATCCAGGATCGAGTGGAAGAGACTCTGCATAAGGATCCGAACGTCCTGATGGATTTCACCATGACGGGCGCCGGACAGTTTCTCGCCTCCAACATGGGAATCACATTTACCACCATCAAACCGCCCTCGGAACGCGCGCCCATCCAGCAGGTGGCGGGCGAAATAATGGGAAAGATAAGCTCCAATCCCGGCGTCTTCGCGTTCTTGCGCCCGTTCCCTGTTCTCGAAATCAGCACCGGAGCTGTAGATCAGAATCAGGGGCAATACGCCTTTGCGCTGTCGGGCGTCAATCCCGGTCAGGTCTATGAGACCGCCGGCAAGTTGATGGCTAAGCTCGGAGAATATCCGGGATTCATGAGCCTCTCGTCCGATTTCTTCAACAACACTCCAAACCTGGATATTGATATTCGCCGCGACCGCGCAAAAGTCCACGGCGTTTCGGAAGCGCGGATCCTGAATCTGCTGCGCAACGCGTACTCACAGAACTACCTGTATCTGATCAAGAAGCCGGAAGATCAGTACCAGGTGATTCTCGAAGTCGAAGACGCCGCGCGCTCCAAGCCCGAAGACTTGTCCCTGCTTCAAATCAAATCGGACGACGGGCGGAACCTCATTCCGTTGCGCGAACTGGTGACGTGGAAGAGTTCGCTAGGCCCGCAGGCCGTCAACCACATCAATCAATTCACCAGCGTCAGCATATTCTTCAACCTGAAACCTGGAATCGCTCTCGGCGAAGCGGTTGATTACATCAACAAGAGAGCGGCGGAGATTGTTCCGCCGACCGTAAGGGCCAGCCTGCAGGGTGAGGCGTTGACCTTCAGCGATACGGTCAGGAACCTGACCATCCTTATGCTGCTCGCGGTCTTCGTGATGTACGTGATCCTGGCGATCTTATACGAAAGCTACGCGCATCCGGTGACGGTGCTTTCCACGCTGCCTCCCGCTCTGATCGGAGGATTGATGACCCTCCTTCTCTTCGGAGAAGAAGCGTCGCTCTACGCCTTCGTCGGATTGTTCATGCTGATGGGCATAGTCAAGAAGAACGGAATCCTGATCGTGGACTTCGCGCGCCACCGCGTCGAGGCCGGCGAATCGGCGGAGAAGGCGATCCACGACGCCAGCATGGATCGCTTCCGCCCCATCATCATGACTACAGTAGCCGCGGTCATCGGAGCCCTCCCCATCGCGGTGGGCTACGGAGCCGACGGATCGTCTCGCAAACCGCTGGGCCTGGTGATAGTCGGCGGCCTGATCGTCTCTCAATTCATCACGCTCTATATCACCCCGGTGATCTATCTATACCTCGAACAGTTCCAGAAGAATGTCCTGGATCGCACCTCCTTCTTCCGTTCAGGCCATTCGAAGGGACCAAAAGAGCAGGCGCTGGATGCTGCGGGAGATTGATTGAAGTCTGGTTCCGATGTGGGGCGCATTTTCATGACAGGAGGCCGCAATCGAGAGAAAAAGACCAGACAAAAAAATGTGAGACAGAAAAATAAGAGTAATGTCTGGAAGGTCTTTATTTTTCTGTCCCACATTTTTTTGTCTGGTCTTTTGGCTTTGTTCACTGGACGGGTCTCATTTCCCCACAGTCGAAAAACCTTGACAGGATCACCATAGATCACCAATATTGCGCCGGAATGAGCTGAAGCCATCAGCTATCTGTATTGCGACTTCGGCGCCTGTCGCCTGATATTCAGCCACCATTCCTCGTAGCCCCACAGACTCGACTTAAAAACTTCATTCCCAGTCTACCCGTTCAAGGCAATATCTCATGCCGGAGGAACCCTGCCATGTCACATCGCGGCGACCTGACTGAAAGATTGATCCGCATCCCGCTCTTACTAGCCACGCGCCCACACTCGCAACGCGAGTTGGCCATCGAGTTCGATGTAGACGGCGTCACTATCCGCCGTAACCTGACCGACCTGATGCGATTTCACAACATCGTGGACGAAAAGCACGGGCGCGAGATCTTCTACACGTTCGGTGGCGATTTCAAATTCACCTCGCCCAGCTTCACTCCACAGGAACTGGCCACGCTGCTGCTCGCTCAGCAATCCATCGCAGCCACCGGCTCAAAAGATTTCGGCACGCCGCTGGCCGGTCAGGGCCGCATCCTGCTCGACAAAGTGCGCGCCGCGCTGCCGCCCAGCCTGCGCGAATATCTGGATGCGTTGGCCAATATCTTCGGCTCGGCAGCCGTGCCAGCCAAAGATTACACGCCGCACGCCGAAACGATAGACCGCCTGATTCGCGCCGCCGTCACCCGCCGCCAAGTGCGAATGCGCTACCAATCGCTCAACAGCAACAAAAGCAGCGAACGCGAGTTCGATCCTTACGCTGTCTACTTCGACCCTGACGGCGCGACACTCAAAACCATCGGCTTCGATCACCGCTGGCGAGAGATCAGGACGTTTTCGATAGACCACATCGAGCGGCTGGCTGAGACCGGCGCCGAGTTCACGCGCCCGCCCGATTTCAACCTGCAGAAATTCCTGTCCGCCAACTGCTTCAACGGCATCCACGGCGAACCGCTGACCGTGCGGCTGAAGGCTTACGGCGTGACCGCCCGCGTCTTCGCCGAACGCCGCTTCCATCCCTCGCAAAAGACCATCGCGAGCACGCCGCCCGGCGCCAAAAGCGAAGAAACTATCACCATTGAGATGACAGCCGCGCGCGGGCGCGGGCTGGAAAGATTCATTCTGAGCTGGATTCCACAGATCGAAGTGCTTGAGCCAGTGGAGTTGCGCGAAAAGATTGTCGCTGAACTGCGCCAGGGACTGGCTTGCAACGGCAGCGAATAATTTTTCGCAATGAGGGCGAATCACCGACCTTACTTGTTCGCGGTCGTTGTTAAGCTGCCATCCGAATTGACCGAAAGGAGAAACGCCAATGAGCCATTACTGGGCGCACACAGACAATCCGAAAGGCCAACCGCATCTTTTAAAAGATCACCTCCGCGAAGTCGGCAAGCTCGCGAGGCAATTCGCGGAAGCTGGAAATCCCGATTTGGCGGAGGCGGCCGAATGGGCGGGCTTGCTACACGACCTGGGCAAATACCGTGACGAGTTTCAGCAGTATCTGCGCGACGAACGTGAGAGCAGCGTTGAAACACATCACGCTATCTACGGCGCGGCGCTGGCCTTCAATCACCGCAAGCTTGCCCTGGCTTTCGCCATCGCTGCTCATCACGCCGGATTACATGACACTGAAGCGCTTAGAGAATTGCTCAAGGGCGCTCGTTACGACTTCAATTGTCTGCCGGAGTTACAACAGCGATTTGAAACTGAGGTTGGCAAACTCAATCTCGATTTTCCTGATCTGGAGTTTGGCAAAGACAAACTCCGGCTTGAGATGTTTACGCGCATGATCTTTTCGGCGCTGGTGGACGCGGATTTTCTCGACACCGAAATTCACTACCAGATGCAGACGCGGAATAGTTTCGCGCTTGAGCCGGAGCGTATGCTCGCGCAATTGCTCGCCGAAAAGAACTCAAAACCTTCCTCCGGCGCCCTCAACGCGCTACGCAATCGCGTCTTCCAGCAATGCCTCGACGCCGCAGCGCTGCCGCCCGGCTTCTTTTCGCTGACCGTTCCGACCGGTGGCGGCAAGACGCTGTCAGGGATGGCGTTCGCCTTGAAGCATGCGCAACTGCACGGGCTGCGGCGCGTGATCGTTGTCATTCCGTATCTCTCGATCATCGAACAGAACGCCGCGCAATACCGCCGGATCTTCGACCCTGAGGACAAAGGCATCGTCATCGAGCATCACTCCGCCGTCAAAGTTCCCGACGACGCGGATGAGGCGCAACGCCGCTCGCCGCTCGAATACGCCGCCGAAAACTGGGACGCGCCGATCATCGTCACGACTTCGGTCCAATTCATCGAATCGCTCTTCGCCAGCCGCACAAGCCGTTGCCGCAAGCTGCACAACATCGCGCGTTCGGCCGTGATCTTCGACGAAGTGCAAACACTGCCGACGCATCTGCTCAACCCGCTGCTCAACGTATTGCGCGAATTGCAGCGAACTTATAGCGTCAGCTTCGTATTCTCCACGGCGACGCAGCCCGCGTTTCGCAAAAGCGGCTCGGTGGTCGAAGGCTTTGCCGAAAACGAAATCGCCGAAATCACAAAAGACACGGGCGAAACGTTTCAGCAGCTCCAGCGCGTTCGCTACCGTTTCTCATCACCGATGCGGACAATGCGCTGGTCAGAAGTGGCCGCACAGATGGCCGAGCGTAAACAAGCGTTGTGCGTGGTCAACACGCGTCGCCACGCTTTTGAGCTTTGGAATGAACTCCGCCGCGCGTTGCCAGAAGGCGAGCGCGACAGCCTGTTTCATCTCTCTTCGTGGATGTGCGCCCAACATCGCTTCGATCTGCTCGGCGACGACAAAGCGATTGAGGCGACAACGATTCGCGCGCGGCTTAAACGCGGCGCGCCATGTCGCGTGGTTTCCACGCAACTGATCGAAGCCGGCGTGGACGTGGACTTTCCGCTGGTCTACCGCGTGCTTGCGCCGCTCGATTCGATTGTGCAAGCGGCAGGACGCTGCAACCGCGAAGGACGATTGACAGACGAATCAGGCCAGGCCGCGCTCGGCGAAGTCGTCATTTTCGCGCCGGAAGAGAACCGTTTGCCGCCGGGTATTTACCAAACCGCGACTGGCATCACCAATACGCTGCTTCAGCAAATCGGCGAGCAGCAACTGGCGACGGATCATCAGTTGTTCGAGCGATACTTCACGCAGCTTTACCAGTACGCCGACACCGATGCGAAAGCGATTCAGGAACTGCGCGCAAGCTTCAACTTCCGCACCGTAGCGCGAGAGGCCAAAGTAATCAGCGACGATACGCGCCCGCTGATCGCGCCCTATGGAGACGGTCCAAAGATTATCGCTGACATCCGAAACAAAGGCCGCGAAAAATTCAACAAACGCGACCTGCGCAGGCTGCAACGTTACATCGTCAATCTGCAAAACCGTGATTTCCTGCTGCTCCGGGCGCTGGAGCAGGTCAAAGAGCTTTTCCCAAACTGGGAAATGTACGTTCTGGCCGAAGGGCTTTATGACAACTGCTTCGGCGTCATTCTCAATCAACGATCCGAGGAGGATTTCATCATATGAACGACAACCGAGTGACGGTGCGCGCGTGGGGCGATTACGCCTGCTTCACGCGCCCGGAAATGAAAGTCGAGCGCGTCAGCTATCCGGTCATCACGCCGTCCGCCGCGCGCGGCGTCCTCGAAGCCATCTTCTGGGAGCCGCAAATGTACTACCTGATTGACGCCATCCGCGTCGTCAAGAAAGGCCGCTGGTTTTCGTTTCGCCGCAACGAAGTTCAAAAGGTCATCAGTGGGTTTCAAACGTGGATGAAGTCGCCGGAAAAAGTTTCCTATATCGAAGCCAGTGACAATGACACCCGCACGCAGCGCAATATGCTCGCGTTGCAGGATGTTGAATATTTGATCACCGCCGAAGTTCGTTTGTCTGAACTCGGCAACGGCGATCCACACGGCCTGCCAAAATACCTGAGCGAAATCGAGCGACGCGCGCGCAGCGGCAAATGCTTTCATCGCCCCTGCCTGGGCGTGCGCGAATTCGCGGCGGACTTTGAATGGGTCGAAGACGCGCAAGCGGCGCTCGAACGGGACAACCTGAATTGGCAAAGCTTCAACGACGATCCGGGGCTGATGCTCTACGACTTGTTCGACGCGAACGCTCGCGCGCAAGGTTTCAAGTGGCTCAACGACGCCGAGATCGAGGCGATCAAAAACGCCGCCGGAAAAAAGGCCAAGAATCCACCGCGCTCCAACCGCGAGCCGATCAAACCGAAAGCTGCGTTCTTCCATGCGAAGATCGAGAAGGCCACGATGCAATGCCATCCTGAACGAATCAGGCTGGCGGGATAACGTTCGTAGTTCCGCCTTCAGGCGGTCTGGCCAGGAACTACAAACAGAAAGGAATAATCACCATGCTACTGAGACATCTGTATGAACTCGCGCACTCGCGCAAACTGCTTGATGACCTGGCGTTCACGAAGAAGGCTATCCGCTGGGTAATCTCGCTTGACGCCGAAGGCAATCCGCTCGGCTTCACGCCCACCGGCGACGACAAGCGCGGCAAGGAATTTAGCGCGCCGCAAACCAGCCGCCCGAAAGTCGCGGGTGGAATCGCAGAATTCCTGGTTGATGGCATCACGGCTGTTTTCGGATTCGATTCCGATCCTGAAAAAGACAAAGACAACGAAAAGAGGCGTCGTGATCGCGACCAGAACAACGCCGCCAAGCGCGATGACTTCTGGCAGCAGATTCAGACGGCATTCGATGTTACGCAACATCCACCACTGCAAGCGTTGCTCAACTTCCGGCGAAAGCATCTGGCCGATATTGATTTTCTGAAGTGGGAAGCGCGAGAGAATCAAAAGCCGGCATGGTGGCTCAAGACCGCCGCTGGCAATGAAGTCAAGCTCGGCGCGGAGAACTTCACGTTTGAGGTCGCGGGGAAGTTATTGATTGAAGACGAAGAAAAGCTGCGGCCGTATTGGCGCAAAATCTACCAGCAGGAGATCAGCGACAGAACTGAAGCCGTCGAGAAGGGGCTGTGTCTCATCACTGGCGCGACAGACGTTCCGATTGCGCCGACGCACAACCCGAAAATCAAAGGCGTTCCGAATGCGCAGCCAACAGGGGCGGCGATAGTTTCTTTCGACAAGCCCGCCTTCACGTCCTACGGCTGCGATCAGAGCTATAACGCGCCCGCTTCGATTGAAGCAAGCACAGCTTATTCCGTCGCCCTGGGCTGGCTGCTCAATCAACGCAAACACAGCCTACGACTGGGCGGCACGGTCGTTTGTTTCTGGGCGCGCGATTCAGAAGAGGCGACCGATATCTTCGCCGAACTCTTCGAACAGCCGAAGCCGGAAAGGGTCCGAGACTTTCTGACTTCGCCCAATCGTGGCAGAGAACATTCTGGAATCGAATCTGACGAATTTTACAGCGTCACGCTGGCTGGCAACGCCGGGCGCATCGTCGTGCGCCATTGGCTGCAATGCCCGCTCGAAACGGCGACTGACAATCTGAAGCGATGGTTCGAAGATTTGCAGATTGCGCCTTACGGAGAATTGTCGGCGGCGGCCAAAGCCAAAAAGAAAGCCGACGGCGAGAACAAGGAAGTTCCACAGCCTCTGAGCCTTTACATGCTGGCGATGACGACGGTGCGCGAGTCGAAGGATTTGCAACCGGAACTCCTCACACAGCTTTATCGCGCCGCGCTCGAAGGTCACTCGCCGTCGGTAATGCTTCTCAAACCGATTCTCAACCGTTTCGCAAAGGAATTAGCCAGCGATGGCCCGAACCTCGCGCTACGGCGGCTATCGCGTTTCGCTTTAACCAGATTGATTCTGAATCGCAACCGAAAGGAAGGGGAACCAATGATCGAACCAAAGGTTTTTGAAACGAATGATCCGGCATATAACTGTGGGAGGCTGCTCGCCATTTTTGATGATTTGCAGATGCGCGCGCACGAGTACCAGCTTGAAGGCGCGGGCGTGGTCGAACGTTATTACGGCTCGGCATCGTCCGCGCCCAACTCGGCCTTCGGCATTCTGTGGCGCTTGCATCAGCATCACCTCAAGAAGGTTTCACGCCAGGGCGACAAAGGCAAAGCCGCCGCCGAAGCCATCAAACGCAGAATCGCCGAGATTGCTGCGCTCTTCTCGCAACCTAAGCCGAACTTTCCGCCACAATTCCCACGCGCATTTTCGCTGGTCGAGCAGGGACGCTTTGCGCTGGGCTTTTACCAGCAGAAAGCGGCAGATGACGCGGCGCGCCGCGCGCACCGTGAGAGCAAGGACAACCAAAACAATCAATAACCACCAGAAAGGACAAATCAAATGAGCAACATTCTTACCAATCGTCACGATTTTCTGCTGTTGTTTGAAGTAGTGAACGGTAATCCCAATGGCGACCCGGACGCGGGCAACATGCCGCGCCTCGATCCGAACACCAACAAAGGCATCGTCTCGGACGTCTGCCTGAAGCGCAAGGTCAGAAACTACGTCAGCGAATTTGCGCCCGTGCGCAACGGCAATGGCTACAACATCCTCGTCCGTCAAGGAGCGATCATAAACAAACAACTGGATGAAGGTGTGAAACAGGGCGGCGAGGCATTCAAAGAGATCAAGGACAAAGCCGAAGCTGCAATGCGATGGCTCTGCCGTGAATTCTACGACGTGCGTACGTTCGGCGGCGTGCTCTCCACCGGTAACGAAGTCATGAAAGGCTCCGCCTTCGGACAAGTGCGTGGCCCGGTGCAGTTCACCTTCGGACAGTCGTTTCATCCAATCACGCCATTGGAGATCACAATCACGCGCTGCGCAGTGACCAAAGAAGAAGACTCCGCGAAAGAGCGCACGATGGGCAGCAAGCATATCGTGCCTTACGCCCTCTATGCCGCGAAGGGCTACGTCTCGCCCGCTTTTGCCGAGCGCACCGGATTCACTCAGGCTGACCTCGACCTGCTCTTTGAATCGTTGTCGCATATGTTCGAGCACGACCGTTCGGCGGCGCGCGGCGAGATGGTGGTGCGCGGCCTCTACGATTTCGAGCACGTCGGCACACAGGCTGAAACCAATGCAGAGCAAAATAAACGCGAAGCCCGGCTCGGCTGCGCCCACGCCCATAAGTTGTTCGAAGGGATCAATGTGAAACTCAAAGACGGCAAGGAATTTCCCGAATCGTTCGCCGATTACGAAGTGACCTGCGAATGGACAAAAGAGAATCTGCCGCGTGGCGTCAGGCTGCATAAACTGCATGAATGAGGATCATGATGGATGACTTTGGGTACGTCTTCATCTCGCCGCACGCGGTGGCGCAGTTTCAGCAGCGCATTGCGCCGTTGACCCGCGCCATCGCCGTGCAAGTCATTCGGGAAGGTATTCAATTGGCGGCTAACGTGCGCCGGTTGCCTGATGGTCTGACTTGGCGCGTGCGCACGCGGAGGCCGTTCCCGTTCGAGTTCCGCGCGTTCGTGGTCTTCGATCTCGAACGCGGCCATTTTGTCGTGGCCACAATTACGCGCGGCGACGGCTCGGTGACTCGCAAGCGCCGCCGCCGCGCAAAACAGTCGCGTGTCCAGACCAACCAGGCGCGCGAGAATCGAGAGGTCAAAAATCATGAGCGATGAGCAAAGCGATCTTGAACTGGTTTCGATCTCGGCGCTCAACCAGTACGTCTTCTGCCCGCGCCGTTGCGCTCTGATGCACGTCGAGGGCATCTGGCGCGACAACGAGCACACCGTCATCGGCTCGCTGTTGCACGAGCGCGCCGACGAGCCGGGGTATGAGACCGAGGACGGAGTGACGCTGTTGCGCGCGCTGCCGCTCTATTCGGAACGGTACGGGTTGACGGGCAAGGCCGACATCGTCGAATTGCGTGACGGCGAGCCGGTTCCGGTCGAATACAAGAAGGGCAAGCGGCGTAGGTTCGAGAACGACGACATCCAGCTTTGCGCGCAGGCGCTTTGTCTGGAAGAGATGTTCGCTTGCGAAGTGTCGCGCGGCTTCATTTACCACGCGGCCAGCAGGCGTCGGCGCGAAGTGCTCTTCGATTGGCGGCTGCGCGAGGAGACCGCCGCGACTATCAATTCCGTGCGCGAGATGTTGGCGGCGGGGCGCGTGCCCGCGGCGGAGCTGAAGCCTCGGTGTAACGGATGCTCGCTGCGCGGCGTCTGTATGCCGGAGCTGACCGGCGTCGCGGCCTCGGCGGACTTGCTGGAGTATCAACGCGAGTTGCTGAATGAGACGCGGTAGCGAGACCCCGTAGAGATAACGGAAATGACGGAAATAACGGACCCGCGCGGAAGGTCTAGACAGGGCGAAAAGGATTTTTCAGGATGAAGAAAAAAGAGAGCTCAATTCCCTCTCCCACCAGTCCTGTTTTAATCCCGTCAATCCTGTCTAAAAACTTTCCGCGCGGTTCCCCCTTCACAAGGAATCTAGTATGGAGATCAAACAGAACACGCTCTATCTGACAATCGAAGGCGGGTACGTCTCGCGCGATCACCTGAACCTGAAGGTCGAGGTAGAGAAAGAGCTGAAGCTGACGGTACCGATCCATCATCTGGAATCGGTCTGCGTATTCGGGCGGTGCAATTTCAGTTCGTATGCGTTGCAGCTTTGCTGGGAGCACGGCGTGGCGGTCAATTACTTCAGCGAATCGGGCTTTCTGATCGGCAGGTGGGAAGGCGTGCCGAATTCGAGCGTTGTGTTGCGCCGGGCGCAGTATCGCGCGGCGGACAGTCTTCCGGCTTCGGCTTCAATCGCGCGCCAATGCGTCGCGGGCAAGCTGCAAAATTCGCGGCAGAGTTTGATGCGTTCGGCGCGCGAGACCGGCGACGAATCGGAACGGGAGCGATTGCAGAGATGCGCCGAAGAGATTTCGACGTTGCTGCGGAGGTTGGAGCATCCATTGTCGGACAACGGCGCTGAGAGCGAGCTTGATCGCATTCGCGGCTACGAAGGCCAGGCGGCCAACCTCTATTTAAACGTCTTCGATCTGCATTTGCGGCAACAGCGCGCCGATTTCGCATTCATCAAACGCACGCGCCGGCCGCCGCTCGACCTGATCAATTGCCTGCTTTCGTTCACCTACGCGTTGGTGCGCAACGATTGCATAGCGGCGCTGACGGCCACCGGGCTTGATCCGTTCGTGGGCTATCTGCACGCCGAGCGGCCCAACCGGCCCGCGCTGGCGTTGGATATGATGGAAGAGTTCCGTCCGTGGCTTGCCGACCGGCTGGCGATCACATTGATCAATCGCAAACAGATCGCGCCCGATGATTTCATTCAACGCGAAGGCGGCGCGGTCGAGTTCACCAAAGCGGGGCGCAAGACCGTGATCACAGCTTATCAAGCGCGCAAACAGGAGACGGTCACGCACCCGCTGCTCAACCAGGAATTCCGCATAGGGCAACTGATGCTGGCGCAGTCGCGAATACTGGCGCGGCATCTGCGCGGAGACATCCCGCATTACCTACCTGCTGTTTTTCGATAATCGCGGGCGCAGCCAAACGCCGATGATTTCGCCTCACGGGTGAGGCGCCACGTGGATTGTGAAGTATATGCTGGTTTTGATCACCTACGATGTGGCGACGGTTGAAAAGGCTGGCGCCAGGCGCTTGCGCCGCGTCGCGCAAGCCTGCAAAGATTACGGCCAACGCGTTCAGAATTCGGTCTTCGAGTGTCGCATCGAGCCGCAACATTGGGTTTTGTTGCGCGACCGGCTGTTGCGCGAGATTGATCCATCGCAGGATTCGCTCAGGTTCTATTTTCTGGACCGCGACGTGACGATTGAGCACCACGGAGCCAAAAAACCGATTGACCTGGAAGCCCCCTTGATCTTATAAGTCGCAACGAAAGGAGCCGCATTGTGAATCATTCATTTGCCACAAAGCCTGACCAACTACGCGCGAACCCAAAGTGGCGGCCAAAAGCCGGCAGTTTCGCGAACAGCGCAATTGCCCATTTGCCGCGCTTTTACACCAAAACCATCGGATTGTTGGCTGGCATCCACATCAACAATCTACCAGGTCCGCGCAAATTGGCGCCTAAACACTGCAATCACTAAATTTGCGGACATAACGGTTCGCCTCGCGGCTGAAGCGAGGCGCGGATTGAAACTTTTCCGCAAGTCATTCACTGAAAGATATTATTCGTTCGCCTCGCGGCTGAAGCGAGGCGCGGATTGAAACATTTGAGTTTGAGGCAATATTGTCGGCCCTTTTCCCGTTCGCCTCGCGGCTGAAGCGAGGCGCGGATTGAAACGAAAAACGTTAAACCGGTACCTGCCAACGCTAGTGAGTTCGCCTCGCGGCTGAAGCGAGGCGCGGATTGAAACTAAAGATATTACTTAGAGCTTGAGATACACTGCCGAGTTCGCCTCGCGGCTGAAGCGAGGCGCGGATTGAAACAATTTTGTATCGCCGGCAACAGTTGGAATCAATCCGTTCGCCTCGCGGCTGAAGCGAGGCGCGGATTGAAACCATCAAACCAGGTGAGCTTTTTAGAGAAGAATATAAGTTCGCCTCGCGGCTGAAGCGAGGCGCGGATTGAAACTAGCGTAGGACATTGGGGATTAAGATAATGGCTTTGTTCGCCTCGCGGCTGAAGCGAGGCGCGGATTGAAACATCGCCAATATTGGCGGGGCTCCCAGCAATCTCCTGTTCGCCTCGCGGCTGAAGCGAGGCGCGGATTGAAACATCGCCAATATTGGCGGGGCTCCCAGCAATCTGTTCGCCTCGCGGCTGAAGCGAGGCGCGGATTGAAACAAGTATCCATCAAAACGTGCTGCGCGCAGGGATGGGTTCGCCTCGCGGCTGAAGCGAGGCGCGGATTGAAACACCGCAATTGCTACAAGTTGGGGTGCTATGCGAAGTTCGCCTCGCGGCTGAAGCGAGGCGCGGATTGAAACCAGGCGCCGCTGGACCTCCACGCCATCAGCGGCGCGTTCGCCTCGCGGCTGAAGCGAGGCGCGGATTGAAACCAGCAGTAGAAAGCGAGAGCCTGCAGGTATCGGGCGTTCGCCTCGCGGCTGAAGCGAGGCGCGGATTGAAACGGGGACGACAAATCGGATTATCAGCGCAACGCGGTTCGCCTCGCGGCTGAAGCGAGGCGCGGATTGAAACCGGTTAAACCGGGAGCGACGCCAACCGCCCCCGGGTTCGCCTCGCGGCTGAAGCGAGGCGCGGATTGAAACCTCATCGAAGACAGCCGGCCCTCGCGAGTAACGCCGTTCGCCTCGCGGCTGAAGCGAGGCGCGGATTGAAACACTCTCTTCTTCCTCCTCCTCCAATCCCAAGGCGGAGGTTCGCCTCGCGGCTGAAGCGAGGCGCGGATTGAAACCTCAGCTCGGGCGCCATATCAGTCGAGGGCGACGAGTTCGCCTCGCGGCTGAAGCGAGGCGCGGATTGAAACGAGCTTGGCCCAGGTCGTAATGCGCGAGGCCGAAAAGTTCGCCTCGCGGCTGAAGCGAGGCGCGGATTGAAACCTTCAGCTTGTAACCTTGGATGCTCAGGCAGAGATGGTTCGCCTCGCGGCTGAAGCGAGGCGCGGATTGAAACAGCAAACACGAGTATCCACCAACCAGCGGATGGCGTTCGCCTCGCGGCTGAAGCGAGGCGCGGATTGAAACTCTACACCTCAAACGCCCTTGCTCTTCTTCTCGGCGTTCGCCTCGCGGCTGAAGCGAGGCGCGGATTGAAACTGGGCAATTGATGCGGCAGGTAATTCATCCCGTCGTTCGCCTCGCGGCTGAAGCGAGGCGCGGATTGAAACACCATCCGCGAAGTCTCACGGCGTAGCGGACGCTGTTCGCCTCGCGGCTGAAGCGAGGCGCGGATTGAAACCGCATCGTTCCACACGATCCTGAAACTGAGGACGAAGTTCGCCTCGCGGCTGAAGCGAGGCGCGGATTGAAACAAGAACATCGCTGATTCAGCCTGCCGACGGCGGTTCGCCTCGCGGCTGAAGCGAGGCGCGGATTGAAACGATAATCGAGATGAGCGACATTGTGAGATGGCAGTTCGCCTCGCGGCTGAAGCGAGGCGCGGATTGAAACTGATATGGGGCCGGCCAGCCTGGCTGCCGCGGCGTTCGCCTCGCGGCTGAAGCGAGGCGCGGATTGAAACAGGACGAATGGCGGCGATTAAATCGGCGCTCAAGCGGTTCGCCTCGCGGCTGAAGCGAGGCGCGGATTGAAACACAGAGGCCGGCATCACCTGGCGCACATCTCGCATGTTCGCCTCGCGGCTGAAGCGAGGCGCGGATTGAAACGTGTCGGCAGACCTTGTTCAAGAGCCTGCCCCGGAAGTTCGCCTCGCGGCTGAAGCGAGGCGCGGATTGAAACATCGCTCGCTTTCACATAGTAGTGATGTCGGCCTCGGTTCGCCTCGCGGCTGAAGCGAGGCGCGGATTGAAACACAAAAGCCAAACGCAGGTTAACCCTCTCAATTTGTTCGCCTCGCGGCTGAAGCGAGGCGCGGATTGAAACCTGGGGATAACCACCGAACGGCCAGGAAGCGAATTGTTCGCCTCGCGGCTGAAGCGAGGCGCGGATTGAAACTTGGCTCCGCGCTTCGCATTGAAAGTGAGTCCGTGGTTCGCCTCGCGGCTGAAGCGAGGCGCGGATTGAAACCCTGAAGTCTCCAAGCCAAACACTAAGTTACCACCCGTTCGCCTCGCGGCTGAAGCGAGGCGCGGATTGAAACGCCGACAACTCCGCCTTGAATCAACTTCATCGCTGTTCGCCTCGCGGCTGAAGCGAGGCGCGGATTGAAACGGATGATCCTCGAAAACATCGCACATCGAAGAACAGTTCGCCTCGCGGCTGAAGCGAGGCGCGGATTGAAACAACTGTCTACTTCGCAAGTTCTTTCTTTGCCTTCGTTCGCCTCGCGGCTGAAGCGAGGCGCGGATTGAAACCACCACGGGAAGGCCTTCAGGCGTAACCATATTTTGTTCGCCTCGCGGCTGAAGCGAGGCGCGGATTGAAACCGGTTAAACCGGGAGCGGCGCCAACCGCCCCCGGGTTCGCCTCGCGGCTGAAGCGAGGCGCGGATTGAAACCGGAGGGATTCTGGCTCACTCGCCGTACTGCGAGTGGTTCGCCTCGCGGCTGAAGCGAGGCGCGGATTGAAACTCAACCTAGCCAGTTCGCGCTCAACGCGCTCAACGGTTCGCCTCGCGGCTGAAGCGAGGCGCGGATTGAAACACGTTCGAGCTTCGAGCCTAATCGGCTAGTTCCCTTGTTCGCCTCGCGGCTGAAGCGAGGCGCGGATTGAAACTCGAGGGTCGGCGTTTCAGCAACAACGCTACCCTGTTCGCCTCGCGGCTGAAGCGAGGCGCGGATTGAAACTCAAATCTCCGTCAGTCAGCGGAACTGCGACTGAGTTCGCCTCGCGGCTGAAGCGAGGCGCGGATTGAAACCCCAAGTTACATTTACCTTGGAAAAAGTAGGGTTCGCCTCGCGGCTGAAGCGAGGCGCGGATTGAAACGCTTTCAGCGGGCACAATTCACACGCGTGCTCTTTGTTCGCCTCGCGGCTGAAGCGAGGCGCGGATTGAAACAAAGTCACTATTGCAAACGGCCGTGGCGCCAATACGTTCGCCTCGCGGCTGAAGCGAGGCGCGGATTGAAACATACGGGGGAAATCCACGCCCCGCCGCCATCAACCGTTCGCCTCGCGGCTGAAGCGAGGCGCGGATTGAAACTTCGTCGCGCGGCAGGATTGCGCTAATAGGCAACGGGTTCGCCTCGCGGCTGAAGCGAGGCGCGGATTGAAACTTTGCTGCAAGCCGATATTGACGATTTCGCCGGCGGTTCGCCTCGCGGCTGAAGCGAGGCGCGGATTGAAACTTACCGGAACGCTTGACCGCGCCTGGCGGACAGAAGTTCGCCTCGCGGCTGAAGCGAGGCGCGGATTGAAACGGATCAGCGGCTGAGCCAGCCGCAGCGCCCGCTGGTTCGCCTCGCGGCTGAAGCGAGGCGCGGATTGAAACACGATTGGCCAAGCGCGCTCACCCCGGCTGAGCGCGTTCGCCTCGCGGCTGAAGCGAGGCGCGGATTGAAACAATGCGGGGAAGAACCGGTTTGCTCCGATTGCGAGTTCGCCTCGCGGCTGAAGCGAGGCGCGGATTGAAACAGATCAATCGAATCGCGTTCCTCACCGACGTGGAGTTCGCCTCGCGGCTGAAGCGAGGCGCGGATTGAAACGCAATAGCGGCAACTGGCAAATGCGCCATTACGGTGTTCGCCTCGCGGCTGAAGCGAGGCGCGGATTGAAACGCGCACCTTGCGACACTCAGACCCGGCGCGATTCCGTTCGCCTCGCGGCTGAAGCGAGGCGCGGATTGAAACCCCTTCTCTTCGGGGGCCCGCATCCGATACTTCAGGTGTTCGCCTCGCGGCTGAAGCGAGGCGCGGATTGAAACCGCCAGATCGCGGAACAGGCGACGCCACACGAAGAGTTCGCCTCGCGGCTGAAGCGAGGCGCGGATTGAAACTTTAACGGCGGCGACCATTACGGAGAATTCGCCACGTTCGCCTCGCGGCTGAAGCGAGGCGCGGATTGAAACTTCTAGGTCGTAGACGTAGTACGACCCGTTTCCGTGGTTCGCCTCGCGGCTGAAGCGAGGCGCGGATTGAAACGAGCAACGCGGGGTGATATCGGGGTGGGGGGACGAGTTCGCCTCGCGGCTGAAGCGAGGCGCGGATTGAAACCAGCATGTAGCCGAATACTCCTGGAGACATCGCAGGTTCGCCTCGCGGCTGAAGCGAGGCGCGGATTGAAACCTCAGCGCTGCTCCCGTATATCCGATTGGATTGAACGTTCGCCTCGCGGCTGAAGCGAGGCGCGGATTGAAACTTTCCCATCGAGGACATGCGCCAGGTTCAAGATCAGGTTCGCCTCGCGGCTGAAGCGAGGCGCGGATTGAAACAAGACCTGATCCGCAAGAAGGGAACTGAGCTGTGAGTTCGCCTCGCGGCTGAAGCGAGGCGCGGATTGAAACGATGATCTGCCGACGCTGTCTGTGGGGTGGCCCTGGTTCGCCTCGCGGCTGAAGCGAGGCGCGGATTGAAACCCATTTTTACCCTTTACCACATACGTTGGCAATCCGTTCGCCTCGCGGCTGAAGCGAGGCGCGGATTGAAACATAAAAAAGTCAAGTGCATTGACGCAATTTACGAGTTCGCCTCGCGGCTGAAGCGAGGCGCGGATTGAAACCTGGCTACGTCCCTGGCTACGTCCCAGGCTGCGGCGTTCGCCTCGCGGCTGAAGCGAGGCGCGGATTGAAACTGACAAAGACCCCGCGCGGCTGGGTTGCGACGGGCGGTTCGCCTCGCGGCTGAAGCGAGGCGCGGATTGAAACGATTTGGTGCGTTCAACGATAACGAAAATTTGTGAGTTCGCCTCGCGGCTGAAGCGAGGCGCGGATTGAAACTCCTCGGCCCGAAGGATTATTCCCAGTCTCCAGGAGTTCGCCTCGCGGCTGAAGCGAGGCGCGGATTGAAACTATAAGTGACCTCAAACTCTTTCATTGCCTCTCACTCGTTCGCCTCGCGGCTGAAGCGAGGCGCGGATTGAAACTGTTCAGAGTCGCTTCTGACCTCGGAATATGGCCGACGTTCGCCTCGCGGCTGAAGCGAGGCGCGGATTGAAACGCGTTGTCGCCCCGATTTTAGCCATGCGCGATTTTGTTCGCCTCGCGGCTGAAGCGAGGCGCGGATTGAAACCAGTAAGCATTGACGCAATCGAGATCAACCCGGACGTTCGCCTCGCGGCTGAAGCGAGGCGCGGATTGAAACCCCGATTCGTGCCGGACGATGTAGGTGTCCCTGCGCGTTCGCCTCGCGGCTGAAGCGAGGCGCGGATTGAAACCGAAAGAGCGAGCGGCCCGAGCGCCGCCGTGGGCAGTTCGCCTCGCGGCTGAAGCGAGGCGCGGATTGAAACTATATAATAGTGTCGGCGGTAAGGGCCGAACCGAGTTCGCCTCGCGGCTGAAGCGAGGCGCGGATTGAAACGACGTGCGCGAACACTTCGGACGGGCAATTTTGGCGTTCGCCTCGCGGCTGAAGCGAGGCGCGGATTGAAACTCTTCTATGGCAACCAGGATTTCAGACAATCCCAGTGTTCGCCTCGCGGCTGAAGCGAGGCGCGGATTGAAACAAAGTCCGCTTCCTCCGCTCACGGTACGAGGCGTTCGCCTCGCGGCTGAAGCGAGGCGCGGATTGAAACCTCGATAATGGCTGCGTCGGCCCTGAGTTTGAGTTCGCCTCGCGGCTGAAGCGAGGCGCGGATTGAAACGACTAAAATAAAGCCGGCTAGCAAACGAATTAAAGTTCGCCTCGCGGCTGAAGCGAGGCGCGGATTGAAACACTGTCATGCAGTTTGCCGTATCCAGATTCTCTAAGGTTCGCCTCGCGGCTGAAGCGAGGCGCGGATTGAAACAAACTCAGGTGAGTTTGGCACTCTGAATTGGCCGTGTTCGCCTCGCGGCTGAAGCGAGGCGCGGATTGAAACTTTTTATCCGTGACTGCGCGTGATTGAGAGCGCCGTTCGCCTCGCGGCTGAAGCGAGGCGCGGATTGAAACGCCTCACGGCGCGGAACTGAAATTCTGTGAAATTTGTTCGCCTCGCGGCTGAAGCGAGGCGCGGATTGAAACCCGTTTTTCTTGTTTCGTATCCCACACATAGCTCTGTTCGCCTCGCGGCTGAAGCGAGGCGCGGATTGAAACCGATCAGAACGGATTGCAAGTCAGCCAATTCTTTGGTTCGCCTCGCGGCTGAAGCGAGGCGCGGATTGAAACATCAGGAGCTAATTTTGTTACAAATTTCACTTCGCGTTCGCCTCGCGGCTGAAGCGAGGCGCGGATTGAAACGTTTATTTTTTCTATTTTAACGACTTGTGCTAGTTGAAAACACGTTAATTGACAATTGAAGAAACCTGCAACACAGGCTCGCCCATCAACAAGTTGAGATAGTTGCCAAGCGTGAGCGCAGTGATTTTGGTGACCAAATTT
>Ga0187894_10002170_pt1 | contig 23819 bp, 27 predicted proteins | sample GBC1701081metaG_FD_136650 | JGI IMG/M metagenome (GOLD analysis project Ga0187894, IMG submission 136650) | White microbial mat communities from a lava cave in the Kipuka Kanohina Cave System on the Island of Hawaii, USA - GBC170108-1 metaG ... | reverse complement strand
GCAATTCGGCGGCGAACGCGGCGAATAACTCCGCGACCGCGATGGCTCCGGCCGCGACCGGAAACGAGATGGCGATCACGCCGGAGAATTCGAAGATCGTGTTTACGGGATCGAAGGTCAATGGAAAACATGAAGGCGGCTTTAATAAATTCAGCGGCGCTATCGATCTGGTTGACGGCAAAGCGGATGGAAGCTCGGTGTGGGTCGATATCGACATGACGTCCGTCTTCACGGACGCGGACGGGTTGACCAAACATCTTATGACCGGCGATTTTTTTGACGTGGCGAAATATCCGAAGGCGTCGTTCCGATCGACCAGGATCGCAGCCGACACAGCTAACGGCGCGAATAATTACAGCATAATCGGCGACCTCGAACTTCGCGGCGTAAAAAAATCAGTCACGTTCCCCGCTACTATTAATGTTACGGATAATAACGTTGCGGTTAATGCCGATTTCTCGATCAACCGCAAAAATTTCGGGATCGTTTACGCCGGAAAGGCCGACGACCTGATCCGCGATGACGTTGTGATCAATCTCGAACTCAACGCGCCGCGTAAGAAATAATACAAACCGCGAAAGACGCGAAATGCGCCGAAGAAGGACTTTTTTCCGATCTTAATTTTAGCGTGTTTTGCGTATTTCGCGGTTAGATTTTTATGAGGGCCTTCGAGATTCAGGAATTCGGGATTGATAAGCTGGCGGCAGTCGAGCGTGACGAGCCGAGGCCGAAGCCGGACGAAGTGGTCGTGCGGTTTCGCGCGGCCTCGTTAAATTTTCGCGACGTTATGGTCGCGAGCGGCACCTATAATCCCCGGATGAAGCTGCCGGCAACGCCGCTGTCGGACGGCGCAGGCGAGGTTATCGAAGTCGGCAGCGAGGTTAGCAGCTGGAAAGTCGGTGATCGCGTCATGCCGATCTTTGCCCAACGCTGGTTCGACGGCGACGTGACTGCTGAAACCCGAATGACCGCTCTCGGCGCCGGGCCGCAGTGGGACGGAATTTTTCGTGAGCAAGCTGCGTTTCGGCAGGATGCGTTAGTTCTCATTCCGGAGCATCTGAGTTTTGAAGAAGCGGCGACGCTCCCTTGTGCGGCATTGACTGCGTGGAACGCGTTAACGGTTTCGGGAAGGCTAAAAGCGGGCGAAACGGTGCTGACTCTCGGAACCGGTGGCGTCTCGATCTTTGGCGCTCAATTTGCAAAGTTATTCGGCGCGCGCGTTATCGCAACCTCAAGCAGTGACGAGAAAATTGAAAAACTGAAATCACTTGGTGCCGACGAAACGATCAACTACCGGACGCATGAGGATTGGGACAAGGTAGTTTTGGATCTGACCGAAAAACGCGGTGTCGATCATGTGGTCGAAGTCGGCGGGGCCGGAACACTTGCGAAATCGATCAACGCAGCACGCATCGGCGGGCACATAGCGATGATCGGGGCGTTGGACACTGAAGGGTCATTTAATCACGTTCCGATCTTTATGAAGGCGATCCGTCTGCAGGGAATTTTTGTCGGGTCGAGAAAGATGTTCGAAGACATGCTTCGCGCCGTCAAGTTTGCAAGGCTGAAACCGGTCATCGACCGCGTGTTTGCTTTCGACGAAATTGGCAAAGCGTTAAACTATATGAAAAGCGGCTCGCATTTTGGAAAAATTGTAATTCGTTACGATTAATACAATTTTGAATGATATAATTCGCAATTATAAGGAGAAGGTAATGGGAAATTTTGCTAAGGAAATTACGGATACTAATTTTGAGAAAGATGTTCTGGGTTCGGACAAGCCGGTGCTTGTTGATTTTTGGGCCGAGTGGTGCGGGCCGTGCAGGATGATCGCCCCGTCGGTCGAGGCCGTCGCCGAAGAGTTCGCGGGCCGTGCTGGTTTCTACAAGATGAATGTTGATGAAAATATGAACGTGCCGCAGCAATACGGCATTCGCGGCATCCCGACGCTTATTTTATTTAAGGGGGGCCAGGAACAGGAACGCATCGTCGGCGCCGTTTCGCGCGAGGCGATCGCGAAGGTCGTCGGGAAATACACCGCGGCTGCGGAGGCGGCGGCTTAATGCAGAAGCCCGCACGGAGTAAGGGCGAAATACGGGCGGAAACGCGAGTGTGAACGAGCGTGCATACGCAACTCGCGTGTTACAAGTTCATGCTTCCGTTGTAAGCGGCTTTGTCACTTGGACTTGTCGTTGCACGCTCGTTCATACTCGCGTTTCCGCCCTGCAGTGGTAATATGCAATTTCGGCAATTTTATCTCGGATGTTTATCACATGCGTCTTATTACGTCGGCTCGGGCGGCGAGGCGGCGGTTATCGACCCTCAGCGCGACGTGCAGCAGTACATCGACGAAGCGGACGAGAACGGGCAGAAGATAAAATACATCATCGAAACGCATTCGCACGCCGATTTCGTCAGCGGCCACATCGAGCTCGCTCGGCGGACCGGAGCCAGGATAGTTTACGGCCGACGGGCGGAAACGAAGTTCGAAACTGTGAAAGCGCGGGACGGCGAAAAGCTTCCGGTCGGCGATCTTGAACTAACGTTTCTTGAAACACCGGGACACACGCCCGAAAGCATAACGATCATTGCCAGAGATAAAAACGATTCGGGTGCGCCGCTGAAAATATTCACCGGTGACACGCTTTTCTGCGGCGATGTGGGCCGTCCCGATCTTATTGGTTCAAAAGGATTTACGGCGGCCGATATGGCCGGGATGCTGTACGACAGTCTTCACAGAAAAATATTAACTCTGCCGGATGAAACGGAAGTTTATCCGGCGCACGGGTCCGGCTCTCTTTGCGGCAAATCGCTTTCGAGCGAAACCTGGTCGACGCTCGGCGAGCAAAAAAAGAGTAACTACGCGCTGCAGCCGATGTCGAAGGAAGAGTTCGTAAAACTTGTCTCCAGCGACCAGCCGCAGGTGCCGGCGTATTTTCCGAAGAGCGCGGCACGCAATCTGGAAGGCCCGGGCGCGTTAGAAGACCTCGTGCCGCCGAGGGAATTAACGTCAAAGGAGATCGCGGAATTTGACGGCGTAGTGCTCGACGTTCGTCCGGCCGCTGAATATGGCGCGGCTCATGTTCCAAACGCCGTCAACATCGGGCTCGGCGGAAAATTTGCATCATGGGCGGGCACGTTCGTTTCAATCGGCGTACCGGTAGCGATCGCTGCGGCAACGAAGGAACAGGTCGATGAGGCATTCATGCGTCTTGCCCGCGTCGGGCTCGAAACAGTGAAAGGATATATTCTGGTGGCGGATTACAGCGGTGAGACAAGCGCCGTCGAGCAAATCTCTGTCGGCGAAGTGGATACACTTCGAAAGACGAAGGAAGGCACGCAGTTTATCGACGTGCGCCAGCCGGGCGAGCACAACGCCGCCCATGCTTTTGGCACAAGAAATCTGCCGCTCAATACGTTGTCAAACTGTCTCGACACGCTCGATCCGTCTATGCCGACATTTGTGATATGCCAGACAGGCTATCGTTCAAGCCTTGCGACGAGCATTCTTGAGAACGCGGGATTTGCAAACGTGCGTAACGTCGCAGGCGGCACTTCGGCGTGGATCGAGGCGGGTCTTGAAACCGAAACGTCGTCCGCCGCGTGCTCGGCATCATAAATCTGGGAGAAACGCGAGTGTGAACGAGCGTGGACGCATTACGTAGCTCGTGCACGCTCACTAACGGTCGCGTTTCCGCCCGTTAGCCTGGAAGTAAAAAAACACGGAGCAGATTTGCATCTGCTCCGTGTCTTTGTTTTAGCATTGATTCTACGGTTCGAAATCTATGGCACCGGCAGGGAAGTCGCCGGCGAGTCCCCATTGCCGTTGTGAGATCTGACGGGTGATGGGCGTCATAACGAAGAACTCGCCCTGAGCCGAATTTCTCCAGATCGCGTAATCCCATCTTCCATCCCCGTTATGATCAGCGGGGACGGGAATGTCTGAGGCAACAAGGCCCCAAGTATCGGTTACAACCGTCGTGCCTGGAGTCGCACTTGGGTCGAAATCCCAACGCCAAAGCGTTCCGTCGGCTCGGATAACGCAAAGATCGGTCTTGCCGTCGCCGTCATAGTCACCGGGAGCAACCAGGTCGGTCGGCAAACCGTAGTTCGTTGAAGAAGTTCCGCCACCCGACAGAAGTATGTTGAACTGACCGGTCGCGCCGCCATTCGAAAATACGGCCGGATCATTTCGTCCGTCGCCGTCATAGTCGCCGGGAGCTTCTTCTCCGTCGGCATTGAGGTTTAACGTCACGAAATTTGACGCAAGATCGGGGCGATAATACCACGAGCTTGTCCCGTTTCCGTTGCTTCGCTTGACGGCGGTATCGGCGAGTCCGTCGCCATTGTAATCGCCCGGCATGGGCGTGTCGGTACCGAGACCGAGCTGATCGACATAGATGGTGTTGGTCGCGCTGCGAATGATGTAAAACGTTGCCAGAGCCTCCTGCCGCCAAACTGCAATGTCGGTTCTTCTATCGCCGTCGTAATCGGCCGGCGCGACGTCGTCGGTAAGTACCAATCCCCATTCAGCCTGATAAAAAGCGCTGCCGGCATGCAGCATCACGTGCCAATTGATCAGTCCGCCGGGCGTAGGGCCATTGGAATCGCGGACGACAACATAATCCGAACGTCCGTCGCCCTCCGTATCCATATGAGCTTTCGCAGGGAATATCTGGCCGCGAATTTCACCGCCGCCGAAATTGGTCGTGTGGATATTGAAATACCACAGACCGGCCTTTAGATCCGCCACCTGCTGCGGCGTAACGGCAAAAACGGCGTCAATAACCGAGCCGCTGGTCTGGCCGGCAGTCGGGTTGAGGTTGAAAATGGGCGGGGCGGTGCCGGTGACCGTAGCCGGCCCGTGTATGTGGCCGAGAGTCGTTCCACTCGACAGGTTGTTGTAATAAACCGAAGCAGTAATCTGCGTTTCGGCGTCGTTCAGGAAAACTCTCCCGAATCCCGTTGCGTTCGTCGCAACAGGTCCGACCTCGTTCGCACCGTTCAGATAGGAAGTGAACAGCTTAGCCGGCGAAGGTGGCGGACCTGCACTGCCTGTTACATCTTCCCAGCTTGTGCCAACACGGACTCCATCTATCGATGCGTTCGGCGTCGTCGTCGTTCCTTGCCTAAGGAAGAAGCGTGCTACATCTGCATTGTCGGTCGTCGTCGCCGTTGTCTGCGTAAGGGTGGGCGCCGGTTCGCTACCTCCTATCGTTGGATCTATCCACATATTTATAGGATCGTTGCTGTTCCCCGCAACAAGCTCGTAACTCAAAACTACGAGGTACGTTGTTCCGGGTGTAAGGTCGGTCGTGCTAAACACCGTCGCTGCGTTAGCGCTCGTAGCACGCAGTCCCAGTTGGAAAGTGCCGGCCGTTACTCCAAGTCGTATAGAGACTCGCGCGTTCAAAGCCGTCGTCGATGAGCTTGGAAGGATGCCCGCAAAATAATCGCCGGTAGTACTCGCGTTCGCGGCGAGCCCGGTGACATTCGCAACGTTAACCAGAAAAGCCACATACGTCCTACCTGATGTCTGGGTAGCAAATTGCCGATATGCATCTTCTGCCGAAGTTCCGACGCTGATAATGTCTGCTTTATTTCCGACGCCGGAACTGGGATAGCCAGAGTAGGTCAGACTTCCGCTAGTAACCTGAATGAAGTTACCGGTACCGGAGAAATTTACCCATGTTGCTCCGCTCACCGTGGTCAGCGTTCCGGTCGAATAATCGAAATTGTCGATCAGCAAAGGACCGCCTGCGGCGGTCTGCTTGGCATTATCTTCCCGCTTCAACTCGCCGTTTCGTTGGCCGAATGCGGAGTAGGTAAATGAGAGTAGTAGAAACAGCGAAATCACGAAAAAAGGACGAAGGGCAAGTTTGTTCATTTTTTCTCCTTGATAATGTAAGTCTTCGGCACGCGGATCGTTTGTCGGGAATCGAGGCGGGGGCGAAAACCCAATCCGCGTTAGCCGAGTTTTTTCGAAAGTAACTTTCGCAAATAATAACATAGGTTTGCGGGAATTACGCCAATCCAAAAAATGAATTTTATGTAAAGCATCTTTTGTTCTGGTATTATCAACCTATAGTTTGGAATATGAAGGTCGTGCGAGTCGCATTTTGCTGCCTGTTTTTTGTCGTGTTCGGTCAGGGCATTGTTCTGGATGCGCAGACGACCAGGCCGCCGACGGAGGAAAGCCAGGTTATCCGTGTTGAAACGGAGCTCGTTGACGTGCCGCTTTCGGTGACGGACAAGTCGGGGCGGCCGATCACTAATCTTACTCGGAAGAATTTTGTTGTTTACGAAGACGGCAAGCTGCAGACGGTCGAGCAATTTACAACCGTCAGCGCACCTTTCGAAGTTGCGCTCATACTCGACACTTCGGGTTCGACACGCGCCGATCTGGAATTGATCCGCCGTGCGGCTCGCGATTTTATCACGTCGCTTCGGCCCGGCGATCGCGTCTCGATAATTTCGTTTCGTTCTGTCGTGCGGGACAACCGCTCCGTTTCGATACCCGATGTTGCTAACAAATTGACTGACGACAGGGCCGCGCTGCAAAATGCGCTCGATCGCATAGCCATGGGCAACGGAACGCCGTTTTATGACTCGCTTTTGGCGGTTACCGAAAAAGTTTTTACGGAAGCACCGAAGGAAGAATTTCGCGGTCGCCGCGCTCTTGTCGCAATGACGGACGGCGTCGATTCGTCCAGCCTGGACGGATTTCAGCAGGCACGATCATCGCTGCTCAGCAAAGGCATTTCAAGCTATTTTATTAATATCGACACTCGCGATTTTTTTGAGGACAGGCTGCTCGGAGACTGCGAAAGTACGATCAGGTTTTCGCAAGCACAGATCACTCGCTACTACGCGACCTTCGGCAAAGGCTCGAATATCGAAAAGGCATCCAATTTCTGCCAGCTTGGTGATTTTGAGCGCCTGGCGGTAAGCAAAAAGCTTTATGAGATCGCCGAGCTCGAGATGAACGATCTTGCAAAAGTATCGGGCGGCCGTGTTTTTCCCGCAGCCGATTTGACCGAAGCCCGCACCGCCTTCAGGCAGGTTGCGGCTGAGATCGGCACGCGATACAGCCTCGGCTATTCTCCGACCAACGAGACGCGCGACGGAAAATTCAGGACCATAAAAGTCGAACTGAAAGGTCTGCCGTCAGGTGCAAAAGTCCGCGCAAGAGAAGGTTACACGGCGCCGACGAATTAGCGAATCACCTCGATCGCGCAAACGGTCAACGACGACCAGCTTGTGTCCGCCGTAACCGCGGTTGCTTTTTCGTTAATTGCGAGAGCAAGGCAGGCGCGGTCGCCCATCGAAAGACCCAGATGTTTGGTGAGAGGGCGTAACTCGGCGGATTTTTCTGCCTGAATCAGGCCAAAGTCACTTACCATAATTCCAAGTTGGAGAAACTCCTCCAACGCATCTGCGAGCGAAACACCCTTTTCAACGAGCTTGGTTAAAACTTCGGCTATGTTTACTGAACTGGCAGCCGAACGCCGCAAGATCGGTTCGACCTTTACATAACCCGTTTCCAGGTTGATAACCGCGAGAATCGCCGATGAATCGAGAACGAACTCACTCATTTTCCGCTTCCTCCCGTCGTTCCCTGATCAATTCGTCGACGAGAGATGTGCCCTCCGGCACGTGCTTGCGCACCAAGCTGCGCAAGCGTCGGAGAGCTTCTTTTTGGGTCGTGACGTGAAGGGAATTGCCCTTTATTTTCAGCGAGACACTGTCGCCGACTTCGATATCAAGAGCCTCCCGAATCTTGGCCGGAATAACTATACGTCCTCCTTCAGCCACTTTTGTTGTGATAATATCAGGCATGATATATGTGGCATGACAACCACATTTGCCATAATATCACAAATTGGCATAAAATCAATGTATGACATCTTTTGGCCGTATTTGTTTGATCGTTCTGGATTCAGCAGGCATTGGTGAGATGCCGGACGCCGCGGAATGGGGCGACGCAGGAGCCGATACCCTCGGAAATATTTTGAAGAGCCGAAGGGTCGAACTGCCGAATCTTCAGCGCCTTGGCCTGGGTAATATTCGACAGCTTGACGGCCTTTCGGCGGTCGATCATCCGATCGGCTCTTATGGCAAATGTACTTTGAAATCGAACGGAAAAGACACTACAACCGGTCATTGGGAAATGGCGGGAATTATTTTGGAAAAGGCGTTTCCGACTTTTCCTGACGGTTTCCCGACGCGGATAATTGACGAGTTCGTCTCGAAGGCGAAAGTGCCGGGTGTTTTGGGAAATGTGCCAGCGAGCGGGACGGAGATCATCAAAGATCTGGGCGAGGAGCATGTTCGGACGGGCAGGCCGATCGTTTACACATCTGCCGATTCTGTTTTTCAAATCGCAGCGCACGAAGAAATAATTCCCATTGATCGGCTCTACGAAATTTGCGAGATCGCCCGAAAAATTCTTGACGGCGGGGACAAGGTCGGACGCGTGATCGCTAGACCATTTTTGGGAAATACTTCGAGCGGCTTCAAGCGAACTGAGAACCGGCACGACTACGCCGTTCCGCCGCCGCGAAATCTGCTTCCGATGCTGAAAGAGAAAGGCTTGGATGTCGTTTGTATCGGCAAGATCGCGTCGATCTATGATTCGGTCGGCGTCACGCAAGACCTTTCAGCGAAAAATAACGATCAAACTGTTGAACAGACGATCTACGCCCTAAATGCTGACAGTTCAGGGCTAATCTTCAGCAACATGGTCGATTTCGATATGCTTTACGGCCATCGTCGCGACACCGAAGGTTACGCCCGAGCGCTGGAACGCTTCGACACGCAGCTTCCCGCAATTTACGACGCGATGCGCGACGACGACCTTCTCATCCTCACCGCTGACCACGGCAACGATCCGACCTTTCCCGGCTCCGATCACACGCGGGAGTATGTGCCGCTGCTCGTTTACGGTAAATCGGCTAAAACGGGCGTAAATCTCGGAGCTCGTCAATCGCTCGCAGACATCGGCCAAACCATCGCCGAGAATTTCGGATTGCGGCTGAACGACGGCGAAAGCAGCTTTCTCGCTGACATTTGATTCGCTTTCAATTTTGAGGAAAGGGGCGAAGACGCGATGCTCGCAGAACTAAAACTCTCAAGCGACAAATCCGCCGCTCAAATTCTGCCATTCATCGTCTCAAAATCCGACGTATTCGCCGGCGGAGCTAAGCAACATGATGATGAAGATTCTTTATTGATTCTCCGGGAAGGTGGCCTGATTGTGTTTTATTCCCGAACGTGTATGTAAACAATGTCGCCAGTTTGGACAGAAGACAACGATTCATTCACCGACGACATTAACGGTTTCAAATCTAAGATATCATTTGTCGGTGCAACCAGGACAACGATAGCCAACGCAACGAGCGAAAGATTTTGCTGGTATTCGATGTTTTGATCGTTGGTAAGCAACACATCGAACTTCGTTGCTGCCAATCGCAATAACTCCCCGTTTTTCTTACTTGCCCAACCCGCCTCCGGAACTGTCTGAACAAATTCAGCGATTATCTCACGCTTTAAGGCTCTTGGCAGACACTCGTCTATAAGGACTCTCATATCTGGGCAGTAGCTAGCGAGTCTTCAAGCTTCCGCAATAACGTCAAGGCCTGTTCGCGCCGGACAGTAGGAAAATCGTCGAGAAATTCGTCGAGGGAATGGCCGCCCGCCAGATAATCCAGAAGGCTTTGGACCGGGACCCGCGTGCCGGAAAAAACCGCCGCACCACTCATTACGTCGGGGGAGCGTGAGATGACGGGTTCAGTTGCAATAGCATTCATATTCAGTATTCTAACATTGAACGACAAATCGGAACCAATTTTGCAGGTTCTATTCCGAAGACGTTCGTACCGCAAAAAAGTTATGAAATCTCGCGCTTTCCTTTTCGCTACTGTAGCATGCGTAACTCTTCAGCTTTCGGTTGCCGCGCAAAGCCCGTCCGATCTTACTTATTACAACGAATCCCCGTCACGCCTTCGCGGCGTGATCGAGAAGTTTTCGCAGGACTATGGTGCGTTGAATCGGTTTTATTCGGCACAGACTTCGGCGACGCGTGCCGCGCGGATGCGGCAGTTGTATAACGATAATCTCGCGATGCTCGGACGTTTGAATTTTGAAGCGCTGAATCACGACGAGCAGGTCGATCATATTTTGTTCGCGAATTATCTGCGGCATGAGATTAAGGAGGTTGAGCGAAATCGACAGTTGCTTGGCGAGATGGCGGCGATAATTCCGTTTGCGGGGACGATCGCCGATCTTGAAGATCAGCGACGACGTCTGGAAACGATAAACGCGGAAAAGACGGCGGCGTTGCTTGACGGACTTGCAAAACAAATTGCCGCGACGCCGAAAGCGGTTGAAAACAACAAGCCGAAGCGAACGGTTGCCAACCGCGCCCTTCAGACGATAGTTTCGCTGCGTGCCACGCTGCGAAATTGGTACAACTTTCACAACGCGTATGACCCGCAATTTTCGTGGTGGAACAAAAAACCCTACGAGGCGGTCGAGAACGAGCTGCAAAAATATTCCACGTTCGTCGCGCAAAAGCTCGTCGGCATTGCGCCCGACGACAAGACGACGATCATCGGCGATCCGATCGGCCGTGAGGCGCTTATCGAAGAGCTTGAGTTCGAAATGATTCCGTACACGCCGGAAGAGCTTGTCGAGATCGCGAACAAGGAATTTGAGTGGTGCCAGACCGAACTGAAAAAAGCGTCTCGCGCGATGGGCTTCGGCGACGACTACATGAAAGCCATCGAGGCCGTAAAGCAGAAATACGTCGAACCCGGAAAGCAGCCTGCCTTGATCCGTGATCTTGCGTGGGAAGCGATCGAATATGTCGAGAAAAATAATCTCGTCACGGTGCCGAAGCTGGCGCGCGAAACATGGCGGATGGAAATGATGACGCCCGAACGCCAGCTCATCGCGCCGTTCTTTCTAGGCGGGGAAACGATTCTCGTTTCCTATCCGACCGACGGCATGACGCACGAGCAAAAATTAATGTCGCTGCGAGGAAACAATCCGCATTTCTCGCGCGCCGTCACGCATCACGAATTGATTCCCGGCCACCATCTTCAGCAGTTCATGACGCGCCGCTACCGGCCGTATCGCGAGATTTTTCGCACGCCGTTTTGGGGCGAAGGCTGGGCGTTGTATTGGGAATTTTTGTTGTGGGATCTGGGTTTTACGAAAACGCCCGAGGACAAGATCGGCGCGCTTTTCTGGCGTTCGCACCGAGCGGCACGCATCATATTTTCGCTGAATTTTCATCTCGGAAAAATGACGCCTGAAGAATCCGTCGATCTGCTCGTCAACAAGGTCGGGCACGAACGCGACAACGCTCTCGCCGAAGTGCGGCGTTCGTTCGGCGGCGATTACGGACCGCTTTACCAAATGGCGTACATGATGGGCGGACTGCAATTCTACGCGTTGCACGACGACTTAGTCGGCTCAAAGAAAATGACGAACCAGCAGTTTCACGACGCTATCCTGAAAGAAGGATCGATTCCGGTCGAGATGGTGCGCGCCATTCTTATCAAGCAGAAACTCAATCGCGATCACAAACCGATCTGGAAATATTACGATTTCGAAAAATAGCCTCAGGCCGCTTCGCTCGGCAAGGCTGTTCTATCCGGCAACGTAACTTGGCGTACTAAATTCAAGCCAAGGACCGGGTTAGACTATTGCTCAACCACGTTTTTGCGTCAATTAATTACGGTGTTTACAATATCAGGTAATGGCAAGCTCTTTGCGATTATCTTCAGCGTTATTGAATTAGAAACACCTTTTGGAAGGGGGCTTATATGTCGAACGAAGTGATTCAGGTTGACGGCGAAGAAAAAGTGGTACGGGAAGATACGGCAAAGGCATTTCGCTGGCGCCGATTTGCGGTGATTTTGCTTGTAGGAATTGCTGTGATCATGCTCGTTGCCGTTTTATTTTTTTCCGGCGTTTTGACCGCCGTCGATCCGCCCGTGACTCCTTCAAACGCGGCCAACCCGGCGAACGCTGGCCCGTAGGATTTCAGCCGGCGCCTTTGGTAGTCTGTTTGAGTGCTGATTCTAGCTATTGAAAGTTCGTGTGACGAAACGGCGGCTGCGGTTGTGCGTGACGGCAATACGATCCTTTCGTCCGTCATCTCTTCGCAGATCGATCTGCACCGGCCGTTTGGCGGCGTCGTGCCTGAGCTGGCGTCACAGGAACATCTCAATAAAATCGAGCCGATAGTGAGCGATGCGCTGAAACGAGCGAATATCGAGCTCGCGGATGTCGATGCGATAGCCGTTACGCAAGGTCCGGGTCTTGTGGGCTCGCTGCTTGTCGGCGTGTGCTATGCGAAGGCGCTGGCCTTCGGACTTCGAAAACCGATCGTCGGCGTCAACCATATCGAAGGGCATTTTTATTCGGTCGTCTTCGAAAATCCCCCGATAGAATATCCGGCTCTCGCCCTGATCGTTTCTGGCGGCCACACCAATCTTTTTCACGTTCCCGAAGAAGGCAAATATAAGGTGATCTCGCGGACGCGTGACGACGCAGCAGGCGAGGCTTTTGATAAAGCGGCCAAACTATTAGGGCTGGGTTATCCCGGCGGGCCGGAAATTGAGAAACTCGCAAAACAGGGCAACCCTGTAGCTTACAAATTTACGCGCCCAAAGATTTCAGACGGACGGCCCGATTTCAGCTTCAGCGGCTTGAAAACTGCGGTTTCGAGGTTGCTAAAAGAAGAGTCGGAAAGCGTGATCACGGCCGATGTCGCTGCGAGCTTCCAGAGTGCGATCGTTCGGCAGTTGATCGATACTACGGCGTCGGTTGCGAAAGAGCTTCGCCCTAAAACGATGATCGTCGCCGGCGGCGTGGCGTGTAATCTTGCGCTGCGCGAAGCTGCGAAGAAACTAGCGGACGACATGTCCGTTCCGGTCTATTTTCCGTCACGACACCTTTCTACGGATAATGCAGCAATGATCGCCGCTGCGGCATATCCCAAGTTCGCTCGCGGAGAATATTCAACAACGCAGATGACGGCGGACGTCGCCTTGCGTTTGCAGAACTTCGAGAATGACGACCCCGAGCTGCGGCGGTCGAGGGTGAGATACCGATTATAGGCCGACCGGTGCGGTCAAATTGAACGATATCGGCCCATAAAAACGATTGCTTTCGCTTTTCCCCGCGTTGTAGAATGTTCATTAACGCATGTAAGCCCGCAGACCGTGACGTAATACGCGCGTCCCCTGATTACATTGAGAACAGTTAAGAATGGAGTTGATCGAGGTTGTGGAATGTCGTCCGAAGCTGTTTTCATAAATTCGAAGCAGAAAATCAAACACAAATGCGAAACATAAAATTGTTCCTGTTGCCGTCTATCTTTTTGTCGGGTGTTTTGTCCGTCTGCGTGTTTGCGCAATCCAGCTTGCCATTTCGATATCGGCAAAACGTTATCACTAACGTCGGAAATAATCCGACGTTCATAACGCACGCCAAAGACGGCACGCGTCGTCTTTTTCTTGTGGAACAGGCCGGCGTCATCAAGGTGATTCAACCCGGCGCCACCGTTGCGACGGAGTTTATGAACATTTCGGGGCGAGTGCTTTGCTGCGGCGAGCGCGGCCTTTTGGGGCTTGCGTTTCATCCCGATTTCGAAAATAACCGTTACTTTTTCGTGTACTATAACCAAACTGACGGTCAAACACGCGTTTCGAGGTTTACGGCCATAAACAACAATACGCTTGGCGATCCGAACAGCGAACGGCTTGTCCTCGGTCCGATGGAGCAGCCGTTCTCTAATCATAACGGCGGGATGATCGAATTTCGAGAAGACAGCCCGGGCGTTCACAATCTTTATATTTCGAAAGGCGACGGCGGATCTGGAAACGATCCGGGCAACCGAGCGCAGAATGTTAGTCTTCTGCTGGGGAAAATTCTGCGCATCACGCCAGATGTTTCCGGAAACGATTCGAATCCGGCTTACGCCAATCCTTCTGACAATCCTTATTTTGGAGCCACCACCGGTGCTGACGAGATTTACGCGATCGGGATGCGTAATGCGTGGCGATTTTCTTTCGACCGCGCGAATCCGAGTCAGCTTTGGGCGGCGGACGTCGGGCAGGGATCGAGGGAAGAGGTAAGCCTGATCACTCGAGGCGGAAACTTCGGCTGGCGCGTTTACGAAGGATTTAGTTGTACGGGTCTCGATAGCAGTTTGTGTATTCCCGCAAACTATACCATGCCTTTATTCGACTACAGCTCCGCGTCACCATCCTCCCGATGTTCGATTACCGGCGGATATGTTTATCGCGGCGCGCAGCGTGCGTTTAATTTGGGAACTTACATTTATGCCGATTACTGCACCGGCGAAATTCTGAAGTGGGAAAACAATCAACAGACGGTTGTGCTCGATACGAACAGAAATATCGTGTCGTTCGGCGAAGATGAAGACGGGGAACTGTTTGTTGTTCATGCCTCGATAGGCAGCGGCGTCGGGGCAGTCGATAAGATAATGGGAAACCGGACATCTGCTGATTTCGACGGCGACTTAAGAGTCGACCGCTCGGTATATCGTCCTTCGGACAATACGTGGTACACGGTGAAGAGCAGTGACGCCGGCATCTCGGCCATTCAGTTCGGTCTCGCGGGCGACGTGCCGACGCCTGAAGATTACGACGGCGATGGCCTTGCGGATATAAGCGTTTTCCGTCCGTCGATCGCAACCTGGTATCGGCTTCAAAGCTCGGACAGCACGTTTGTATTCGACCAGTTCGGCCAGCCGAACGATATTCCGGCCGCGGCAGATTTCGATGGCGACGGCAAGGCCGACCTCACGGTTTTCCAGCGTGCGACGGGCACCTGGCTTTCACGACGTTCGACGGATCAAGGGACAACCTTTGTTGCTTGGGGATTGGACGGCGATATTCCGGTGCCGGCAGATTTCGACGGCGACAACCGTTTCGATTTCACCGTCTGGCGTCCGTCGGACGGCAACTGGTACACGGTCAACAGCACGAACGGCAGCTTTTCGATAAACGGATGGGGACTCGCGAATGACATTCCGGCGCAGGGCGATTTTGACGGCGACGGCAAGGCCGACCTGATGGTTTTCCGCCCGTCGTCAAGCGAATGGTATCTGCGGAGAAGTTCGAATGGTAATATTCAGGTCGTTTCGTGGGGCCTGACCGGCGACGTGCCGGTTGCGGGCGACTATGACGGCGACGCGATCGACGATATTGCCGTCTATCGTCCGTCTAACGGCGTCTGGTATTCGATCGGAAGCTCCTCCGGCATCGTGATTTCGCCGCCGTGGGGCTTGCAGAACGATCTTCCCGTACCAAAATTCGACACGCCTTAGTGTTTGATTACTGCACGAGCAAGGGTGAGGGCGTTGACTTCTAACGCCCCGCTCTTTTTTAGTGCCTTCGCGCAATAGGAAAGCGTTGCTCCCGTCGTATATACATCATCGACGAGTAATATCCGCTGACCTGCGATCAGCTTCGGCCTTACCACTTTGAAAGCATTTTGCACCGACAGGAATCGGGCCTTGCTGTCCATGCCGACGCGATGAATCTGTGAATGTTTTGTCCGCACGAGGCTGGGAGCGTCAATCGGAATTCGTGTCTTTTCCGACAGATATTTTGCGGCGACCTCTGCCTGGTTGAATCCCCGCTCGAGAAGCCGCTGCCGTGAAAGCGGTACGGGAATGATTAAAGTAGCTTCGTCGAAACCGGAACGCAGGAATGCTGCGTGAAATAACTCATGGACTTGCTTAGTCAAGCTCGGAGTTGTCTTTAGCGCAATAACCGCGGATGCCAGCGCGTGCGAATAAATTCCAATCGAACGGACTTTGTCGTAAGGATGCCCGTCACATTGCCGGCAGTGAGCAATTCGGTTGTTTTTCCCGCCTCCCATCAGCAGTCCGCATTTTTCACAAGCCGCTTCCGAACCGTCGAAAACAGTTGTTTCAGCCCAGCATGTTGTGCAGGAACTTTCGTCCGCCAATGAGAGATTCGTTCCGCAGCTTAGACAAAGCTGCGGGTACAATATTGAAAAGAAGGAGTTGCGAAAGGACGAGAACATGCGTGTGCAACGCAATTCTAATCCAAAGTGTTTTGACTTTACGAGTCAGGAGAGTGGCCGAACTGATTAAACAGTTTCATCTTCAAGAAGACCTTGCTCGACAAGCTGCTGGCAGTTGAGACAATAACGCGCCCACGGAATTGCGCTCAGGCGTTTTGCGTTTACCGGATTTCCGCAATTTTGACAGTCGCCGTATTCTTTGTCTTCTACCCGCTGTATCGCATCGTCGATAAGAGCAAGCTGCCGGCTTTCGTTTTCGGAAACCGCGAGCATCACGTTCTTGGAATAATTACGGACTGCGAGATCGACCGGATCCGGCGTTTCCGAATCGTCGACGGATAGGTCGTTGCCGTTCAGTTTATGGATCAGAAGCTCGCGCTCCGCCATTAATTTATTCTTGATGTCTCTCGCTTCTTTAGCCTTCAATTTACTCATCTTTGATAGGGAAATCCTTTCAAGATCGCGTGGGCTCGATATAATTGTTCCAACAAGATTACGCGTGCCATTTCATGCGTAAAAGTTAGAAACGATAAGGATAACCTATCGTTAACCCTTTCGGCAACCGCTGGCGCGACGCCGTCGGCACCGCCTATCACGAAACAAATTTCCTTCAAACCTCCGTTCTGCCATTTGGCAAGTTTTTGAGCCAGCTGCTGCGATGACAGGTCTTTGCCGCCCACATCAAGCAAAACCGCGAAGCTCTTTGGATTCAACAATTCCACTATACGGTTGCTTTCGATTTTTACGCCCGAATCCTTGATCTCGACTATCTCGCAGGCCGTGAAATGCGAAAGGCGTTTCAGGTATTCGTCCTGAAGCGCCTTCCAGTTTTTATCGCGGGTTTTGCCGACCCAAATAAATCGAAATTTCATTATCGCTCAGAAGTGGCAGCGGCAGTTGCAGAAGCAGGTCGGTCACAATTCATTTCGGAAGAAAACTTTCCGGGTTGGAAATCATGCCGCCTAACATTCTTTCTTACGACTTAAGCGTAGCGAACAAGTAAATGTTCACATTCTTCGACCGTAATACATTCGCAATCTCGTGAGAAACTCCAACCAAACTTGTGTCTCTGAAGCTTCACCATCAGCATCACTTAATTTACTAACGAAATGCTTTGGATATTGCCGCTTTCGGTAAGCTTCAGCAATATTGCTGGGAACACTTCGTGATGACCGTCGAATTTGATCCGTGAGCGAATAAGTCTCTTCCTTAGGAAAACGCTTTGAAAGATGGAAAATCTCCATTGCAAGTTGATAAGCCAATTGAAAAACTTTCAAGCCTTTATGCCCAAGCATCTCAAATCTTCCGGTCAACCTGACGTCTGCTGCTGCCACTGCTGCTGCAATTTTTCCGGCAGTTCTACCTTTCCCGCGTCGCGCCACAGGCGTTCGAGATCGTAAAAATCGCGGGCCTCTTTATTGAAAAGATGGATGACGAAATCGCCGTAGTCGAGCAAAATCCATTCGGCGGTGTTGTAGCCTTCGATCCGAACGGCGCGGCGGCCATGCTGCTTCTTTAGTTGCTCGTTGATCTCGTCGGCAATAGCCTGAACCTGCCGCTGGTTTTGTCCGTCGGCTATCATAAAAAATTCCGTAAAGCTGGCGATCGGACGCAGGTCGAGCACGATCATCCGCGCCGCTTTTTTTTCGTCCGCACACTGAATTGCAAGCTGCAGTTCTGCATCAAGCTCGCTCATCGGCGTGCGCGACAGTGCGATCTCGAGTTTCGCTCCTTTACGGTGAAGTGATTTTTCCTGTAATTCTTCCATCATTTATAAAGTTCGTATTTTTCGATGTATTTTGCAACCTCTTCGGGCACATCGTCAGTACGATCCAATACGCCGTCGCTCAGGTCATCGCGTACCTCGGTTGCCGATGTGTCGAATACAACCGCGTCGGTGACGTAGATCGCATCTTCTTGTCTCTCCGATTTGAGAAAATCCTTTTTGTCGATGTTGCGAAGATCGACAATTCGTTTGCAAACCGTATCAGTGATATGCGTGAAATCGATCGGATAACCCGGCCGCGTGACGACGATGTGATTCGACATCGTAAGCACCTCTTCCCACCGCTTCCACGTTTTTATGTCTTGCCATGAATCTCCGCCCATTACGAAAAACAGCTTTTCATTTTCGTACATCGCCTTAAGCTCGGCAAGCGTGTCGAATGTGTATTGAGATTTGCTCTTATCGAGTTCGTGCGCCGAAACAACAATATTTTTGTCTTTCGCGGTCGCAAGCGAAATCATTGCAAAGCGGTGATATGCGGAAGTCGGCTTGCGGTCGGGTTTATGCGGCGCATGAAAAGCGGGAAGAAAGACAAATTGATCGAGATCAAACATTCGTACCAGCGAGCGCGCGATTGCCAGATGCCCGCTGTGAACCGGATCGAACGTTCCTCCGAAGATCGCAATTCGTTTCATACGGCGGCAGTTTCGGTGTTCGCATGTTTCAAAAGCGTGGACACCCGCGCGACCAATTCATCGACGCCTTTTCGCGTTGCCGACGAGATGGCAAAAAACTCTCGCCCATCCTTCACGGCCTTTTTCCGCAGTCTTTCCAACCTTTCTCGATCGTCAAGAGCGTCCGTCTTGGTCGCGACAATAATTTGCGGCCGAGCGGCCAACTCCTCGTCGTAGTTTTTCAGCTCGCGATTTATAGTTTCATAATTTTCGATCACGTCGGTTTCCAACTGCGATGAAACATCGACGAGATGCAGGATCAATTTTGTTCGTTCGACGTGTCGTAGAAATCTGTCGCCCAAGCCCGCGCCTTCCGACGCGCCCTCAATCAAACCCGGAATATCGGCAACGACAAACGTGTTGAAATCACCCATATCCACGACGCCAAGGTTCGGCTCGAGCGTGGTGAACGGGTAATCGGCGATCTTCGGCTTTGCGGCGGAGATTACAGAAATCAAAGTCGATTTTCCGGCGTTCGGCAGACCTACAAGCGCGACATCCGCGATGAGCTTTAATTCAAGCTGAAGTTCGCGCTCTTCGCCGGAACGGCCGTTGTAATGATACTTCGGCGCGCGTTTTGTCGGCGTCGCAAAATGAGCGTTTCCCCAGCCGCCTTTGCCGCCTTTTGCCGCGAGATATCTCTGGCCGGATTCAGTAAGGTCGAAAAGCAGCTCATTCGTTTCAGCGTCGAAAACCTGCGTGCCGACGGGAACTTTGACGGTGATACTTTCGCCATCCTTCCCAAAACGGTTCGAGCCTTCGCCGTGCCGGCCGCGTTCGGCCTTATGTTCGGGGTTATAACGAAGGTGAAGCAGAGTGTTTAGGCTTTCGTCCGACTCGATCCAAACATCGCCTCCGACACCGCCGTCGCCGCCCGAAGGCCCGCCGCGCGGCACGAATTTTTCCCGTCGAAACGCCGTCACGCCGTTCCCGCCGTCCCCGGCTTTGACCTTGATTTTCGCACGGTCGATAAACATTCCTGATTTTAGATTTTAGATTTCGGACTCTGGATTGGCAAAGTAAGAGGATGTTCGTGGGTCGGTTTGAGGTGCGAGTAAAGACTGGAACGCAGGCAGGTTGCCTGCGTTCCAGTCTTATCGTGCTTCGCACTCATTGCAGGCAGGTTGCCTGCGTTCCAGTCTTATCGTACTTCGCACTCATTGCAGGCAGGTTGCCTGCGTTCCAGTCTTATCGTACTTCGCACTCATTGCAGGCAGGTTGCCTGCGTTCCAGTCTTATCGTGCTTCGCACTCGTTGCAGGCTGGCAGGCTGCCTCTCCAATCAACGAACAAAAGCGTCGTTCTGATTGCTCAAAACGACGCTTCCGTTGTCCTTATCGAACACCGAAGTATTCCAAAAGGTTGGCAATTTTCACATGTACACGTTACTCATCGCCGTTTTGTATTCCGAAGCGTCTCTGCGGGGAGCCGTCTCCGGTCAGCACCCGAAAAAGCTTTCGCCTGTTCGCTGCGGGCCCGAAGGCCGCATGGTGCCGTTAGGTTTTTGTTCTGGTGGCTTTTCCTCCACCGCCGGTTACGTTCCCGGCAAACGAGGCTTAATATCCGAAGATATCAAGCGGCTTTGCACTCAAGCGGGCTGATCAAGTCCCGCGAGCGTTATCCGTTTTTATCCGAATAACCTCCGATCAGTTTGCCAACCGATCGACGCCAAGCCTTTCGGCTTCGACTCCGGGCGTTTACTGGCAATTTCATTCCGCTGATTTTGCCATCGAACGGTGCGTCACCGCATTCGTTCCACCTCCCGGTGCCGGTCAAAATGCCCGTAAGCAATTTCGACTATGTATGCCATCATACGCGCTAATTTTTCGATGTCAAGTAGAAAATACTTTAACTTTCTCCTTATTTTTCAATGATTTACAGTCGCGATTGTGGAAAACTTTTCCTTAGGCCTGTGGATAAAATTGTGGAAAATCCAGCAAGGTTTTTGCATTCACAAGTTAAGTGGACAGGGCAAGCGCGATGTTTCGACGTAAGACTGTGGAAAACAAAAAAATAATATTCGAAAAAAAAATTGCGTGAGAACTTTAGCCTGATTCGGCGTGGCTAAAGGGAACCCGTGGCCTTGCGAACAGCCGTTTCGAAACTTTCCGGATTGATCGCCGGGTACTTGTATAGCTGCGGTACTATCACTTGAAACAATTCAAAAAGTTTCTTACGATCGACAAGCCCGGCTGAAAACATTGCCTCTACATCCGTCCTATCCTGAGCGTGACCGCGTTCAATCTTTGCCAAGGCCTGGCTGTACGGGTCGTAATGATAAAAATTTACTTTCCCGACAGTATCGATGTAGACACTGCGTTCTTCCCAGCCCGGCAAAAGCGGTACAAAATCGCAAGGCGCGGCAAGCTCGACGTTAATTCGAAGGTCTTCTTTTAGCTTCGGGATCGCGCTAAACAACTCGTCAGTTTCGGGTAAAAAACGCAGGTCAATATCGAGCGTCGAGTCGCGCCAGCCGAAAAGCACGGCCGTCGAACCGCCTGTTAGATACACACGAACGCTTGAACGGGCTGCGCGGCCGAACCGATTCATAAATTCGAAAATTCGCTCTTTGTTTGCTAAATCCCGCATTCGGCAGCCCGCTCAAAGCTAACAAGCCTGCGGATAAGTGAATTGTATTTTGAATGTGCGCCGTCGGGATCATCCCGGCTGAGAAGATGGTAAAGCCGATGTTCAGGCGTTGAAAATGTTTCGGGCGGAACGTCGATGCCGGCGCTTCGTAGGCGTGGAGCTCCGATGGAGACCAGCAGCGACGGGACGGTTTCAAGTCCTTTCTGCAGATCTGCGATGCCTTGTTCGATCAAATCTTCGCCGGGTTTCATCAATTCGATTGTATATCAAAGCAAAGAAAAAGGCCGCCGGATTCCGACAGCCTTCCAATGCTTTCTAAGAGCTTAATTTAAACCGCAGCCGGTGCCAATTCAGCCGCGCCTTCGGCATAAACGCTGATGAATTTGCCCCTGCGCCCTTTGTCTTCGAATTTAACGAAACCTTCGATGAGCGCGAACAGAGTGTCGTCTTTGCCGCGGCCGACGTTTTTTCCGGGTTTCCATTTCGTGCCGCGCTGGCGGGCGAGAATGTTGCCGCCGAGCACGTGCTGGCCGCCGAATTTCTTCAGCCCAAGCCGCTGTGCTGCCGAGTCGCGCCCGTTTCGTGATGATCCTACGCCTTTCTTATGTGCCATTTTCTTAGTGAATAGTGAATAGTAAATAGTGAATATTTCGAAGAACGACCACTATCAATTATCCACTATCAATTATCAGATCTTTTCGATCTTGATTTCCGTGTAGCCTTGCCTGTGGCCCTGTTTGCGTTTGTACTGTTTGCGTCGTTTCTTCTTGAAAACGATGACCTTTTCGCCGCGGCCGTGGCCGACGACGGTTGCAGCGACCGTGCCGCTGCCGATCTTTGCATTCTTTCCAATGCCGAGAACCATTGCTTCGAGATCGATCTTTTTTCCAGCATCAGCCTCGATCGTCGGAACTCGCAGTGCTTGCCCGGCTTCGACCGGGAACTGTTTACCGCCGGTTTTTATAATTGCGTAACTCATACCTATCGTGTCGGCTTATATTGAGAAAGTACTGCGTAACCGAAAAACTCAAATTATACGCATCCAAATCACGGTAGTCAACGCGGAACCGTCCTTTTCCGGAGAGTAAGCGCCTTAGGGCCAAACGCTCCGCTAAAATCTTTGGCTGTCGCAGGAACCTATGCTAGTATTCCTTTGTAAACACAACAAAACACAGGAGAAGATCATGGAACACGCCGCAACCTTCACGGATCTGAAGTCCGACGATGCCAAGGTCGCTGAGATGCGATTTGGGGCGAACTGGTTTTTCTGGCTTTCGATACTGGCGATCGCCAGCACGTTATTGATCTATTTCTTTAATTTTGCGACTCACTTTGTCGGGCTCGGAGTGAACCAGTACGTTGACGCGAACGCGGCCGCTGCCGGAGGCGAAACGCAGCGTTGGGCGGCGTTTGCATTGAATCTGGGTTTTGCCGGAATTTTTGCGTTGTTTGGATATTTCGCCAGAAAGGGAAATGATCTTGCGTTCATTGTCGGAATATTTTTGTATTTCGTCGATGCCGTGATTCTGCTCGGCTACCGCGAATTTTTCGCGTTCGGCTTTCACCTTTTCGTGATGTACTTTTTATTCAAAGGTTTACTCGCAAGCCGGCGACGTTACGACCCTTCGGTCGATGCGACCGGTGCGTAAAAATTTTTGCAAAAGCCCGCGCGTAAGCAAGGGCGATACTCGCAACGTCCCGCTTATTGCCCTTGCTTACGCGCGGGCTTTCGCATTACGCCTTCGACGGGTCTTTCACGACGGCGATGAACGGCAGGTTGCGGTAGCGGCCGGCGGCGTCGAGGCCGTAGCCGACTACGAATTCGTTCGGCACGACAAAGCCGGTGTAATCGATCTTCAGTTCCTTTTTGATCCGCGGCTCCGGCTTGTCCAGAAAACTTGCGAGCTTGATCGAATTTGCGCCGCGTGAGCCGAGAATGTCCAGCAGCCGCGAAAGCGTGAGGCCGGTGTCGATGATGTCTTCCACGACAAGAACGTCCTTGCCGCGTATCGGATTGCTTAAATCTTTTAGTATCTCTACGTCGCCGGTGGATTTCATCTCGTTTTTGTAGCTCGAAACCGACATGAAATCGATCGTGATCTGCAGATCGATCACGCGCATAAGATCGGCCAAAAACACGCACGAACCTTTCAGCACGCTTACGAGCACAAGCTCCTTGCCCGCGTAATCGCGCGTTATTTGCTGGCCTAATTCCGCGATGCGAGCATTTATCTGCTCTTCTGAATAAAGAACTTCGAGATTCGGGTTTGTAAATTCCGTGGCTGGTTCCAACGTCGGTTCGGCTGTCATATTTTTCGCTTTGTAGAATTGTTTTTAGCAATATTATTCAAACAGTCTATAATTTACAAGCCGGGCACTTTCGTTCGGCGATCTCTTTAATTTATGGCAGAAAATTCCGCAAGCACGCGTGAAAAGGTTAGGGAACTGGTTCGCCGGGTTTTAGAATCTGTTCCGGCGGAACCCGAAACCGCGCCCACAGTTAACGGGCCTGAACACATCATCGTGAATTCTCTAAAAGAGAAGCGCGAACGTGACTGGGACCGCGACGAGTCTTCGAAATCTCTGATAACCGAAGACGATCTGCGCGGGCTTGATGCCGGCGCGCGGGTGCGGGTTTCGAAGAATGCAAAGTTTACGCCGCTGGCCGCTGATATTGTC
>Ga0187894_10002169_pt1 | contig 23822 bp, 29 predicted proteins | sample GBC1701081metaG_FD_136650 | JGI IMG/M metagenome (GOLD analysis project Ga0187894, IMG submission 136650) | White microbial mat communities from a lava cave in the Kipuka Kanohina Cave System on the Island of Hawaii, USA - GBC170108-1 metaG ... | reverse complement strand
GCCTCCTTGATGACTGGCCCCCACGCGTCGACCCCGGTCCGCACGTGGTAGACGGGGAGGCCGTGGCCGACCAGCGGCCAGATCAGGTCCTTCTCGAGCCCGAGGCGCCAGATCTCCCCCTGCCAGGACGGGCGGACGGGAACGGGACAGCGCCTCGCGAACCGGTCGAGGAACCTCTCCTCGGATCTCGGCCCTACTTGGAAGAAGAAGTCGTCGAACGCCGACTGCTGGCGCGTGGCGGCCCCGTGCACGACGATCAAGTGCAGGAGGCCCTTGCCGAGCGGTGCCTGGACCGTGGAGTACGGGGCGTCCTCCATCCGGGAGACGTGGTCCTCGCCGATCCTGATCGTCGGCCATCGCGACCGGTTGAAGAACGTCGCCCACGCGGCACGGACCGCGTTGCGGTTGCCGAACATGGAGAGGAGGACCGCGACGCCGTGTCCCGAGGTCCGGCACGTGTCGGACCAACACTGCATGCCTTTGGCCTCGACCCGTATCATGGGCGCGACTCCGGCCAGTCTCCCTCCGACGGCGGAGGGATTTCGACCAGCGTGCGGCCCCAGAGGAGACCGCCGCCGAAGATGACCACGAACCACAGGACTAGCCAAATCGGGCGTTTCACGTGTTTCCTTCAGGCTGGTTCCTGACATCGGCGATGTCCACGAGAGGCTCGCCGCAGGGATGGCACGTCTCGGGACGAGGCTCGCCGACCGGATGCGGGTTGAAGGACCGGCACCGGGCGCAGATCCCGAAGGTGTTCGCGAGAGTGGCGCGGCGGCTGTGGATCCGGTGACCCAAGGGTTCTCAGATCTCTGTACGGGGTCGTCGGGGAGTTTACACCGTCGGCGATCCGGTTCCCGACCTGGATCGTAGACCACCGCTTTCGGCTCCCTCCTTCGACGAGAACCAGCCCATCGAGCCGGTGTTGGCTTCGGTCTCGGCCGGAGCGTGGTGCGGGTACGCCCACTCTGCGGCCGGGTCGAGGGTACACTGCACGCGAGAATGGATTGTATCACGTTCCGCGGCCCGTGCGGGCGAGAAGCGGCAACGGGTGCGTCCACATGACTTCCTTGTCCGGCGTGAACCTGCGGGAACGGAACGCGGCATGGAAGCCCAGCGCCCGAAGATCATCTTGCTTGATCTCGTCGTCGTGCAACGCCGGGTGGTCCAGGATCATCTGCAGCGAGTCCCGGTCGACGGGACGACTCCACAGCCCCCACGAGAACGCTTGGCCGTCCGCGGTGAATCCGGCGGTCCGTGCTCGTCGTCCCCCCCTTCCGTTCACCGGGAACAGCGCCAGGGACTCCACCGCGAGCGCCAGGACGAACGGCTGGCACGTCTTATGGATCATCTCAAGCCTCTTACCGGCCCACGCTCCCCCACGAGGCTGCTGAGGCAGCCAGTTGAGGTGGTGGTCGACGACCTCGACAAGCTCTCCATGGAGGAGGGCGTCGAGGATGACGTCGGCCCTGCTTGGTCTCTCGGCCATCGAGCGCATGCTAGTCCATGCGACTGTGAAGATGCTCTTGTAGCTTCCTCCCTGCTTGGAGTCGAATGAGGATCCAGCGGTGCACGGCTCGCCGCTCTTGGTCACGTCGACCTGGTCCGTGCCGGTGCCGCGGATCCACGCGAGACGACCGGCATGGTCCTGGTGGACAGCGATCGCAGCTCGGTACTCCTCCCTCGTCCCCCGACCGCGCGAAGCCCAGCTCCATCGCGGATCGTCGACACGGGTGGCGTAGACATTGTCGAGGTCGGCCACGAGATCTTCCAGGTCTCCAGGCGCACCCAGCACCGCGAAGGTTCCCTCCCATCGCAGTGTCGAGGCTGCCCATCGCGGCAGCTCGGAGAGCACGTGGATGAGGCCGCAGGCGCTCCTGAACAGAAGCGCGTCGTCCCCCCTCATGTTCTTCAGCAGGATCTCAGGCATCGTCTTATCCTTTCGTGGATCCGTCGCGCTCACGCGACGCCTCCCAGTCGGCGAGCCGGAGGATCGTCTCGAGAAACGCCAAGTTCCATCGTCCGTGGCGCCTGGTCATGTTCGTGAACAGGGACGCCCACCCGCCGTCGACGCGCATGAACCGATAATCGCTCGACACCTCGACGATCTCGGCGGTGTCGGGTATGCGGCGCGAGAACCTCTCCGGTCGTCTGTCGGCGCACGGAGGAGCGAAGGGTCGACCGTATCCGTGGTGCGTCCCTACGAGGTACAGGAGCAGGTCCGGGTCCCACGAGGACTGTGGGATTTTCGTCCGCTCGACCATCTCCACAGACGAGAACTCGTGACGCCACCAGGAGGGGAGGGTTCTCTTGCCGTGTCCCTTGAGCTGTCCCTTCGCCAGGAGGACCCCGTCCGCGTCGTCTCTGCGAGGCAGCATCAACTGCCACCTGGGCCTGACCTTGCCCTCGTCGTGGACCTTGCCGGCTTTCGCTTCTATCACCGCGAGATGCGGCGGCAAGAGAATGTCGGCGAACCGCGACGCCCACCTTTCGACGTCCTCTTGATGGGTGTCCAGCGTCACGTCGACGGGCGAGTCGCTCAGGTCGTCCTCGTCCACCATGCGCTCCGACATCTTCGGGACGAACACGACACCGTGGCCGTCGGGATACAGAGAGGCCCCACAGACTTGGCCGTCGGGATACAGAGAGGCGAGCGCTCCACGGATCGGATCATCCACGGGAAGCACCTGGATCACGGCGTCGAGGATTGCCGCGAAGTATGGATCGTCGACGGCGAGCATGGGCTCGACGTGTTGCTTCCATGCGGGCTCTGTGGACGCGGGGAGCATTCTCTCGTGGACGCGTACTCGCAACCTCCCGCGGTCCGCATCCACGGCGAGCTGAACGTCCTCCGGGATGTCCTTTCCGTTTCCGGACCATCCGTAGTCGTCGTGGCCACCGTAGATGGCGGGAACGACGAGCACGTCGCCGGGAGAGATGTCGCGTGGCCGGTCAACTACAACGCTGGCATCGGCCGTCCTGCGCCACACGAGACAACGCCTGACGTCGTTCGCGACCTGCTCTCGGTCTTCCACGGGGATGTCCCCGAGCATGTCCCCGGCCTTGGAGGCGCTCTTTCCTGCCAGAAAGCGCACGGCCTCCCAGATGGGCACGGACACGTACTCCCTGCTCGATGGCGGGACGAGTGCCACCGTGTCGGCCCAGAGACGCGAGTCGGCGGGATCGAGGTCCGAGCGCCACGCGATCATGACTTCCGGGCTGCAGCCGTACCCGTGCAGAAATGGGTCCGGGAGGGGGTCACTCGACGGTCGCGGGAACGTTCTCGCCCAGAGATCGAGGATGTCGCTGGACAGTACGGGGACCTCGAGAGGCTCCCCGTGCAGAGTCGTGCGCTCGTCGTCGGGAGTCGACCTGAGCATGTCCTCCACCCGATCCCAGCACAGGTCGAGATCGTTCTGCCGGGCCAGGAGCCAGGATCCGACAGCCGTCGCCGAGGGTCCGTAGACGGGATCCTCGTCGTCACGGACCAGGACCATGACGGGGCAGGGAGTGCCTCCCGCGCGTCCGAGCCGCCCGAGGCGCTGGCGGAGCGCCTCGAGCGAGGCCACATCGGTGATCATGGCGTCGAAGTCGAAGTCGACGCCGACCTCGATGCACTGTGTGCAGACGACGACCACGGGCCTGGTCATGTCCGTCTTGCTCCCGAGTTCAAGGACGGGACTCCATTGCCGGACGACGCGGTCCCGGTCGACGGGCCTCGATCTCCCGATCATCAGGACCGTGTCTCGGCCTCGGCCCTTTCGCAGGGACGAGAAGGACCGTCTCGCGCACCCCACCGTGTTGCGCACGACGGCGATCCGCATCCGACCTGTCGCCACGAGCCTGTCGATCTCGGCCGCGACGGTGGCGTCCTCCGTCGCGCTGTTCACCTTCACGACGGTCGCGTTCTTGGGAGTCCTGGTCCTGAGACGCACGAGGTCCGTACGCAGGTCCTCCGGACCCAGGGCGACGGTCGCCGGCGCCCTGCTCGTGGCGGACATGCGCACCAGTGCCAGCGGTCGAAGAGGATCTCGATGCTCTCGCTTGATCGTCTCCAGCGTCCTCGCGAAAGGCTCGCTCAGGTGAGCCTCGTCAAGGACGATCATCGCGTCGCACGCGGTGAGGGCCGCGTAGATCGACGCCATTTCCCTCCTGGCCCTGTAGTGACGGAAGACGATGGCCGAGCCGATCTGGTCGACGGTGGTCGAGATGATTGCGGCGGCGGTAGGATCCCGGAACCACTCGTCATCACGCTGGACACCGCCGCGCATGCGACCGACCCTGACAGGAGTTGACGACGCGACACCACGGACGAGCGACGCGACGCGGCCTAGCACACCGTCGGCAGAAGCATCAGAGAGACGCTCTCGGATCGTCTGGGCCACGTTCCAGCTCTCATCGACGACGGTCCTCCTGTCGACGACGTGGAAGAGCCTGCGCGGCACGTCCACGTGCTCCTTCCCCATCCGTTCGATGCGGAAGGCCAGCGTGAAGAGCCAAGCCAAGATGACGCCCTCCGTCTTGCCGAGGGAGGTCGGGATGGCGATGGTCTCTGCCCAGGGGCTCTTGAGGTCGATGCCGTCCTCGGCCCACCGACATGCGAGGTCGCTCTGCCAGTGAAACGGTCCGTGGTCCGTGAGTCCTTGGAAGAACCCCTTGAAGTCGTCGACGCACAGGGTCATGCCCGTTCGAAGGGTCATGTCCGTTCCTCTCCCATGGGCATCAGGAGACCGATGCCGAAGTGCCTGAGTCGACCGAGGAGGACGGGTCCGCGCACGGGCTCTCTCCACGTGATGCTGACGTGGCCCATGATGTTCGGCAGGTTGCCCCGTCGACATCTGTCGAACACGCCGTGAAAGTTCCGACAGGAGGGAGCGCGGACCCCCTCCATCGGCTGCGGATAGAACGAAATCGAGGTCGGGGCCGGCAGACCCAGACGCTCACACGAGCGGAGCAGCGATGCTCCGGCGGTCGGTACATTCCCGCGACCCTTGGGCCAGTCGTCCAGGACGACCGGCGACACGGATGCCCAGGTTTTCGCGGGGCGATCCCAGGCCCTCGACGACAGCGTCCTCCCCACGTGCTCGCGGCCGAGCACGAGCCTCAGCTTCACGAGGTCGTCTCCCAGACGGAGGCTGTCGCCATCCGCCCGCTTGACGAGGGCATCGATCTCCTGCCTCTCGTCGAGCCCGCACGTGCGGGGAATTGCGATGGCCACCCCCTTGAGCGTCTGGTCTCCGTGACGAGGCGCGGCGAACGGCATGGGAAAGATGGCCACGTGGTGGGGGCCGTCGTGCCCGTGCCCGCTCAGGACGGACGGGGCTTGGTCCCCCGCCATGCCGAGGAGGCGACGACGTACGGCCTCGGCCAGGGGGAGAGATCTCCGTGCGTCGATGCGGTCCCCGAGCACCCGAAAACGGTGTCGGATCATCCACGGACTCGGCATCCCCGACTCCCCGCTACGCCGGCTCTCGTACCTCTCCATCTGCCTCGTCCACCTGTTCATGTGCTCGTGTCGCGCGAACGCCTCGTCCATCTCCCACATCGTCCCCTCCGAGGGCACGCGCAGCATGACGTCGCCGTCGAGGGACGGCACGTAGCGCAGCGGAAGATCGTCCACCCCCTTGACCATGCGTCCGTGCTCGTCCAGGGGCACGCGACGCATCTCGACCAGAGACTCGGATGTCCCGACATGGACGACGTCAGGCAGCACGACGTCGAGCGCCGCGTCGAGCTCGGCGTCGCGCTCGACCCGCCAGACCATGACGACTCGCGGCGGCGACATGCGCGTCACCGGGTTGGGCATGCCTTGGCGGTGCGGGACGAACACGCTGTCTCGTCCCTCGCTGTCATCGAGCGACGCCTCGACAGGGACGTACAGCGTGGTCTCGTCCTCGGTCGTGTCGAGACGGTCTCCCGCGTAGACCACCGGGGCAGGCATTCGCTCGATCCTGCGAAGCACGGGGAGCAGGTCCTCGTGACCACAGGAGTACGCGGCGTCGACGAGAGCCGCGTAGAACCGGAGAGGATGTGGAGGATACTCAGGGACCGAGGGATCCCCCGAGGCGGCGGCGTACAACCCCCGCATGAAGTGGGCGGCGATGGCCAGCATGGCTTCCTCCTCAGCGCGAGCGCCTGGACCTCGATCCATTGTTGCCGTTGCCGTTGTCCCTGCCCGCGCTCTTGTCCCTGAGCTTGCGGAAGTTCGCCTCGATGACCGCCTTCAGCCGCGGCATGGGCCTGAGACGGTAGACCGTGCTCTCCCAGGAAAACCCACGCGACTTCGCGATCTCGTACGCGTGCTCGTACAGCGCGTAGGCCATGTCGGGCGTGATCTCGGCGCTGAGCAGGACGTCCTCGGTCGTAGGTCCGTAAATCGTCCACTTCGGTTTCTCGATGGGCCGTAGGTCGCAGCCGGAGCGCAGGTCGAAGCCGTCCTCGATGCGCAGGGCGAGGCCGAGGATGCCCAGGCTCGCCAGGAAGGCGCGAGCCGAGCCGTCGATCTCCGAGCTGCGCGAGAGTTTCCCGCCGTTTCCCTGGACGGGAAAGTGGAGACGTCGAAGCGCCGCCAGGGAGATGTTCGCCCAGTAGGAGATGCGCTTCACGAACACTCCGCTCGCCTTCTTCCTGTCGTCTTCGCTCGGGATTACCGCGGCCAGGCCGGCCCCCGAGGGCTCCTTCCCCTCCTTGAGCTCAAACTTGCCGTAGTAGCTGTCCAGCTTGCGCAGCTCGATGGACGCGTCCATGCCCAGGGGATCCGTCAGCGTGAAGGTGCGCGGCCGGATCGTCACGTCGTGTCCGATGATCTCCGCGGTCATGGCCCGACGGAGACAGAGCTGCTGTCGCGTGACGCGTCGCAGGTGGGCCTCGTCCTGGGGGGCGTGCGTGTCCCATGTCCCCACCAGGAAGACCGTCGGGGCGTAGGTCAGGAGGCCCGTCATGTTCTCGCGGGTGGAGTTCAGGATCGCCTTCCCGAAATCCGTCTCCCGGAAGGGAACGGCCGAGCCGTCGCTCTGGACGAATTCGCAGTCACGGAAGCGAGCGTCGGACACGTTGTGGGGCAGCTCAAGGACCGAGAGGACGATCTCGCGCGGATGCTCCGCGAGGAACTCGTCCTCGATTCCGTCGAGGAGGTTCGCCTCGATCCGAGGCGTGAACAGGTCGAGTTCTCCGTCTTTGGCGACGCGGGCCAAGCATGCCTCGACGATGTTGCTCTCCGCGGCGACGCCGTTGATCGTGACCCCCGCGAAGCGTTCGTTGTCCTGGCGCCCCCAGACGTGGAACGGGACGTCGGTCGTCGTGCTGTAGGTGGGAGGGGCGACCGGAGTGTCGAGACCGGACAGGGGTTCGAGGTCCGACTTGACGACGATGGAGGATGCGCCCTTCTGGGTCAGGGCCGCGTAGAGGTCGTGGGTGTTCATGTTTCGCTTCTCCTTCCCGAAGTTCGGGGGGTTGCCCTTCTACTCGTATTGGGGTCACCGGGGACAGTGCGCTGGCGCGGCTGACGATCCTTCCTTCAACGAGAACCAGCTCATCGAGCCGGTGTTGGATCGCGAGGCCCTGGGACACGCGCGCGGTAATCTCGCTCCTTCAACGACCTTCAACGACCTTCACCGAGAACCAGCTCATCGAGCCGGTGTTGGGGCGGGCGTCGCCATCTTCTGGCCGCGCAGGGGAACCTTCAACGAGAACCAGCTCATCGAGCCGGTGTTGGGACCGTGCCCTCACCAACAGGCAGGGCCCGCTCGGGTCCCTTCAACGAGAACCAGCTCATCGAGCCGGTGTTGGCGCCCGCACGCGATCCACTATATAGGTCGCTCAGCCCCTTCAACGAGAACCAGCTCATCGAGCCGGTGTTGGGTCGTGCATTTCCAGCACTGTGCCGTGGTCATCTGCCCCTTCAACGAGAACCAGCTCATCGAGCCGGTGTTGGGGGCAGGGGTAGATCGGTAACTTCGATCCCGCGAGCCCCCTTCAACGAGAACCAGCTCATCGAGCCGGTGTTGGGTCGCCGATGCTCGAGCGCACGCGGCCGTCTCTCCCTTCAACGAGAACCATCTCATCGAGCCGGTGTTGGGCGCGAGCGCCACGACCAGCTGCTCGCCCGGCAGGGCCTTCAACGAGAACCAGCTCATCGAGCCGGTGTTGGGCGAGCATCCACGGTGCCGACACTTTCGCGAGACCCCTTCAACGAGAACCAGCTCGTCGAGCCGGTGTTGGGGGAGATCTTGCCGAGCGCTGTTGCGAGCGCGTCCGACACCTTCAACGAGAACCAGCTCATCGAGCCGGTGTTGGCGCCTGGCCGCCAGCAGCCGCGCGATAGCAGTCGACCTTCAACGAGAACCAGCTCATCGAGCCGGTGTTGGCGGGCGGCTGAGCGACAAGGCGGTCTGTCGGATCGTCCTTCAACGAGAACCAGCTCATCGAGCCGGTGTTGGCGGAGAGCAGGCGTCCCTCGGCGCGCATTCGTGGGCCTTCAACGAGAACCAGCTCATCGAGCCGGTGTTGGGCATCGTTCTTCCGCGCTTGCTGCTGAGCGAGAAGCACCTTCAACGAGAACCAGCTCATCGAGCCGGTGTTGGGCCTTGGCCAGCGCGGCGAGCCGCCACCTGGGGAGCGACCTTCAACGAGAACCAGCTCATCGAGCCGGTGTTGGTGATCGCCGCCACCGCCTCGCACAGCGTGGCCCACGTCCTTCAACGAGAACCAGCTCATCGAGCCGGTGTTGGCGAACGTGGCCTCGCCCGGCAAGCTCGACGCCGCACCCTTCAACGAGAACCAGCTCATCGAGCCGGTGTTGGAAGGACAACGTGACCGACAACCGCAGGACGTGGAAGGTGCCTTCAACGAGAACCAGCTCATCGAGCCGGTGTTGGGCCGCACGGCGCCGGTGGTTCTCCACCGCACCACTCCTTCAACGAGAACCAGCTCATCGAGCCGGTGTTGGGGCCGACGGGAGCGGACGACTCCCGCCGCCGAGCGACCTTCAACGAGAACCAGCTCATCGAGCCGGTGTTGGGACAATCCACCGCAACGCCCTCGAAGCCCATCAAACGCTCCTTCAACGAGAACCAGCTCATCGAGCCGGTGTTGGGAGCCGGTGTTGGCAGCCCCTCGGCGCGCGCTGGCCGCAGCGAGAATCCTTCAACGAGAACCAGCTCATCGAGCCGGTGTTGGGTATCGGCGCTCGGGCTCGCAGGGGACGAGCTGCACGACCTTCAACGAGAACCAGCTCATCGAGCCGGTGTTGGTGGCGCGGCCGCAGACCCATCACGCAGGTGACGCGGTCCTTCAACGAGAACCAGCTCATCGAGCCGGTGTTGGGGGACAACGCGGTCTCGTCGCCCCTTGCCCTGGCCCTTCAACGAGAACCAGCTCATCGAGCCGGTGTTGGCCGCGGAACGGGATCCCGACCAGGCGCGCACCGAGAGCCCTTCAACGAGAACCAGCTCATCGAGCCGGTGTTGGGTGCGCCGGCTCGCCGCCGCCGCCGTGCGAGTGACGCACCTTCAACGAGAACCAGCTCATCGAGCCGGTGTTGGAAGAGCGGGACGGTGCGGAAGATCTTGCGGGCCGACCTTCAACGAGAACCAGCTCATCGAGCCGGTGTTGGCCGTCGTCGACAAGGCCCGCGTCGCTCGCGGCGACCCTTCAACGAGAACCAGCTCATCGAGCCGGTGTTGGAGCCTATGTGTAACTGGGCGAGTCTCTTGGGTGTTTGCCCAGTTTCGGCACGGGGCAGACAAGAGGGCGTCTTGTCTGCCCCGGACAAGACATGTTCGGCTTTTCGATTTCCAGGAATCTGCCGGCACAGGAGCTTGCCTGGACCAGATTGCACGCAAGACTGTGGCTTCTCCACGCGAGGACGTGCGTGTTCCTTCTACCCCTCCGGGCCTATGCTTGACATCCCCCTCGTCGTGCCCTACGCTCCACAGCAGCTCGCCCGCCGTGCTGCGGGTGGATTTACGGGGCCGTCCTCGCGAGGGCGTCCCCAGCCTTCATACGGGGACGTACCGGCTTCGACGGGGACTCGGGAGGTGATGGTCGCGTGTCCCGGGGCCTCGACCGCCGGGTCAAAAACGGACGAGGAAACCACAGTTGCCAACAGCAACGACTACGGCTTCGCGGCCGTCGCCTGATTCGTCAGGCGCGACCTAACCCGAGGAACCCTGAGTAGGGGGTCGGTCGTCAAGCACACGGGGAGTAGCGAGGGAAAGGGCCCCGGAGCCCTCGCGAAGTTCAGAGGCTGTGATCCCGGAGAGCCCGCCGACGGGCGCGAAGAGGATCGAGATCAAGTTCGCCGGATACGCACGTAGACGCCACGCCGAACAGTTCGCGGACCTGGGTTCGACTCCCAGCGTCTCCACCAACGCAAAGCATGTGTACCCGGGTCCGAAACGGGCTTGGATCGCCCGCAGGACGATCCAAGCCCGCTCTCGGGTCCGAGGCCGTCATCCAGGATCGGCGGTGGCGATCCTGCGTTCGCCGCCTCGCCACCGCCGCCAGGACCTCCGCGCGCGCCCAGGTCGAGAAGATTCAGTACGCCGAGCCGCGTGTGGGCGACGTAGTACGGCCGCCCGATGTCCGGGTACTTCGGCTCGAGCTTGACCTCGCCGAGCAGCTTCCGTAGCGCGAGGGCGGACGCAGTCGCGTGGTCTTCCAGCAGCCCGTCGGGGATTTTACACGGTTTTCGACAGGACCGCGAGGTGCTGCCCTGGAACTTCTCGTGCGCTCTGCTACTGCAATCTCTCGTGCTCCCGATAGGGGCACGATGGACTCTGGCGATGTCAGCCGGGCGTCGCTGCAATCTCGCGTGCTCCCGACAGGAGCACGAAGGAGACACGACTCCGTGCGCTCCTACGGGCACACGGGCTGCTGCAATCTCGCGTGCTCCCGACAGGAGCACGAAGGCCCCGCGACCAGAGGTCGCGACGAAACCAAAGGGACAGCAATCTCGCGTGCTCCCGACAGGAGCACGAAGAGCTTCTTGATGTAGCCCTTGATGCTGGCGCTCTTGCTGCAATCTCGCGTGCTCCTGACAGGAGCACGAAGAGCTTCTTGATGTAGCCCTTGATGCTGGCGCTCTTGCTGCAATCTCGCGTGCTCCTGACAGGAGCACGAAGCAGCCCGAGCGCGGGGGCGACCTCGACACGATGTGGCTGCAATCTCACGTGCTCCCGACAGGAGCACGAAGTTCCGGGCACGCGCTCGACCCCCGGACCTGCGGGCCGTCGAGCTGCAATCTCACGTGCTCCCGACAGGAGCACGAAGGGCCGGCCATCTGGTTCGCGTCGATTCCCGAGGGAGGCTGCAATCTCACGTGCTCCCGACAGGAGCACGAAGCCATCGTCGCCGTACTGGTTCCGTGCGCGACTACTTGCTGCAATCTCACGTGCTCCCGACAGGAGCACGAAGGGCGATGTTCTCGGCGATGTTGTGGGTCAGCATGACGCTGCAATCTCACGTGCTCCCGACAGGAGCACGAAGGGCGACGACCTTGTGCAGGGAGGCACTGGAGATGGCGCTGCAATCTCACGTGCTCCCGACAGGAGCACGAAGAGCCGCCGGCGCGTCCACACGTTCGTCAGCCCATCGAAGCTGCAATCTCACGTGCTCCCGACGGGAGCACGAAGCTGTAACGCTGACTGGGAGCACGTACGGGTCGGCGAAGCTGCAATCTCACGTGCTCCCGACGGGAGCACGAAGCGTTCGGGTCCTTGCCCCAGCACTTCTCGAACTCCGCGCTGCAATCTCACGTGCTCCCGACGGGAGCACGAAGCTGATCTCCGGCGGCGCGTCGCGCGTCCCGAACGGCCAGCTGCAATCTCACGTGCTCCTGACAGGAGCACGAAGGTCAACGTGACGGCACGTTGGCTCAGACAACCCGGGCTGCAATCTCACGTGCTCCTGACAGGAGCACGAAGACACGCGACCGCGCGTCTGGATCATCGGCACGTTCTCTGTGCTGCAATCTCACGTGCTCCTGACAGGAGCACGAAGGGGAGTGCCGTCGAGGTGACCGGAGGCGAGGACGTCCTGCTGCAATCTCACGTGCTCCCGACGGGAGCACGAAGGCGGCACTCCGTCGTCGTCACGACCGAGACCGACGCGGCTGCAATCTCACGTGCTCCCGACGGGAGCACGAAGACGTCGACGACCTTCTTCTACATCGGCGGCCTGATGCTGCAATCTCACGTGCTCCCGACGGGAGCACGAAGGGGGACATGATCTACACGGTGGGATCCGAGGAGTTGCTGCAATCTCACGTGCTCCCGACGGGAGCACGAAGCCGTCATCGGGGGGAAGGTTCCGATGACCAAGTTTCACGCTGCAATCTCACGTGCTCCCGACGGGAGCACGAAGGTCAGGCGCTGCCGAGAGCCCATCAAGGCGTGGGAGAAGCTGCAATCTCACGTGCTCCCGACGGGAGCACGAAGCCGTGTGCGACTCGGGCAGCACGGTCGCGCTGGCGCGCTGCAATCTCACGTGCTCCCGACGGGAGCACGAAGGGCCATCTCGGAAGTCCCCGAGATGGTTGTCGTTTTACGTGGCGCGAGCACGCGAGGCATGGCGACGGAGCCGCTCGCGTTCTCTCGCGGTTCGTGTTCGTCTGTTCGATTGCCAGGTAGCCCGGTCCCTGGATGCCAGGAGCCCGGAATGCACGCGAGAAAGGGATCCCGTCACGTGGGCGCTCGCGTGATGTCGTACGGAGCTGCCTCTGATCTTACACGGGACTTGACCTCGACCTCGTCTTGCCCTATGCTCCGGCAACTCGGCCGATGGTGCGGACGGAGTTACGGGGGCGAACCAGTTTCGACGGGGGTACAGAATCGACGATCTGCGTGTCCCGGAGAGCCTGCCGACGGGCGCGAAGGGGATCGAGGACCAAGTTTATCGGACACGCACGTAGATGATCGCGAGGAAGACTTCCGGACCCGGGCGCAAATCCCGGCGCACCCAAGGGCACGCACCTCGCGAGCCCTTGCTTCTTCTGGGGGTACAACCACCGCATGCAGGAGTTCACGACGAGGTCCCCGCTCATCGCCTTCCTCTACGAGCTGATGCGCGACCACGTCGTGCCCGGCGACGTCGAGGGCATCGTCAAGAATCAGGACGCGTTCCCGCCCGAGGACTCCCCGACCGTCTTCGTCCTCTCCAACGGGCACCTCGCCGCCTACGCCGAGGAGCTGTCCGAGCGCCTGACCACCGATCTCCGCGCCGAGATCCTCCTGCGCGAGGAGGTCATCGAGACCGAGCGTCGACGAGTCCGCGACGTGGAGAACCGGCTGCGGAAGACCGAGAACGTTCTCGCCACGGAGCGCGAGTCCCTCGCCGCGTGGCTGAGGGCCCGCATCGCGCAGCAGGAGCAGGCGTTCCGCGTGGGCTACGTCTCCGCCGAGACCAAGGCCAACCTGGAGATGGAGATCGGCCTCGCGCGTCGCTATCTCGAGATCGTCCTGCAGGGGAAGCACCGGCCCGACACCGCGCTTCTCGGGGAGTGGCGCTAGGGGTGGTCGACGAGGTCCTGGTCCAGGTCGGCGACGACGGCGAGTTCCAGAACGTGAACCTCTGCGCCGCGTGGAAGGGGTTCTCGCTCCTCGGCCGCGATGCCAAGCAGGCGACCCTCGCCGAGATCGAGGCGACGGAGGCGACCCCGTCGACGCTCGTGTTCGGGGGCGTCGAGGCCGTGCGCCCGTACCTGGACCGCCTCGGCCGCGATCCTCCCGAGCTCGACTACCCGGAGGCCCTCAGTTCCTACCTCGGCCGCGAGGTCCGACTCTCGACGCTCGGGGAGATCCGGTCCCTCTACCACGAGGACGGGCCCGCCGTCTTCGTCAAGCCCGTGCGCCAAAAGCTGTTCAAGGGGCACGTCGTCTCACGCTTCCGGGACCTGATCGGGACGGCTTCGTTCCCGTCGGACACGCCCGTCTACGTCGTGGACCCCGTCGACTTCGTGTCCGAGTGGCGGTTCTACGTGCGGGGCTCCGACGTCGCGGGCGTGGGCCACTACCGAGGCGACCCGCTCCTCTTCCCTCGACCCGACAACGTGCTGGCGGCCGTCGAGGACTTCGCAGTCCTCGGTGCTCCCGTCGCCTACGGTCTCGACTTCGGCGTCGTGCGGGGCGGGCAGACGCTGCTCGTCGAGGTCAACGACATGTTCAGCCTCGGCTCCTACGGCCTCGACCCCGTGCTCTACGCGACGATGATCGAGGAGCGCTGGGAGGAGATCGTCGGCCCCTCTTAGGCCGCTGCCGGTCGACCACCGTGCGGACCATCGCGGCCGCGTTCTTCCTGGAGAAGCTCTGCGAGGATGCCGGACCATGAGGATCGTGCACGAGATCGAGTCGCCGGTGCAGATCGTGGCGGGAGACGACGGACGGGAGGGCCACGTGGTCGTCACCATCGCCGCGAGAATTTCCGTCTCCGACGCCGAGGAGGTGATCCACGTCGAGGGCAGCGCGAGGCACGTCCTCGCCATGTTCGAGTCGATCTCGGTCGGGTCGAGCCGGTCCTTCTCCAGCAGGTCGGCCGCGATGCGCCAGTGGAGCATGTCTACGAACGGGATCACGACCTCCTGCTCCCCACATCCCGGGCAGTCGCGGATCTCGACGTCGCGCAGGACGATGCCCGACAGCCCGCAGCTCGTGTAGAGGTGGTCGCCGAGGCGCACGGCCATCTGGGCGTCGCAGGACAGGCAGCGCACGGCCTACTCGACCTCGACGCGCCTCGGGCAGCGCGGGTGGTGAAGTCCCTCGTCCACGTCGAGGTGCTCCTCGTCGGTCTCGCGCGGGAGCGCCTCGCACTCGCAGGACCCGACGAGCCGGTTGGCGAGCCAGTGCCTGACTTGGCGGCGGAAGTACACCTCGCGGTCTCCCGTGTAGAACGACGGGAAGCCCGTGGCATTCCACAGCACGAAGCCGGCGTCCTCCTCAGACAAGACGACGTCGTGCCTCATGCACTCGTCCTGGACCATCTCGATGGCGTTCATGCTCTCGCCTCGGTCGTCATCGGAGGCTCATCCTCTCGCCGGAACGACTCAGGAACGACGCGTGCCGGAGCACGATGCGGGCGTCGACGTCCTGGAACGGGAAGTCGGCGCCCGAGATCTCGTGGGCCTTCGCCAGCAGCTCGGCCTCCGTGAACGTCGACTCCGGGTCTTCGGTGAGGTAGATGGCGGCGATCTCCAGGACCGAGACGATGCCCTCGAGATCCCTCGGATCGAGCGGCGCGCTCCGGGGGAGGATGACGGGGCCGTCGACGTCGCAGGACACGGGTCACCCTCTCGGCACTTCCAGCTCAAACCGGACGGAGTCGATCCCCATGGGACCGTACGCACCCGCGAGCACCTGGTCGGCGACCCACCTCAGCGTGTTGGCCTTGGTCTGCCTGACCACCTCCCCGGTGTCCTGTCCCGACGCGCACAGGTCGTTGGTCGTCCCGACGCCCGACGAGTAGACCGTCGCCCCGTCGCTGTTCCGCGTCAGGACGAGGCCGATCCTGACGACGAGGTTGTGCTCTCCGTCGCTCATCTGGCCTTTCGCACCGGGTGATCGACCTTGTGGACGTCGGCGGGCAGCGTGTGCGTGACGACCTCGCCCTTCATCGTGCCGTCCGTCCTCAGCGCGGCCAGGACGGCGCCCACCTTGTCGACGCGTCGCAGGACCCTGGGCTCGGTCCACGCCTCCGAGCTCAGCACGTCGCCCGGCTTGAACCTGTGGATCCGGCACGCCTCCAGGGCCGAGCGGCGGTCTACCTTGTGTCGCGGCATGTGGGCCTACTCTACCGCGAGGGCGTCCAGCTCGTCCCACAGGGCGTCGCACAGGCCGGGACGATGGGCCGCCGCCCTGAACTCCGCGTGCTCTCTCGCGTACACGCGGAGGAGGTCGGCCTTGCCGTCCCGGACGCAGGCCCTCACGTTCGCGAGACGGTCCGCGGCCTTGACGACCAGGGCGATCCTGGGCGAGTGTTCGGCGCGGTTGAGCTTGGCGAGCCGCGCGTGGAGGGCCGCCTTGCGCTCCGCCCTGTTCTGGCCGTCGGGGTCCGTCATCATGTTCACGGCGACGGCGACGACGGGCCCGAACATCTCCGACAGGAAGTTGCCCGTGACCGGGGTGTCCTCGACGACGTCGTGCAGGTAGGCGGCGTCCAGCATCGGCTCCGTGTGGCCGCGGAGAGCCCGGACGATCTCCGCGACCTCGTCCAAGTGGTCCAGGTACGGCCCGTCGCCGTACCGCTGCGTCGCGTGTGCCCACGCGGCGAAGTCCCTCGCCGTGATCGCCTTCATCGTCCGTGTGTACCCCGCCTAGCTCTTCCAGGGAAGGCCCATCGTCCTGGCATCCTCGCGAGGGACCCACAGATGAGACCCGTCATAGTCGAGCAGGGTCCCGCGGCCCCTATGACCAAGCGCCGCCCGATCATGAACGTCACATCATGGAACCCGGCGGGATCGTCTCATACGATCCCGTCGTGTCTGATCCTCGCGACGTGCAGGCTCTTGACGTTGCCGGCTTCCCGGGCCATCGTCCACGATGGCCCATAGGCGTAGAACGAGCGCGATGCCCACGCAGACGGAGCTGGACCTCGATCCACAGCCGCCCGATCACCTGCCGGACGTAGACTGGCTCGTCGCTCTCGATGGCCAGATCTGGCACGATGTCACGCATCGGATGCGGGCCAACATGTCCGGCCACGAGTGGGACCAGAAGAGCCGGGCTCTCACGCGCAAGATGACGGACGCCGAGTGGGAGCGCGTCCAGCGAGCGATCCGCGAGCACGGGCTCCTCACCTCCCTGCACAACTGCGGGTTCGGCTTCACCTGCGGGATGGCCGTCTACGAGCACGCCGCGCCGATCTACCCCGGCATCCCCCTCGTTCCGCGGCGTCTCCTCTTCCTGGAGAGCCACCATCTCCCCTTCAAGGAGGACAGGTTTGAGGCGGGATGGGCCGCGTTCTCCTCGTTCACGCACTCGGACCAGAACGCCGCGTGGCTCCGCCAGTACGGGATGGAGGAGCCGAAGCAGAAGGGCCACTACGACTACTAGCTCTGGAGCACGGCGTCCTGAACGGTGTGCGAGGCATGCTTGGCGCCCTGTGACAGGGCGCCAGCTATAGAGAGATTCGCGGCGTATAACGACCCGATAGGGAACGACATCCGAGATGCCCGACATCAAGGTCCTGGACGAGGTCGTGCTCGCGTGGCGTGCTCTTCCGCAGCCGGAGCCGTTCGTCGTCGAGGGCGGGGACTGCGGAGCGTGTGCCCTCGCGGGCGTCCTGGGTGTCGGCGTCGAGGTGGTCTACGACCGGCTGTGCGCGGGCAGGCGCGAGGCGCTGTCGAGGCTTGAGCTTGAGTCCGCGGCCGACGAGGCCCGACGCCAGGGGCTCCTCGACAGGGTCGTCGCCGACGTCCCGTTCTGGCCTTCGCGAAAGTCGTATCTCGCGTTCGGCCATCCCGGACACCTATCGTTTCCCGAATGGTGGGCGTACGTCAGGATGGCCCTCGACGGAGGGTGCTACGGGCTGTGCTCCGTCGACTTCGACCGCAGAGGAGCACGACACGACATCCCGCCCGAGACCGATCACGTGGTCGTGCTCTGCGGTGCACGCGAGGTCTGCGTCCCGCACCCGACGATGGCGGGCGCGTCGCGGATCGACAGGCAGGTGCTCGTCTCGTGCTCGGCGCGCTCGACTCCCGACGAGGAGTGGGTCGAGGTCCGCGACTTCCTCTCGACGCGAGGCGGCTACAACGTCCTGCTCGTCAGGCCCACGAGGAGACCGTGAACTCGCCGCGTCTCCTCGACGTGCTGGAGCACCCCGACGAGAGGCTCAGGGTCGTGTCGTCCCCGGTCGAGGACGTCTCGTCGATTCGTGGTCTGGTGCGAGACATGGTCCACACGCTCTACTGGCACAGGGCCGTGGGACTCGCCGCCCCGCAGGTGGGTGTGCCCGTCCGGCTGTTCGTCCTCGATCCGGCGTACTTCGTGGGCGACATGGCGGTCCCGGCCATGGTCTTCGTTAACCCCGAGATCATCTCGGCGTCCGACGAGAGGGTCAGACGGCGCGAGGGTTGCCTGAGCTTCCCGGGACAGTTCCTCCACGTGACTCGTCCGCGATGGGTCGTCGTGCGGGCTCTCGACGCGGCCGGTCGCCCCGTCGAGCTCAGCACGGAGGGGAACGACCTGCTGTCGCAGGCGGTCCAGCACGAGACGGACCACCTCGATGGCGTCCTCTTCGCGGACAGGATCGACGAGAGACAGCGGCGCCGGATGGCGCGTTCCCGGTGAGTACATACCCCCGCATCCCAGCAAGAAGACACTGGTCCGCCAGTCCGGCACCGTGCTGGCGACGATCCGTCGCTATCTGGAACTTGGCGATATCGTCCTGGTTCTGACCGCGGAGCAGGCACACGAGATGGACATGCTCGTGGAGCTGATGGGGCCAACAACCTGATAAGATCGCCGTGGTCGAGGCACTCGACAGATCTCTCGCCGCGCAGCGGAGGCAGGGCTCGCGATGAGGATCACGACGAGCTCGCGGTCGGTCACGTCATGGCCTCCTCGGTCTCGGGCTCCGGGATGGGGATTCCTCGTCTCCTGAGAACCTCCGTGGCCAGCCTTTTGACGTGCTCCGGGTCGGTCTGGACGTCGAGGGCCTTCTTCCCCTCCGGGTCGACGACTCCGTCCTGCTGCCACCTCTTGAGGTCGAGCACGTCGAGGACGACGGGGTCGGAACCCTGGTCGCACACCGCGTAGTAGGCCATGGTCGGCTCGTCCTGGCCGTCCCGGTGCACGCGACCGAGAGCCTGCTCCATCGCGCCGTACGACCAGTCCAGCTCGCCGAACACCGCCCTGTGACACACGTCCTGGATGCCGTCGATGCCCTGTCCCGAGCGGATCGACATGATAAGCACCCTTGAGTCTCCATCGATGAATCGACGGAGATTCTCGTCCTTCTTCTTCGCATCCTCGGTCCCCGTGTAGAGGACGGGAGATAGGCTGGCGAGCGCCCGCACCCACACGTCGTAGACGCTGCGGTGCCAGCCGAAGAGGACCACCGGCTCGTCGCTGGACTCGACCAGGCCCTTCACGAGCGCGGCGACGTGGGGAGCCTTCGCGATTCCCGTGGCCATCCTGACGCGGGCATCGAGATCGCCCGCGGCGAGGAACGCGTCTCGCCCCTTGGCCGTCAGGGTGCGCGTGGCCAGCTGGACGACCGCGTCCTCGATCTCCTGGAACGGCTCGTCGCTCCACTCGACGTCTACGACGGAGCGGACGACGGGAGGGAGCTGCCTGCCGACCTCTCGCCTCGTGTTGCGGACCATGAGTCCCTGCTCGCGCAGCCACGACCCGAACGCCACGGGATCCTTGATCTTCGCCTTCCTCGGATCGTGGTAGTGACCGCACCACTCTCTGGTGAACTCCTCCCACGTCCCCAGCTCGCCGGGAGCGAGGACACCGAGCACGCTGTAGAACTCTCCTCCGTAGTTCCAGATGGGCGTCGCCGTGAGGCCGATGCGGAACTTGGCCTCGGAGCTGATGGCCTGCGCACCTCCGTACTTCGCGGATCCTTCCCGGCGCAGCTCGTGGGCCTCGTCGAACACCACGGCGCGCACGACGGGACGCAGGCGCTCGGCCCATCCGGCGAGTCGGCTGTAGGGGACGATCCACACGTCCACGTCGGGCGGGACCTTCTCGCGCTCAGGGCTCGTCGTCTTCACGACGTACGAGCGCAGCCCCGGGATGAACTTCTGGACCTCGCGCGTCCACTGCGACGGGAGGTGCGTGGGCACGACGACGGCCACCGGGAGGACGCCGTCTCGAGCCAGCATGGACAGGGCCGTGACCGTCTTCCCCAGGCCGAGCTCGTCGGCACACAGCACGCGCCCGGTCACGTGGACCAGCTCGCTCGTCGCCGCCTGGTAGGGCCTGGGCGGGATGGCCATCTTCGGCACGGGAGTCGTCGAGCCGCCGGACAGGATCCTCGTCACCTCGCGTCGCTTGGCGAGGTGGTCCTCGGCCAGCCTCTCCAGCGCCTCGGCGCCACGCGAGTCCATGTCGAGCGGGTACCGCAGCAGGAACCATCGCAGCTCCTCGGTGGTCTCCGGGATCGCCGACAGCTCGATCTTCTTCTGCGACGGCTTCGCCTTCGGGAAGACGCGCTTGAGCCTCGTGGCGACGTGAGGCTCGCACGTCACGATCCACTTCCGCGAGTCCCTGGACAGGAGCAGGGTCCCGAATGACCTCAGAGGCGCAGCAGGTGGACCACCCTGAGAGGCTTGCCCCGGACCGACGTCGGCATCTGCGACGCGATCTTCCGGCTCGTCGTCACCAAGACGACGGCCTCCACCGTCGGATCGTCCCCGTACCTCGCCAGCTGTCTGATCACGCTCGCTGGCGACCCTCTCACCTTCAGCTCCACTGCCGTCGACGAGACACGGATATCTACCCTCCCCGTCTCCAGGCCGGCCTCCCCCGCGAACGGGATCCCCGCCTCCTGCAGCGCGCGCCGCACGTCCTCGGCGAGAACTCGCTCGGGGCCCGGTCTTGGGACACACCTCCGGAGGACCTCCAGGATCTCCTCCGTCGAGGGCCGCGAGGAGGTCGAGGAGGGACTGCTCATCGATGGGGTCCAACGGCACCTCGCCGGGGCAACGTCTCGGGCGTCCACGGACAATCGTCGGCCTTGATGGCCTCCCACTCCTCCGGCGTCGGCTCGCGCCACTCGCCCGTGACCTCAAGGTCCCAGTCCTCGCCGTAGTCGATAGACGAGACGCGGACCGCACCCATGTTTCCCGACCACACCCAGACGCCGGCGGGAGCGTCGTTCAGCCCGAGATCGCCGAGATCTCGACCGTATTGATCGACGTGCCAGTCTATCGCCGGTCCGAGATGGCTGAGGAGCAGGCAGTTGCCGTGTCCGTCCGAGGCCACGACGGCGCACGACAGGATCGTGTGCCGCTCCTCATGAGTCCATGGGTCGGGGTCCTTGACGCGAACGAAGTCGTCCGTCCCTGGATCGGACAGCTCTTCGAGGTTCGCTCTCATCGGTTCTCTCTGTCTTTCTTGTCCTGCGCCTCACGCCACGCGTCGTAGTTCGTCCACTTCACGTACAGGTGTTCGCACTTCGGGCACACGACGGGCTGTGGTCTCGGCAGCGGGAACTCGCACGAGCATCGCAGGCAGACGTAGCGGGGCTGCACGACCGCGTCACGTCGGTCCGCGGGTGTCGAACTCGACGCGGAGTGTGCCGTCCGGCTCCACGGTCACGTCGAGACCGTGAGCCGGGAGGACCTTGCTATGAGAGATCTGAGCCTCCGCGATCTTCTCCGCGTACAGCCTCACCTTGTCGATCTTCGTGGCCGAGATGGAGTCGGACAGGAAGCGTGCCTCTGGGTGATGCAGCACGCGAACGACCCAGGGTCCGTTCGGGTCCCGATACACGTCGAGGACACTCGGGTCGTCTGAGCTGATGACGAGGACGGTGCCCGCGACGGACACGGAGGCCGTCTTGAAATCGACTGAATTGACGCGCTCGATCTTCATCTCGACAGTCTACCCCATCCGGTAGCATCATGCCGTGGCCCGCGAGCCGAAGTTCAAGGTGGGGGACCGCGTCGTCGTCAGCCTGGACGGAGCGCGGTTCGCGAGCTGCACCGAATGCGCGGCCAGGTGGATCGTCATCGGAGGGGATCCGGTCTGTCCCGAGTGCGGAGCGACAGGCATCCTGGGTCGTCGCGTGACGGCCGAGGACCTGGGGAGCGATGAACTACCTGACTAGGGCCTCGCCCATGTCGCGGATGTGGTTGGGGAGCTTCACCACGTTCTCCTCTTGCGTCGGATTCCCTCGACCTGCTTCTCCAAGTACGCGACGAGATCCGGGAGCTTGTCCGAACGCTTCCTGAGCAGGTCCCCCACGCCCCGGACCGGATCGGCGTCCATGATCTCGTAGGCCCGGAGGATGGCCTTGGTGTCGAACCATCCGAAGTAGCAGCCGTCCGGATGCAGGCAGCGGAGGACTAGGTCCTGGTCTCGTCCCCGCTTGACATGCTCCTCGTGGAGCTTCTCCAGCTTGCGCTCGATGCTGGCGACGGCAGCGATCTCCTCTCGCGTGATTCCCGACTCGTCCGTGCCGTGGAGGATGTGGTTGTGCAGGGTCTTGGCGTGCTCCAGTAGACCCTTCGCCGGGACGTCGGTCACGATCCTGGAGAACGGCTCCTTCGACCACACGCGGCCGTCCCTGAGAGCCTCGCACGTCTCGTACCGAGGGAAGCTGTAGAAGTCGTCGTACGTCATCTGCCTTCTCCGTCCTGCGCCTTCACGACGACCCTCACTCCGGCGCGCATGGCCTCCAGGAAGCGGCCGTCGTCCACGTCGTCGTCGTCGCGGAAGTGGCGGCTCACGTAGTCGTCGCCGACCCTGGTGAGCGCGAACACCTTCCTCCAGCTGCGGTCAGTCGGTCCTGTAGATGGGTGTCCGCTGAGCATCCCCCGGATCTCCAGCAGCGAGACAACCTGGAACTCCAGGCTCTCGGTGTTCGATGCCCATGCCCGGGAGGAGGACAGCATCTCGGCGATCCTCCCGTCGATCCACGCGACGAGGTCAGCCTCCACGGGCAGCCTCGGTGCCCGCGTCCTTCTTCGTCCTGGCCTCGACGAACTCCCTCGCCTTGAGGACGAGAGAGAACGCGATGTCCTCGGGCTGGTGCTTGGCGCCCGGGCACGGGACCGGAACGTACTTGTTGATCCCGATGCTGTCGATGTGGACGAGCTGGAAGGAGTAGGCGGGCACCCCTCTGATCCGCTCGCTCACGATGATCGCCATCCTGCTGTCCGGGTCCTCGAATGTCTTGATCTCCGCCCACGTTCCCTGCCTCCCATGCTCCCCGTTGCGGGGCTTCGGGGCGGGTCCGTGCGGACGTTTTCGGTCTCGTCGTCTGTGGTCGCGTTCTTCCATGGTGTCTCTCACGGTGTCTGGTCCTGCTCAGCTCGAATCTCGTCTCGTACGCGCATGAGGATCTTCCCGAGGTTGTTCTCTCCTCGACCTCTACACACTCCCCAGAACGCATCGTTCCAGTCGTTTCCCTCGACCAGCTCGTGATCTCCCGTGGCGAGCAGCATCTCGCGAAGGTACGCGTGCCTGAACTTCATGCGCACGATGTCCAGCATCACGTCGATCTTGATTGCCTCCCAGTCGCCGCGGAGCGAGACCGTGCGGCCGGCCCGCTTGGCGTCGCGGGGGGAGGGGAGAGCCGCAATCCTTCGCCGCTCCTCCTGGTCGGTGGTCTTGGCGGCCTGGAAGGCGTGCTCGGTCGAGGGGTAGCGGATCCCCTCATACTCCACGACCCCGGGCCAGAAGTTGCTGAGGAACCTGTACTCGCCGAAGAACCTGTCGATCATGTGCCCTCCACGGGCTGCTGGACCACGACGCAGTGCTCCTTCTCGTCGAGGGCCACGCCCCAGGGACCCGGCTGCAGGACCACGTCTCCGTCGACGGCGTCCGCGCCCGTGAACCCGAGCAGCCGAGCTACGGTCCACACGACCGCTGGATTCGGGTATCCCGAGCCGTCCACCGACACCGACAGGTGACGGAACGGATCTCGGCTGTGCTCGGGCACGTGCGTGATGGAGAATACGATCCTGTAGCCGCTGGACAGCCGAACGACGTGCTCGGGACGGTCTCCCGGAACACGGTGGCCATCACCCAGCACCGCGCCTCCCTGCACAGGCCTGTACCAGTTTTCCGGACGCTCGGCGTGTTCTCGTACTGCCGCGCAGCGGTCTCGGAGGACGTCGTCGATCACGAGGGGCCTCATCGCTAGTTCTCCAT
>Ga0187894_10002168_pt1 | contig 23829 bp, 10 predicted proteins | sample GBC1701081metaG_FD_136650 | JGI IMG/M metagenome (GOLD analysis project Ga0187894, IMG submission 136650) | White microbial mat communities from a lava cave in the Kipuka Kanohina Cave System on the Island of Hawaii, USA - GBC170108-1 metaG ... | reverse complement strand
GTTTGCCGTTGTGGCTGCTGTATTTTTCGAGGAAATGATCGGCCAACAGCAGAATGTCCGTCTTGCGCTCGCGCAGCGGCGGCAGGTAGATCGAAAAGACATTCAACCGGTAGTACAAATCCGAGCGGAAGCGCGCGTCGGAGACCGCCTGCTCCAGGTCAACGTTGGTCGCCGCGATCAGGCGCACGTTGACCTTGATTGTCTCGGTTCCGCCGACTCGCTCGAATTCGCGTTCCTGCAAGACTCGCAGCAGCTTGACCTGCATTGCGGGAGATAAATCCCCGATCTCGTCCAGAAAGAGCGTGCCGCCTTCGGCCAGCTCAAACCGCCCGCGTTTGCGCGCGACGGCGCCGGTGAACGCGCCCTTCTCATGGCCGAACAGCTCCGACTCGATCAGAGATTCGGGCAGCGCGGCGCAGTTGACTTTGACGAAAGGTTTCGATGAGCGCGGGCTGTTGTAATGAATGGCGTGGGCGACAAGCTCTTTGCCCGTACCCGATTCGCCGCGAATCAGCACGGTGGTATTGGTGTGGGCGACCTGCGCGACCTGATCATACACATCGCGCATCTCCTTGCTGGCGCCAACGATGTTTCTGAAATCGTACTTCTGCTTCAACTCGCGTTTGAGCAGAGCGTTTTCGTCCTGCAACTGCGCGCGTTCCTGCTCGACTAATTGCCCGAGCCTCAGGCTTTGCGAGATCATCGAGGTGACGATGGTCAGCAACTGCACCGAATCTTCATAATTCCGGTTCTGTTTGAACGGGTAGGTGATCGAAAGCGCGCCGATGGTCTTACGGCGATCTTTGATCGGAACGCAAATGAACGACTCTTCTTTGTCCGGCGAGCGCCTGCGCGTGCGGTGTAAAAACAGCGGTTCCTTGCTGATCTGCGGCACGACAATGGGTCTGCCGCTCGCCACCACCTTGCCGGTAATGCCTTCGTCAACCTTGTACCGCCCGCGCTGGCGCTCGCCTTCGCTCAAGCCGTACGCGTATTGAATTTTCAGGTTTCCCTCGCTTTCGAGCACTGCGATCGCGCCGTGTTTCATTCCCAGCTCGCGATCGAGTATCTCCAGGACCTTCTCGACGGCGGCTCTGGTGTCGAGCGTCGAGCCCAAAGCCTGACTAACCTCCAGCAAAGCCGTCAACCTTTTGCTTTTTATTTTCGCTGCGTCATCCATATCTAAAACCATATTTAAAACTCCCGGCTGCCGCGCCGATACACTGAGCTCCTCGGAAAATACAAAATTGTTTGAATAGGCGTTGAAGATAACATTTTTGTCGGTTTAGGGTAAAGCGCCAGCCAGGCGCATCTCTGGAGCGAAGACCGCAGCGCACGGAATGAAGATGACCGGCTGAAAGGCTCAGTTATCTCGTTATTTCCGTGCGATTCCGCGCTCTCTTTCGGCCTGAAGATCAAGCGTGTTCCTACACTGATTAACAGAGAGGGTTGAGTCCGCGCGTGTTTAACCGTCAAATCGCTGTCAAAATAGTAAGTGTCAGGAAAGGCAAATGGCGTACCTCACCGATTTAACATTGGGCTCCCTGACAGGGCTGAGCTGGAGCTGTTACAATGCATGGCATTCCCCCATAAATTCCTATTCGTAGGTCCTGCGTCTGAGCCACTCCCTGATTGTGACGATAAATTCTTGTTCGCTTATATCGAAACATCCATTTCAAGGACGCCGGCGATGAACAAAGGTGAAGAGGGACAAAGAGAAGAAGGTTCGGGACGGAATTGCAAAGAGCTTTTCCGCCTGATGGTAGAGAATGTGTCCGATTATTCGATTCTTGCGATTGATCCCGAAGGGCGCATCCTCAGCTGGAGCAAAGGGGCGAAGGAAATCTTCGGCTACAACCAGGAGGAGATCGTCGGCGTGAACTTCGCCGTCCTCTTCACGCCTGAAGACCGGCGCGAGCGTGCGCCGGAGCGCGAGCTTGAAAACGCCAGGATCAAGGGAAGGACTGAAGATCATCGCTGGCGCCTGCGGAAAGACGGTTCCCGTTTTTGGGGTTCCGGCTCGGCCAACCCGCTGAAAGATGAATCCGGAAATCTGATCGGCTACGTCGAAGTAGCCCGCGACGCCACCTGGAGAAAACAGGCGGAAGAGGCGCTCCAGGAGAGCGAAGCCGATTTCCGCGCCATCTTCGAACTCGCCGGGATCGGCAAAGCCCAGGCCGACCTGCACACCGGAAGGCTGCTTCGCGTCAACCGGGAGTTGTGCGAGATGATGGGATATTCGTCCGAGGAATTGCTGACAAAGACGATTCGGGAGTTGACTTACCCTGAAGACCGGGAGCGGGACTTCGCCGTTTATCAGCGGATGCTTCGCGGCGCCGGGGAGCATGAAATCGAGAAACGCTATGTCCGCAAGGACGGGAGCCTCATCTGGGTCCATGTCAACTTCGTCGCGCTCCGCAACGAGGCGGGAAATCCGATTCGCGCGGCCATCAGCATCATGGACATCACCAGGCGCAAGCGGGCGGAGGAGGAGCTCGAAGAGGTTCTGGCGCGCGAGCAGACGGCGCGCTATGAATCCGAAGACTCCAATCGCTTGAAAGATGAGTTTATCGCCCTGGTCTCGCACGAATTGCGCTCACCGCTCAACGCCATCCTCGGTTGGACTCGCATCCTGCGCCAGGGCCGGCCCGATGAGGAACTTTACCAGCGCGCCACCGAGATCATCGAGCGCAGCGCGCGGATGCAATCACAACTGATCGAAGACTTGATGGATACCGCGCGCATCGTCAGAGGCAAGTTGAAGCTTGAAGTCCGGCCGGTCAATCTGGTGACGGTGATCGAGAAGGCCATAGATGTCGTGCGCCCCGCGGCGGACGCCAGAGGCATTACGCTCGAAGCCAGGCTCGACCACGAAGCAGGCCAGATCACAGGGGACCCCGACCGCTTGCAGCAAGTGGTTTGGAATCTGCTCTCGAACGCCGTCAAATTCACAAGCGAAGGCGGACGCATCGAGGTAACGCTGGGGCGAGTGGATCCGTACGTTCAGATCGCCGTGCGCGACACAGGATGCGGTATCAGCCCGGAATTTATGCCCCACCTGTTCGAACGCTATCACCAGGCCGATACGTCCAGCGGGCGGCGCAAGGGCGGGCTGGGGCTGGGGCTGACGCTCGTGCGACAACTGGTCGAGATGCACGGCGGCGTCGTCACAGCCGAAAGCGATGGCGAAGGCAAAGGCGCGATCTTTACCGTCAAACTGCCCGTTCGCGCCATCCATACCGCTGAACCCGAGCGCGCGGCGTCCCCCCGCGGCCAGACGAAGTCGCTGAACGGCGTCTGGGCGATTGTCGTGGATGATGAGGCCAACGCGCGCGAACTGGTCACTTCGGTGCTGGAATCGTACGGGGCGCGAGTGACCGCGTTCGCATCGACGGAGGAAGCGCTCAATCTGCTCACGGACAGTTCGGCGCCCCGCCCTGACGTCCTCGTCTGCGATCTGGCGATGCCGGGCGAAGACGGTTTCAGCCTGATCCATAAATTGCGCGAATGGGAAAAGGGGCGCGACGGCGTCTTGCCCGCCATTGCGCTGACGGCGTTCGGCCGCGTCGAAGACCGCACGCGCGCGCTCTATGCCGGCTTTCAAATGCACATCACCAAACCGGTGGAGCCGGTCGAACTGGTGGTCGTGGTTAAAAGTTTGATTGAGAGGGGCTGGCGGTCGAAGGTGAAGACGGGGAAAGCCTAACACGGGAGGCCTTTTTCCATTTTCCATTTGAGATTCGTCATTTTAGAAATGAATCTGGCCCGTCAAGCTCGCCACCACGGCGATCAGTTCGTCAGGATCGACTGGTTTGGCCACGTGCATCTGGAACCCGGCGGCCAGAATATTCACGCGGTCTTCGGCTCTGGCAAAGGCCGTGACCGCGACGGCGGGAATGGCGCCACCGTGTTCCGGATCGCGCGAGCGCACTTCCCGGATCAAATCGTATCCATCCCGATCCGGCATCGCGATATCCGAAACCAGCGCATCGGGCTGCGAACGTTCCAACGCTTCCAGCGCCTCGTTCACCGAAGCCGCGGTGGTCACTTCGGCCCCGGATTCGTCGAAGATGAATTTGAGCATATCGAGGGTGTCCGGATTGTCTTCCACCAGCAGCACACGCACGCCGTCCAGCCTGTGGCCATTTCCCGTAGCTTTTCGCTCCTTTGCCTGTGGCGCCTCCGATTCCGCCTGCTGGCTTTCCGGTTGCGGCAATCGCGATGTCGAAACCAAAGGAAGCTTGATCTTGAACGTCGCCCCCTGATCTTTGCCGGGGCTTGAAGCGGAGACGCTGCCGCCGTGCATCTCGACAATATGGCGCACGATGGCCAGGCCGAGACCCAGGCCGCCGTACTTGCGCGTGGACGTGCTGTCGGCCTGGTGAAATCGCTCGAAGACGTAAGGCATGAATTGAGGCTCGATGCCCATACCGGTGTCGCTGACGGTGATCTCGATCCGGTTTCCGGCGCGCCCCAGCCGCGCTTCGATGCGCCCGCCCTCATTCGTGAACTTGACGGCGTTCGAGAGCAGGTTCCAGAGAGCCTGTTGCAAGCGGCTGGCGTCACCGAAGACCACGTCATCCACGCCAGGCGGGACGTCGACCGTCGCGCTCAAGGCGATTCCTTTCGCCTCGGCGCTGGGCCGAACAACATCAACAGCGGCCTGAAAGATGTGTTCGATCCGGACTGGATGAGCGTCGAGTTGGAGCCTGCCGGTGATAATCCGTGAAGTGTCGAGGATGTCCTCGATCAACCGGGTTTGCGCTTGCGCGCTCTGCGCGATCACCTCCAGCGCGTGGCGCGCCTGGTCTTCCGCGAGCGCGCCGTCGGTGAGCATCCGCGCCCAGCCCAGGATCGAAGTGAGTGGTGTGCGCAATTCGTGCGAAATCGTAGCCAGAAAATCATCTTTCATCCGGTTCGCCGTTTCGGCCTCCTCGCGCGCGGTCTTCTCCTGACGCAGAAGCCGTTCGAGTTCCTCTTCGATCTTCTTGCGTTTTGTAATATCGACAACGACCGAATTGACGCCGAGCACCCGCTCACCACCGTTCTTGACCGGGTAGTAGCTCACGATAAAATGGCGGACGACGCCCGGCTGGGCGGCCGTCGCCACGCTCCGTTCGATATTCAAAGCCGGCTCGCCGGTTTCGACCACGCGTTGAAAAAGCGGCTCGACCACGTCGGCTATCTCCGGCATGACCTCGCGCACGGTGCGTCCCAGATGTTCCTCCACAGATCTGCCGTCGATCTCGGCCAGGCGGTCGTTGATGCTGATGTAGCGATACTCGGTGTCCATGAAACATAGGCCGACCGGGGCCGTGGCGTAAATCGCCTCGATCTGCGCTAATTGACGGCGCGTCTGCTCTTCGCTCTTGCGCAACGCTTCCTCGGCCTGCTTGCGTTCGGTAACGTCGTGGATGATCGTGATCGCGCAGCCCTCGCCACGGATTTCGATCAACTCGGTCGAGAATGTAACCAGCCGCGTCTCACCCGATTTCCGCTTCACCGCCATTTCAAAGTCGCGGATGAAATTACGCTCTTCAAGAATCATCGCCGCGCGACTGCGATCATCAGGGTCGGCCAGGAAATCGAAGAGGATCCAGTTTCTCCCGATTACCTCGTCGCGGTCGTAGCCGAACAGCGAGACCCAGCTGTCATTAACCTCGAGAATGGCGCGGTCGGACAGGCGGGTGATGACAAGGGCGTCCGGGCTGGCGCGAAACGCTTTTTCGAAACGCTCCTCGCTCTCGCGCAACGCCACCTCGGCTTGCTTCTGCTCGGTAATGTCGCGGACGATCGTCAGCCAACAACGCTCCCCGCGAAGTTCGAGCGGCTCGGCCGAGAACGTGATCAGGCGCGCTTCGCCCGATTTCCGCCTCACTTTAAATTCAAAGTCGCGAACGTAATTTCGCTCTTTCAGGATTGCCAACGCGCGCTGGCGATCCGATGGATCAACATAGAGTCCAAGGAGAATCGTGCTTTTTCCGATCAGCTCATCCCGGTCATAGCCGGACAGCGCGGCAAAACTATCGTTAACCTCAAGAATGGCGCCGTCGGAGACACGGGCAATGAGGAGGCCGTCCGGGCTTGCGCGGAACGCCTTTGCGAAACGCTCCTCGCTCTCACGCAGCGCTTCCTCGGCGCGCTTGCGTTCGGTAATGTCGCGGATGATCCCGGTGAAGATGGGCCTGCCGTCTTTGACGTATTCGCTGAAAGCGATTTCGACCGGGACTTCGTATCCGTCTTTGTGTAATCCCGGAAGCTCGATTCCCGACCAGTTGAGGTGTTTCTCTCCGGTCTCCAGATACCGTTTCAACCCTGCCTTGTGGAGATGGCGCAAATACTCCGGCATCAACGTCGTCAGCTCCATTCCCAACACTTCCGACGGAGTGTAACCGAAGACCTTCTCGACCGATGAATTGACTAACTGAATACGGCTGTCATCACCGACCGCAATGATGACATCCGACGCCGCTTCGGTGACCCCGCGGTAACGCTCCTCGCTCGCGCGCAAGGCCTCCTCGGCCCGCTTGCGTTCGGCGATGTCGATAAAAGTGGCGACCGCCAAAACCGTGAGGCCTTCCGAATCATTGATCGGCGCGGAATCGACCGAGAGAATGGTCTCCGTTCCATCACCGCGCCGATACTTCATCTCTTCGTCCTTGACCACTTCTCCCGAGATAAGCGCGCGAGAGAGGGGATACTCCTCCGGGAGATAGGGATCGTCGTCCATGCGCCGCGCCACGTATTGCGTGTATCCCTGATAGTCGTCGGAGAACAGCATCGGGTGACGCAAGAGCCGCTCCGATTCGCGGTTGCTGAAGAGCAGGCGGCCTGAAGGCGCTTCAGCGATGATTACGCCAATGGGCATCTGTTCAAGAATCTGCCACAGACGGTTGCGTTCGTCCTCGATCTCTTTGAGAAAACGCTCGCGTTCGGCCTCGGCCTGTTTACGCCCGGTGATGTCGTGGATGACGAACTGCGCAAACTGCTGTCCATTCCAGTCGAACCGTACGGCGTTGACCTCCACGGGGAAGCTCCGGCCATCAGCGCGCCGGAACGCGGCTTCGATCTGCGTCGCCGGCAGATGGCGGCTCATCAACGCGCCCAGACAATTGCGGCAGTGCTCCAGGTATTTGGGCTCAAGGAAATCGAGGAGACCTCGTCCGATCACTTGCTCCGGCGCGGCGCTGAGCATCCGCAGCATTGACTGGTTGGCCAAGTGAATGGTTCCGTCGGCGTCAGCGATCACCACGCCGTCGGGCGATAGTTCGGTAAGCAGCCGGTAGCGCTCTTCGCTCGCGCGCAACGCCTCTTCGGCCTGTTTGCGTTCGGTGATGTTGGCCATTGCGCCGGCTACCCGCACCGGGGTTCCGCTCTCGTCGTAAAACTTCCGGCCCAGGTCCACGATGTAAAGGTAGACGCCGTCGGCGCGGCGGAACCTGTATTCGTCGTACCAATCAGTGTCGTCGCTCGCCATGAACTCGTCAAAACGATCCCTGACTCGACCCACGTCCTCGGGATGGATGCTGTTGTACCAGTCCTCCAGCCCTGGCTCCAATTCACCGGGGCGGCGCCCGAATAATGGTTTTGCCCCCTCGCTCCACCACAACCGGTTTGTCTTCAGGTCAATCTCCCAAAGCGCGTCCTTGGTGGCGTCGGTGATGCGCAGCAACCGCCCTTCGCTCTCGCGCATCGCCTGTTCGGCCCGCTTCAGCTCGGTGATATCACGCTGTGTTCCCCAGCCGCGCACGACGGCCCCATTTTCGATGATGCCGGTCTGGTTGTTCAGGAAGTATTTCGTATTCCCGTACCTGTCAACCTCATATGTCTCCACATCGACCTGGCGATAACCGGAGCGACTGAGGGCGCGAAGCTGGGCGATATTCCGCGGATCCGATTTGACGAGTAGATCGCCGACCCTCGCCCCCAGAATCTGATCCGCTCTCTCGTAACCGTACATCCGCGCCATTGCGTCGTTACATTCCGCGAGATATCCGAATTGGTAAAACATCTCGATCTGCTCATCTTCAGGCAGCGCGACCGGGACCGGTTTTTCAAGCTCGATGCGCCAGATCGCCTCGGAACTCTGCTCGATGAACGCGCGATAACGCTCCTCGCTCTCTCTCAGGCTTCTCACCGCCCTGGCCCGCTCGACAGACTCCCAGACCCGGTTGGCCGCGATCGTTATAAGTTCGATCTCTTCGCGCAGCCAGCGGCGCGGCGTCTTCTGGCCGACGGCCATCCTTGCCACATAACGCCCGTTCTTGTGCAGCGGCGCGCACACCAGAGCGCGGACTTCCGCCTGCCGGTACGCGGAGAGGTCTGTCCCCGCCGACGCTTCGGCCTCGACGTCATTGACCACGCTCGGGAGGTTCACACGCATCAACCGCAACACTCCGGGGCCTAAATCGTCCACGCCGAACCGGCCCGCGGCGCTTGGAGTCTCGCCACGGGCGTAATCGCCCGTAATTTCCAGGTACTCCTCGCCAGGCTCGACTTCGGCGTACGCGCAGCGGTCCGCTCCCAGGTGTTCGCCCAGCATCCGGGCGGCGGTGGCCTTGATCTCCTCCGGGCCGGCGAGAGGCCGCAGCGCCTTGTTCAGGGTGTCGATGAAATGGATCTTCTCCTCCGCATGCTTGCGTTCGGTAATATCGGTCGCCATGCCGATGATCTCTCGCACACTGCCGTCTCCGTTCCGGGAAAAAATCTTGTCCCGGCTCTGATACCAGCGCCACTCGCCGCTACTGTGACGTATCCGATATTCAAAACTGATTATTTCTTCATCGCTCAAGCCGGCGAAACGGCGGAGGTGATCGAGGAATGGCCGCCAATCGTCCGGATGCATCACGGAGCGCAAGAACTCGGCCTCCAGCGCTTTTTCTCCCGCATCGTAGCCGAGCGCGGCCGCAATGGTGCGATTGATAAAGACGTTCTTCCTCCGCTTCACATCGTAGAGGTAAATCACGCTCGGCGAGACTTCGACGATCCGCTGCACGAACTGCTTGCTTCTGCTCAACTCCTCTTCCGCCTGCCTGCGCTCGGTAACGTCACGCGTGATTTTCGTGAAGCCGCGCAGCCGCCCTTCGTCATCGTGCAACGCGGAGATGACACCGCTCGCCCAAAAGCGCGTGCCGTCCTTGCGCACTTGCCAGCCACTCTCTTCATACCGTCCTTCGACCGCCGCAATCTCCAGTTCGCGTTGTGGCTTGCCGCTTTCGACTTTCTCCGGCGGATAGAAGACTGAAAAGTCCCGCCCAATGATTTCTTTCGCCCGGTACCCTTTGATCCGCTCGGCGCCGGGGTTCCAACTGACCACGCGCCCCCGCGGATCGAGCATAAAGATCGCGTAATCCTTAACGCTTTCAAGCAGCAGACGAAAGCTCTCCGAGCTCTCCCTCTCGGCTTCGACGCTCTTTCTGAGCCGGTCATTGAGCAGAATGAACAGTAGCGCGAACATTATGAAGAAAATGGCGCGGAGCTGATCGTATTGGTGATCGTAGCGGAGTATCGAATACCTCGGCGCGAGAAAGAGATAATCTCCGGCCAGAACCGATAAAGCGGTCGCCAGCAGCCCTGGCCACAACCCTCCATACCAGGAGGTCAAGATCACCGCGACCAGGAAGATCGACAGCGGCGCGTCCCCGCCGAAAATCGGGTCCAATCCCAGGCGAACGGCGGCGATAAGCGCAACGCTCAAGACCGCGACGCCATATGGCGCCATTCGCCTTAATGAAAGTCTTCGCATGATGCCTTGCGTCGGTACGCCGGCTAATCTCCGGCGTCTTCCCGGGACCTTTGCAAAAAGTCTAATCTCTCAACAGGATGATGATGCAATTGAGATTCCACTACGTTGGGAGACTGGCACAGCCGGTAAATCGCGGAATGAGCGGAGAGTTTCATTCTCCATTTGTCATTTGAGATTTGAGATTGGTCATTAGGGAAGAGGCGCGATCGGAGGCGCTTGCCGGCGCCCGCATCGCCGCGTACTATGCGCAGTCTGTAACGTCATTCAAAATTCACGGAAAATTTATGCTGCGCCCTCTCATGCATCATTTCGAGCGAAGGCTACATGCGCGCGACGTTGACGCGCGCGTGTCTCATCCTTTCGAGTGGGGGCTGGAATATCTCGACGCCGGCCACGACTCGATCCGCAATTCCATCCACAATTCCAATTGGCCGCGCCAATTCATCAAAGATTTCAACGCCGAGGCGCTCGCCCGCAGCGACCGCTTTTATACGCCGGCGCCCAGCAGCGAATCCGATTTTGAATCCTCTTTTGAATCTTCGGGTTTTGAATCTTCGGGACCCGAATCCGATTTCCATCCTCCGTTCTTTTGGTTGAAATTTCCGAGCGCGATCAACACGCCTTATGAAAAGAACAATCTGGTTCAGGCCAGATTCTTCCGCGCCGATAAGGGCGACAGCGCGGTGATCGTTTCGCCCCAGTGGAACGCGAAAGAAGATTCGCATGTGGCGCTCTGCCGCGGGCTGAACCGCATAGGAGTTTCGGCGCTGCGGCTGAGCCTTCCCTTTCATGACCGGCGCATGCTCGATGGGTTCACGCGAGCCGATTTTCTCGTCAGCGCCAACATAGGCCGTACGATCCAGGCCGTCCGGCAGGCCGTGCTCGACATCCGGCGCGCGGCTGACTGGCTCTTTTTTCAAGGCTACAAACGCGTGGGGGTGGTTGGGACGAGCATCGGCTCCTGCGTGTCCTGGCTGGCCTTCATTCACGACGAACGGCTGGAAGCGGGCGTCTTCAATATGGTTTCGAGCTGGTTCGGCGACGTGGTCTGGCGAGCGTTGACCACGACGCATATCCGAAAATGTCTGGAGACCGAATTGACGGCGGAAGAAGTTCGTGAGGTTTGGAAGACCATCAGCCCGAGCGCGCATACCGGCAAGCTCGCCGGATTGCGCCGCCCGGCGCTGTTGATCTCGACGAAATACGATCTGTCTTTTCTGCCCGATCTGTCGCGGATATTTTTTGACGATTGCGAACGCTACAACGTGCCCGCGCGCAAAGTATTTCTACCTTGCGGCCATTACACCATCGGACAGACGCCGTTCAAATACATCGACGCGTTCCACATCATTAACTTCTTCCGCCGATTGTGGCGACATAGGATTTCCTAGTGAAACGCGCCGCCGTTCCGGTAGAGGCCTTGATAGGCCGGCGGAAAAGAGCTCCACCCATAACGAGCGGCCCGGACTTGCCAAAATCGCTTGTTGACTTTAGATTGCCTCTTGTCAATTCACAGCTCAATCGAAACTCTATCGCTCTATCGCCCGGATTCGGTTCGGCAATCTATGCAAAGCCCTCATCTACAGAGTAGAATTCGCAGCTTCTTAAATCCCCCCTCTTTTTATGACCAAGGCAAAAACCCGTGAATAGTTACTCGAATAATGTGAACGAGCTCGCCCGGCGTACGTTGGAGGAAAACCGGGTCGCGATCTTCATCGTGGCCTACAATGCGGAGAATCATATCAAGAAGGTTCTTGAGCGCATCCCCGCATGGATAGCCGAACGCCTCGCCGAAATCTTTATCATTGACGATCACTCAAGCGACAACACTTTTACTGTCGCTGGAAACGTCGAGTGGCCCTCTCAATACGCTTCTCTGCGCATCTTTCGAACGCCGCACAACCAGGGATATGGCGGCAATCAGCGATTGGGCTATTTATACGCCATCGAGCACGGCTTCGACATCGTCGTCCTGCTGCACGGCGACGGCCAGTATGCGCCTGAAGCGCTCCCGCTCATTCTGGCGCCTTATGCAAAGGGGGCTGACGCGGTCTTCGGCAGCCGCTTTATCAACCCCCGCGATGCGATCAAGGGCGGGATGCCGCTATACAAATGGGTCGGCAACCGTATTTTGACGAGGGCGCAGAACATGATTTTGGGCGCGAAGATGTCGGAGATGCATAGCGGCTATCGTTCCTATCGCACATCAGCGCTCAGGCAGATTCCCTTCACCAGCAACAGCCTCGGATTCGATTTCGACGCCGACATCATAGTGCAGCTTCACGCCGCCGGATTCCATATCACCGAAGTCCCGATTCCGACTTACTACGGGGATGAGATATGTCACGTCAACGGTATGCAGTACGCCTGGCAATGCGTCAGGACAGCCATCAAATACAGGCTCATGCAGGTCGAGATCTTTTATGATCCGAAATTCGACATTCGGCGGCGGCGGCCGAGAATCTATACGACAAAGCACGCTCCGACCTCGCTCCATTATTTCATACGCCATCTTCCTCTCGAGCCCGGCGGGAGTCTGATCGACGTCGGAGGAGGCGACGGCGAGGCTGTCAGCCGCGCGCTTGCTGACCGCGGTGTCGAGGTGACATGCATCGACCAGGACGCGGATATGGCGGACTCTGAGATAAAACAGTTCCATGTCGATCTGGATCAACCGTGGGAACTCCAGTTTGAAGCCGATCCATACGACACTGCGATTGCGCTCGACGTGCTCGAACATCTGAAATCGCCGGAGCAGGGCGTGGCGGAGATCTTCAGGTATTTGAAGAGCGGTGGGAAACTCTACGCGAGCACCGGCAACGTGGCCTTCCTTCCGGTTCGGCTTGCGCTGTTTTTGGGCTGGTTCAATTACGGCCGGCGCGGGATTCTCGACTTGACGCACAAGCGGCTGTTCACTGTTGACTCTTTCCGGCGGCTGCTGAAAAATGCCGGCTTCCGAATCGATCGCGTCATCGGCTTCGGTCCACCGCTCACTGATCTGGCGCTCACTGATCTGGCGCTCACTGATCTGGCGCTCACTGATCTGGCGCTCACTGATCTGGCGCTCACTGATCTGGCGCTCACTGATCTGAGTCGGGGACGTTCGTGGATCTTTGAGGTCGCAGACCGCGTCATGGCCAGGCTGGCGCGGGCATGGCCGAGGCTGTTCGCCTATCAGATCCTGATCGAATGCACGAGGACGGACTCACCGGCGGACTTGATGCGACAGACTTTTCCCAAGACGCTGGCCAAAGCGCAACCCACGCTGAAAACGACGAATGACACTCCTGCCTTATTCGAAAAAGCGCGGAAATAAAAATAAAAGGATGAGAAATTATCCGGTTATTCGTCGGAGGAGGTATATTTCGATTGAACATCGCTCACGACTCGACTGCCGACCCCGCCAATGTAGATCCAAAACAAGTTTCGGCCTCTCAACCTCTCTCGCGACTGGCGGCTCTGGCGCGTAAGCAGGACCTGCTGATAGCCCTTGGATTGTTGCTCCTTTGCTTCATTACGCGGATCATCGCGATCCCGGCTTCATTGTGGGAATGGGACGATTTTCTCTTTGCCCGCGCCTTGCATAAATACGACCTGATTGCGCACAGCCCGCATCCGCCCGGCTTCCCGGTCTTCGTGGTGATGGCGCGTCTGGCTTATTGGGCGCTCAAAGACGAGCATCGCGCGCTCACTACCGTAGCCTTTACCTTTGCCTCCTTGCTCGCCCCGGCTCTCTTCTTTTTTTACCGCGAAGTTTTTCAGGATAGGAGGATAGCTTTCGCCGGAGCGCTGCTCGGCAGTTTTGCGCCGAACGTCTGGATCCATAGCGGGGCGGGGCGCAGCGATGAGGTGGCGTTGACGCTCGGCGTCATCGGCCTGACGCTTGTCATTCACGGCATGCAATCGCGACGCTCATTGATCGCCGGCTGCGCGCTCTTCGGACTGGCGATGGGGGTGCGCGTGACGATATTGCCGGTGATGGCGCCGGTAATCGCCATGGTCTTTCTCGCACGGCTCAGCCGGCGCGAATGGCGGCTCGTCGCGGCGGCTCTCGCCGCCGGGACCATCTGTGTACTCGTCTGGTATGTGCCACTCATCTATCACGTCACGTGGAAAGTCTACCGCTGGGTAATGAACATCCATAGTCAGTTCGCTTATGAAACTGATTCGATCTTTTCCAACACGGAGAACGCTGTACTCTCATATCGCTTTCGACGGTTCTTTGTGGAGATCTGGGGCGCCCGCTGGATTATGACGTCGATCTATGCGTTCTCGGCGCTCGGGCTGATGGCGCTCGCATTCAAGCGGCAATGGCGGGCCATCGGCTGGATGGCGCTGTCGTCCGTTCCATTTATCATCTTCCTTTCCATACTAAACACGCCCTTGAGCGCGCCGCTCTACTCGCTGCCCTATATTCCATTCTTCACGGGGCTGGCCGCCTGCGGCATTGTGAAACTGCCGGAGTTGGTTCCCAGCGTCGGACGTTGGCGCATCCCGGCCAATGCGGGAGTTTTTCTGGCGATAGGTTTGACAATCGGCATGGCGGAGTGGACCTATCCGGTAATCAAACTGATCCATCGGGAAAAGAGCCCGCCCATCCGGGCGATCGACTATTTAAAGACCAAGCTCGATCCTCAACATGATGTGCTCGACCACACCGGCTTATTCTCGCCGCACGCCTCTTTCTATCTTCCGGATGTCGCCAGGCTAAAACTTGAGAAGGTCGAGAACCCCGAAGCGAATTTGATAAATCCGGTGATGGTTGAGGGCCGCGTCATGGCGTTGACGGAGGCCCCGGTTATGGGCGCCTCGGCTGAGGCGTTTCATTGGCGGTCAAATCAACGCGGCAATCGAAGATTGAGAAAATTGAGCCTTGGGCGCTACTTCGACGCTTATGTCATGGACTTGACCGCCATCAGAAGGACGCACCTTCTCTCCGGCTGGTATCCGGAGGAATTGGTTGAAGACCGGATTTTTCGGTGGATGGGGCCTGAAGCGAAAGCCGCTTTGTTCAACGCGGCGGATTCAATGACCCTGCGGCTACAGGGCTCGGCGCCGGCCAACGCCAGGCCGACAATCGCGCTGCGGCTCAATGGCGCCGTGATCGATCGCTTCACCCTCGACGACAATAGCTTTGATCACTCCGTCACGGTCAAGACCGATCCTCGGGTTTTCTGGTATACCCTGACGATTGAGATCGACCAAACGGTCAATCCGAGCAAGATCGGAGTGAGCGGAGACACCCGTGATCTGGGAATCAGATTTGGGTCATTGGAATGGTCTCCGGCGCCCGGCGCAAAATTCAACTCATTCAACGCCGATCAATTCCTCAGTTCAGGCTGGTTTGGGCTTGAAGGGGATAAGGCCATCTACTGGCGGTGGACCGAACCGCGCGCGGCCGCCTATCTGCCCGCGGTCGAGGGAGACGCGCAGCTCGAGCTCACTCTCCAAGCGCCGGCGCAGGATGACGGATCTCTCGCAAACGTGACAATCGAAGTCGCCGGACAGGTAATCGAAAAATTCCAGCCGCCGGCCGATTGGTTCACCAGGACCTATCGCATCCCCGCTTCGCTTCATCGCGGCTTACGAACTGAATTGGTCATATCCGTCGATAAGCCCCGATTGTTACCCAATGGCGATAACAGACTGGTGGGGATGCTGGTCTTTAACGTGGGATGGAAACCGGTTGAATAACACCGATCTATCTTCATTGTTATCCTGACTGACACGGCAAAACATAAATGAAAAGATTTCGCTTGCACGATCTTCGGCAAAGGCGTGGCGCGGACATGGCTGCAATCTCAGCTATAGCCATTTTCTTCGCAATCTTCTTCTGGCGCGCGATCTTCGGCGGCGCCATCATCATCGGCGGCGACCCGCTGGTCTATTCCTACCCTCTGCGCATGGTGGCGTGGGAGACAATTCGAAATGGCGCGCTGCCCTTATGGACGCCGCTGATTCTCTCGGGCTATCCATTGTTGTCTATGGCTCAGGTCGCTATAGGCTATCCGCTCACGTGGGGATATCTCTTTTTACCCGGACACTGGGCGGAGCAGATCTTTATTCTCGCGCCTTACCTGCTCGCCCCCGCTTTCACTTACGCCTACGCGCGGGAAGTGGGGAGATCGAGGATGGCCTCGACGCTGGCCGGATTGAGTTTCAGCTACGGCGGATTGATGCTCAGTTCAATCGGGATAAATGGGATGTTGACGAACGCGGTGATGTGGCTGCCGCTTTTTCTGGTCGCAATCGAGTGGGCGCGGACACGGCGTTTCATCTCTTGTCTTCTATTGGCCACTGGGGCGTATACGATGTCGGTGTTGACGGGCATCGGTCAGGGGTTCGTATACGCGGGGGCGTTGGCGCTTGCATACGGAGTCTTCGTCGTCCTGTTTCCGAAGAGATCGAATGAAAAACCCGAGGACAACATAGAAGATCGTGATGACTGGCGAAACTGGAAGCCGCTGATCATCCTCTATGGATTGGCTCTGGTCGTGAAAACAAAGACGTGGGCTGACTGGCGAAGATGGAAACCGCTGGCCGTGGCCATCGGAGCAATCGCCCTGGCTTCCGGCGTGGCCGCGTTTCAAATCCTGGAGACATTGCGCGCGGCGAAATTGAGTGTGCGCGGCGTACTGAGCTATGAACAATTCAGCGATGGTTCTTTCCCTCTCTCACTTGCATTTAAAGCGTGGTTGCAGCCGATTTACCCGTACGGTGATGTGACCCTTTATGTGACGCCACTCGCAACCGCCCTTGCCATCGTCGCGGTCGGGCTTTCGTTACGGCGATCACACCGCGATCCTCTGGTTTTTTTCTGGCTGGCGGGCGCCGTAACGGCGTTCATTATGATTCTGGGCAAATATACGCCGATAAACCATTTGATTTATGGCCTTCCCTTCATCAATCGTTTCCGAGTTCCTTCGCGTCACTCCTTCGAGTGGACTTTCGCGTTAAGCATCCTCGGAGCTTTTGGCTGGGATGCGGTAACCACGTTAATCGCCAACCGGCGGCAAACGGCTTCAACATGGCGCGAACGCTACGGAACGGCGCTGGGAATCGCCTGTCTGGCGGCGAGCATGGTTATCGGAGTTTCGTGGTGGAGATTTTCGAGCAACCGGTCGCACGACATCAATTTATCGCCCGAAATTTTCCATTACCCCTATCTGGCATGGAAAGCCGCGTTCACGCTGCTGGTCTTCGTATCGGCGTGGGGATTCTGGCGGATGAAAAGTGGCCGGTTGCGCGTGGGATTGTTGGCGAGCGTGGTTGCGCTCGCCTGTTTCGTCGAACCTTTCATCGAACACACGCGGTGGCATCCTGACATCACCGTGCCTGCGAGCCGTCTCAGCGCATTCGCGCCGACCACGCATTTCCTGCAACAATACCCGCCGGAACAGAACCGCGTTTACTCCCAGATCAATCCTTTTGACCATTCTCAATCGGAGAAACCTCTTGCGGATTCGGTCAATTTGACGGCCCTGGCGGGACTCCACCACGTCGCGGGCTATGAGCCGTTAATCCCGGAGAGATACAGCCGCGCGCTTAATAACCTCCCTTGGGAGACAGTCAATCGCGCCCCCTCGCTCGGGCCAGACCCCACGCTGTTCGAGTCAAAATCTCACGTTCTGGATTTGCTCAATTCGTCCTTCGCTATCGCCTACTCCAGATCCGGCGATGGCTCGGAAGCCAGGATCGAAAAAGACGGCATCAGATTCAGCGCGACGAACCTGGGGGTGGATGTAAAATCCGATAAACCGGTTAGCTTGACCAGTGAGGAAGAGGAAGGCGATACGCTGGCCTTCGTCACTACCCTCGGCAACGCGGGCCACCTCCCCGATAAGGCGATCGTCGCCAGGTTATCAATCTATACTGACGATGGCCGTGTAATAGAGCGTCAGTTGCGCGCCGGCATTGACACCGCTGAGTGGGCGTATGAGCGCGCCGACGTGAAGTCCAACGTCCAACACTCGCTCGCCCCGGTCTTCGATAGTTATCCCGGCGCCAGCGACAATAGCTGGTATGCCCATCGTTTTTTGTCGCGCATCGATCTGGGCGCGCGGATGCGCCTGGAGCGTGTGGAGATCATCAAGGCGCAGATTCCGGCTGGGCTCGGCTTGTGGAAAGCTTCGCTTTATGACTCCGCCTCCCGCGGTTCAACGCCGCTCTCGATAGCCTCGGAGCAATGGCGGACGGTTTACCGGAAAGACGGAGTGATGATCCTTCGCAACTCGCGCGCGCTGCCACGCGCGTGGCTGGTTACTGAAGCCGCGGCCGTCACCACAGAAGAGGCCTGGGCCGCCATCCGCGGCCAGAGTAGCCGCCCATTCGACCCTCGGCGCACCGCGTTGCTCGAACTTGAACCGCGGAAGATGCCCGCCCTCTCGGGCCGCCCGCTTTCAAATGACTCGTACGCCCGGATTGTCACCTACGAACCCAATCGCCTGGCGATTGAAACCAAAGCGGATCAGCCCGCCGTGCTCGTCGTCAGCGAGATGCACTATCCCGGCTGGGTCGCCACGCTGGACGGCGTGAAAACATCTATTCACAACACGAATTTTCTCTTGCGCGGAGTGGTGACGCCGCCGGGGCTTCATCGCGTGGAAATGCGGTACCGCGCGCCGGGGGCGCGAAACGGAGCGATCATCTCGCTTTTCACACTACTGCTTATCGGCGCCCTCGCGGTCCATGCAAAACGAAAATCCATAAGCCACCTGGCCTCCAGCCGGTCTTCAGTTATACCGATCCATTCAGGAGGGTCGAGAGGGGATTCTCAGACGAACGCGGAGCAGATTCAGAAGCTACATTACGACAGGATAGCTATCGAAGATGAAGCTCATTACGACGATTCGTGCAGCCAACGTTATCGTGACAAGTTCTTCCACCAGCCAATGTTCGAAGGAATGAATCTTTCCGGCATGAAAGTGATCGAAGCGATGTGCGGAAGCGGACAGACGACGCAATACCTCATTTCGCGCGGGGCGCAGGTTACCGGACTGGATATTTCGGACGAAGCCATCAAGTCCTTCGACAAGCGATGGCCCGGACACCAGGCAGCCCGCGCATCAATACTGGATTCCGGTCTGGACAGTAATTCTTTCGACGCCGTCGTGATTGTCGGTGGATTGCATCATCTGCACCCTAGCGTCAACGACGCGATCAATGAAATCCATCGCATCCTCAGGCCGGGTGGATACCTCTGCTTTGTCGAACCTCATAAGGGTTCATTTCCCGACCTGATCCGCCAGTGGTGGTACAAGCGCGACTCTCTCTTCGCCGACAACGAGGAAGCCATCGATCTGATAGCGATGAAGAGCAAATTCGCCTCGCAATTCATCTTCAACCGGGAGCGATACCTGGGCAACGCCGCCTACCTGCTGGTCCTGAATTCAATGGTATTCCGCGTTCCGCTGAAGCTGAAACCGTTTTATACTCCGCTGCTGTTGCGACTTGAGTCGCTGATCGGCCCGTTTCAGGGCAAAGTCCTTTCATGTTTTGTAGTTTGCCAATGGCGGAAACCGGTATGAAAAGGCGGCCGCCTTTCGGCGCCCGAGGTAAGCGGTATTATGCGTTGCGTGTTCGCGGTGGCGCGCAATCGATTGTACCGATTCATCAGACCTGTTGTCCGGCGTCACCGCCACTATTGGCGCTATGAACGCCATGGTGGGTTTTGCGGGAGCTCAGGGCGACTTCATCGCGCTGGATCAAGCAAATGTGCTAATACCGCGGAGCCTCGCGGGACGCGGGGAAGTGGATGTCGTATTGACGGTAGACGGCCGGACGACCAATGTCGTTAAAGTCAGCATCAAATGAAGCTCAGTTTGATCATTCCCTGCTTCAACGAAGAAGCGAGCCTCCCGGCGTTGCTCGCTCGCATAGAACCAGTCGTTCGAGAAGAAGCGTTTGCGGAAAAAGTGGAACTGATCGCGATAGATGACGGCTCCGCTGATCGCACATGGCCTATATTGCAGGAGTTGGCGCGGCGCTATTCATTCCTTGTTCCGATACGACACGAGCAAAATTGTGGATTGCCCGAAGCATGGAGAACGGGAGCGATGGCCGCGCGGAGCGAGGTGGTTTGCACGTTGGACGCCGATCTGCAGTACCGTCCTGAAGAGATTCCGCGGCTATACGAAGTCTGGCGCCAATCGGGTTTGGATATCGTGCAAGGAGCCAGAACCAGGGAGCGGCAATCGTTCGATTCGCGGTATCTGCTCTCCAAGGGACTCAATCTTCTTCTAAACCGTCTGTTCGGAATGTCTCTCGATGACAATAAATCAGGCTTTCTGGTTTGCCGGCGCGACCTGTTTCTTCAGCTCCTCGAAGAACGCGGCGCGTTTCGCTACTTCCAGGCGATGGTGATGGTTGCGGCGCACTCTCGTGGACACACCTATTGCTCCCTGCCGACTCCTTTCGATGCGCGCGCCGCCGGGCGATCGTTTCTGGGCCAGTTTCCGTTGCGAGTGACTGCTTGCGTACTGGCGGACATTCTTCGCGGGCTGGTTCGCTACCGCCTCAACAATTTGCAATGAAATAACACAGAGAAGTTCCTATGCCTCTCTCCGACGAAGAGGAGCGCCTTGCTCTTGTCTTGCGCACTCTGGGAATTGACGAGGATTGCTGGCGGCGATTCGTCGTAGGGTTCGGCGCGGAATGCGCTCCGGGAGAGGAGAGCCTCGCAAAAAGAATCTCCGTTCTCAGACAGCTTTGGCATTCAATCTCTCCTCACGAAGCTCCACCGGACAACTCAATCGACTACGACCGGCGCTGTCTCGTATGCGAGGCCTCTTGCGTTGAGGTTGTCGCCACACGACGGCAGGCGGGCGATTTACCGCTGGTCTATGGCGCGTGTGGTAATTGCGGCCTGGGCATTCTGCTGCGGAAAACAACGGAGGGTTCGATCTACGACCGGCCCGAGTATTACCTCCGGCAGGACGGAGACCGCGCGGGGTACGAGAATTACCTGACGGAACAAAACTACCGGGAAACTAAAGGGCGGCGTCTGATCGAGTGGATGCTGGCGCGCGCCGCGCGGCCATTGCAAACATTGCTGGAAATTGGGAGTGGATTCGGTTTTACCCGCGCGGCCGGAGAACAGCTCGGACTCGCGACCAGCGGCGTCGATCTCAATCCCTACGCAAAACAGATCGCGCAGGTAATTTATGGCTTTGACACTTTCAGCGGCACGCTCACCGAGGCGCTGGATACGAAGGCGATCTCCGCCGGCTCCGCTGACGTGATTCTTTATCAATTTGTCCTGGAGCACCTGGAAAATCCGGAGGACGAATTGAGGATCTCATCACGAGTGTTATCGCGACACGGTGTGCTGGCGCTGGTGGTTCCGAATATGCAGTCGGTAGAACGCGAGATTTTCGGCGCTTCCTATCGTTCTTTCCGGCGGGATCATCTCTGGCTTTTTTCCCCCGGCAGTTTAAATATTCTGCTCGAACGCGCCGGTCTTCGAATGATTGCGATGGAGAGCGAGTGCAATATCGGGCTGCTTCGTCCGTTCCTGACCGAAGAAGAGCTCCGGCGGTTGAATGCCGGGTGTCGCGCGGCGGATTTGTTGGTCATCGCGGAGAAGACATGAAGTTTCCATTTATCATCATGCCTGAGATGAGCGAGCGGCAACTCTGGCGATACCGGAATCATATTGATTCCGACGCCAGCGGTTGGCATCGCCGTTGGACTGAATCTATCTGGCGGCGTCATCAACATCCCTCAAATGCGCGGTTGTCCGGGTGGAACAGTCCGGAAGATCAGAAACGCCGCCTCATCCACTTCTATGACGAATACGGCGTCGAAGGCCGTTCGTTCGTCCTCCGAAACACCTATCTGTGGATGAGCGTTAGCCTGCCCGAAGAAGACATCATCGAATACGAGACTGTCATTCGTGAGGGGCTGCGTGAAGGCGAATGGCGGGCCGAGGGCGCGGAAGCGGAGATGACTGATATATATCGCGCCTGCGCAGTAGCCGAATCAACGCCGTTTTACGAAGTGATCGACGACCTGGTCAAACGTGACCTGATTGTCGGCCCGGTCATCACCAACAACTTCGACTGCCTGTGCGCCGATCGAGGACTGCAAGAAGTCTCGCTTCGCCGTTACGACTGGGGACCCTATTACCCGCAGATTGAGTATGACCCGCGAGCGCGATCCCTGTTGGTTGTGGGCGTGCATGCCGACCGCCGGTTGGTGCAGATGCGCGCGCGAGATCGAGGTCTGAAGGTCGTCTTTGTTGATCCCGAGCGCTACGTCGGCCCCGACGGACGCATAATTGAATATCCCGTAGAAGCTCCGCAGAACCAGGATTTCTTCGTGCGCGCAACGGCTGAGGAAGCTCTGCCTCGGTTACACCAGTATCTGCTTAAAAGTAACGGGGCGAACTAAAGAGAAAGTATCGCCAGCAGGCTGACGCCAACCGGGAGCCTCATTCGAGGAATTAGATATCGCTCGGCTGAGAAGATGGAAGCCAAAATATTATTGACGCCGCCGGGCCGCGTATCGTCAAAGTCGCCTCGCGGGCGGGCGGCCAGCCCCAGAGCGCGCCGCGTCCAGCGCACCCCCGCAATCGGAGCGAACAGCAGGGTGTTGAAATATGTCGTGCGCGGCTCCGGCAACCCCGCGCGGATAAAAACATCGCGGAGGGTGCGATTGACATAACGGCGGCGGTGATGGCTGACCACATCCTGCCCTCCCCAAAGGCTCGGCAAAGCGGGGACCGTCACCAGCAGCAACCCTCCGGGCTTTACCAGACGCGCCGCTTCGCGCAAACCCGCCGCGTCATCATCCAGATGTTCCAATACATCCAAAGCCAGGACTAAGTCGAATGAATTCTCCGCCAACGGCAGAGTTTCAATATCTCCGATCACGTAATCTATTTCCGATGGAACCTGGCGGGCGTGCAGCGGCTCCGCATCGACTCCAAGCACGCGCCCGTCAGGCCCGGCGAATTTGTCGAGCCACAACAATCCTTCGGCGGGGCCACAACCAAGCGATGCGATCATCGGCGATCTATGCCCATTCAGCTCATGGCGCAACACTGTTTCAAGAATTCGCTGGCGGCCGCGAAACCACCAGTGCCATTCTTCCAGGTTTGCGTACTGTTCCGCGAATTGTCGCTTCATAGTTCAAACGACGTTTATGTCAGTAGCCCGTCCGCGATTGAGAAACAGAAGAGCCCTCGGTCAACTCCGAACCGCCGGCGCGATCTTCAATGCCGACGCGCGAACGCACGATGTAAAGCGGACGATGGCGAACCTCATCGTAAACGCGGCTCAGGTATTCGCCGATCACGCCCAGCATCAGAAGCTGCACGCCGCCGATAAACATAATGATGGCTATCGTCGAAGCCCACCCGCGCGGGCTGTAAATTCCGGCGAGCTTCGTATAAACGGCCCACAGAGCGACTAAAAAACCGGTCAACGCCGAGGCTATCCCCAGCCACGTGGCCAACCGCAAGGGCATCGCCGAAAACCCGATGTAACCTGATAAAGCCAGCCCCATGAGTTTCCGCAGCGTATATTTCGGCTCGCCCGCGTGCCGGGCGTCTCGTTCGTATTCAACGCCGATCTGTTTGAAACCGACCCAACTGCGCAATCCCCGCAGGAACCGGTTTCGCTCTCTGAGCGAGACCAGCGTGTCAACCACGCGGCGATCCATGAGGCAAAAATCCCCGGCGTCCAGCGGCACGTCAATCTCCGAGATCACCTTCATCGTGCGGTAGAACGCGGCGTAAGCGGCGCGCTTCCAAAACGCCTCTTTCCGCTTCTTCCGCACCGCGTAAACGACATCGTACCCTTGCCGCCAATGCTCGATGAACTGTTCGAGCAATTCGGGCGGGTCTTGCAGGTCGGCGTCCATCAACGCCACCGCGGCGCCCGTGGCGGCGTCAAGCCCGGCCTGGAGCGCAGCCTGGTGGCCGAAGTTGCGCGAAAAATGGATCGCCTTGAACCGCGGGTCGAGATCGTGAAAGCCGTCAATGATCAGGTCGGAGCCATCGCGACTGCCGTCGTCAACAAACAGGATTTCAAACGATCCGCCCACGCGCTTTTCCAAAATCGGCGTGAGCCGCGACTTCAATT
>Ga0187894_10002167_pt1 | contig 23837 bp, 23 predicted proteins | sample GBC1701081metaG_FD_136650 | JGI IMG/M metagenome (GOLD analysis project Ga0187894, IMG submission 136650) | White microbial mat communities from a lava cave in the Kipuka Kanohina Cave System on the Island of Hawaii, USA - GBC170108-1 metaG ... | reverse complement strand
CGGGATGAACGAGCCGATCGCCAGTAACGCGACGGTCGATGGTCGCGCCGTCAATCGTCGCGTCGAAGTCCGGGCATTGGACTAGAAGGACTTGATCAGACGGGCTTCTGGGTCCATGGCCGCTGTATGATAATATTTGCATTTACAAATATATAAAATCGAGTCAGGATGCGCCCATAACAAGGGAGGATCGGCCATGGCGCTCGATTTCGGCTACTTCACGCTCAGCGACAATCGCTATCCCAACAACCCGCGCAGTGCCGAGCAGTTCCTGAAGGACATCTACGCCGAGGCCCTGTGGGCCGAGGCGGTGGGCATGAACTCGGCCTGGATCGGCGAGCATCATTTCAACCTGCTGGGCGTCAACGCCTCGCCGATCGCCATGCTGGGCCAGATCGCGGGCGCTACCAAGCGCATCCGCCTGGCGCCGGCGGTGACGCTGCTGCCGGTGCATCACCCGCTGCATGTCGCCGAGGAGTGGGCGACCCTGGATCTGCTGTCGGGTGGTCGCGTCGATTTCGCCGCCGGCCGCGGCTACGACCGGCTGGAGTACGGGCCATTCCAGGCCTCGTTCGAGGACTCGGCCGAGCTGTTCGCCGAAGGGCTGGAGGTCGTGTGGCGCGCCTGGACCGAGCCCGGCAAGTGGTCGCACAAGGGTCGCTTCTACCAGCTCGACGACATCGAGGTGCGGCCGCGGCCGGCGCAGAGTCCGCTGCGCCCGTATGTCGCCTGCTTTTCGCGTCCGTCGATGGAGCTGGCGGCCAGGAACGACTGGAACATCATCTACGCGCCCTTCGCCGCCGCCATGGTCTATGGCTCGCTGGCCGACGCGGTGCGGGTCTACCGCGAGGAATGCGAGACCAAGCACAAGCGGCCGGCGCGCCGCGCCATGTGCTCCTATTTCGTCCATGTGGCCTCGACGCCGGAAGAGGAGCGCTACGGCAAGGAAGCGCTGATCCGCTATTTCCACGACGCACTGATCGCGGCGTTCCCGTCGACCTCGGGTGAGAAAGTGCCGCCGACCTATAAGTATTTCGTCGACATCGTGAACATCCTGCGCGGCATGAAGGCCGATACGCTGACCACCAAGTCGGTTATCTGCGGCTCGCCGCAACATATCATCGACACGCTCAGGGGCGTCGAGGCGGCCGGTATCGCCGAGGTGATTCTCTATTTCAACTACGGCGCCCAGCCGCACGCCATGGTCAAGGACCAGATGCAGCGCTTCATGGAGGAGGTGGCGCCGGCCTTCGAAGGCAGCCACACCGCGCTGCGCCTGAAGGCCGCCGAGTAATATCCTCCGCCACACACGGTTGGGGCGGTGGCCGAAGGCCCGAGGGGAGCCGATCCTTCGGTCACGAACGATCTCCCCATTGGCGCGCGGAGAGGATATACAGAGCGGCTTCTCGACCCTGCTCAGTCCATGCTCCCCCTCGACAACTACGTTCCCTATCTGTTGAACCGCGCCGGCGCCCGCATTGCGCAGGCCTTCTCCGAAGAGATGCGGGCGCTGGGCACCACCTTGCAGGCCTGGCGGGTGCTGGCCGCCTTGTGCGATCGCGACAACCAGCGCGTCTCGGAGCTGTCCGACCACACCAGTATCGAGATCTCGACGCTGTCGCGCGTGCTCGACAGCATGCAGAAGCAGGGCCTGATCGCACGGCGGCGGGAGCCGGGCGACGGCCGGGTGGTGACACTGCGCATCACGGCGGCCGGCCGACGGTTGACGGACAAGATCATCCCCATCGCCGAGCGCTATGAACGGGTTGCCATCGCTGGCTTGAGCGCCACCGAGGTCGACACGCTCAAGCGCCTCCTGCGCCGGCTCTACACCAACATGGACGGCCTGCAGTCGTCCTGACCGTTCCGAGGCCACGACAGGCGCCTTCTCGTCATGAGGGCTTGACACTGACCCATGGTCAGTAGTTAGTGACTGAAGGTCATTAAAGGACAGCGATGCGGTCGATCCCGCGACGGCGGCTGGATCCCGAGATCCGTCGCCTGGAGATCATTGAAGCCGCCGAGAGGCTGCTGAAGGCTGGCGGCCCGGATGTGCGCGTCGAGGACGTCGTGCGCGAAGCAGGCGCGGCGAAAGGAACGTTCTATCTCTACTTCCCGACCTGGGACGATCTGCTGGAGGTGGTTCGTGGTCGGCTGCTGGCGACGTTCCACGAAGCCCATCCGGTACCCAACGCCAATGCCCCGGATTGGCTGCGGCTGATCGACCGCCTGGCGGTCACGTTCGTCGATGGCGTCGTGGCGATGGGCGGCTTGCACGCTGCGCTCTTCCACAGCGATTTCGCCCAACGGCGGCCGATCACGGCGGTCGACCACCCTGTCAACCGGCTGACCACCTTGATCCAGGCAGGACAGACGGCCGGCGCCTTTGCCAAGGTCGATCCGGCGCCGACAGGCCGGCTTCTGTTCGCGGTCATCCACGAGGCTGCCGATGCGGTCGCGGCGGGCGAGGATCGAAAGCGGGCCCTGGCGGCGATGCGCTGGGTGTTGCGGCGAACGCTCGAGCCGGAGACGACATGAGCGCAGCAGATCGCGTGTTGGTCATCGGCGGCACGCGCGGCACCGGCCTGCTGATCGCGCGCCTGTTGCAGGCACGCGGTCATCGCGTGCGGGTGCTGGCCCGTGATCCGGCCCGCGCCGTGCATGAATTGGGCCCGGCGTTCGACGTCGTCGCCGGCGATCTCACGAAGCCCGACACGCTTCAGAAGGCGGTGCAGGACGTCGACCATATCGTGTTCACGGCCGGCGCGCCCAGCGGGCGCTATGCACCCGAGCGCCTGGTCAGGCAGACCGACTATCAAGGCGTGCTCGAAACGATGGCGGCGGCCCGCGCCGCGAATTTCCGCGGCCGCTTCCTGTATCTTAACTCGATCGGGATCACGACGCCGTCCCTGGCGGCAACCCTCATCAACCTTCTCAAGAGGAACACACTGGTCTGGCGACGGCGTGTCGAGGACGACATCCGCGCCAGCGGCATCGACTACACCATCATCCGAGTCGGCTTCCTGCTCGACCGGCCCGGCGAGCAGCGTGCCGTGGTTGTCGGCCAGGGTGCCCTGCCTTTGGCGTTGCGCCATCGGATCGCTCGCGCCGATGTCGCGGCGGCGTTCGTCGAAGTGCTCCACCACCCGCGCGCATCGCGCGCGACCTTCGAGATCGTCTGGGGCACCGGACCGCGACAGGAGAGCTGGGAGGCCCTCCTGGATCGGCTGAAGCCGGACGCATAGTCTAAACCTGGGAGCGCGGGCTGCCTGCCCTGAGCCTGCCGAAGGGTCTCGCCCGCATCAAGCGGGCCGGAGGCTCGCGCTCCCGGGAGGTCGATTCTTGCACGACGTAACGTACGCTAGACGCGCTTGCCGGCCGCAACACGCGCGCGGCCGCTCGGCTCGTCGAGCAACCGCAACGTACAGCGCGAGGCCAGGGCGCCGACCTGAAGAAGCACCTCGACGAAGGCCGTGCGCCCCGGTTCGGCGCGAACGACGGTGTCTGCCTCGCCGCAGGCAATGCGATGCTCTCCTGGTGAGACATCGACCCTGGCGTAGTTGCTGCGCATCAGCGACGGCAGCGACTGGCCGTCGAGCGCGACCGACGCCCCGCCGAGGAACACCGGATCCAGGCCGCGCACGACGTAGATCGCTCCGGCGCCCGGATTGGGTTCGAATGTTTCGGATACCGCATCCGGTGCTGTTGGTGTGCACGCGCCGAGCACGATGCCCAAACCCGCAATCACGAAACCGCGCTTCGTCAGGACACTGAGCTGGACCATGGTCACTCCTGATGCCGTGCATGGCGGGGACAAGCTTATCCGCTCTGCGTTCCGGCGCCTGAATCCTTGTGGTGAAGCCTTCACACAGCGTGCGTTATTGCACCGAAAACCCGTGTGCCAGCGGATCGCGGTCGTCGACAAAGATGGTGTTGATGCCGTGCTGGCGCGCCCACCCGGCAATCGATGGGACGATGGCCGCGTGGTTGCCGACCTTGGCCGCGGCTTCGACACGGCCTTCGAACAGCGTGCCGATGATGCTCTCGTGCACGAACGCATCGCCGACCTTCAGCTCGCCGCGGGCGGCGAGCTGCGCCATGCGGGCTGAGGTGCCGGTGCCGCAGGGTGAGCGGTCGATGGCCTTGTCGCCGTAGAACACGGCGTTGCGCCTGTGTGCCTTGGGGTCACGCGCGGCGCCCGTCCACATCACATGGCTCACGCCCGTGATCGTCGGATCCTGCGGGTGCACGGGCCGGAATTTCTCCTGCACCAGGCGGCGCACGATGGGCGACAGGCGCAGAACGTCGCCGGCCGAGATCGACTCCAGCCCGGCGAAGGTCTTTTGCGGCTCGATGATGGCGTAGTAGTTGCCGCCGTAGCTGACATCGAGCGTCAGCTCGCCCAGCCCCGGCACGTCGATGCGAATGTCGCTGGCCGCCAGGTACGAGGCCACATTGGTGATGCGCACCTTCTCGACGAAGCGACCCTCGCGTTCGTACTGCGCCACCACGCGGCCGGCCGGCACGTCGAGCGCGACCTCGCCCTCGCGCGAGGGCGTCATCAGGCCGTTCTCGAGCGCCATGGTCACCGTGCCGATGGTGCCGTGACCGCACATCGGCAGGCAGCCCGAGGTCTCGATGAACAGGATGCCGATATCGCAGTCGGGGCGCGTCGGCGCGTAGAGCATCGAGCCTGACATCACGTCATGGCCGCGCGGCTCGAACATCAACGCCTGGCGGATCCAGTCGAAGCGGGCGAGAAAGTCCTGGCGCCGGGCGCTCATCGTCTCGCCGCGCAGGATTGGCGCGCCGCCGGTGACCAGCCGCACCGGGTTGCCACAGGTATGACCATCGAGGCAGGTGAAGGTGTGCCGTGCCATGGTTGCTCTGGCGTTAGGCAGACGCTGCCGCGAGATCACGCAGCCAGCGGCGCAGTTCCGCCGGTGAGCGGAACACCTGCACGTCGAGTGCGCCGTAGTTGCCGCTGGCGATGTCGGCCGGGAAGCGCTGGCGGTTGCGGCGATAGGTCTTGAGCGCCCACAGCAGGATCGAGTCGCGGCTGAAGAAGGCCGTGCGTACGCTCTCCCGGTTGCCGGTGTTCCACAGCTCCTCGCGCCTGATGATACGCCAGACGGTACGGCGCAGCAGCCGCCACAGCACCAGCGGCAGGGGGAAGTCGAGCCAGATCAGGGTGTCGGCGCGGCCCCACACCAGGTCGCGCACCTGGCCATAGTTGCCGGCGATGATCCATCCCTCGGCACTGGTCGCGACATCGACACGGTGGTGGAACAGCTCGAACAGCGCCGGCTGCCAGTCGGGCATCCAGTACAGCGCATCGAGTTCGATCGTCGGCAGCGAGAGCGTGCGCGCCAGCTGCTCGGCCAGCCTGCTCTTGCCCGAGCCCGTGGTGCCGACAATGGCGATGCGGCGCATGGCGCGGCCACTGGCGCGCTGCGGTGCCGGATCGGAGAGGGCGATGTCCGTCATCGTGCCGCTGAATGTCGTCGAGCCTGCTGTCGAGGCTGCGACTTGGCCCACGACGACGCGGTCGTCAAGGGTGCCGCGCACACCAACACTGAGGTTTTGCTCGATTCGACGGAACATCGTAAGCGCGATGGTGCTCTGCGATGCCGTGGCGTGTCATCTGTTGCCTCGCCTGCAGGCACGCGACAGAGTCACGCGCCCCACACCAGATCGGTCCACCGGAGTTTGTGATGCCTCAGGTCCTGTTCCGCAATATGTCGCTGCTCGATCCACGCTGGAACGAGGCGCGTCGCGGCTACGAGGTTCTGGTCGAGGACGAGACGATTCGCGACGTGTCGGACAAGCCGATCCGCGCGTCCGGGGCGCGCATCGTCGATGGCGGCGGGCGCACCCTGATGCCCGGCCTGATCGACTGCCATGTCCACACCATGCACAGCGAGGTCTATGTCAACCGGTTGGAGACCGTGCCGCTGACCCTGATGGCCGCGCACGGCGCGGAGCGGCTGAAGCGCATGCTGGACCGCGGCTTCACCACGGTGCGCGACGCCGGCGGCGCCGACTGGGGCATCAAGGCGGCGATCGAGGCCGGCCTGATTCCCGGCCCTCGGCTCTTCATCTCCGGCCGCTCGATCGGCCCCACCGGCGGCCATAACGACCGCAACCGGCGCACCCAGACGGTGCCGGTGTGCAACTGCTGCAACGCCATGGTGTTCCTGCGCAGCATCGCCGATGGCGCCGACGAGGTGCGCAAGGCGGCGCGCGAGCAGCTGCGCCAGGGCGCCGACCAGGTGAAGTTCATGGTCTCGGGCGGCGTGGCGTCACCCTACGACCCGCTGGAAAGCCGCCAGTTCACGGTCGAGGAGATGTCGGCCGGCGTCGATGAAGCCAAGGCGTTCGGCCGCTACGCGCTGGCGCACGCCTATACGCCCGAGGCGATCACGCGGGCCATGACTGCCGGGGTCCGCACCATCGAGCACGGCAACCTGATCGACGCCCAGGCGGCGGCGCTGATGGCCTCGAAGGGCGCCTACATGGTGCCCAACCTGGTGGCCTACGTGGTGATGAAGGAGCGCGCCGCGTCGTACGGCATGACCGCCGACATGCTGGACAAGAACGAGCACGTGCTGAAGTCGGGCTATGCCGAGCTGGAGCTGTGTCGCGCGGCGGGTGTCAAAATGGGCTACGGCTCGGACCTGCTGGGCGCGCTGGAGAACGAGCAAAGCCGCGAATTTCTGATCCGCCGCGAGGTGATGCCGGCGATCGACGTCTTGCGTTCGGCTACCCTGGTCGGGGCTGAGATCGTGCGCCAGGAGAGCAAGCTCGGTGTGATCGAGCCCGGTGCCTTTGCCGACCTGCTGCTGGTCGACGGCGATCCGCTCAAGGATTTCGCCTGCCTGCAGGACAACGGCGCCCACCTTGCCGCGATCATGAAGGGCGGTGTGTTCCACAAGTACACCATATGAGCCACCCAGCTCCTGTCCGCCAGGTGGACAGGGGCTGGAAAGCGCGAGCCGCCCGCCGTCCGGTGCGATAGGAACCACCGTGGCTTTTCGGGACGAGGGATGCGGCCATGGCGATCGCGGCTTTGGGATACCTCGGAGTGCGCTCCGACAAGCTTGATGGCTGGTCCGATTTCGCCGGCCGGCTGCTGGGCATGCAGAAGGCGGATTGCAGCGGCAAATCGCGCGCGTTTCGCATGGATGATCGTGTTCAGCGGCTCGTCGTCTGTGACGAACCCGGCGATGCGCTTGCGTTCATGGGATGGGAGGTCGATTCCCCCGACGACCTCCAGGCGTACGCTGCGCGCCTGGATCGCGCCGGCATCGGGGTGTCCTGGGGTAGCCGCGCACTCGTCGACCGTCGATTCGTCCGGGATCTCATCGCTTTCGACGATCCGGCGGGAAACCGGATCGAACTGTTCTACGGCGCGATCCGGGCCGACGATTCCTTCACACCGGGCCGACCGATCGACGGGTTCAAGACCGGCTCGCTGGGGATGGGACATGCCGTACTGCACGTACGGGATATCCAGGCGATGCTCGCGTTCTATCGCGGCGTGCTGGACTTCCGGGTCTCGGACTACGGATTGACGCCCTATCCGCTCTACTTCTTCCACGTCAACGGACGGCACCACAGTCTGGCGATGGTTGGATCCGGCCGGGCGGGGCTCCATCATTTCATGGTCGAGTTCCGCCACCTCGATGATGTTGGCCAGGGCTACGATCTGGCCCAACGCGAGGACGGACGCGTTGCCTACACGCTAGGCCGGCACACCAACGACTACATGATTTCCTACTATGCGCGCTCGCCGTCCGGCTTCTTCGTGGAGAGCGGCTGGGGCGGGCGGGTGATCGACCCGGCCATCTGGCAGGCGCACGAGACGGTCGACGGGCCGAGCTTCTGGGGACATGAGCGGCTCCACCTGGCGGAGGACGAAGGACGCGCGCGACTGCGGGATATGCGTCTTGACGCTGCCCGCAAGGGCCGCCGGGCACCGCCGGCCGCCGAATGTCCCTGGCTCTTCGGTGACATGCAAAGCAGCGGCGGTGATGCATGAGCGACGTTTCGGAGACCGTCGATGTCGCGATTGTGGGTTTCGGGCCGGTGGGGGCCACGCTCGCGCATCTGCTCGGCATGCTGGGTATGCGAACCCTGGTGCTCGAGCGCGAGGCCGACATCTATCACCTGCCGCGTGCGCTGCACTTCGATGACGAGGTGATGCGGATCTTCCAATGGACCGGGCTGGCAGCGCAGATTTCTACGAACACCCGCGTCAACCCCGGCATGCGCTTCGTCGATGCCGAGGGGCGCCTATTGCTGGATTGGCCGCGTTCGCAGGCCGTTGGCCCGCAGGGCTGGCACGCGAGCTACCGCTTCCATCAGCCCGACCTGGAAAGAGCGCTGCGCGGCGGCTTGTCCGGGCGCCGGTGTGTTGCGGTTCGCAGCCGTTGTGATGTCGTTCGGATCGAAGACGCCGGGGACCACGTGCTGTTGCACTATGAAGACATGAACGACGGGCACACCCGGTGCGTTCGCGCCGGATATGTCGTCGGTTGCGATGGGGCCCGTTCGATCGTTCGCCGGTTCATGGATGTCGGCATGGAGGATTACGGCTTCCATGAACGCTGGCTGGTCGTCGATGTGATCCTGAAGGGTGCCAAGCCGACACTCGGCGATCATTCGGTGCAGCATTGCAACCCGTCGCGATCGGCGACGTACGTGCGCGGCCCCGGCAATCGTCGGCGATGGGAGATCGCCGTGAGGCCCGGCGAAGACGATCGGCAGATGACCACACCGTCGGAGGTGTGGACGCTGTTGGCCGACTGGATCACACCTGAGGAAGCTGATCTCGAACGCACGGCCGTCTACACCTTTCATTCCCTCATTGCCGAGCGCTGGCGGCAGGGGCGATTGCTGATCGCTGGCGACGCCGCCCATCAGACGCCGCCCTTCATGGGACAGGGCATGTGCGCCGGGATACGGGACGCGGCCAATCTCGCCTGGAAACTGGCACTCGTCCGGCGCTGGAAGGCCAGCGATGCGCTGCTCGACACCTATCAGAGCGAACGTCATCCGCATGTGCGCGAATACGTCACGACGGCGGTTCGACTGGGTGGTCTCATCAACACCTGCGGCACGGAAGCAGCCCTGCGCGCCGCCATCCAGGTGCCCGACGGCACGACGCGGATGGAATCGATCGCGCCACCGCTGGGACTGGGGCTCGGGTGCGGTCGGCACCGCGGCCGTCTGTTCGGGCAGCCACGCCTGGCGGACGGGCGGCTGATGGACGATGTGGCGCCGTTTGCGCCTGTCCTGGTCGCCGAGGCAGCACTCGCTGCGAGACTGACTGTTCCGCCAGACCTTGCGCTGGTCACCACGCGCGAAACCCCGGAAGCCGCCCAGCACCTGGCACGCCTCGATGCAACCGCGGCGTTGTTGCGCCCCGATCGTTACGTCTTCGGCACAGCGGGGACGGCGGCGGAGCTGAAGGCGCTGCTCGCGGCGATGCCGGGCAGCCATGTCACCTACCCAGAACCGGAGGCCGCCCTGCCATGAAGCTTTGTTCCTTTTCCATCGACGGTAAGGCCAGCTATGGCATCGTCACCGCAACGGGCATCGTGGATCTGCGCCGGCACTTTGCCGAACCGACGCTGCGCGATTTCATCGCCGGTGGGACCGATCGTGCGAAAGCCGTCGAGAACGCGGCCTGCGATCACGCACTGCGCGATGTGCGCTTTGCGCCCGTGATCCCGAACCCCGACAAGGTCATCTGCGTCGGCCTGAACTATCATGATCATGTCCGGGAAACCGGCCGCACTGTCACACCCAACCCGGTCCTCTTTGCGCGCTTTGCCGGCAGCCAGGCGGGTCACGATCAGGCGCTGGTCAAGCCGCGCGAATCCGACGAATTCGATTACGAGGGCGAACTGGCCGTCATCATCGGCAGAGGTGGGCGGCGCATTGCGGCCGCCAGCGCTCTTGATCATGTGGCAGGCTATGCTTGCTACAATGACGGTTCGGTTCGCGACTGGCAGCGTCACACAACACAGTTCATGCCGGGCAAGACGTTCGCGGCAACGGGTGGCTTTGGTCCCTGGATGGTGACGTCGGATGAAATCGATGATCCGTCGACGCTGACATTGACGACGCGGCTCAACGGGCAGGTTGTACAGAAGACGACGATGGGCCAGATGATCACCGATGTACCAGCACTGATCGCCTATTGCTCGACGATCCTCCCCCTGGTGCCGGGTGACGTCATTGTCTCCGGCACGCCCGGCGGCGTGGGCGCCAAACGGACGCCGCCGCTGTGGATGCGCGATGGCGATGTCGCCGAAGTCGAGATCTCCCGCATCGGCGTGCTGCGCAATCCGGTCGTCGCGGAAGCCTGATCGCTATCGACTGCGAACGAAGTGTGCCATCGTGGCGGGCATGGCTTCGCAGGACACCCCGGCTCGAACCGAGACGCGCGAGGCGGTACGCGCACTGACGCGCGGTCTTGATATTCTGCGCTTCATCAATGCCGCCGGTGACGCCAAGCCCGGCGAGATCGCGCAGAAGCTCGGCATCCCGCGGCCGACGGTCTATCGCCTGATCGAGACGCTGGAGGAGCACGGTTATGTCGTGATGTCGGCGACCAACAGTCGGGTGCGCGTCACACGGCTGGCGGCGAGCCTGGGCGACGGCTTTGCCGTGACGTCGCGCCTGTGCCAGATCGCGGGCCCCCTCTTCGGTGAGTATGCACCGCGCGTTGTCTGGCCGCTCGACATCAGCGTCTATGAGAACGCGGCCATGGTGATCCAGGAAACGACTCATGGCCGCAGTCCACTCTCGATCGACCGGGGTATGACGGGGTATCGCCTGCCCATGCTGCGCACATCGGCGGGGCGATGCTATCTCGGCCATTGCGATGCACGGGAACGGCAGCTCATTCTCGAGCATGTCCGCCGCCTCGGCGATCCGGACGATCGACCGTTCCTCGATGATCGACATCTCGTCTCTCTGCTCGGTGACGTCGCGGCACGCGGCATGGCCTATCGCGACGCCGGCGAATTCCGTCCGCAAACAGCCAGCATCGCCGTTCCGGTGATGGTATCCGGTGCTGTCGGTGCCTGCCTGTCGGTCATCTGGATACGCAAAGCCCTGTCGCTGCAGCAAGCGGTCGCGACCCTTGAAGCGCCGCTGCGGGAAATCGCCTCGCGCATCTCCACCGCCGTCGATGCGGAGTCGCCATCCTGACGCCGTGCCGCTGTCCACAGAGTGGACAGATTGCAAGGGCTTCTCGCTGGGCCAGCACGAACGCCGTAGACCACCTGCGTTGACTGTTGCCGTGGATCGCTCTCGCCCTGGCGACAAAAATCGACGCACGGAGGAAACAGCAAAATGCAGCATGCACCGTCGGAAGCGGACGCTTCGCTGGCACCCCCGATCACTCGCGCCCAATGGCGGGTGGTCGCACTCGCGAGCCTCGGCGGCTCTCTCGAATACTATGACTTCATCATCTACGGCATCTTTTCGCAGTATATCGCGAAGCAGTTCTTTCCCTCAGATGATCCTCGCGTTTCAATGATCCTGTCGTTCTCGGTATTCGCGCTCGGGTTCCTGGCCCGACCGTTGGGCGGCATCGTGCTCAGCACGCTGGGCGATCGCATCGGGCGGCGTCCGGTGTTCCTGGCATCGCTGCTCTGCACCACGCTGGCGACGATCGCGATCGGCTTGCTTCCTTCCTACGAAACACTTGGCCTGGCGGCACCGCTCATCCTGGTCGTACTGCGCCTCATCCAAGGCATGTGCCTTGGCGGGGAATTGCCGGGTGCTCTGACCTACGCCGTGGAAGCAGTGCCCCGGCGTTCCGGGTTGGCCTGCGGTATCATCATCTTCTGCGTGAACGGCGGCGTTCTCGTCGCAACGCTGGTCAATCTTGCCATACAGCAGGCGTTGCCCCCGGATGATGTTGCATCGTATGGGTGGCGGATTGCATTTCTTCTCGGCGGCGTCGTCGGCTGCGTGAGCTATGTGCTGCGTCGGTCGCTGGAGGAGTCACCGGCGTTTCTGCGCATGCAAAGACGGACGACCAATCCCATGCGGGAACTGATCAAGTCGCATGGCAGGGCAATGGTTGTTGCCGCGGGAACGGTGGCCGTTGTCGGCGGCTTCAACGGCATGCTGTACGGCTTCGTGCCGGCATACCTCGTTCAGAGCGTCAATTATGGCGCCGCGCAGGTGGCTGTCGCGATGACGGTCGCACTCGTCGTGAGTTCTGTGGGCCTGATCATTGCTGGCTGGGCGGGAGACTACGTTGCGCGACACCTTGTCCTGCGAATCGGCGCCGGGTTGCTGGCATTGACGATCGTTCCCCTGTGGTCGCTCATCGTGGCCGGTAGCGATCACCTGGTGCTGTTGCTGGCGCTGATGTCGTTGGTGTTCTCGGTATCCAGCGGGATCTGGCCAGGCATTGTCGCCAATCTGTTCCCAACCCGGGTCCGCTTCAGCGGGATCGCGTTGTCGTATAATCTGAGCGTCACCATCCTGTCGGGAGTGGCGCCGCTCGTTGCGGCGACGATGATCAACTGGACAGGGATGCTGACGGCGCCGGCACTTTACATCGCGGCCTGCGCGTTGCTGACTGTGGCCAGCACGTTCGCCATGCCTTCGCTCACCGTGGACGGCGCCACGCTGGTTCCGAAGACGGCTTGATCGGGCGCGCGGCTGTCCCACCGTCGTGGCGGCAGTGTGATACGGGTTTCGACTGGGGAATTCGCTGTCCCTGTCACGGCGCCAGCAAACGTCGCAGCGTGCGGCGCCCTATGTTGAGCGGCTCGGGGCCGCGCTCGATTTTTGCCGAGAGCACCGCACCTTCCCAAAGCGCCAGAACGGTGCGCGCAAGCTCCATCGCGGGCACGTCGGTCCGCACGCTGCCGTCGCGCTGGCCGTCCGCCAGGCATCGGCAGAGCGCATCGGTCCATTGGCGCCAGAGGCGGGACAACTCTTCGCGGAAGGCGTCGAGCTGCGCGAGCTCGGCCGTGAAGTTGCCGAGGAGGCAGCCATCCTCGCTGTAGCCGAGCGCTGCGAAGTGGCGGTCGAGCCGTTCGAGCCCGGGAAGGCTCGCGTCCTGCAGCACGGCGCGCGCCGCGGCGCGATCCTCCGAGTAGCGTGCCAGGGCCGCCAGGCCCAGCGCGTCCTTGCTCTCGAAATGGCTGTAGAAGGAGCCTTTCGGCACGCCGGCCGCCGAGACGATCTCCTGGACTCCGGTCGCGTGATAGCCGCGGCGGTGAAAAGCGGCGAGGCCGGCGTCGAGCACCGTTTGCTTATGGTTGGGCTTCGGCATGGGGGATCAATTCAGGGTCCAGTTCTCGGCAAAAGGCCGGATAACATGGTCGAAGGACCAGGTGGAGGGGTGCTGGTGCGCGATGTGATAAACCTCGTCCGCGATCGCGTCGGGATGCGCGAAATAATCGTCTCGCTCGTATGGCCAGTCCGCCGGCGGCCTGATGCCCCGCGCTCCCCGTGCGCGCGCGATCCAGGGGGCGTCGATCGCAGCGTCGATCGTAATGTAGCCGACATGCACGCGCTTCGGCCCCAAATCCTTGGAGAGGGACTGAGCCAGGATGCGCTGAGCGGCCTTCGTCGGCGCGAAGGCCGGTCGCAGCGGGATGCCCCGGAATGACGAGGTATTTCCGGTGACCATGATGGCGCCCTCGCCGCGGTCGATCATCGCGGGCACAAGCTTTTGCGCGAGAAAGAACAGCGATGTCGTGTTTACCCGAAAATTTCGCTCGAGATCATCGACCGACGCCTCGAGGATCTTGGCGAAGGTTGCCGCGACGGCGTTGTGGACGAGCACGTGGGGCGCCCCGAGCTCGACCTGCACACGCTCGATCGTCGCGCCGAGTCTGTCGAGATCGGCGACATCGCAGGGATAGCCACGCGCACGGGGTATCTCGGTCTCGAGCGCCGCAAGCCGCTCGGCATTGCGCGCGATCATTGCGACGCGATAGCCGCCTTGCGAGAAGCGCCGGCAGAGCGAGACGCCGGTCCCGCCGCCGACACCCACGATGAGAGCGATCCGATCGGTCATGCTGTCCTCCACAACGCTCAAGCCGCTGGCCTGGTCAGGGCAAAGGGCGGCGCCTCGCGATGCACGGCAGCGAGTTTGGCCAGCGCAGGGATGGCCGGGAGGATTTCCAGGCCGGGATTCGTTCGCGCGAGATACTCCACCGCGACGATCGCGGTGATCGCCGCGGCGTCCAGGGGTGTCGCCTGCAGCGGTCCGCCGTCACCCGCGGCCGCGTCGAGCGCGCGCAGGCCGCCGAGGATCTGCGCGCGCCAGCGCGCGGCCTCGGTCTCGGGCACCGTGCCGCCGCGCAACGACAAGCTGATCGCCTGCTCGCAAACGCCGTAGCCGATCGCCGCGAGCTTGAGCGTTGTCCGGCGGGCCACGGACCCGGTCGGGATCAGCGGCGCCGAAGGCGTCAGCTCATTGAGGTAGTCGAGGATGGCAGTGCTGTCGATCAGAACCGCGCCGTCGTCGAGCACCAGCGAAGGCACCTTCGCCACGGGATTGTAGCGGCTTGCGATCTCGAATTCCCGATAGCCGTTCACCGGCTCGTGCTCGAAGGGCAGCCCGCGAGAGATCAGGGCCGCAGCAACGCGCCGCGCATACGGCGACAGATAAGTGCCAATCAGCTTCATGTTTACAGTGCCTTTCCTTCGCGACCGCGAGCCGGGTGTTCCTGTGAGTTAGAAGAATACGACCGGTCGTCTACAAAATCAAGCCGCGGGGCCGATCGCTGAACGCGGTCCACACCGCCACCCTGGGGTCGATCGACGGCATGGTCTTCGGTGGGAAGGCCAACGCCCTGCCAGCAGAGTTCTGGCCCAGCGCCGGGTGGACGGCTGACGCTTCAGCCGTCCTGAGCGGACAGGCCGAGCGGCGCCGCCGGATCAGGTCGTGAACTCGTAAACGGACGAGCGGGATCGTTGGAGGCGCATGGCGAGAACGGACCAATGATGAACGTGGCGCCGCAATGGGCTTTCGCTGGCCAGTGCCGACAAGCCTTTGCGCGAAACGCCTCGGCGGTAGAATCACCGCGATGAACACGTTCGGCGGCAACGAAGATCGCAAACTGCCTCCGGGATCAGTCGCCGCGACGGTCGACCAGGTCAGGTTCGCGGAGGTGAGGGTTGGGAGCAGTGCGCTCTGGATGGTCATCGACCGCTTTGGCGTGCCGTGGCTGGTCCTTGCCCTGCGCGGCCGCTGAGGCGCTACGGCAAGGAGCGCTGATCCCGCGGGGCGTTACCCGGTTCATTCGCCATCACTGAAGCGACGCCAGGCGATTCGATGCAGGCCATTCTGGCGCCAAGTGTACTCGTCGGCCGCAAATGTTTATTTTCATTCCGCTTGTTGCGCAGTGGGCAGGCCCCAATATCCGCTCACTGATCGGCGTCGATAGGTGATGCCGAGGTCGCTGTCGTGGGGTCATCCAATGTCCGGGGAGCGTGTCGCGCGAGCCGTATCGTTGCATCGCAGCACGGCGCCGCGGCGAGCCGGGAGTTTCTGTCATTGTTGTCACGCGATTCGGCGAGGGCATTTGTCCCCGGGGACATCAGGCCTCCCCACGAAAAAGTGTGAGCATGAGTTCTTGTCATTGTTGTCATTGTTGTCACGCGTTTTGAGAAGGCGATTTGTTTCCGGAAATACGTGCCACCTCGGATTTCCGCATTTGCGCAATATCCGCAAGTGCATCGTGCGCCGCTTGGCCCTGTTCTTGCTCCTCGCATGCAAGGCGGCGTAGGCTGCGGCGCCCGCGCGGGGGATGCGCGCTGCGTTGAGGAGTCCCATGCAACAGGTCCTGTTCCGCAATCTGTCGCTGCTCGATCCGCGCTGGGACGAGCCGCGCGACGGCTACGAGGTGCTGGTCGAGGGTGAAACCATCAAGGAGGTCTCGCCCAAAGCGATCCGGGCCGACAATGCGCGCGTGGTCGATTGCGGCAAGCGCACGTTGATGCCGGGCCTGATCGATTGCCACGTGCACGTATTCTTAAGCGAAGTGAACATCCGCAATCTCGAGTCGGTGCCGCTCACCCTGATGACGGCACGCGCCAGCGAGTTGATGCGCGGCATGATCGATCGCGGCTTCACCACGGTGCGCGATACCGGCGGCGCCGACTGGGGCGTCAAGGTCGCGGTCGAAAGCGGGCTGATCGCCGGCCCGCGGCTCTTCATCTCCGGCCGCGCCATCGGTCCCACCGGCGGTCACAGCGATGGGCGCCGGCGCACCGACAACGGCACCAACTGCAACTGCTGCAACGCCATGGTCTATTGCATGGAGGTCGTCGACGGCGCCGACGCCGTGCGCAAGGCGGTGCGCGAGCAGATGCGCCAGGGCGCCGACCAGATCAAGATCATGTGCTCCGGCGGCGTCGCTTCGCCCTACGATCCGCTCGACAGCCTGCAGTTCTCGCCGGCCGAGATCGCCGCCGCCACCGACGAGGCCGATGCGTTTGGTCGCTATGTCCTGGCGCACGCCTATACGCCCGAGGCGATCACGCGCGCGGTCGAGAACGGCGTGCGCACCATCGAGCATGGCAACCTGATCGACCCGACGTCGGCCAAGCTGCTGGCAGCCAAGGGCGGCTACATGATCGCCAACCTGGTCACCTACTACATGATGAAGGAGCGCGCGGCGCAGTTCGGCATGTCGGCCGACATGCTGGCCAAGAACGACCTGGTGCTCGAAGGCGGCCTGAAGTCGCTGGAGATCTGCAAGCAGGCCGGAGTCGAGGTCGGTTACGGCTCGGATCTGCTGGGCCAGCTGCAGGTCGAGCAAAGCCGCGAGTTCATCTATCGCGCCGAGGTGCTGAAGCCGATCGAGATCGTGCGCCAAGCGACAACCATCGCCGCCAAGATCCTGCGCCAGGAAGGCAAGCTCGGCATCATCGAGCCAGGTGCCACGGCCGACGTCATCGTCGTCGACGGCAATCCGCTCAAGAAGCTCGAACTCTTCCTCGACCAGGGCGCCCACCTGCCGGTGATCATGAAGGCCGGCAAGTTCCACAAGAACGCGTTGAATTGAACGGTGCGCTTTGTCGTCCTGAGCGAAGCGAAGGACCCTGCGGTGGCGGTGAAACTGATGACGTTTCTGGCGAATCACCAGAGCCGTGGTTCTTGGAACAGGCCACCGCAAGGTCCTTCGCTACGCTCAGGACGACGAGAAGGCGCATGGACGCTCTCTCGGGGGCGCAGGGTAGGTCCGTGACCGCCACGACCCTTCTCGATTCGCGACGGCTGGGGCGCTGGGCGCTCAATGGCGCGGCGGGACTGGCGCTGGCGTTCATCCTCACACCGCTGGTCTTCGTCACCTGGTTGGCATTCTTCCGGCAGGAGATCCCGTCCTTCCCGCCGGAGGGCTATTCGCTGCGCTGGTTCGCCGCCATCGCCGACGAGAAGAAGTTTGTCGACGGCTTCTCGCTCAGCCTGCGGCTGGGTGTCATCGCCACCTTGATCGGGTTGGCGCTGGGCGTGCCGGCGGCATTGTGTGTCGCGCGCTTCCGTTTTCGCGGCCGTGAAGTGGTCAACAGCCTGCTGTTGCTGCCGCTGGTCGTGCCCGGCGTCGTGCTCGGCACGTCGATGTATGTCTTCCATGTCGAGACCGAGAACGCACTCGACGTCGACGTGCTGGGCACCTTCTGGGCGCTTGCCGCCGGCCACGTCATCATCGTCATCCCGTGGGTGGTGCGCCTGGTGACGGCGAGCCTCGCGGGCTTCGATCGCACCATCGAGGAGGCGGCGCAGAATCTCGGCGCCAATCCGCTCACGACCTTCTTCCGGGTCACCCTGCCGATGATCCGCCCTGGCATTGTCGCCGCCGGCCTGTTCGGCTTCGTGACGTCGTTCGGCAACCTCGAGATGAGCCTGTTCCTGGTCGGCCCCGGCCGCACGACCCTGCCGATCGCGATCCTGCAGTACCTGGAATGGCGCATCGATCCCACGATCGCGGCGGTCTCGGTGCTGCAGATCCTGCTGATCGGTGGCGCCATGCTGATCACCGACCGCTTCGTCAAGATCAGCAGGGTGGTGTGATGGCGCGCCTGCGGCTCGATCATGTTGCCAAGCGCTACGGCGACTTTCACGCCGTGCGCGACGTGACGCTCGACGTCGATGACGGCGAGTTCGTGGTGCTGCTGGGGCCCAGTGGCTGCGGCAAGACCACGACCCTGCGCATGATCGCCGGCTTCATTACGCCCACGGCCGGCAGCGTGCAGCTGGGCACGCGCGACGTGACGGCACTGCCGCCGTGGAAACGCAACACCGGGCTGGTGTTCCAGAGCTATGCGCTCTTCCCCCATCTCACGGTGGCGCAGAACGTCGCCTTCGGGCTTGAGATGCGCAAGCTGGGCAAGGCCGACATCGCCGGCCGCGTCGGCGAGGCGCTGAAGCTGGTGCGGCTGGATCACCTGGGCGAGCGCCTGCCGCGCCAGCTCTCGGGTGGCCAGCAGCAGCGGGTGGCGCTGGCGCGCGCGCTGGCCGTGCGGCCCGACGTGCTGCTGCTCGACGAGCCGCTCAGCAACCTCGACGCCAAGCTGCGCCAGGAGGTGCGGGTCGAGATTCGCGAGCTGCAGCGCCAGCTCGGGCTCACCACGGTGATGGTGACGCACGACCAGGAAGAAGCGCTCACCATGGCCGACCGGCTGGTGGTGATGAACGAGGGTTCGGTGCGCCAGATCGGCAGCCAGCGTGATCTTTACGAGCGCCCGGCCGACCGCTTTGTCGCCGGCTTCGTGGGTCGCGGCACGTTCCTGGCGGGCCAGGTGGAGGCGCCCGGCCGATTCCGCACCGAAGGCGGATTGACACTGCGCTGCGGTGATGGCGCCAGCGGTGCCGCCGTGCTGGCGCTGCGGCCCGAGCGCCTGGAAATCGGCCCGGCACCCCTTTCGGGACTCGACAACAGCCTGCCCGGCACGGTGGAATTCGTCTCGTATCTGGGTGCGGCCAGCGACGTGCATGTCCGCCTGTCGCCATCGGATCGCGTCATCGTGCAGCTTGCCAATCGTGGTGACGGCTTTGAACCCGAAGTCGGCGCCAATGTGCATGTGGGCTGGGCGGCGGCCGCGGCCCGGCTGTTCGCCGCCGCCGGCGAGGTGCGCGGCACCTAGCGCAACGTGAAGCAAGAACCAGGGAACAGGAGGCTCGTATGACCAGTCGTTTCGTTCTTTCCCGTCGTGCCGCGCTACGCGGTGCGGCCGGCGTCGCGGGGGCCGCGGCGCTCGGTGCACCGGCGCTGGCGCAGGCCAACAAGAAGGTCGTCGTCGGCACCTGGGGCGGCGACTACTCCCGCCTGCTGGCCAAGAACATCGAGACACCCATCCTCATCCCCAAGGGATGGGAGGTGGTGAAGGACGAGGCGCAGGACCCGGCGCGCCGTGCCAAGGTGCTGGCCGAGAAGTCGCTGCGCCGCGGCACCACCGACATCCAGGCGCTGTCGGCCAACAACATGTACGACATGAACGAGGCCGGCACCCTGGAGCCGATCGACTACAGCAAGATCCCCAATGCGGCGAACCTGCTGCCGGAGATGAAGTACGCCTGGGGCCTGGGCCACATCTATTCCGGCAAGGTGATCCTCTATAATCCCAAGCTGATCGCCACGCCGCCGACCACCTTTGCCGACACGCTTGATCCCAAGCACGGCAACAAGCTCGGCATCATCGATATCCAGTACCAGTACACGATGATGGCGGCATCGCTGGCGTCGGGCGGCGCGATGAACAACTTCGAGCCCGGCAAGGCGCGGCTGTTGGAATGCCGCAAGGCTGGCGTCCGCATCTACCCGACCAACGAGGCGTTGGCGCAGGGGCTGAAGAACGAGGAGATCGGGCTCTGCATCATGTGGAAGGCGCGCGCCGTGCAATGGCAGAACGCCGGCATCCCGGTGCAGACGGTGGCCGCCAAGGAGGGCGTGCCGCTGTTCGTCTCCGGCATGTGCATCCCCAAGAATGCGCCCAACAAGGACGGCTCGTACGCCTATCTCGACGCCATGCTGACGCCGTCGGCGCAGGAAGCCTTCGCCATCGACATGGGCTACAACCCCACCGTCAAGAACGCCAAGGTGGCCGCCGATGTGCAGAAGCGTATCGGCTTCGATGAAGAGGAGCAGGCGCGCCTGAAGGACCTCGACTACGGCTACCTGTCGAGCAACGACTCCGCCTTCAAGGAATGGTGGGACAAGAGCTTCAAGGGCTGAGATGAACCCTCTCCGCCCGCTGTTGCGGGCGGAGAGGGATAACGTCATGGCTGTCGTCACTGCCACCACCACAGACGCCGCCGCCAGCGCCCGCCTGATCGCGGCCGAGGAGCGCGGGGGCGCGCGCCTGACGGCGGCGTCGCTGGTCACGCCGGCCACCGTTCTGGTGGCGATCGGGTTGCTGATTCCGCTGGTGATCCTGTTCCGCTACAGCCTCAACGAATTCGTCGCCCAGCGTAAGCTGATGGTCGAGGCGGTGACGGTCGCCAACTACGTGAAGTTCTTCACCGATCCGTACTACGTCAACATCCTGGTGCGCACGTTGCGCGTTTCGGTGACGGTCACCGTGATCTGCCTCGTGCTGGGCTTTCCGCTGGCCTACGTGCTGGCGCGCACGCAGAGCCGGTTCAAGAACCTGCTGATCATGCTGGTGGTGCTACCGCTGTTCGTCGGCAACGCCGTGCGCGCTGCCGGCTGGATGACCCTGTTCGGCAGCAAGGGCGCGATCAACGCCACCTTGATGGGGCTGGGCGTGATCACCACACCGATCGAGATCATGTACACCGAAACGGCCGTGATCATCGGCATCGCCGCGGTGAACCTGCCGTTCATGGTGCTGTCGCTGCAGAGCGTGATCGAGGGCATCAGCCGCGATGTCGAGGAGGCGGCGTTCAGTCTTGGCGCCCATCCCGTCGCCATGTTCCGCCGCGTGCTGTGGCCGCTGGCGCTGCCCGGCGTCCTGGCCGGCACCATCCTCACCTTCATCCTGGGCATGAACGCCTATGCCACGCCGGTGCTGCTGGGCGGCCCGAAGTTCCAGATGATGGGGCCGCTGGTCTATGGCCAGTTCGCGGGCGTGAACAACTGGCCGTTCGGTGCCGCCATCTCGTTCATCCTGATGACAGCCACCCTGCTGCTCACCGTGGCCGCCAACGTGATCGTGCAGCGCCGGTACAAGCGGTGATGACCTCCTCTCCCGCTGCGGGAGAGGTGAAATCCTACTTCGGCGGCTTGTCCGTGAACTTGGGTGGCGGGTTGTTGCCCAGGCAGGCAGGGGTGCGGGCGGGATCGGGCTGGTCGACGAACTGCGCCAGCAGCGTCTCGGCGCAGTCGTCATTGGCGGTGACGGCATGGCCCATGGCGCGGAACTCGACATGGCGCGCGTTGGGCAGGGTCTGCCGCGTCGCCTCGGCCCAGGTCGAGGGCGTCAGCCAGTCGTACGAGCCGCTCAGCAGCAAGGTCGGCACGGTGCTGTGCACCGGCTGCTTCTCCGCCGCCTCGGCGGGTGGCACCCGCCACACCGGGCACAGGGCCGGACCGGTGTTGGCGCGCGCCACCAGGCCGTAGATGCCCGCCTGGGCGATGGCGCGATCGCGCGCCGGCCCGTCGACAAAGGCCGAGGTCTCGCGGCACTCGATCGAGTAGTAGAGGCCCGCCATCTGCTCGATCGGCGTCTCGACGATGCCGCCCTCGGTCTGCTCGAGGTCCTGGGCGAAGAAGCGCAAGGCCCCGTAGTTGCCGCGTGCGGCGCGCGCGATGGTGGTCGGCAGCTTGCCGACGTCGTCGCCGCCCAGCCGCATCACGTGCAGCAGGATCAGCATCACCTTGGTGCCGTCGATCGACGCCGTGGCATGGCCGTGGGCCAGCTTCAGGCGCAGCTTCACCGGTGTGCGGTCCAGGCGCGCCACCAGCCCTTCGAGATCGGCGCGCAGGGTGGGGTAGGTGCGGGCGCACCAGGTGTCGTCGGCGCAGGTGGCAAACAGATGCTCGAACGCCCGGCGTACGGCGTCCACTTCCTCCTGATCACCATTGATCTGGGGCGGATAGGCCGAGTCGAGGACGGCGGCGCGCACCAGGGTCGGGTAACGGCGCATCACCTCTAGCGCCCAGCGCGTGCCGTAGCTGACGCCGTAGAGGTTGACCCTGCCAAGCTCCAGCGCACGGGCGAGGTCGGCCACGTCGTCGGCCAGGGCAGGCGTGCGGTACTGCGCCACGTCGATGCCGCGGCGCTCGAGCTCGGCACGGCACTTGATCATGGCGCGCCGCTCGTCCTCGACGGCATCGAAGTGGCCGCCGGTGCGTGACAGCCGGGTCTTGGGGCTGCCGATGTCGTCGCACTGCAGGGCCGGCCGCGACAGCTCCGCCCCGCGCTGGCCGATGAAGATGAAGCTGCGGTTACGACGAATGGCCGCAGTCGAATTCCACCAGTCGCCGTCCTTCAACGGGTCGACCCCCGGCGCGGTGGCGGCCAGCGGCGCTTCGCCCGGGCCGCCGGCCAGGTAGATCACCGGATCGGCCTCCTGGCGGGCGCCAGCGGACGATTTGAGGATGGCCACCGGCAGCTTCACGATCCGGCCATCGGGGACGGCGCGGTTTTCGGGTACGCTGAGCAAATGGCAGGTCGCCGTCGCACCGCGCGGGACCTTGAACCAGCATTTGTGCGGCTCCAGTCGCGGCGGCGCCGGCCGCTCCTGGGCGCCGGCGGAAGAGATGCTGCCGGCGAGAACGCCCCAGCCCAGGCAGAGGCCGGCCATGGCCAAGCGCAGGCGGGGATGGAACGCACTCATACCCGCGCTATCGGGCCCTGGCTCGGCCAAGTCAAGGACTCTGTCCGCATGCCGATGGTCACAACTATTCCGTCAATAAAACTTGTGCTCCCGTTAGTTCCATTTCATTGCATATGCACGCGAATCGCGCCAGATGATCCGCCACAGACGAATGCAAAGAGGGTCGGTGATGCGGCGTGATTGGTGGGTTCCCGTGGTCTGCGGCGCCATTGTTCTGACGATCGGGATTGGGGCGCGTCAAAGTTTCGGCATCTTCCAGAAGCCGATTGCGGCCGATCTCCAGGTCGGCCGCGAACTGTGGTCGTTCGGCAATGCGCTCTCGATGCTGCTGATGGGGATTCTGGCGCCGTTTGCGGGCGGCGTCGAGCGCCGTTTCGGCGCAGTGCGGACGGTCGCCGCGGGCGGCGTCTTGTACGTGCTCGGCGTGGTCATGATCGGGCTTTCAACCGAAGGCGTGCTGCTCACACTGGGTAACGGCCTTACCGGCGTCGGCATGGCTGCGGCTGGCTTCGGGCCCATCCTTGCCGTCATCAACCGTGCGGCGCCGCCCGACAAACGGTCGCTGGCGCTGGGCATCACCACGGCTGGCGGTTCCTTCGGACAGTTTGCTGTCGTGCCTTTCGCCAGCATCGTGCAGGACCGGCTGGGTGACTGGCACACCACCATCCTGATCCTGACCGCGATATCGGCGATCATGATCCCGTTGGCGCTGGGCTTGCGCGAGCCGCGACAGACGGCCGTCGCTGCCGGCGCACCGGCGCCGCAGGGACTGCGCGCGGCGCTCGACGAGGCCGTGTCCACGCCGGGCTTCTGGCTGCTGACCATCGGCTTCTTTGTTTGTGGTTTCCATGTCTCGTTCGTCGGCTTGCATCTGCCGTCCTACATCTCCGACAAGAGCATCGGCATGACGCTGCTGGGTCGCGAGATCTCACCGGCCGAGCTTGGCGGCTGGGCCATCGCACTGGTCGGCCTGTTCAACATCGCGGGCGCCCTGCTGTGGGGGTGGCTGGGCGGCCGCTATCGCCGCAAGGACATGTTGGCG